>Ga0160496_1000048_pt1 | contig 155603 bp, 158 predicted proteins | sample DIDPMG_2_FD_108231 | JGI IMG/M metagenome (GOLD analysis project Ga0160496, IMG submission 108231) | Enriched soil microbial communities from UW Madison campus, WI, USA - DID2937_E24_FP MG | ecosystem: Environmental > Terrestrial > Soil > Grasslands | place: USA: Madison, Wisconsin | collected...
GATAACGCCGAGCTGGACGTCGAGCTGATCACTCCGATCGCCATGGAAGAGAAGCTGCGCTTCGCTATCCGTGAAGGCGGCCGCACCGTCGGCGCCGGCGTCGTCTCCAAGATCGTCGAGTAATTGAAGGCGAGGGGGACCTGTCCCCTCGACCCCGATATACGACGGTGTCAGGTGACAACCGATAACAATAAAAACCTCCGGCTTTAGGGCCGGAGGTTTTTATTGTTTCTGGCTATGACTTGGCACTGTCGAGTTATGGGATCAAAGGGCCAAATGACGGATCGTGGGGGCCTTTGCCTTTAATCTTACTTTGACAGCGCCTTAGCCGGAGCCCATCATACGACCGGGCGGATTTGGGAGACCAGCATGCGGATAGTCGTAATTCTCGCGGGCGCCTTGCTCTGTACAGCCTGCGCCAATATGTATGGCGGCGTGGGCGTCAGTACGCTCGCTCAATCACAACAGGCGCCGGCACAATGATCCTGATAGGCCAGTACGATTCCCCCTTTGTCCGGCGCATCGGTATCGCCCTGACGCTTTACGGTCATACCTTCGAACATCGCCCCTGGTCGACTTTCGGCGATGGCGACAAGATCGAGCCGTTCAATCCACTGCGCCGGGTGCCCACCCTGGTGCTTGATAACGGTGAAATCATCCTGGAAAGCGCCTATGCGCTCGACTGGCTGGACGAGCAGGCGCGGGCAACAGATGAAACCACGCCCTTGATTGTTGCGTCGGGACCAGAACGGCAAAAAACCCTTTACTATATTGCCCTCAGCATGGGCTTTTCCGACAAGGTCATCGCGCTGTTTTACGAGCAGGTACTGCACAAGGAAAAGTCAGCTGTCTGGCTGGAACGCTGCCAGACACAGATTTCGGCTGTTCTTGACGTGCTGGAAAAAATCCGGGCGACGGCAAAGACCCGCTGGTTGCTGGGCGGCGCGATGACACATGCCGACATCGCCCTGGCATGCAGTTTGCGCCATGCGCGTGAAGCCCATCCGGTAATTGATTTCGGTCAATGGCCGGCCCTGGCTTTCCACAGTGCGCAATGCGAGCAGATGGAGGTTTTCAAGCTGATTTCGCAGCCTTTCATCGGTCCGAAAACAGAAGATTAACGAGGCGCTAACCGTGATGTTTAGGCGGACATCAACCCTGTCATGGTAGCTTCAGGGCACAAAGTCACGCCTGCGAGCCTCCATGCCCCTGAAACGTCCTTCCCATGTCAGTTCGCTGAACCGAATTGAGATCATCCGTATCCAGGACATGACGGCGCGCGATGCCAGCCAGTGGACGACCTGGCGCGAATTGCGCCCGGAGCTGGTTGGTCCCTATTTCGATGTCCGTTATGTGCAGGCGATCGGCGCCGGTGTGCCGGGCGCGCGCGTGGCCCGGCTTTACAACGAAGGCCGTGTGGTCGGCTATTTTGCCTATCAGCGCCGCGCCGGCGTTCTGCAACCCCTCGGCGCGCCGCTCAGCGACTATCACACCCTGATCGCAGCTCCTGGTTTCATGCCGGATATTAATACCCTGCTGAAAGCAACCGGTGCAAAGCGCCTGGATTTCCAGGGCTGGGTTGGGCAGATGGATGGCCAGGCCCAGACGGTTGTGCTTCAGCGCCGCGCCGCTTTGACGCCCGATGGTTTCGACGCCTGGTATGAGGCGCAGGATCATGAACATCACAAGTTCTTCAAGAATGTCGGCCGTTGCGAGCGCAATATCGCCAAGGATTTCGGTGGTTTCGACTTCACCTGGGAACGCGTTGCGCCCGAGGTCATGGACTGGATCATCGACCTCAAGCGCGAACAGTATCAAAAGACGGGCCTGCACGATATCTTCAACTGTGGCTGGACGCGCGAGCTGCTTGTCAATCTTGCTAGCCTGCCGGACGAGAATTACGGCCTGCGCGCCGGCGTCTTCCGTCACGAAGGCAAACTGGTGGCGGCCGAGATCAGCCTGGTGGACAAGGACAGCGTTCACCTGTGGTTCCCGGCCTATGATCCGGCCTATTACCGCTATACGGTCGGTATCGTCCTGACCATGGCGATCATCCGTCATCTGGCGCCGCTTGGCTATATCAGTTTCGATTTCGGTACGGGCGGCGAGGATTACAAATCGCCCATGACGGTTCACGCCGGCGAATGCCTGGAAGGCAGCCTGCAATATGCGCCGGCGCTCGGCAGTCGCATGATGGATATGGCGATGGCGGTTTTGCCGGCCCGCCGTAAACTGGAGCAGGCGCGTCTGTCCCTGCGCCGCCGCGTCAATGTCATTCGCTCGACCGAGGTCAGCGCCGCTGGCTGGAGCCGTGCCCTGATCCAGATGGCGCAGCGTGGTCTGATGCGTCTGAAGCCGGCGAAAGCCTGATAAGCGCAGCCGTCAGCGCCAGTCAATGAGAGTTGAGGCTTGCCTCTTCGTCCGACATGGATAGCTCAGCAGCCCACCAGCCTGAAGGTACGCATCCATGCGCGGACGAGGGGAGTGCCCGGCTCAGGACTTCGCGTACCGGGCATTTTAGTGAAATATCTTCGTAAATAATCCCCGGCCTTTATTTTCTTCGCTTTCGTGCCAATTGTCGCTTGACGAAAGCGAGTCGTTTGGGCATAAGCGCCACTCTGTTGGATCGGCTGTGGCGCTGGATAGGCGCCAAACGCGGTCTGCAAGCATAAACCAACCCGGTCGGCGGCCCTTTCTAAAGGGAATTGACCGGTTTGTTCAACGGCCCGCGCGGGTAAAACCGCGAGGGCTTTGTTTTTGCGGATATCGCGTTCGTGCTCACGTTTGTGGGGGCGAGTTGGTCTTTGAAATGGTTCACTGGACGCGTTAAACGCACCTCTTTGGGAATACGAGCGATATGGATCGTCAAAATATCCGCATCCGCCTGAAGGCCTTCGATCACCGCGTCCTGGATCATTCCACACGCGAGATCGTCAATACGGCCAAGCGCACGGGTGCTACCGTCCGGGGACCGATCCCCTTGCCCACGCTGATCGAGCGTTTCACCGTCAACCGCTCGCCGCACGTCGACAAGAAGTCGCGCGAACAGTTTGAAATCCGCACGCACAAGCGTGTCCTCGATATCGTCGATCCGACCCCGCAGACCGTGGACGCGCTCATGAAGCTCGACCTGTCGGCTGGCGTCGACGTCGAAATCAAGATATAAGGGCGCGGACAATGAGCCAGACTCAAAGAACAGGCCTTATCGCCAAGAAACTCGGCATGACCCGCTACTTCGATGAAGCCGGTGTCCATGTGCCTGTGACCGTGCTGTCGCTGGACGGCTGCCAGGTTGTCGCTCAGCGCACCAAGGACAAGGACGGCTATGTCGCCCTGCAGCTTGGTGCCGGTACGCGCAAGGCCAAGAACGTCTCCAATCCCGAGCGTGTCCGCTTCGCCAAGGCTCAGGTCGAGCCCAAGGCTTACCTCACCGAATTCCGCGTGTCGGAAGATGCTCTTGTTGAAGTTGGCGCCGAGCTTTCGGCTGATCACTTCGCTGCCGGCCAGAAGGTCGACATCCAGGGCACGACCATCGGTAAGGGTTTTGCCGGCGCCATGAAGCGCTGGAACTTCGGCGGCATGCGCGCCACACACGGTGTTTCGGTCTCCCACCGTGCCCACGGTTCGACGGGTAACCGTCAGGATCCGGGCCGCACCTTCCCCGGCAAGAAGATGGCCGGTCATCTGGGTGTTGAAACCGTCACCACGCTGAACCTCGAAATCGCGCGTATCGACGCCGAACGTGGCCTGGTCTTCATCCGCGGCGCCGTCCCGGGTGCGGAAGGCTCCTACGTCAAGATCCGCGACGCTGTTAAGAAGGCGGCTCCGGCCGGCCTGCCGTTCCCGGCTGGCATCAAGAAGGCGGCTTCGGCTGCTGTTGAGGCTGCTCCGGAAGCTCCGGCTGAAGAAGGGGCTGAATAATCATGAAACTCGACGTTATCAAGCTTGACGCCTCCAAGGCTGGCTCGGTGGATGTGTCGGATCTCGTTTTCGGGATCGAAGACATCCGCTCGGACATCCTGTCGCGCGTCGTCAACTGGCAGTTGGCCAAGCGCCGCGCCGGTACGCACAAGGTGCAGACCCGCAACGAGAATTCTCGCACGGGTAAGAAGATGTACAAGCAAAAGGGCTCCGGCGGCGCTCGTCACGGCTCGCGCCGTGCCCCGCAGTTCGTCGGCGGTTCGCGCGCCTTCGGTCCGGTTGTTCGCTCGCATGCGTTCGACCTGCCCAAGAAGGTCCGTGCCCTTGGCCTGCGTCATGCCCTGTCGTCCAAGATCAAGTCCGGCTCGCTGATCGTTCTCGATCAGGCCGTGGTCGAAACCCCGAAGACGCAATCCCTTCTGGCTTCCTTCGAGAAGCTGGGCCTGAAGAACGCCCTGTTCATCACCGGCACCGAGGTTGACGCAAACTTCGCTCTCGCTTCGCGCAACATCCCCAATATCGACGTCCTGCCGACGGCCGGTCTGAATGTCTATGACATTCTGCGCCGCCATACGCTGGTTCTGACGAAGTCGGCGGTTGAAGCCATCGAAGCCCGCTTCGCTGTGGAGGCCTAAGTATCATGGCTGCTACCATCCGTAATTTCGACGTTCTTCTGTCGCCGCACATCACGGAAAAGGCCACCCTGCTTTCCGAGCAGAACAAGGTCGTTTTCAAGATCGCGCTCGACGCCTCGAAGGACGAAGTCGCTTCCGCCGTCGAAGCCATTTACAACGTCAAGGTCACCAAGGTGAACACCATTGTCACCAAGGGCAAGACCAAGCGTTTCAAGGGCATCAAGGGTCGTCGCAACGACATCAAAAAAGCAATCGTGACCCTGGCCGAAGGCCAGACGATCGACATCACAACCGGTCTGTAAGGGAAGGGCAAAGCAAATGGCTTTAAAGCAATTTAATCCGACTTCGCCCGGCCGTCGTAGCCTGGTTCTGGTCGACAAGTCCGAGCTCTACAAGGGCAAGCCGCAAAAGGCTCTGACCGAAGGTCTGACCAAGTCGGGCGGCCGCGGTGCGCAAGGTCGCGTCGCTGTTCGTTTCCGTGGCGGCGGCGCCAAGCGCCTGTATCGCATCGTCGACTTCAAGCGTCGCAAGTTCGACGTGCCGGCGACGGTCGATCACCTGGAATACGATCCGAACCGTACCGCGTTCATCGCGCTCATCACCTATGCCGACGGCGAAAAGGCCTACATTCTGGCCCCGCAACGCCTGAAGGCCGGTGATACGGTTATCGCATCCGAAAAGGTTGACGTGAAGCCGGGCAATGCTGCCCCGCTGCGCTCGCTGCCGATCGGCACGATCATCCACAACGTGGAACTGAAGCCCCTGAAGGGCGGCCAGCTGGCCCGTTCGGCTGGCGCCTATGCTCAGCTGGTCGGCCGCGACGCCGGCTATGCCCAGATCCGTCTGGGTTCGGGCGAGCTCCGCATGGTTCTCGACAGCTGCATGGCCACGGTCGGCGCGGTTTCGAACCAGGACCACATGAACCAGAGCCTCGGCAAGGCCGGCCGCACCCGTCACATGGGCTTCCGCCCGCACGTACGTGGTGTCGCTATGAACCCGGTCGACCACCCGCATGGTGGTGGTGAAGGCAAGACCTCCGGTGGCCGTAACCCTGTGACCCCGTGGGGCGTTCCCACCAAGGGCCGCAAGACTCGTACCAACAAGGCGACGGACAAGTACATCATCCGTTCGCGTCACGTTAAGAAGGCTCGCTAATAATGGCACGCTCCGTATGGAAAGGCCCCTTCGTCGACGGCCACCTTCTCAAGAAGGCGGAAGCTGCCCTGAGCAGCGGTCGCAAGGATGTCATCAAGACCTGGTCGCGCCGTTCGACCATCATGCCGCAATTCGTGGGCATCACGTTCGGCGTCTATAATGGTCAGAAGCACGTTCCCGTGCTGGTGTCGGAAGACATGGTTGGTATGAAGTTCGGCGAGTTCTCGCCCACGCGCAACTTCCCCGGCCATGCCGCCGACAAGAAGGCGAAGAAGAGGTAATCATGTCGCAGACTAAGAATCCTCGTCGCGTCAACGCCAACGAAGCCCGCGTAAAGCTGGTGTCGGTCCGTATCAGCCCGCAAAAGCTGAACCTGGTCGCCGCCTCGATCCGTGGCCTGAAGGTGCAGCGCGCGCTCAACGAGCTGGAATTCTCCCGCAAGCGCATCGCCAAGGACGTCCGCAAGGCGCTCTATTCGGCGATCTCGAATGCCGAGAACAACCACAACCTCGACATCGACAACCTGATCGTTGCCGAATCCTACGTCGGCAAGGGCATTGTCATGAAGCGTTTCGCTTCGCGTGCCCGTGGCCGTTCGTCGCGCATCATGAAGCCGTTCTCGGAACTGACCATCGTGGTCCGTGAACTCGGCGCCGAATCTCAAGAGGCTGCATAATGGGTCAGAAAGCTAATCCGATCGGCTTGCGCCTCGGCGTCAACCGCACCTGGGACTCGCGCTGGTTCGCCGCGCGCCAGGAATACGCCAAGCTCCTTCATCAGGACCTGAAGATCCGCAAGGTTCTGAAGGAAAAGCTGAACGCTGCCGGCGTGTCGCGCATCATCATCGAGCGCCCGCACAAGAAGTGCCGCATCACCATCTATGCCGCCCGTCCGGGCGTTGTGATCGGTAAAAAGGGCCAGGACATCGACAAGCTGCGCAAGGACGTTTCCGTCCTGACCGAAGGCGAAGTCTTCCTGAACCTGGTCGAAGTCCGCAAGCCGGAAGTCGATGCGCAGCTGGTTGCTGAATCGATCGCCCAGCAGCTGGAACGCCGCGTGGCCTTCCGCCGCGCCATGAAGCGTTCGATCCAGTCCGCCATGCGTCTCGGCGCCAAGGGCATCCGCATGAATCTGTCGGGTCGTCTCGGCGGTGCGGAAATCGCCCGTATGGAATGGTATCGCGAAGGCCGCGTGCCTTTGCACACCCTCCGTGCCGACATCGACATGGGTTTCGCCGAAGCTTTGACCACCTACGGTATCATTGGTATCAAGGTGTGGATCTTCAAGGGTGAAGTCCTCGAGCATGATCCGATGGCTCAAGACAAGCGCTGGGCGGCGGAAGCTGCCGGCCCGTCGTCGAACGAGCGTCCGGAACGTGGTGACCGTAACAACCGTGGCCCGCGCCGCGATCGCAACAATAAGGAGGCGTAACTCCAATGATGCTTCCCAAGCGTACAAAATACCGGAAGGCCTTCAAGGGCCGTATCCACGGTAACGCCAAGGGTGGTTACACGCTGAACTTCGGTTCGTATGGTCTGAAGACCGTCGAGCCGGAGCGTCTGACCGCTCGCCAGATCGAAGCCGCCCGCCGGGCCATCACGCGTCAAATGAAGCGTCAGGGCCGTGTGTGGATTCGTATCTTCCCCGACCTGCCCGTCACGGGCAAGCCTGCCGAAGTCCGTATGGGTAAAGGCAAGGGCGCTGTCGACCATTGGGCCGCTCGCGTGGCTCCGGGTCGCATCCTGTTTGAAATCGACGGCGTGCCGGACGATATCGCGCGTGAAGCGCTTCGTCTCGGTGCCGCCAAGCTGCCCGTTTCCACCCGCGTCGTTACCCGTATCGACGCCGGCGTGGCCATGGCCGCGGAGTAGGACCTATGACCAAGATTGCCGATCTGCGGACCAAGACCGCCGACCAACTGCAAGAGCAGCTCCTGGACCTGAAGAAAGAGCAGTTCAACCTGCGCTTCCAGAAGGCCACCGGCCAGTTCGAAAAGACCCACCGCGTCAGCGAAATCCGCAAGGATGTCGCCCGCATCAAGACTCTGCTGACGGCCCAGAAGGCCGGCGGCAAAGTCGCCTAAAGGAAAGAAGACCATGCCCAAGCGCATTCTTGAAGGTCTGGTTGTCTCCGATAAGGGCGACAAGACCGTGGTTGTGAAGGTGGAACGTACCGTTCTGCACCCCGTCCTGAAAAAGACGGTGCGTGTGTCGAAGCGTTACCATGCTCATGACGAAGCTAATGATTTCAAGGCTGGCGAAAAGATTCGTATTATCGAATGTGCGCCCAAGTCGAAGCTGAAAACGTGGGAAGTTCTCCCGCGCGAAGCCAACTAACTAGGAAAGTTTGAACCATGATTCAGATGCAAACTAACCTGGAAGTGGCCGATAATTCCGGCGCACGTCGGGTCATGTGCATCAAGGTGCTGGGCGGCTCGAAGCGCCGCTACGCCTCGGTGGGTGACCTGATCGTCGTGTCGGTCAAGGAAGCCATTCCGCGTGGTCGCGTGAAGAAGGGTGACGTTCTGCGCGCCATCGTCGTCCGCACCTCGAAGGATATCCAGCGCAAGGACGGTTCGGTGATCCGTTTCGACACCAACGCCGCCGTCATCGTCAACAAGTCGAGCGAGCCGATCGGCACGCGTATCTTCGGCCCTGTGCCGCGTGAACTGCGCGCCAAGAACCACATGAAGATCATCTCGCTGGCTCCGGAGGTCATTTAATCATGGCTGCAAAGATTAAGAAGGGCGACTCGGTCGTCCTGCTGACCGGCAAGGACAAGGGCCGCAAGGGTACCGTCACCAAGGTCGTGACCAAGGACGGCCAGGCCGAGCGCGTGCTCGTCCAGGGCCTGAACATGGTCCAGCGCCACACCCGTCCGTCGCAGGGCAACCCGCAAGGCGGCATCATCAACAAGGAAGCGTCCGTGCACGTTTCCAACGTGTCCCACGTCGATTCGAACGGCAAGCCGACCCGCGTCGGTTTCAAGATCGAGGGCGACAAGAAGGTCCGCGTTGCCAAGACGACGGGAGAAGTCATCAATGGCTAATGCTGAAAAGTACGTGCCGCGCGCCAAGAAGGTCTACCTGGAAACCATCCGGGACGCCCTGAAGGCCGAGTTCGGCTACACCAACGAAATGCAGGTCCCCAAGCTCGACAAGATCGTCGTGAACATGGGTATCGGTGAAGCGACTGCGGACTCCAAGAAGGTCAAGACGGCCATCAAGGATCTGGAAGCCATCACCGGCCAGAAGGCCGCCGAAACACGCGCCCGTCAGTCCATCGCCGGCTTCAAGCTGCGCGAAGGCATGGTGGTCGGCGCCAAGGTGACCCTGCGCAAGGATCGTATGTACGAATTCCTCGACCGCCTGATCACCATCGCCCTGCCGCGCGTGAAGGACTTCCGTGGTCTGAACGGCAACAGCTTCGATGGTCGTGGCAACTATGCCATGGGTCTTCGCGAACACATCGTGTTCCCGGAAATCAACTATGACCAGATCGACCAGATGTGGGGCATGGATATCGTTGTCTGCACCACGGCGCCGACCGACAAGGAAGCCAAGGCACTTCTGAAGCACTTCCAATTCCCGTTCACGTCCTAAGCGGGTAGAGAGATAACATGGCAAAGAAAAGCGCTGTAAATCGTAACGAGATGGTCAAGAAGCTGGTGGCTCAATATGCCGCCAAGCGCGAGGCCCTCAAGGCGACCGCTAATGACGAAAGCCTGCCCCTGGAAGACCGCTTCGCCGCGCGTCTTGCCCTGGCCAAGCTGCCCCGTAACTCGAACGCGACCCGCATTCGCAACCGCTGCGAAGTCACCGGCCGTCCGCGTGCCTACTATCGCAAGCTCCACATGAGCCGGATCGCGCTCCGTCAGCTGGCCAATCAAGGTCAGATTCCGGGCATGACCAAGGCCAGCTGGTAAGGGAGGATATACACAAATGTTCGTTAATGATCCTCTGAGCGATATGATCGCCCGCATCAAGAACGCCGCCATGCGCAAGCGTTCCAAGGTGCTCACCCCGGCCTCCAAGCTGCGTGCCCACGTGCTCGACGTCCTCAAGGACGAAGGTTACATCCGTGGCTATGAAGTCCTGGAAGTTCCGGGTGAATTCCCGCAGTTCGAAATCGAACTGAAGTATTTCGACGGCGCGCCGGTCATCGCGGAAATCTCCCGCGTGTCCAAGCCGGGCCGTCGTGTCTATTCGTCGATCAAGGACCTGAAGCCGGTAAAGAACGGCCTGGGTATCTCGATCCTGTCGACGCCCAAGGGCGTCATGTCTGACAACAACGCCCGCGAAAACAACGTGGGTGGTGAAGTTCTCTGCCGCGTCTACTAAACGTAGACATGGCCGAGGGCACTTAAGGCATTAGAAGGTTTTAAAATGTCCCGGATTGGTAAAAAAGCCATCGCAGTTCCGGCCGGCGTGACCATCACGCTGAACGGGCAAGACATTTCGGTAAAGGGCCCCAAGGGCGTCCAGAACTGGACTGTCGTAGAAGAAATCGAAGTCAAGCAGGAAGGCGCCAGCCTTTCCGTCGCCCCGCGCGGTGAAACCGCTCGTCACAAGGCGATGTGGGGCCTGTCGCGCACGCTGATCGCCAATATGGTGAAGGGCGTGACCGAAGGCTTCGAACAAACGCTTGAAATGGTCGGCGTCGGTTACCGCGCCGCCATGCAAGGCCAGAAGCTGGAGCTGTCGCTCGGCTTCTCCCACCCGGTCGTCATCGATCCGCCTGCCGGCATCACCTTTGTGGTTCCCAAGCAGACGGAAGTGAAGATCCAGGGCATCGACAAGCAACTGGTCGGTGAACTGGCTGCCAAGATCCGCAAGATTCGTCCCCCTGAGCCTTATAAGGGCAAGGGCGTCAAATATGCCGGCGAAAAGGTTCGCCGCAAGGAAGGCAAGAAGAAGTAAGTCATGGCTCTGTCTCCTCGTGAACAATTGGCTCGTCGCGCGCAACGTAATCGTACGCGCCTCAAGAAGCTCTCCAACGGCCGCCCGCGTTTGTCGGTCTTCCGTTCGGACAAGAACATCTACGCCCAGGTCATTGATGACCAGAGCGGCGTGACCATCGTGGCTGCTTCGTCGCTGGAAGGCGACAAGAAGCAGGGCTCGAATGCTGCCGCCGCTTCTGAAGTCGGCAAGCTGGTCGCTCAACGCGCAATCGAAAAGGGCGTCAAGGACGTCGTGTTCGATCGCGGTGGCTACATCTATCACGGTCGGGTGAAGGCGCTGGCGGAAGCCGCGCGTGAAGCCGGTCTCAACTTCTAAGGGAATCGTTCATGGCCCGTCCTAGCGAAAACCGCTCCCGCGACCGCAACGAAGAACCTTCGGAATTCGTTGAAAAGCTGGTTGCTATCAACCGCGTCGCCGCCACCGTCAAGGGTGGTCGCCGCTTCTCGTTTGCTGCCCTGATGGTCGTTGGTGACCAAAAAGGCCGCGTCGGCTACGGTCATGGCAAGGCACGCGAAGTGCCGGAAGCCATCCGCAAGGCGACCGAAGAAGCCAAGAAGCAACTGATCCGCGTGCCGCTGCGCGAATCCCGCACCCTGCACCACGACGGTTACGGCCGCTGGGGCGCCGGCAAGATCCAGATGCGCGCGGCCCCTCCGGGCACCGGCGTCATCGCGGGTGGTCCGATGCGTGCCGTTCTCGAAACCCTCGGGATCTCGGACGTTGTCGCCAAGTCGCTCGGTTCGTCGAACCCCTACAACATGGTGCGCGCCACCTTTGAAGCGCTGAAGGTGCAATCCTCGCCCCGTCAGATCGCCTCGAAGCGCGGCAAGAAGGTCGGCGATCTTCTGAAGTCGCGTGCCGATGGCGCTTCGTCGCCAGAATCCCTGGAGGGCTAATTCATGGCTAAGGCTCCTGCAAAAACGGAAGCGAAGACCGTCACGGTCAAGCAAACCGGTTCCCCGATCCGCCGCACCAAGGACCAACGCGCCACGCTCGCCGGTCTGGGCCTGAACAAGATGGGCCGTGTTTCCACCTTGGAAGACACCCCCTCGGTTCGCGGCATGATCGCCAAGGTCGCTCACATGGTTGCGATCGTCGAGTAAGACACAAGCCCGCGAATTCCGGTTCGCGGGCTTGCTTATTTTAGAAGCGTGCTGTAACAGGCGCGCTTCACGTTTTTTACATAGCCGAGTTGGTTGCACCTTTCTTTTGGGGACCAGCGCAATATCATCGAAAGGCAAATCAGATGACAAAGTTGAACGAACTCCACGACAATCCCGGCGCCGTCAAGGGCCGTATGCGCGTTGGCCGCGGCCCCGGTTCGGGCAAGGGCAAGACCGCCGGTCGCGGTGTCAAGGGTCAGAAGTCCCGTTCGGGCGTCTCGCTCCTGGGCTTCGAAGGCGGCCAGATGCCGCTGTATATGCGTATGCCGAAGCGTGGCTTCAACAATCCCTTCGCCCTCAAGCTGGCTGAAGTGAACCTGTGGCGCCTGCAGGATGCGATCGATGCCGGCAAGCTCGACGCCAAGGCTGATGTCGACGCCGCCGCTCTTATCGCTGCCGGCGTTATCCGTCGTGAACTGGACGGCGTGCGTCTTCTCGGTGAAGGCGAACTGAAAGCCAAGCTCACCCTGAAGGTCTGGTCCGCTTCGGCCGGCGCCATCAGGGCGGTTGAAGCCGCCGGTGGTTCGGTCGATCAGGCGCGTATCGCCAATGAAGCCAAGCTGGCTGCCCGCCTGGAAAAGATCGCCGCCGCCAAAGCGGCCCGCAAGGGCTAAGCTACAAGCCGGTATCAAGCGCATTTGACCTTTCAACATGCGTACCCCATATGGGTTGGATTGGGTGAGGGCGTGGTCTGCGAATCGCGTATAAACCTAGTCCGCCCTTTGGGGATGATCACAGGGGCGATGGCGCCCGCGCGAATTTGAGGACCTTATGGCTTCTGCTGCTGAACAACTTGCCGCCAATATGAATTTCGGTACCTTCGCGAAGGCCACCGATCTGCATAAGCGTCTGCTTTTTACCCTGGGTGCCCTGATCGTGTACCGTCTCGGCACCTATGTGCCGCTGCCGGGCATCAACATGATCGAGTTCACCCGCGCGTTTTCGAGTCAGTCCAACGGCATTTTCGGCATGATGAACATGTTCGCCGGCGGTGCTGTTCAGCGCATGGCGGTGTTCGCGCTCAATCTGATGCCCTATATCTCGGCCTCGATCATCATCCAGCTGATGGGCTCCGTCTATGCGCCGTGGGAAAAGCTGCGCAAGGAGGGCGGGGAGGCCGGCCGCAAGCAGCTTAACCAGTACACGCGCTACCTGACTGTGCTCCTGGCCCTGATCCAGTCCTTCGGCATCTCGGCGGCCATGCAGTCTTCCGGCATGGTCCTGCAACCGGGTATTTTCTTTATCATTTCTTCGATGGCGACCCTGACCGGGGGCACCCTGTTCCTGATGTGGCTGGGTGAACAGATAACCTCGCGCGGCATCGGCAACGGTTCGTCGATGATCATCTTCGCCGGTATCGTGGCTGTACTGCCCTCCACCGTCGGGCGTCTGCTGTCCATGGGCTCCACCGGCGATATCAATCCCGCCATGCTGATCCTCATCATGGGCGTGCTTGTCGCCACCATTGTCTTCATTGTCTTTATGGAACGGGCGCAGCGCCGTTTGCTGGTGCAGTATCCCAAGCGCCAGGTCGGTAACCGCATCATGGGCGGCGAGTCGTCATTCATGCCGCTGAAGGTCAATACGGCCGGCGTCATCCCGCCGATCTTCGCCTCTTCGCTGCTGCTGATGCCGACCTCCGTGCTCACTTTCGTGGGGCAGAACCCTGACAAGATCCCGAGCTGGCTCAACTGGCTGCCTGCGATCAGTACGCAGCTGACCCATGGTCACCCGGTCTTCATGATCCTCTATGCGGGCATGATCATCTTCTTTACCTTCCTCTATACCTCTCTGGTTTTCAATCCGGACGAGACGGCAGAAAACCTGCGCAAGTATGGCGGTTTCCTGCCGGGCATTCGCCCAGGCAAGCGCACGGCGGAATATCTCGATTTCGTCCTGACGCGTATCACCGTGCTCGGCGCGGCCTATATCGCCATCGTCTGTCTGCTGCCGGAACTCCTGATCGCTCAGATGGGCAACAGCTTCTATTTCGGCGGCACCTCGATCCTGATCGTGGTTACCGTGACCATGGATACCGTGGCTCAGATCCAGTCCCACTTGCTGGCGCACCAGTATGATGGCCTGATCAAGAAGTCCAAGATGAAGACCGGCAGCAAGGGCGCTGCAGCCAGCACCCGTGGAAGGATCGGCCGATGAACATCATCCTGTTTGGACCCCCAGCGGCGGGCAAGGGTACACAGGCAAAGCGTTTGGTGACGACACGCGGTATGGTCCAGCTCTCGACGGGCGACATGCTGCGGGCAGCCATCGCGGCGGGGTCTGAACTGGGACTCAAGGTCAAGGATATCCTGGCGACGGGAGGACTGGTCTCGGATGAGATCGTTATCGACCTGATCAAGGAAAACCTGCCGGCGGCGGAAGCAGCGGGCGGCGCTATTTTCGACGGCTTTCCACGTACAGTAGCTCAGGCTGAGGCGCTCGATGCCATGCTGGGGGAGCGCGGTGCCAAGATCGACAAGGTTGTCCGCCTGAAGGTGGACGAGGCGGCCCTGGTGACGCGCATTGAAAAGCGCTTCGCGGAAGAAGGTCGTTCGGATGATAATCCCGAAGCCTATAAGGTGCGCCTGGCAGCCTATAATGCCCAGACCGCGCCATTGCTGCCTTACTACGCGGCGCAAGGCAAGCTGTACGAAGTCGATGGCATGGGCGCGGTGGAAGACGTCGCTGCCCGTATCGATGGTGCGCTGGCTTAAACAATTTTGCTGGAAGCCGTGAAAGCGGGGACTGGCAAGGACAATCCGTCCGAATACCCCCGATGTGAAGTGCCTTCTGGCGTGGATCATCTGAGTAAACTTAAAAAAGCATTACTAAATAAATTTTGGCTTGCTTTTTTAAAACTAAACCATTGACGGAAGTCAAAACCCTTCTATAAGGGCAGCTTCCGCGAAATCACGCGTATGGACCACGGCTGAAGGTCAAATCTTAGCCGTGTGGCATACGTGTCATCTTTCGTTTTATGAATGCGTCCCGTTAGCATGGGGGCGCGTTGCAGGAGATACCTCAAGTGGCCCGTATCGCAGGCGTCAATATACCGACCAACAAGCGCGTTGTCATCGCGCTCCAATATATTCACGGCATCGGCGCTCACCACGCCGAAGAGATTGTCAAAAAGGTCGGCATCGAAGATGCGCGCCGTGTCAATCAGCTTTCGGATGCCGAAGTGCTGCAAATCCGTGAAACCATCGATCGTGACTATACGGTCGAAGGCGATCTGCGCCGTGAAGTTTCGATGAACATCAAGCGCCTGATGGACCTGGCCTGCTACCGCGGCCTGCGTCATCGCAAGGGCCTTCCTGTGCGCGGTCAGCGTACGCACACCAATGCGCGCACGCGCAAAGGCCCGGCGAAGCCCATCGCCGGCAAGAAGAAGTAAGGAATAGCTGACCAATGGCTAAAGAACCTTCACGCGTTAAAAAGCGCGAACGCAAGAATATCACCTCGGGTGTGGCGCACGTCAACGCCTCGTTCAACAACACCATGATCACGATCACCGACGCGCAGGGCAATGCCGTGTCGTGGTCGTCGGCCGGTGCCATGGGCTTCAAGGGTTCGCGCAAGTCGACCCCTTACGCCGCTCAGGTCGCTGCTGAAGACGCTGGCAAGAAAGCCATCGAGCACGGTGTCAAGACGCTGGAAGTCAGCGTTGCCGGTCCGGGTTCGGGCCGTGAATCCGCTCTGCGTGCCCTGCAGGCCGTCGGTTTCACCATCACCACCATTCGTGATGTGACCCCGATCCCGCATAACGGCTGCCGTCCGCCGAAGCGTCGTCGCGTTTAATTTTATTTTCCCTATTTTTCAGTCGCTCTGCCTGATCCGGCAGGGCGACCTTTCCTGTCTTGAGGGACGTAAATGATCGAAAGAAACTGGCAACAGCTTATTCGTCCCGAGAAGCCACAAGTCGAAGCGGGTTCCGACCCTTCGCGCAAGATGCGTCTTGTCGCGGAGCCTCTGGAACGCGGTTTCGGCGTGACCCTCGGTAACGCGCTGCGTCGCGTACTCCTGTCTTCGCTGCAAGGCGCGGCTGTCACCTCCGTCCAGATCGACGGCGTGGTGCACGAATTCTCCTCCATCGAAGGCGTCCGCGAAGACGTCGTCGACATCATCCTGAACATCAAGCAACTGGCGCTGCGCATGCACGCCGAAGGTCCGAAGCGCATGGTTCTGCGCGCTTCGGGTGCCGGTCCGGTAACGGCCGGTCAGATTGATGTGCCTGCCGATATCGAAGTCCTGAACCCCGACCACGTCATCTGCACGCTGGACGAGGGCGCCTCCGTGCGCATGGAATTCACCATCCAGAACGGCAAGGGCTATGTCCCGGCCGACCGTCTGCGTCCGGAAGACGCGCCGATCGGCCTGATTGCCGTCGACGCTCTCTATTCGCCGGTCAAGAAGGTGGCTTACAAGGTCGAGCCGACCCGCCAGGGTCAATCGCTCGATTACGACAAGCTCATCCTCGAAGTCGAAACCAATGCCGCCGTCACGCCGGTTGACGCTGTCGCTTTTGCGGCGCGCATCCTGCAGGACCAGCTGCAGATCTTCATCACCTTCGAAGAACCGAAGGCTCCGGTCGTTGAAGAAGGCAAGCCTGAGCTGCCATTCAATCCGGCCCTGCTCAAGAAGGTCGACGAACTGGAACTCAGCGTCCGTTCGGCGAACTGCCTGAAGAACGACAACATCGTCTATATCGGCGACCTGATCCTGAAGACGGAATCCGAAATGCTGCGCACGCCGAACTTCGGCCGCAAGTCGCTCAACGAAATCAAGGAAGTCCTGGCTTCCATGAATCTTTCGCTGGGCATGGATATCCCGAACTGGCCGCCGGAAAACGTTGAAGACCTGGCCAAGAAGTTCGAAGACCAGATCTAGAATTTCTGATATAAGATTGGTGAGCCCGGATGAGCGATCATCCGGGCTTCCTATTTTTAGGAACTGTTTTTTAGGTTCCGACTTGCCGCGAAAGACCAAAACCTTGTCGTGGCAATTTCCATTCTTCGGGATGGACGTTCGAAGCGGGCAGGGGCCGTCGGCCTTTTGACCTTTGTTTTCGGGCTCGTTTTTGGGAGATCGGTCACGCCGCGTGCTGCCGGTCTTTTGGAGAATTTATCATGCGTCACGGCTCCGGCTATCGCAAACTCGGTCGCACCACCTCGCACCGTATCGCCATGTTCGCCAACATGGCTGCCTCGCTCATCAAGCACGAACAGATCGTCACGACCCTGCCGAAGGCCAAGGAACTGCGTCCCTTTGTCGAAAAGCTGGTGACCCTCGCCAAGTCCGGCACCCTGCACGACCGACGCATCGCCATCTCGCGCGTCCGTGACGTCACCCAGGTCGGCAAGCTGTTCGACGTGATCGGCAAGCGCTACGCCGACCGTAACGGCGGCTATATCCGCATCATGAAGGCCGGCTTCCGTCACGGCGATAACGCCGCCATGGCCATCATCGAGTTCGTTGATCGCGATGAAGCGGCCAAGGGCCTGGATTCCGGTCCTGTATTCGAAGTCGCTGGCGACGAAGAATAGGATCAGGCTTTATAGCCAATTCAAAGCCGTCAGGTCCGTCCTGACGGCTTTTTTAATGCTTTGGTGACATTGGTTAACGAAAGCGTGATCAAACAGCACGAACCGTTATTTCGCATTTGCGTAATTCTCCGCTAGTTTCCAGAATGTGGATCTGGTCCTGTGCGCCTTGTCCGCATTCCATCGCATTGTAAGGAGGGTAACCATGCTTGACGATTTCGCCATCGCCGATCCCGCCGAAGAGACGCTCGACATGTCCGGCGATACCGATCCGACACCATCTGAAGCGGCTGACGACAGCGCTTCGACTGTATTTTGTGCTTCTGTTCTGGACCGTATTCGTACCAGCGACTGATATAACGTGTTTATATTTAAAGAAGCCCCGGTTCCGGCCTGGGGCTTCTTTTTTATGTCATGCGCGCTGGCTAGGATATTCGGGCCATAAGGGAGTGCGTCATGTTGAAATCGGGATTGCGTGTACTGGCCGCCCTGGCCTTTCTGGGAATGGCCTCTTGCAGTCACCTGGAAACGCCACCACCCGTTATTGCCGCTGCTCAGTCGGAGCCACGGCTTATCCTGATATCGATTGACGGCTTCCGCGCCGATTATCTTAAGGAAGGCATCACGCCCAACCTGCAGGCCCTGGCCGATAGTGGCGCCAGCGCAGCCATGCGGCCGTCCTTCCCCAGCCTGACCTTCCCGAACCACTATACCCTGGTCACCGGCCTGAGACCCGATCACCACGGTATCGTCAACAACACCATGCGCGATCCGCAAAAGCCGGACGTCACCTTCAAGCTGTCGAACAAAGAGGCGGTGGCTGACGAATTCTGGTGGGATGACGCCAGGCCATTATGGGTAACGGCGCAGGCACAGGGCGTCAAGGTGGCTACCCTGTTCTGGCCGGGCTCGGAAGCGGTCAATCACGGCGTCCGTCCGGCATACTGGCTGCCTTATGACGAGGGCATGCCGGACGAGGCACGCGTGAAGCAGGTGTTGGACTGGATCGACCTGCCGGCAGGCGAACGCCCCGGCGCCATCACGCTCTATTACTCGCAGGTTGACCACCAGGGCCATGATTTCGGTCCAGGCAGTCCGGAAGTCGATGCCGCCCTGCGCGAGGTCGATGCCTCGATTGGTCAACTGGTTAAAGGTCTGAAAGCGCGCGACCTGTATGGCAAGGTCAATATCATCATTGTGGCCGATCACGGCATGGCGAAGCATAAGCCGGAACGTTTCATCCGCTTGGCGGATATTCTGCCGGCGGACAGCTACGATCTCGTCACCGGCGGCCAGGTGGCCGGGCTCTACGCGAAACCCGGCCACGAAGCCGAGGTCGACAAGGCGCTGATCGAGACGAAGCGCGACGGCATGCAGTGCTGGCACAAGGCGAAGATCCCGGCGCGCTTCCACTATGGTCATCATCGCCGGGTGCCCGAAATCACCTGTCTGGCCGATGTCGGCGGCTATATCGTCAGCCCGTCGCAGGATAACTGGATGCCGAAGCCGCAAGGCGGTAGTCATGGCTATGATCCGGCGGCTATGGAAATGCAGGCCCTGTTCATCGCCAATGGGCCGGCCATTCGTCCGGGCGTGAAACTGGCGCCGTTCGATAATGTCGATGTCTATTCCCTGGAAACGAAGCTGCTTGGCATCAGGGGAGAGCCGAACGACGGCAGCCTGCGATCATTCAAACCGGCGCTATACTGACAAAAACCGGCAACAGGTCTTGTAGACGGCATGGCTGGCAGAACGCGGTCATTTCGCGTAAGAACAGGCCATAACCAGAAAGACCGAACATGCCGGAAACGCCACACATCAGAAAAGCCGCCGCCGCCTTTATCCTGGTGACGGTCTTCATCGATATGCTGTCGATCGGGGTGATTATTCCGGTCTTGCCCAACCTGATCAAGAGCTTCCTGGGTGGTTCGGTCTCGGAAGCGGGTCTGTGGACCGGCATTTTCGGCGCGGCCTGGGGCCTGGCGCAGTTCCTGTTCACGCCGGTGCAGGGCGGTCTGTCTGATGCGATCGGACGGCGCCCGGTCGTGCTGGCGTCCAACTTCGGCACCGGCGTCGATTTCCTGTTCATGGCGCTGGCGCCGGGCCTGTGGTGGCTCCTGATCGGCCGCATCATTTCCGGCATGACCTCCGCCAGCATCTCCACTGCCTACGCCTATATGAGCGATGTCACGCCGCCGGAAAAGCGCGCCGGAGTCTATGGTCTGATGGGGGCGGCCTTCGGCGTCGGCTTCGTGGTCGGGCCGAGCCTTGGCGGCCTGCTGGGCGGCGGTCTGCACTGGGGTGTCATCCAGTTCAATGGCGATCATCACTACCCCTTCTTCTTCGCCGCAGCCTTGAGCCTGTGCAACTTTCTCTACGGCCTGTTCGTCTTGCCGGAATCCCTGCCGAAGGACAGGCGCAAACCCTTCAGCTTTCATACGGCCAATCCGCTCGGCGCCATCCGGTTCCTGGCGCGCTCGGCGCAGGTGATGCGGTTGTCGCTGATGTACTTCCTGCTGATGTTCGGCCAGAGCGTCTTCCCGACCACCATGGTGCTCTATGCCGGCTATCGCTTCGGCTGGGGACCGACCGAAGTCGGGCTGATGCTGGCTGTGGTCGGCATCCTGTCGGCCATCGTGCAGGGTGGTCTGACCGGTGTGATCACCAAGCGGATAGGCGAGCGCCAGGCGATGTATATTGGTATTGTTGCTTCACTGATCGCCTATGCCGCCTATGGGCTGGCGCCGAACTGGCAGGTTTTTGTCGGCTTTATCGCCATTGGATGCTTCGGCGGACTGGCCATGCCCAATATCCAGTCATTGATGAGCAGCAAGGTTGATCCGAAGGAGCAGGGCACCTTGCAGGGGTCTAACATGAGCCTGACCACCATGGGCAATATCGTGTCGCCCCTGATCTTCGGGTATGTGCTCTCAGTGGTCACCAAACCGGGCGTGGCTATCTTCTGGAGCGGTGCGGCTTTTCTGGTGGCGGCATTCTGTACCCTGTTGTGCCTGTGGCTGGCGACCGGCGTAAAGCAGTCGCTGAAGGTAGAAGCGGCTTATGGCGGCGAGGTTTCGGAATAGGCGCAATCTTGTCTCGTCTCAGCCTTGATACCGCCGCAATAGTTTTTACATTTGAGTCCCTGAGATAACCAAAGCTGGGACTATACAAATGAACCTGCGCGCACCTGCTTTACTGTCCGCCGCCGCCCTGTTGATGGCCTGTTCGCCCTCGCATAGCCAGGACGCTCAGAAATATTCCGGCAGTTTCAATGACACCCTGACCCAGCCATCGAAGGTGCCCGACAGCGTCGTCGGCATGAAGACCTCGTTCGCCCCCGTGGTGCGGACCGTGGCGCCGGCGGTGGTCAATGTCTATGCGCGCGGCGTGGTGCGCCAGCAGGTCGATCCGTTCTGGCAGATGTTCGGCGCCGTACCGCGCCAGCAGGTGCAGCAGTCCCTCGGTTCCGGTGTGATCGTGCGCAAGGATGGCATTGTCGTCACCAATAACCACGTCGTCGCCGGCGGACAGCAGTTCATGGTGGTGTTGAATGATCGTCGCGAATATCCCGCCAAGCTGCTGCTGGCTGATGAGCGCACTGACCTGGCCGTATTGCAGATCGATTCCAAGGAAAGCTTCCCGACGCTCGACATGGACGACGACCGCAATCTGGAGGTGGGCGATCTGGTGCTGGCGATCGGCAATCCGTTCGGTATCGGCCAGACCGTGACCAATGGCATCATTTCCGCGCTCAACCGCACCGAGGTCGGACCCGGCGGCGGTTCCTACATCCAGACCGATGCCGCCATCAATCCGGGTAATTCCGGCGGCGCTCTGGTCGATATGAATGGCCGACTGATCGGCATCAATTCGATGATCGTTTCCGGTTCCGGTTCCTCGGCCGGCGTTGGTTTCGCCATCCCCTCGGCCCTGGTGCGCCGCGTAGTGGAAAGTGCGGCCGGCGGCGCCACGCATCTCCAGCGGCCATGGCTCGGCGCCAAGGGGGACACGGTCACCAGCGATATCGCCAAGTCGCTCGGCATGGACCGGCCCGAGGGCGTACTGGTGTCTGATGTCTATGCCGGCGGACCGGCCGACCAGGCGGGCCTCAAGACAGGTGATGTCATCCTTAGTATCGACGGCCAGCCGGTCAATGACGCCTCGTCCATGCGCTACCGTATCGACCTGATGACGCTTGGCCAACTGGCCAATGTCCAGGGCGTGCGCAATGGCAAACCCTTCGCGGTCAAGATCAAGGCGCAGGCGCCGTCGGCTTCGCCGGCGCGGGATGAGCGCACCATTGCCGGCAATAATCCCTTCTCCGGCGCCAAGGTGGTCAATCTGTCGCCGGCCGTGGCCGAAGAGATTGGCATCGATCCGTTCGATTCGCCCAAGGGGGTGATGGTCTATTCCATCGATTCCTCACGCAGCTATGCAGCGGGTATCGGCCTGCGTCCGGGCGACATCATCAAATCGGTCAATGGCAAGGCGATTGTCACCACCGCCGATCTCGACGCCGCCACCAAGGCTGGCGCGCGCCGCTGGCAGATCAGCATCATGCGTAATGGCCAGGTGATTACGGCGACGTTCAGCTAGCATTGTCCTCCTATGAGGCAAATGCTACCCTGCCAAAAAGGGAGGGATGCATGAACAGACGCACATTGCTGACAGGGCTTGGCGCGGTTACCGCATTGATGCCGGTTGGAGTCCGCGCACAGGGCCATGGCACACCTATCCCTACGCCTTCACCGCAGGCGATTATGGCCATGAACGGTACGCCAATCTTTCCGACTGGTCCTCTGTCTGAAAACAAAGTTGCCCAGGCGTTTGCCACGACTGAAGCTTTGCAACAGCAACCGACTGTAAATCTCACGGGAGGCGACGGCGAGCATACATTTGCAGATATGACCGGCAAGATACGTTTAGTGGCGTTGTGGGCGGAGCGTTTCTGGCCCTGTCTGTATGAACTGAATGAAATGGCGGCGTTGCAGTCGACCTTCGCGGATCAGGGATTTGAATTCATGGCAGTGCTGACCGAAAGCCAGGGACGGCTTGATTATGCGACGGCGCGCGGGCTCATGGATAATGTGGGGGGCGCCGGGATACCTCTGTGGATCGAGCCGGCTGGAGGTTCACAGGTTGCCCAGGCGATGGCTACGATGGCGGCGCCTATGGCCTATGCCATTCCGGGAAGTGATCCGAACCGTTTAACACAAATCTTGCCCTGCACCTTATTGATCGACACTGATGGCCGCGTTTGTGGACGAATGCTCGGTGGCAAAGGCATAATGCGTAAGCAAGCGACTCATGCGAATTGGCAAATACCCTTAGTTGTGGATGAAAAGCTGACGGGACCCCAGCCGACTATTCGCCGAAATCCTACGATTTGGAGTCACTCTGACGCGGACCGGTTCATCACAGCGCTCAAAGCGGGCGCTTTGGCGGAAATTGCTCGTTCCACTTGAAACCGACTTTACACAGGTCGATTCCCTGCCAATAGTGCGCCTCAAACTGAGGGAGGCGTATAATGTTGAAAGTATCCGGTTTGGCGCTGGCCATGGCCCTGATGGCTGGCTCGGCGATGGCGCAGCAATCTTTACCCCAAGCACTGCCAATGCCGGCGCCTGATACGCCAGCCCTGCCGGCGCCGCAGGACGTCGATTACCCCGGCGTTATCCAGCTTCACGTCGATACCACCGATCTCGATCGACACATCATCGCCATCCATGAAACCATCCCGGTAAAGGCTGCAGGGCCGCTGACCCTGCTGGTGCCCAAGTGGATTCCCGGCCATCACTCACCCGGCGAAAGTGACCTGACCAAGGTCGCCGGCCTGCATGTCACGGCCGGCGGGAAAGAACTGAAATGGCGGCGCGACGATGTGGAGTTGCACGCCTTCCATGTTGATGTGCCCGAAGGAGTCACCGAGGTCGTGGCGGATTTCCAGTATCTGGCGCCGATTCAGGAACGCGACGGTGTCATCGTCCATACGCGCAACATGCTGACGCTCCAGTGGTTCGGTGAAAGCCTGTATCCTGCCGGCTATTACACGCGCCGCATTCCCATCCAGCTGACGCTGACCCTGCCGCAGGGCTGGCAATATGGCTCGGCGCTGGAAGCGGAAAAGCGGGATGGTGATGTCGTCACCTTCAAGCCGATCTCCTATGACAACTTCGTCGATTCACCGCTGATCGCCGGCCGGTACTTCAAGCGCTACGACATGGATCCAGGCGCGAAAGTGCCGATCTTCATGGATCTCGTCGCCGACGATCCGAAGGAACTGGACCTGTCCGACGACGTGCTGAAAATCCATCGCAATGTTGTGCAGGAAGCCTACAAGCTGTTCGGCGGCCAGCACTATGACCATTATGACTGGTTGGTGGCGATATCGAATGAGATGGGCGGCATTGGTCTGGAGCACCACCGCTCGTCGGAAATCGGCATCGAGCCGGGTTATTTCGCTACGGCCGGCAAGGGCTTCGGCCGCAATATCATTGCCCACGAATATATTCACTCCTGGGACGGCAAGTTCCGCAGACCCGCGGGCCAGTTCAACGCCACCTTCGAAGAGCCGATGCGTAATGAACTGCTGTGGGTCTATGAAGGCGGCACGACCTACTGGACCGATGTGCTGGAAAACCGCGCTGGCCTTTATAATTTCGACCAGCGCCTGCAACAACTGGCGGTGACGGCCGCGAGCTACGACATGTTGCCGGCGCGTCAGTGGCGCGACCTGCAGGACACCACCTATGATCCGGTCATCTCCAATCGCGGTCCTAAATCATGGCCGACCTGGCAGCGCGCCGAGGACTATTACGCCGAGGGCGCGTTGATCTGGCTGGATGCCGATACCCTGATCCGTGAAAAGACAGGCGGCAAGAAGTCGCTCGATGATTTCGCCCGCGGCTTCTTCGGCGTGAATAATGGTTCTTACTTGCCGGCGCCCTATACCTTCGACGATGTGGTCAAGGCGCTGAACGATGTCTATGCCTATGACTGGGCGTCTTTCCTCAATGAACGTATCAACCGTACCGGCAAAGGGGCGCCGCTCGATGGCCTAGCGCGGGCGGGCTACAAGCTGGTCTATGACGATACGCCCTCGGACTATATCAAGAGCGGCGAAGCGCGCCGTGGCACGAGCTTCGGCTACAGCCTGGGCCTGAGCATTGGCCGGGACGGCACGCTGCGCGACGTACTGTGGGATGGCCAAGGCTTCAAGGCGGGCCTGACGGCGGGCATGAAGGTGGTGGCGGTCAATGACCGCGCCTATGACGGCGGCCGCCTCAAGGATCTGATCATCGCCGCCCATAAGCCGGGCAATACCGACAAGATCGTCATGCTGGTGCAGGATGGTGAATATTTCCGTGACGTGACCTTCGATTACCATGACGGCCTGCGCTACCCGCACCTGGAGCGCATTAACGGGACAAAGGACCTGCTGAAGCCGATCTATGGCGATATAGCGGTGAAAAACACGCCGAAATAACTGGCGAAAAGCGTTAATGCACGTTAACCTTTCTGTTCGGAGAATCGTCTCTCCGTGCGGAGGTTCGTGTGTATTTCACGGGTACAGGACAGGTGGAAAGCCGGGCGAGCGCCTATTGGCGTCAGCGAGTGCAGCCTGTTGTGCCTGTAGCCAGTCGTATGGCGCGCCAGACGTTTCCGGATGCAAATCAGGAGCCGGTGCATGGTCCGGCGCTATTCGTCACTTTGTCGCCCGTGGCGCAGATGCGACTGGATGATCTGCGGCGGGAACTGGCGATGCAAAGGGCGTCTCGTTAATTTCTCCTTCCCACAACGGGAAGGACGTTCTATATTTGTTTCATGTCAAAAGCGCCTATTGCCGATCTGTTCGGCGCTCCCGAACCGTCGCTGAAAAGCGCTCAAAGTGCTGGTCTGCCTCAGGTCGATGAGGCCGCGAAACCGCTGGCGGATCGCCTGCGTCCGAAGACCTTGTCAGAAGTCGTGGGGCAGGATCACGTATTGGGAGCCGGTGGGGCGATTGCCCGCGTCATCGAGCGCGGTTTTCTGCCGAGCCTGATCCTTTGGGGGCCGCCGGGCGTCGGCAAGACGACCATCGCGCGTTTGCTGGCCGAGGCCGCCGGTTATGAATTTCAGCAGATATCTGCGGTCTTTTCCGGCGTGGCCGACCTGAAGAAGGCCTTCGAGCAGGCGCAGTTCCGCCACTCACAGGGTGCGCGCACCGTGCTGTTTGTCGATGAAATCCATCGCTTCAACCGCGCCCAGCAGGATAGTTTCCTGCCCTATGTCGAGGCGGGTGTGGTGACGCTGATCGGTGCCACCACCGAAAATCCCTCGTTCGAGCTGAATGGCGCGCTTTTGTCGCGCTGCCAGGTGTTTGTGCTGAAACGGCTGGATGATGCTGCGCTTGATCAGCTTATGGCCCGCGCCGAGGAACATCTGGGGCATGGCTTGCCGCTCACGCCGGAAGCCCGCGACACGCTGAAACTGCTCAGCGATGGCGATGGCCGCTATATCCTCAGCCTGATCGAGTCGCTCGATCATATGGGCTTTGATTCACCAATCGACACTGACGCATTGCTGGCCCATCTGCAAAAGCGCCGCCCGAACCACGACAAGGACCGGGAAGGGCATTACAACCTTATCTCCGCCCTGCATAAATCGGTGCGCGGTTCCGACCCGGATGCAGCGCTTTACTGGCTGGCGCGGATGCTCAATGGCGGCGATGATCCTTTGTTCATTGCCCGTCGCCTGATCCGCATGGCCTCGGAAGATATCGGCAATGCCGATCCGATGTCGCTGCTGATGTGTCATGCGGCGCGCGATACCTACGAGGTGCTGGGCTCGCCGGAAGGAGAACTGGCCCTGGCGCAGGCCGTGGTTCATATGGCGTCCGCGCCCAAATCGAACAGTGTGTATACGGCGTTCAAGGCGGCGACGAGACTTGCCAAGGAAACCGGCCATCTCGATCCGCCGGCGGTGATCCTCAATGCGCCGACCAAGCTGATGAAGGATATCGGCTATGGCGCCGGCTATATCTATGACCCGGACGACCCGGATGGTTTCTCCGGCCAGAACTATTTCCCCGACGGCATGAAGCGCCCGAAGTTCTACGATCCCAAGGGCGATGGCCACGAAGGCAAGACAAAGCAGCGGCTTGAGTTCTTGAGCGAGCTTAGAAAACAAAAACAAAAAAGGGGCTGATGTATGTTGCCGAGTGGTTACGTCGTTCCGAATGACTTCCTTTTCTTTATGGGCCTCATTTATGGATTGCCGCCTCTGTTACTTATCGCCGGATTGTTTTTCAAGAAACCGGGTGATCCCAGTCAGTTTGGACCTCCGCCTCAGGGAAAATCGATTGCCAGTGCTGTATTGACCGTCCTGCGTAAAACCATGTTGTGGCAGGGACGTGCCACGCGTTCGGAGTTCTGGTGGTACTTCTTGTTTGGCATGACGGTGATCATGGCTGTGGTGGGGATCGTCTTGGGATGGAATAACACAGCCGGTTTGATCGTCTGGTTTATCCTTTCTATTCCGGGCTTTGCCGTTGGTACGCGACGGCTGCACGATATTGGCCGTAGCGGATGGTGGCAGGTGTTTGGTGTGACTGGCACCGGCATTCTGGTTCTCCTTGTGCTATGGATGTTGCCGCCTGTTCGGCAAGTGGAACTTTCACAAGTAGACGTTTTCGAATGATTTGACCTTCACCGTCCATCCGGCTAGTCAGCCTAAATGGTCAAACACTCTCCCCAGCATCGCCAGGCGCTTTCCAGTGGTCGCAGCCGGCTACCGCAAAAAAGCAGGTGCGATAATCCGCGCAAGGCGCCGCGACTGATTCCGGATTCCGACCAGGCGTGGGTGAAATCGATGATCGTCTATGAAGACGAGCACATCATGGGCTTCAACAAGCCCTCCGGTCTGTCATCGCAGGGCGGACGCGGCGGCGGCAACAATCTCGACGACATGATGTGGACCTTCGTCAAGCCAAGCGGGCGCCGGCCCATGCTGATCCACCGCCTGGACCGCGATACGTCGGGCATATTGCTGGTAGCCAAGACCCAGCCCGCGACCTCATATCTCGGCAAGGCGATGATCCGCCGCGCCTTTGCCAAGACATACCTGGCCGTGGTCGGCAATCCGCACAACCTGCCGGACGAGGGTGTCATGACCTTCCCGCTGCGCCGGGAAGAGATCGGCCGCGAAGCCTATAGCCGCGTATGTGCTGCCGATCACCCGGACGCCCAGAGCGCCGAGACTGCATTTATCGTGCTGGCGCGAACTGAAGATGCGGCGCTGGTACGTTGCGAACCTTATACCGGCCGGATGCACCAGATCCGTGTTCATCTGGCGGAAATGGGATCGCCGATCGCCGGAGATGTTCGCTACGGCGGAGCACTATCCCTTGGTGGTGTGACCGTGCCGCGCCTGATGTTGCATGCCCTGCGCCTGACCTTTCCGCATCCGGATGGGCGCGGCGAATTCACGCTGGAAGCGCCCCTGCCGGACGATATCGCCGGTCTTTGCCGCGCCGTTGACCTGGCGGTTCCAGCAACTGCCTGAAGCCTTTTTGCTTTTCGGCTGTCCCGGCATGGTATAAGGGCAGACAAAGCATTGGAGTAGCTGATGAATCGGAAGATCGACTGGAGCGAACTGTTTTTCTCGTCCACGGGACGCGCCGGACAGGTGCCTTCGATCATCGCAGCGGCGGTGCTGCTGTTGTTCCTGGCCGTTTATGAGTCAGTGGTGACCGGCGCTCTGTCGTTCCTCAACTGGATCGTTTATCCGGTGCTGTTCTATTGCGGCGCCTGCGTCGTATCGAAGCGCCTGCACGATCGTGGCCGTTCGGGCTGGTGGTCGGCTGTCATCCTGCTGGCAGTCGTCATGGTCTGGCCTCGGCCGCAGGGCTTTTTCGACTTCATTGCCGTAGTGGTGCTGGTCTGGGCGGTGATCGACCTGTGCGTCATGCCCGGCGAGCGCGGCGATAACCGCTATGGGCGGACATTGTTCAGACTGGCGTCGGATGAAGGCTGATCTTCATGTATACCCTGAAGCCGGGTATTAAAGAAAATCCCGAAAAACGCTGGGCTTTGCCTGATCGTATTTTCTTCGGTTTTGGCGCCTGTCATATTCTGGCGGGCGTGTTTCTTGAAATGCCGCCGGTGTCCGGTTTCTATGCGGAACGGATTATTCCGCATGAAGGCTTCTGGGGGAACCATATCTACGTGACAAATGGCATTATTGCCTTTGATTACCACGGCTATAGCCGACGCGACCGGATGTTGAACCACTATATGAAAGGCTGGTCCAGCCGATATTCGGGATGGGCTTGTGCTCTGGAAACAGTTGATTTCGACCTGCTCGATACGGCGGCGCTCAATCAGCGCAAGATGCAGGGGCCTGATCAATACCTGCATAATGCTATGCCGCGAGCACTTGGCTTCATAGAGCGCATTGACCACGAAAAAGATATTAAAAGGGCTTACTCTTCCACCGACCCGAAGATTGCCTCGAAGCTGGACTTCAGCGCGTAATCTACTTCATCCATTGTCACCGGCAGGCCGAGGTCGAGCAGGGAAGTGACGCCATGTTCGGTGATGCCGCACGGCACAATGCCGTCGAAGTGCGACAAGTCAGGTTCGACGTTCAGGCTGATGCCATGGAAACTGACCCAGCGGCGGAGTTTGATACCGATGGCGGCAATCTTATCCTCGGTGAGGGGATCGTATCCTTTATCCCGGCGCTCAACCCAGACACCGACGCGGCCGTCACGGATATGCCCTTCGACGTTAAAGCGCCATAGCGTGGAGATGATCCACTGTTCCAGCGCCTCGACAAAAGCCCGGACATCCTTGCGGCGTCGATTGAGATCGAGCATCACATAGACGACACGCTGGCCAGGGCCGTGATAGGTATATTGTCCGCCACGTCCGGCATCGAATACCTCAAAACGATCCGGTGCGATCAGATCTTCCTTCTTGGCCGAAACACCGGCGGTATAGAGCGGCGGGTGCTCGACCAGCCAGACCATTTCTCGCGCATCACCGGCATGAATGGCGGCCACGCGGGCCTCCATGAAGGCCAGCGCCTCCGGATAGGGCACAGGTGAGGGGGCCACGATCCATTCAGGCGGCAGCCCCGTTTTTTTAGCGAACGGCGGATCGATTTCTTCTGGATTTAACGTCTCGGAAAGCATGTCGCTTCAATGTGTCATAAGTTGTTAAGAGGCAAGGCCCTAATATAGGGGCTCCCTCCGTGTCGTGTGGGTTTAAGGGGCTATTTTTCGTGTCTAACCAGGTGGGCGCCGTTCCCGTTGAAATTTCGGTTCTGCTCGGGCGTTCGGTTTTGCCGATGGCGCAGCTTCTGCGCATGGGCCGCGGCGCGGTGATTCCGCTTGATGCCCATGAGCACGACGAGGTGTGGATTCTGGCCAATAATCATCCGGTGGCGCGCGGCGAAATCCAGATTTTCGAAGAAAAGATATCGATTGTTGTGACCCGCCAGGCCAATGTCTATGACTTTATGGCGATCGGCTCGTAAGCTTCAAAGCTAATAATTTGGGATAGTGCAACAAATTTGCGATTAAGGGCTTCCCAAAGCGCTCAAGTGTTGCTATCTGCCCGCCTCTCTGGATGGCGTGCGGTCATGGCGGAATTGGTAGACGCGCAGCGTTGAGGTCGCTGTGGGGCAACCCGTGGAAGTTCGAGTCTTCTTGACCGCACCAATCCGGAGATCAGTTTTGAGGTGTTCGCCATAGTGCGACAAAAGGGGAGCCTGAGCGATGAGCCAGAAGTCCGAAACCCCTCAAAAAACAGATGTTCCTGACAATGAAATCCTGACGACCGATCTGGCGAAAGAGACGGTCCGTGACTTCGATGCCGAACTGATCACGCCTGAGCAGATCGAGGATTTCGCCCTCAAGGACGATTACGCCCTTAATCCGCAATATATCTCGCTGGTTATCGACGCCGCCGATCGCGGCGATGGCCTGCGTCTGCGCGAACTACTCGACGCCCTGCATTACGCTGATATCGCTGACCTGCTGGGCTTCCTGTCGGAAGATTACCGCGAGGAGGTCATCCCGTGGATTCCCTCCGACGCCCTGGCCGATATCCTGCCGGAACTCGATGACGACATCCGCGAGGAAGTCATCGAGAGCATGCATACGGCCGATATCGCCGAAGTGTTGCAGGAACTCGATTCCGACGACGCCGCCGCCGTTTTCGAGGATCTGGAAGAAGATCAGCAAAAGGCCGTTCTGGCCGCCATGCCAGAATCGGAACGCGAAGCCATCGTCACCTCGCTGGCTTATGAGGAAGAAACCGCCGGCCGCCTGATGCAGCGCGAGGTCATGGCCGCGCCCAGCTTCTGGACCGTCGGGGCAACCATCGATCATATGCGTGAGGCCGGCGACGACCTGCCGGAACTGTTCTTCGATATTTACGTCATCGATCCCAGCCACAAACCGGTGGGCGCGGTGCCTGTATCGGTGCTGATGCGGACCAAGCGCGATATGGTGCTGTCGCAGCTCATGGACCCGACGACGGAAATCACCGTCGATATGGACCAGGAAGAAGTCGCCTATATCTTCGAGAAATATCACCTGATCTCGGCGCCGGTGGTCGATGCCTCCGGGCGGCTGGTCGGGCAGATCACAGTCGATGACATCGTCAATATCATCCAGGCGGAAAACCGCGAAGATATCCTGGCCCTCGGCGGTGTGTCCGATATCGAAGGTCGCGACACCGGCATCTATGGCATGGTCAAATCGCGCCTGCCGTGGCTGCTCGTGAACCTGCTGACAGCCTTCGCCTCGGTGACGGTGATCAGTGCTTTCCAGGGCGAGATCGTCAAGATGGTCGCCCTGGCCGCATTGATGCCGGTGGTGGCGTCAATCGGTGGTAATTTCGGCACCCAAGCCCTGACGGTGGCCGTGCGGGCGCTGTCGGCGCGCGAACTGACGGCCGCCAATGCTGCGCGCACCCTGTGGCGCGAAATCATATCCGGCTGGCTGGTCGGCGCCTGTGTCGCCATCGGACTGGCTGTGGTCACCCTGATCTTCTGGCATGACGCCAAGCTGGCAGGGGTGATCGCCGGCGCCATCCTGATCAATTTCACCATGGCGGCGCTGGCCGGCACCCTGATCCCGATGGCGGCCTCGAAATTCGGCATCGATCCGGCCGGGGCTTCACCGATCTTTGTGACGCTGGTCACCGATTTCTGTGGCTTTTTCAGTTTCCTGGGTCTGGCTGCCATAATCCTCTTGTAAATCTTAAATGGTCTGTGGTTTGCTAGATCAGGACACAAGGCCCGAAAACTGTCTTGTTTTGGGTCAGTCGGGCACGTTGTGCCCGTCATGTGTTGGCTTTGGGGCCAGGTTCAGGGACTGGGATTACGGATGAGGGCGCGTCAAAAAGTCTCCCGCGCGGGGGTCGAGCTCATCAAGAGTTTTGAAGGACTGCGCACCGCCGCCGCCCGTCTGCCCGATGGTCGCTGGACTCTTGGTTACGGCCACACCTTTTCCGCCCGCGAAGGGGCTCGTGTTACCCAGGAAGATGCCGACGCCTTGCTGCGTTTCGACCTGCTGCCCGTCGTCGATTCAATCAACAATCTGGTTCTCGTGCCGCTGAACCAGAACCAGTTCGATGCGCTTGTATCCTTCTGCTTCAATATCGGCGCCGAAAATTTTGCTCAGTCGACCGTGCTCAAGCGTCTCAATGAAGGCCGGTTTGCCGAAGCGGCGCTGGCCATGGACAGCTGGCGTTCGGCGGAATTTAACGGCGAGACCTATGTGCTGGCGCCGCTCATTCGCCGTCGCGCCGCCGAAAAGAACCTCTTCCTGACGCCGGAGGAAATCAGCCACCAGGCCGCTACCCTGGGCCGGCCGGTAGAAGATATGCCCGCGCCACAACCCGCACCGGTCGCCATGCCTGACCCGAGCCTTATAAATCCCTATGCAGCCCCGGCGAACCAACGCCAGGTGATCGACCTGAATCCGCAGCCCGAGGGTGTGCCGGTCTACGAAAATCCGTATGCTTCTGTCTCGGAACCCCGGACGAACATTGATATAGAGGCGGCTTTTGTCCGGGCGCAGGAAGAACAGAAGCGCCTGGAAGAGGCACGCCAGGCAGAGACGCTGCGTCTTGAAACGGAGCGTCTGGAAGCCCAGCGCCTTGAGTTCCAAAGATTGGAAACGCAGCGGCTTGAAACGCAGCGGCAGGCGGAAGCACTGGCGGCGGCCCGTGCCGCTGAGGCGGCGCGGCTGCGCGAAGACGCCCGTTTGCTGGAACAGCAACGCCTCGAACAAGCCCGGCTTGAGCAGGCCCGGCTTGAGCAAGCCAAGTTTGAGCAAGAACGCCTTGAGCAATGGCGCCTGGAGCAGGCACGGATCGAAGCCGAGCAGGCTGAAGCGGCGCGCCTGGCCTCTATCCGCGCCGAAGCCGTGCGGCAGGAGCAGATTCGTCTGGAACAGGTGCGTCTGGAGCAGGCGCGTATTGAAGCCGAGCGTATCGAAGCCGAGCGTGTGGAACAGGTGCGTATCGCAGCGGAACGCCAGGAAAAGGAACGTTTTGAACGCGAGTACCTGGAAGCGGCACGCCTGGAGGCCGAACGTCAGGCCGCTGAAACAGCACGAGCTGAACAGGCCAGGTTTGAGCTAGAGCGCCTTGAGCAGGAAAAGCGCGACCAGGAAGCTGTGCAGCCGCAACTCCTCGCCGATGACGCGGCTGAAAAGGCGCGCAAGGCAGAGGCCGCGGCCGCTCTGATGCGTCTTTATTCGCCTTATGGCGGTGGTAATCTTGGTCGTCCGCTGGCGGGCCCTTTCCCAAAGCCGGCCTCGGAGACGCAGCCGGAAGCACAGGCAGAGCCTCAAGCGGCACAGCAGCCGGTGCCTCTTGAAAAGGTGATCTCGACACCGGAACCTTCTGCGCCGGTTGAGGTCGAATTCACCAATCACAGCGTCATTTCCCCCTCCACGGCCGAATCGACGCCCTTCGAAATATCTTCTCGCCCGGAAACGCTGTCCGCTGAACCGGAAGCCGGATCATCGACTGTGGATTTCAGTCCGGTCGGATCGGCTTCGACCATGCCAGCGCCGGTCATCACGGCGCTGAACCCTTACGCAAGACCAATACCGGCGGCAGCGGTTGCAGAAGTTGTACCAGCGGCGGAAGCAGTGGTCGAGGTGCCGCGTCCCGCGCCGGTCGATCTGTCGGCGCCTTCTAATGCGCCCCTGGCCGCTGAAATCGCGGGTCTGCACTGGCGCGACCAGCTTCAACGGCCTTTGCCACAGGATTACGAGGCGCCGCAGGCAGCCTCAAAAGTGGCGGAGCCGGAACAGCCCTTCCTGCGCGCCGGCCCGTCATCGAACTTCCAGACGGCGACATATGAGGAAGATAACGAAACGTGGATGATGAATGGCGATCGCATCGCCCTGTCCGCGGAAGAAACGGAAGAAGAGCACGACAGCTTCTGGCAGATGTTCGTCAAGACCTTCTGGTGGTTCCTGATCAGCTGTATCGGCCTGGGCTGCCTGGGCGTGGCCACGGGCGCCTGGTGGCAGGCAACGCATGACCTGACCGTGATGCGCGAAGCGAAGGTCGGCTTCTACACCTTCGTGTCGATCAGCACGGCGGCGCTGGGTATCCTGTTCGTGTCGACCTCGGTATGGCTGATCCTGAAACGGCTGGGTGGCCTGAAGGACTAGGTTTTTCGTCCCAGCTTTTCCGGTGGCTCTACGGCTGTCGCCATATAGCTGTCATCGGGCGTGAAGGCTGGAATGTTCGGATGGACGCTCTTGCCCAGCTTGCGCAGGGTTGTCACCGGCGAATCGAGCTGCGCCAGGGTAGCCACTGTCGTCTGGTAACCGCTTTCCACCGCCTTGTCATAAGCCTTCCAGTCGCGGATCTCGACGCCTTCGGGTTCAGGAATGATCAGCAGGTCGGTGGCGGCGCGTGACAGCGCCAGATCGGCGGCGGTGGTAATCGTGGCGGAGCGCATCATGACCGAAACGATCGGCGGGCCGCGGCGCCATTCGCCTTTCGCGAACCACGACGTCAGGTTTTTGGGAATGCTCAGCGCCCGCGGATCAAGGCCGCGTGCCCGCGTGACATCGACGCCGATCACCGTGCCGAGGTGCATGTTACGCATCATTGTGGCCGGGAAGGAGCGCATCACCGCGCCATCGACCAGCACCTCGCCATCTTCCACCACCGGAGGCAGGACGCCGGGCAGGGAGATGGACGCTCGCAATGCCTGGCGCAGCAGGCCGGTTTTGTGAACCTTCAGCACGCCGGTGGTCAGGTTGGACGACAGGCAAAAATAGGGGAGCGGCATGTCCTCGATCTGGATATCGCCGAAATGTTTCTCCAGCCGCTTGTCGACCTTGGCGCCGGACACCATCGAGATGAACGGCATGACGACATCATCGAGCGGAGAAGAGTTGACGAAAGCGTCACGGATGCGCCAGTCGATCTCGGCCTCATCCCAGCCCAGGGCCAGGCTGGCGGCCAGGATGGCGCCCATGGAGGAACCGCAGACGAAATCGACCGGAATGTGGGCCTCGCGCAGGGCCTGAATGGCGCCGATCTCGGAAAAGGCCCGCGCGCCGCCACCGGAAAATACCACGCCGACACTATGACCGGTGGCGATACGCGCCAGCCGGGCGGCATCGTTGACGTTGTCGGGATGGGTGTGAAACCAGCGGGTCGGTTCGATGACATTCAGCCACGCCTTCGTGCGGCCGGGGATATGTGGCCGGGTATCACCCGGATAAAGCAGGATCAGGTCGGGCGCCCGGTGAAGCAGTGATTTTTCCCAGGCGCTGGCCAGGGCGTCAGGCGGGCGCTCGGCATTGGCCAGCAGGAAGACGTGATCGACCTGACGCGCGCTCAAAAGCCGCCAGTGGCTTTCATGGCATTCGGCGACATGCAGCACATAATCGTTTTCGGCTTCGATCTGGGTAAAGGCCTCCGGGGAGGTGCCATGGAAGCTTTTATCGATGACGGCGACCGTGTAACCAAGGGCACGAACCTGCACAGCCACGCGCTCGACCAGCGGCCGGACGGGCTGATCGCAGATGGCATAAAAGGCGAAAACGTTGGGCGTGACATTGGGCGTTTCACGTTTGGCGCGTTCGATCATCATGCGCGCCAGAGCCAGGGTCAGTTCGGGACGCGATTCCATGGCCGTGAAAAAGGCATCGCGCGGCATGGCCAGCAGGTCGGAATCGCGCAGGGCCATTACGGTAGAAGAATGCGAGGTGCCGGCGATCAGCGACATTTCGCCGACCGGTTCGCCGGGGCGGATAATGCCGATCAGGGAAAGCTCGTCATGGTCCTCGTCATGGCGGAAGGCGCCAAGCCGGCCCGAACGCAGGAGATAAAGGTGGTCGGATTCATCGCCTGCGCTGAACAGGCGCGACCCCCCAGGCAGGGAGATAAGGCTGGCGCTCTGACCCAGGGCCGTGCCGAACAGGCTTTCCAGTGCCGCTTGCAGGGAAGGAGTATCCTTGGCCATCCGTCTACACAAAACCTCATCATTACCGATGCTCACTTTAACTATAGAAGTGCGCCCGATTTGCTTCTAAATATTTAAGCTTCTTTTTTAACGCTGTTAAGGCTTGAGTCCGTTTGAGTGACATTCATCTGGTAAAATTATGCGTAGGGGCTGACAGCCTCGATGACCTGCTACGCTGGGAAAAGGCGCGCGGGGAGGTTTCCTATATCCATACGCGCAACCGTCCGACGCGCTGGGAGGAACTGCTCGATGGCGGTTCGCTCTACTGGGTGATCAAGGGCGTGATCCTGTGCCGGCGCGAGATCGTGTCGTTTGACGAGGAGGCGGATCACTGGCGGATCGGCCTGCGCACGAAGAATATCCTGACCGAAGCCCAACCGCGCCGGGCCTTCCAGGGCTGGCGTTACCTCAAGCCGGAAGACGCGCCGCGGGATATTATCGAGGGCGAAACCGACCTGCCGCCGGATATGATGCGTGCACTGAAGGAAGCGGGGGTCTGGTAGATCAGGCCTGAATATTGTCGATCAGGCGGGTCTTGCCGAGCCAAAGGGCAGCCAGCAGGCGGCGGGACCGGGTGTCTGCGGTGACCTCACCCAGGGTTTCGGCATCGCGGATGGTTATATAGTCTATCTGGCGGAAACCGGCGGTCGTCAGATCTGCCTTGGCCTGATCGATTGTGGTCCGGCCGTCGCGGATGGCTTCCAGCGCCTGATGCAGTTTTGGCGCGATGGCGCGTTCTTCGATTGACAGGTAGGCGTTGCGCGAGGAGAGGGCGAGACCGTCGGCTTCGCGCACGGTCGGCATCCCGACAACCTCGATACCCATGTCGAAGTCGCGCACCATGGCGCGGACGACGGCCAGTTGCTGGAAGTCTTTCTCACCGAAAACAGCCACGTCCGGGCGCACCTGATTGAACAGTTTCGACACCACGGTGGCGACACCGGAGAAGAACTGCGGGCGGAAATCGGTTTCCAGGCCCAGGGCCGGACCGTTCATTTCAATACGGCTGACGAAATTCCTGGGATAAAGCACATCGACGGTCGGCAGGTACACGAGGTCGCAGCCAACGCCTTGCAGGCGGGCGACATCACCGGCCTCATCACGCGGATAGCGGTCCAGATCTTCGGTGGGGGCGAATTGCAGCGGATTGACGAAGATCGACACCACCACCTTGTCACACAGCGATCTGGCATGGCGTACCAGTGCCAGGTGGCCATCATGCAGGGCGCCCATGGTCGGCACGAAGCCGATAGTGGCGCCGCCGACGCGCAAGGCGGCCAACTCGGCCTTCAGGGCAGGCAGGGTGCGGACGCGGGTGGTTTCGAAGGGTTTGGCGGTATCCGGCATAATCAACTGTCCGTTATTAACCATATTCGCTAACCCTATTTTTGCGGGTCTGGCGCATAGTCGGCCTTATGACCGATCTTACCCCCTTTCGTAAAGTCTTCATTTTGTGCGCTGCGGCGACGCTGGCGCTGAACCTGACTGCCTGCGACAATCAGAATCTCAAGGAATCCCTGGCGAAAATCAAGGAAATTCCGGTCGATGACAGCGGCAAACCGGCTGATCATGCAGATGCGAAAAGCCTCAGCAAGGAAGACGTTGAACTGGTGGTCAATACCGCCAAGGATCTGACTGTCGGCAAGGGAGGGCTGCTGCATGATGGTGATGGTCCGATCGCCCGCCCGAAATTCAAGATCGCCATTGTCGATCCACTCAAGATGCCGACCGATGCCAATGCGCCGGTCAAGACGGGCGTTGAAGAGACAGCCTCAGCTCCGGTTTCTGTGCCGATTGTGCGCCCCATAGCGAACAAGGGCGACCGTCTGATCCAGGTGGGGTCGTTCGGCACGACCGATGCGGCGCAAAATGCCTGGCTGGGCCTGCAGGCGCGCTATCCCGGTGTCGAGCAATACCATCCGGTCTATCAGAAGGTGACGACGGCCGCCGGCAAATCGATTGTGCGTTTGAAGGTAGGCCCGGTCAACGGTGACGATCAGGCGCAGTCCTTGTGCCTGCAACTGGATATCCGCGACAACTGGTGCAGCAAGGCCAGTTAACACCATGTCTCGCTAGACCCTGGCGCCGAACTGTGGTGAATAGCCAGCATGACGGCTCGGGTTAACCTCAATCATATTCTTTTCGATTTCGCCACGCGGATGATTCCGGCTGCCTTCGCGACGGTGATGTTCGCGGCCGGCACGCTTCTGTTGCTGTCGATCCTGACGCCCATAGATCCCGCTGTCATGCCAATGGTGCAGAAATGGCTGCCGCTGGGGCTGGTCGAATTTTCCCACGTCATTGGACTGGTTATCGGGGTCATGATGATCTTCCTGGCGCGTGCCTTGTGGGAGCGCATCGAAACGGCGTGGTATCTGGCTTTGATGTTGTTCTGCGCCGGCGCCGTATTGTCGCTGACCCGCGAACTGGCCCTTATCAACGCGGTTTTGCTCACCATTTGTGCCTTGCTGCTGATCCCGTGCAAAAGCGCCTTCAACCGCCGCTCCAACTTGCTTAGCCTGTCAATCAATCCCTTGTGGGGTCTGGTCAGTCTGTTCACGCTGGGTCTGGTGGTCTGGGGCGGATTCTATGTCTACAAGCATCACCCCTATGCGCATTCAATGTGGGTTGATTTCTCTTACCGTGCCAATACCTCGCGGTTCCTGCGCGGCGTTGTTGTCATCATTGTCACCATCACCCTGATTACGCTGTACCGCCTGTTCGGCATAGCCCGCCAGGCCCCGCCCATGCCGGACGCGGAGGACATGGAGCCACTGAAAGCGGTTGTTGCCGGCGCTTCGAATCCACAGGCATGGCTGGCCTTGCTTCGTGACAAGCAGATATTGTGGAATGATACCCGGACCGCCTTCATCATGTATGGCGTTTCCGGCAAGCAGTGGGTGGTGATGGGCGAACCGGTCGGGCCGCAGGCGGAAGCGACGGCCCTGTGCTGGGAACTGAAGGAAATGGCTGCCATGGCCAATGCGCGCCTGAGCTTCTACCAGGTCAGCCCGGAACTGCTGCCGCTTGTGCTTGACCTTGGCCTGTGGCCCTACAAGATCGGAGAAGAGGCGGTGGTGGATGCCCGCAGCTTTGATCTGGCGGGCAAGAAGGGCTACGGTTTCCGTCAGACCCTGAAACGCTTTGAAGGACTGACAGCCAGTTTCGAAGTCCTCGCCCCGGAAGAACTGGAGCCACATATGGGACGTCTCAAGCGTGTCTCCGATGCCTGGCTTAAAACCAAGTCAGCCAGGGAAAAAAGCTATTCGCTCGGCTCTTTCAAGGCGGATTATATGCGCCTTACGCCGGTGGCTGTGGTGCGGCTGAATGGCGAGATCATGGCCTTCGCCAATCTGTGGCCGACCCAAGACAAGACCCTGCTGACCCTCGACCTGATGCGTTACGATCCGGCCTCTCCGCCCAGCATCATGGAATATCTTTTCCTGCAACTGATCGCCTACAGTCGCGAACAGGGGTACGGCTATTTCTCGCTCGGCATGGCGCCGCTGGCCGGGCTTGAAGCCAAGCCGCTCAGCCGCGCCTGGTACAAGATTGCCTCGGCGATTTACCAGTTCGGTGGTGATTTCTACAATTTCGAGGGCCTGCGCGCCTACAAGGAAAAGTTCAAGCCGGACTGGCAGCCTCGTTATTTTGCTGTTCCCGGTCAGGAAGCGGCCCTGATGCCGGCCCTGCTGGCAGTGGTGGCGCTTGGTTCCAAGACGCCCAAAAAGGCGTAACTTTCAAACGATTTCCAGCCCCCGGGTCCATTTTAATCCGTCTGGTGAAAAGCCAAAACTGACGGCGATGAATTCCACGCCGGCTTCGCGCGCGGAATCGTAGGCGCGGCCGAAACCCGGATCGCAGTCGCGGGCTATATCGAAGTACTGGCAATCGTCGCGCTGAATACAAAAGACCACCACTGCCCGGTAGCCTGTCTTCACCATTTCGATCAGTTCGTAGAGGTGCTTGGCGCCGCGTTCCGTCACGCAATCGGGAAACTCGGCGAGTCCCTTTTGCCGGGAGAAGTGAACATTCTTGATCTCTATATAGGCGTCGGGCCGAAAGGCGTGGCCGCTGGCATAGAGATCGATGCGGGAATTATGGCCGTACTTTTTCTCCGGCTGGATAGCGGCGTAGCCCGCCAGTTCCGGAATCAGCCCGGCCCGGATGGCGAGCGGCACGACCCGGTTGGGCCACTGCGTATTGACGCCGACCCAGATGCCGCTCTCTTCCAGCGCTTCCAGCCGGTATTGCATTTTTTTTCGTGGATCATTGAGGTGGGTGACCAGAGCCGGTGTGCCGTCATAGAGGAGGCCCAGCATCTTGCCGGGGTTGGGGCAGTGTGCTGTAATGGTTTCTCCGGTATCAAGTTCGATATCGGCGAAGAATCGCTTGTATCTGGCAACGAGCCGCCCTTTTATGAGGCCGCTCATGTCGATAAGCGAGTCTGACACCATTGGAGTACCTTCCATGACGACCATTCCGACTGCCGCCATCCTGATTATCGGCGACGAAATCCTGTCGGGGCGTACCACCGATTCAAATATCAACACAATCGCCAAATTCCTCGGCGCGCTGGGCGTAGACCTCATGGAGGTGCGTGTGGTCCACGACGATGAGCGGCAGATCATCGAGACGATTAACGCCCTGCGCAACGCTTACGAATACGTCTTCACCACGGGCGGCATCGGCCCGACGCACGACGACATCACCGCCGATTGCATGGCCAAAGCCTTTGGTGTCGATATCAGCGAGCATCCGGCGGCGCTCAAGCTGCTGATGGATCGCTCGATCGCCATGGGCTGGACGCTCAACGAGAACAGCCGTCGCATGGCGCGCATTCCGCATGGCGCCGAACTGATCAAGAACCCTGTTTCGGCGGCGCCGGGCTTCCAGTTGGGCAATGTCTTTGTCATGGCCGGCGTACCGAAAATCATGGAAGCCATGTTGCAGGACGTGGCGCCGCGTTTGCGCACCGGCGCGCGCGTCCTGTCTCGCACGGTCAAGCTCTCCTATGTCGGCGAAAGCGCGGCGGCCGATGCTCTGCGCGAGATCAACAGCCGTTATCCCGACCTGTCCCTTGGCAGCTATCCCTACGGCTTGTCGCTCGATGGCGAATTCGGCACTCAGCTGGTGGTGCGGGGACGCGACAGGGCACAGGTCGATGCTGCCACCAATGAGTTGAAAGAGGCCTTAGTGTCTGTGGTTGAAGCGGGCAGGGCGCGCAATGAACTGGCCGCCTTTGAAGAAATTTCCGCGTAAATCTGAGGAAGTATTATGAAATTTGTCGCTACCGGCCTTGCCGCCGTTCTCGCCCTTAGTACCCTGCCTGCTGCGGCAAAGCCGAAGCCTGCCCCGGTTGCGACTGCGCCAGTGCCCGTTGAGGTCCAGGCGGCAGCTTTGCGTGACGATGCGCTGAAATCCAATGTCGCCTACGATTTCCTGTCCGAACTGACGACGCGCTTCGGACCGCGCCCCGCGGGCAGCGACCGCGAGAAACAGGCGGCGGAATGGGCGGCGGGTCATCTGAAGGAACTGGGCTTCCAGAACGTCCATATCGAGACCTTCCCACTGCACGTCTGGGCACGTGGCGGTCCGGAAACCATCGCCATTACCGGCGAATTCGCCCAGCCGCTGGTCGGCGTGTCCCTTGGCGGCTCTACCGCGGGCGAGGTCGAGGCCGAAGCGGTGATGTTCGATACATACCAGGAATTCCTCGATTCCAAACAGGACGTGACCGGCAGGATCGTTGTCATTCTCCAGCCGATGGCCAAGGCCAGCAATGGCTCAGGTTATGGCCGCATGTCGGGCACGGTGCGCTCGAAAGGACCGGGCGAGGCACAGAAGCGCGGTGCGGTCGGCTTTGTGATGCGTTCCCTGAGCACTGATGGCAACCGTTTCGCCCATGCCGGCGCCTCTACATGGTCGGATGGCAAGGGCATTCCCGCCATGGCGATCAGTGCCCCGGATGCTTCGCAGCTTGGCCGCATCGAGGCCTTGCAGAAGGCCGGCAAGGGCGGGCCTGTCACCATTCATATGAAAACGACCGGTCAGTTCCTTGGTCTCAAAACCTCACAGAATGTCGTGGCCGATCTGGTCGGCTCCGAAAAGCCGGAAGAAACCATCGTTGTTGGTGGCCACCTGGATAGCTGGGACCAGGGTACGGGCGCCATTGATGACGGTGCCGGCATTGCCATTACCATGGCTGCCGCCAAGGTCATGATTGATCATAATCTCAAGCCGAAGCGCACCATACGCGTCGTCTTCTGGGGTTCGGAAGAGGTCTCGCAACCGGCTGGTGATACCACCGAAACCGGCGGTGGCGCCTTCCGCGAGGCGCACAAGTCTGAACTGGCCAACTATGTGGCGCATGCCGAATCTGATTTCGGCGCCGACAAGATCAATAATTTCGCCCTGTCGCCGACCGATGATGCCGCTTTCGTAACCCAACTCGGCAACTTGCTTTATCCGCTCGGCATCTATAATGACACTAAGGCGACACCCGAAGGCGGCGAAGATTCCGGGGCCATGAACGGCTTCGTGCCGGCCTTCGACCTCAATCAGGATGGTTACCGCTATTTCGATACCCACCACACGCCGAATGACACGCTGGACCGGGTAGATCCGCAGCAACTGAACCAGAATGTCGCCGCCTGGACCGCCACCCTGTGGCTGATGGCCAATACGGATGTCCGCTTCAAACTGCCGCCAAAGGACACGAAGTAGGCTCGTTTTCTTCTCCCCTGCGTAAGCAGGAAGGTGGCAATCTCTGCTTTACGACTCCGTTCGTTTCAGGCAGAAGCAACCCCCTGCCTGCCTGGACATGCGGCCATGGCGAAATTGGTAGACGCAGCAGACTTAAAATCTGCCAGGAGCAATCCTATGCCGGTTCGACCCCGGCTGGCCGCACCAGGGGGCGCCCCCTGGACCCGAACCGTTGACAACGCATGCGTAATTGTCAGCGGCTTATCAGCGTAATGTTTTGACGATCGTTCCCTTGCGCGCAACCAGTGTCGTTTGCGGCGGCACATGGGTCCAGGTCTCGTTGCGGGTCAAGGGCGTCGAAGCCAGAACTACAACACGGTCGTCCGGCGTTGTTTCCTGGGCGAAATCGACTTCCATATCCTCATCGATCAGGCTGGCCGGCCCGAACGGAGCGCGGCGTTCGACATAACACAGCTTGGTCGAGCAACTGGCATAGAGCGCACGGCCGTCACTAAGCAACGCATTGAAAACGCCAAGGGCGCGCAATTCTTCGAAAAGCTCTGCGATGGCCCAGGCAAGTTTATGATCAGAAGGCCGGGTGGGGTACATGCCCCTCAGGCGATCCAGTAACCAGCAGAAGGCGTATTCACTGTCGGTGGTGCCGATCGGCGCGTAAAAACTGAGGGATCGTTTCTTGATGCCCTTTAGTTGTCCGTTATGAGCGAAACTCCAGGCATTGCCCCACAATTCGCGGCTGAAGGGATGGGTATTTTCCAGAGCCACCCGGCCACGGTTGGCTTTGCGAACATGAGCGATCACGATCAGGCTCTTGATTGGATAAGACTTGATGAAACGCGCCAGCTCCGAATGGGCGCTGGGACTTGGGTCGTGGATACTGCGGCAACCCTTCTGCTCGTAAAAACTGATACCCCAGCCATCGGTGTGGGCCCCGGTCGCGCCGCCGCGTTGCGACAAGGCGGCGAAGCTGAAACGGACATCGGTCGGGACATTGGCGCTCATGGCCAGAAGTTCACACATAAAAGCCTCTTGAAAGTCGCTTCTTCATGTCGTGTGGATGTGCGGAAGTAAAATCATAATTGCTTCATCTCAACGGCAAAAAACCTATTGATTCAGATACGCATAAATGTTCTTATTTTGTTCCTAAAAATGAGAGCGTAAATGTCGGCCATACCCCGTCTGTCCCTGTTTGAAGAAGAGGCCATCAGGGGGCTAAGCTATTGTGATAACTACATAACACCCGCGGAAGAGGCCGGGCTGATAAACGAGATCGACAATCAGCCGTGGTCGATGGAGCTTCTGCGCCGGCGGCAGTGGTATGGCTGGTCGCCGGTTGACACCACCTATGGCCTGCCGGGAGAATATAAGCCCCAGCCTATGCCCGATTGGTTGATCTGGCTGGCGGAGCGTCTGCACGCCGATGGCGGTTTCGCGGGTGTGCCGGCGCGGGCGCTGATCAACGAGTATCATCCGGGGCAGGGGATCGGCGCGCACAAGGATCGGGACACGGAGCGGATCAAGTCAGTGGCCATCATCAGCCTGGGATCACCGATCATGATGGATTTCACCCGTATGGATCATCCAGTGCGCAGCCGGTATCTTTACCCCCGCAGCCGGCTGATCATGCAGGGCGAGGCGTGCGACAAGTGGATGCACGGGATTGTCGGACGAAAGACGGACAGGGTCGGTGGTCTGATCCTGCCGCGCCAGCGTCGTCTGTCGGTAACCTTCCGGTATGTCAGCCCCTGATCAGGGCAGCGCGTTCTTCGGGCGTGATAAAGCGCCACTGGCCTTCGGGCAGGTTGCCGATGCGCAAAGACCCGATGCGGACACGGTAGAGATCGACGACGCGCAGTTCGCACATGTCACACATGCGGCGAATCTGCCGGTTGCGGCCTTCCTTCAGAATGAAGGTCAGGGCCTGGTCGCCAGTCTGAATGACCTTGGCGGGCTTGAGCTTGCGGCCGTCGAGTTCGAGGCCGTGGCGCAGCCATTTCAGCTTTTCCTCGAAGATCGGCCCGCGCACGTTGACGCGATACTCCTTTTCCTGGTCGCTTTCCGGGCCGATGATCGCCTTGGCCAGGACGCCATCTTCCGACAATACCAGCAGGCCGCGTGAATCCTTGTCGAGCCGTCCGACGGGCGCCAGCTTGCTGTGCTGGTCGGGATAGACATCTGCCGGCCCAAAGACATTGGCCCGGCGGATCATACGGATGGCTGGCGTTTCACCGGGCTCCGGCTGACCTGACACGATGCCGATGGGTTTGTGATAAAGGATGGTCATGCGGGCGTCGAGCGCCGCCGCCCCGCCCTGGTCGAGCGTGAGCGTCTGGCCAGGTTCGATCTTGTGGCCGGCGGAGGTGACGGTTACGCCCTCGATACGTACAAGACCCTGTTCGATCAGAGCGTCGGCCTCGCGCCGCGAGCAGACGCCGCTTTGCGCCAGCCACTTGTTGACCCGCACGGGTTCATCGCCGTCATATGTTTTGGTTACGCTCATGCGCGTGTCCTACAGCCTGATTGCCGGACGGGCAAGTCTGCGATAGGCTGGCCGGGATGACATATGACCTTTACTCTGACTGGCTGAAGACCTCACCGCCGCGCGCCGAAATCATGCGTGGCCTGCACACCGACTATCAACCGATCCGGCTGGATGCCGAAGGGGCGCGACAGCTCGGCCTGAAAAATGGCCTGCCGGGGGATACAGTTCTGGCGGATGGGCTGCTCGTTGGCGGTTACGATGAAGAACGCGCCATCTATTCCGGACCTATATTTGAAGCGCCTGATGGTGTTGAGCCGCGTACCATTCATCTTGGCATCGATCTGTTCGAAGCGGCCGGCACGCCGGTTTTCGCCCCGCTGCCGGGCCGTGTGCACAGCTTTCACAATAATGCCAATCCGAAAGACTATGGTCCGACGATCATTCTCGAACATCAGGTCACGTCAGAACTGACTTTTTACACACTTTATGGTCACCTCAGTCGTGACAGCCTCGACGGCTTGACCGTTGGCAAGCCCGTGGCGGCGGGAGAAGAGGTTGCGCGACTGGGCGAAGCGGCGGTAAATGGTGATTGGCCGCCACACCTGCATTTCCAGCTTATCCTCGATATGCAGGGCAGGCGGGGCGACTATCCCGGGGTTTTCAAAAAGAGCGAGCGCGAACAATGGAAACGTATCTGTCCCGATCCCGCCCCCTTGCTGGGGATTTGATGAGGCCTCTGTTTGCAGGCATATTACTGCTGATGGCCCTGAGCCTGCCGGCCTGCTCAAAAGCGGCGTCCCCGGCCGAGATTGCCGCGGGAAAGGCGGTTTTTGCCGCCAATTGCGCGCTCTGCCATGATGCCAGCCCCGCGATGGGCGATTTCCAGGGACCGCCACTGTTTGGCGTGGCCGGCCGCAAGATCGGCGGTGCGCCCGGCTTTGACTATTCCGATGCGTTGAAAGCGGCGCATGGTCGCGGCGAAACCTGGAATGAAAGCAATCTCGATGCCTTCCTAGCCGACCCGCAGCAGGCTATGCCCGGCACGCAGATGCCGGTCAATGTGCCGGATGCCACTGATCGCCGCAATCTGATCGCCTACCTGACCAGTCTGAGTGGCCAGAAGGCCGCCGCCACAAAAGCAGTTGGAACTGTCAGCGGAAACGACAACCTGGATTGGCGCAAGGATGCACCGGGCGTGCTTCACCGGGTGACGGTGGCCGACCTGCCGAAGCCTTTCGCTACAGGTTCGGCCGGCAACAGCGCGCGCTATGTGGCGCCTGCCGAGGATTTTCTGCCCAAGGTGCCGGCCGGATTTGCCGTTTCACTGTTTTCGAAGGAACTTGATGGGCCGCGCAATATGCGCACGGCCCCGAATGGCGATCTCTATGTCGTCGAATCCGGCAAGGGGCGTATCAGCGTTTTCCGCAATCAGGGCGGCAAGCTGAGCCCGACGCGCGAAACCTTTGCTGAAGGCCTGAATGAACCTTTCGGCATCGCCTTTCAGGGCAATTCTGTCTATGTCGCCAATGTCGGTTCGGTCGTCCGCATACCCGCTGAGGGCGGCAAAGCGGAAACCGTTGTCGCCAACCTGTCGACTACCGGTGGCCATTCAACACGCGATATCGCCTTCTCGGGCGATGGCAAATATATGTATGTCAGCGTCGGCTCAGCCAGCAATGTGGCCGAAGATATCGGCAAGGCGCCGTCCGGTTTTATCGAGAGCCATGCGCCTGGTGAAAGCTGGGGCAGCGAAGCAGGCCGTGCGCTGGTTCTGCGCTTCAGGCCGGACGGCACCGACCGCCACATCTTTGCCACCGGCATCCGCAACTGCGTAGGCCTGGCCTTCAAGCCCGGTACCAACGATCTCTATTGCACGACTAACGAACGCGACATGCTGGGCGATAATCTCGTACCGGATTACTTCACGCGGGTGGCTGAGGGGCAGTTCTTTGGCTGGCCGTGGTATTATCTCGGAGATCACGAAGATCCGCGTCAGACAGGTGCCCGGCCCGATCTCAAAGGCAAGGTCAGCCTGCCGGACACATTGTTCGTCTCACATTCGGCACCGCTGGGCTTTACCTTCTATAAAGCGCCGGCAGGCGCCGCTCAGGTCTTCCCGCCGCAATATGACGGCGCGGCCTTCGTTGCCCTTCACGGGTCATGGAACCGCTCGGCGCGCACCGGATCAAAGGTTGTGATCGCGCATATCAGGGACGGCAAACCCACAGGCGAATATGAGGATTTCCTGACCGGCTTCATCCTGGATGACAAGCAGGTGTCCGGTCGCCCGGTGGGCGTGGCGGTCGGGCCTGAAGGCGCTTTGTATGTGTCGGATGACGCCGGTAACCGCATCTGGCGCGTTGCGCCGAAATAAGGATGAAGAATTTCCCGCGCATTAGCGCTTCTTAAATGACCTTCGTGTAACGTTGATCCACAAGATTTGCGTAGAAGGTTTCTTTAGAATGGCCATGCCGGAAAAAGCCCAGATTATTCAAGTGCCAAACACCCTGCGCGCCAAGGTGGGCGGACGCCTGGGCGCTCTGGACGCTCAGGCGATCGCCAAGGCTGAAGCGGCGCTGGCCGATCTGTCGAACCATTTCGAAGACTGGCTGATGGATGAGATCAAGAAGCTGGAAGACGTCCAGGCCCTGATTAAGGAAGAAGGCCTGAACCCGGTGAATGCCGATCAGCTTTTCTACCGCGCCCATGATCTCAAGGGACTCGGTACGACCTACGGCTTTCCGCTGATCACCCGCGTGGCCGGTTCGCTGTGCAAGATGCTGGACGAAGAAGAAAAGCGCCAGATCGCGCCGTGGAAGCTGGTCGAAGCTCACCTCGATGCCATCCGCGCCATTGTTCGCGGCCAGATCAAGTCGGTCGATCATCCGACCGGCGTCATGCTGTCGGAAACACTGGAAGCCCGTGTCAAGGAACACCTTGTACCGGCTGGGCTATATACCTGAGTTTGCTCTCAGCGGGTTATCTGCAAAAATAGAACAGCCCCCGCTGGCAAATGCTGGCGGGGGCTGCATTTTAGGTTCGGTTAGCTGAAGGTCTTAATCGAGCGAGACAACGGTCACCGATTCCGGCGCGACCTTCAGCAGCAGGCCACCATTTTTGGAGGTGGCGGAGATCGCTTTCGGGGCAACGGTATTCGGCTTGTCGAAGGTATTGATGCTGTCGAGTTTCGGCGCGATCAGGGTCTGGCCGGTAGCCGCCTTCACCTTGAGGCCGAGCGTCGACAGATCGACTTCAAGCGGCTGTGTCGGGTCGATATTGGTCACCGACAGGTAGTACTTGCCGTCCTTGCCCCTGGCGGCGATGATATCGGCGCGCGGAAGGGTGATGCCGCCATGCGTATAGGTGCCGGCGTCATAATTTACCGGAATGACCGTGGCATCCTGGAAGGGCACATAGAGCTTGAAGACATGGTAAGTCGGGGTCAGGATCATCTTGTCGCCGTCGGTCAGGATCATTGCCTGAAGGACATTGATCATCTGGGCGATATTGGCCATGCGGACGCGATCGGCGTGACGCGTGAAGATGTTGATCGAAACGGCCGCCAGAATGGCATCACGTTGCGAATTCTGCTGATAGAGGAAGCCAGGGTTGGTGCCGGGCTCGTTCTTGTACCAGGCGCCCCATTCGTCGACCGCCAGGGCAACCTTTTTCTCAGGATCGTACTTGTCCATGATGGCCGAATGCCTGGTTACCAGCTCGTCCATGCGCAGGGCGGTCTTGATGACCTTGGCATATTCAGTCTCATCGAAACCCGAAGCCGGCTGGTAAGGCGGCCAGCTTTCGAAACCGGCATAGTAGTGCAGCGACAGGGCGTCGACGTCACTGGACTTGTTCTTCATGAACACTTCGGTCCAGTTGTAATCGTCGACATTGGCGCCCGAAGCGACCTTGAGCATCTTCTTGTCGCCAACCTGTTCCGGATTGTAGTTCTTGGCGTAGGTGGCGAACTGGCGGTACTGGTCGGTATAATGCTCGGGCGTCATATTGCCGCCGCAGCCCCAGCTTTCATTGCCGATGCCGAGGAAAGCAATCGAATAAGGCGCAGGGTGGCCGTTTTCACGGCGCGCATTGGCCAGGCTCGTTTCTTTTTCCGAGGTCATGTATTCCAGCCATTCGGCGGTTTCCCGCGGGTTCGATGAGCCGACATTGGCCGAAATGTAGGCTTCTGAATCGATCTGCTCGACGAAGGTCATAAATTCATCGGTGCCGAAGGTATTGGGCTCGATCACGCCGCCCCAGTTGGAATTGAGCGTAACTGGACGCTTGCCCGTGCCGACACCCTTTTCCCAGTGATATTCATCGGCGAAGCAACCGCCGGGCCAGCGCACGTTCGGTACCTTGATGGCCTTGAGCGCCGCCACGACATCATTACGGATACCGTTAGTATTGGGGATTTTTGAATCCTTGCCGACCCAGATGCCACCGTAGATTCCGGTGCCGAGGTGCTCGGCGAATTGTCCGAAGATATGACGGCTGATCGAGGCGCCAGGTTTGGTGGTATCTATCGTCGCCTTAGTGACCGGCGTGGCGGCTTCGGCCATGGCGGCCCAGCCAAAAGCCATCAATCCGAGCGCGGTAAAGGAAATAGCGTGATGACGCATGGAAGTCTCCCTGAAGATTGTCCTTATGGTTGGGGATATTTGTAGGACAATTGAAATGGGCTGACAAGGCGTCTTTCAGACTATTTTTCGCGCAAATTCTGGCCCAGAGCCTTGACTTCGTCACGCAAAGCCATGAGGCCGTCAAGTGTCAGACCGGAAGCGCACAGCATGGCCGGCGGAATGGCCCGGGCGCGTTCACGCAAGGCGCGGCCGTGGTCGGTCAGGTAAATACGCATGACGCGCTCGTCCTTCGTGTCGCGCTGGCGGGTGAGAAGTCCGGCTTTTTCCATACGCTTGAGCAGCGGGGTGAGAGTGCCTGAGTCGAGATGCAGGGGCAGGCCCAACTCGTTGACCGCGCGGCCGTCCCGCTCCCATAACAACAGCATGACAAGATACTGCGGGTAGGTCAGGCCCATCGGATCGAGATGCGGCTTGTAGGCCTGCGCGAAGGCATGGGCGGCTGAATAAACCGCGAAACATATCTGATTTTCGAGCAGGAGCTCGGGAGGGGATGTGTGCAACATAAAAAAATATATAGCGCACAATTTAGTTGACATCAAATTGTGTACAATATAATTGTGCATTATCAAACTTAACCCCAGAGACTTACCAAGGAGACTGAAATGACTGAAGTTGTAACCGTACTGTATACCGCTCATGGCAAGGCCACCGGCGGCCGTGAAGGCACTGCCACGGCAGGCAATCAAAACCTGAAACTCTCAACGCCCAGGGAACTGGGTGGCGCCGGCGGTGACGGCACCAATCCCGAAGAACTGTTCGCTATGGGCTACGCCGCCTGCTTTATCGGCGCTTTGAAGGCGGTCGGCGCCGGTCAGAAGATCGCCGTGCCGGCGGATGCCAGCATCGAATCGAGCGTTGGCATCGGCAAGATCAGCCACGGCTTCGGCATCACCGTCGAACTGAAGATTTCGCTGCCGGGCCTGGCCCCTGAAGTGGCCGACAAGCTGATTGCCGACGCGCACCAGGTTTGTCCATATTCCAACGCCACACGCGGCAATATCGATGTGAAGCTGTCGCGGCTCTAAAGGCCTCATCTGATCCTAACAGAAAAGCCCTTCGGTTCTCCGGAGGGCTTTTCCTATGCGGACTGGCGGGCGATATGCCCGGATCACGCGAGGCCAGCGGCCACCGACAGGGCTGCGGCCTCGCCGACGGCGCGTGCATGGTTGTTATCGATTGGGAAATACTCCAGTCCCATCGGGCCTTTATAACCGGCGGCACGGATGGCCTTGAGCAAATTGACATGGTTGACCTCACCGGTGCCCGGCTGGTGACGGCCCGGGACATCACCCAACTGGACATATCCGACCTGATCGATGCCGGCGGTGAATTTTTCGATCAGGTCGCCGTCTTCAAGTTGCATATGATAAAAATCCCATTGCAACTTGATCATCGGTGAATTGACGGCGCGCAGCATGGCGGTGGCGGGGCGAGACCCGTTCAGCAGGTGGCCCTGATGGTTGACCGTGTTGAACGGCTCGACCAGCGCCATCAATCCGGCCTGTTCCAGCAAGGGCGCGATACGCATCAGCCCTGCGGTATAGCCGGTCAGCATGGCCTCGCGGCTCATGCCATCAACCATATGATGGCCCACCAGGGTGATCTGTTTGCAGCCGAGTATGGCCGAATCCGCAATAGCCTCGCGGATCATCGTGGCCAGCGCGTCATGATTGGCCGGATCGGAAAAGTTCGGCGCGGCGGGCGCGTATTGGGTGAGCGTTAAGCCGTTGGCATCGAGCAGGGTGCGGGCTTTTCCGGCATCCATGCTGTCTTCATTCTTGGCGCGTCTCACCGGCCAGAATTCGACATTCGAGAAGCCGGCCTTTGCCGCCAGCGCAAAGCGGTCGGCGAAGGGACTATCCGTATACCAGGTATCGATATTGCAGGCGAAGGGCTTCAGTGCTGCCTTGACATCCGCTGCCGCCATTGCCGGCATATTCGGTGCGGCCGCGGCCAGTCCTGCGAGGGCAAAGGCCGCCCGGCGCGTCAGATTGCTCATAAGGTATCCTCCCTGTTTGGCAGATACCTTATGACGGTCAGGCGATTTGTGCCAGCCCGCGTTCGAGTGCCGCAATCAGGTCAGGCGCTTCTTCCAGACCGATCGACAGGCGGATCAGGCCGTCGCTGATACCGGCCGTGGCCAGGGCTTCCGGCGACATGGCGGCGTGGGTCATCGAGGCCGGATGGACAATCAGGCTTTCGATACCACCGAGCGATTCTGCCAGCGAAAACAATTCGATATGATCGAAAAGCTGCTTCACCGCTTCAAGTCCGCCGGCCAGCTCAAAGCTCATCATGGCGCCGAAACCGGCTTGCTGCTTCCTGGCAAGTTCGTGTTGGGGGTGCGACGACAGGCCGGGATAATACACGGCGCTGACTTTCGGATGGGTGTACAGGTATTCGGCCACAGCCTGCGCCGATTGTTGCTGCTGGCGGACACGGACGAACAAGGTGCGGACACCGCGCAGGGTCAGATAGCTATCGAAAGGGGCCGCCGTGGCGCCGACGCAGTTGGCCCACCAGCGGTACAAAGTCACGTCTTCCGCCGTGGTGCAGACCAGCGCGCCGCCTATAACATCGGAATGGCCGTTGATATATTTGGTGGTCGAATGGACGACGAAATCCGCACCAAATTTGATCGGATTTTGCAGAGCAGGCGACAGAAAGGTGTTATCGACGGCCACTTTCGCACCCGCCTTGTGGCCAAGCGCGATCAGCTTTTCCAGATCGATCAGACGCATCAGGGGATTGGAAGGTGTCTCCAGCAGGAGCAGGGCGGTCGGTTCCGAAAGCACTTTTTCCAGCGCTGTGTCATCACCCTGATCGACATAGACCAGATCGATCAGGCCTTGCTTCGCACGGGCATTAAGCAGGCGCTGGGTGCCGCCGTAGCAATCATGCGGCACGACGACGCGCTTGTTGCCGGGGAGGTCTTGCCACAGAAGATCGAGTGCCGCCAGGCCGGAAGCCGTCATGACCGCACCAACGCCGCCTTCAAGCTCGGCGATCACTTCGGCGATTATCTCACGGTTCGGATTGCCCGAGCGGCCATAATCATAGGTGCGCTTCTTGCCGAAGCCTTCGAAGGTATAGTTGGTGGTCAGGTAGATCGGCGGCATGACCGCGCCATGCGCCGGATCGGAATCGATGCCAATATTGATGACCTTGGTGCCGAGGCCGGCGTTCTTGAGATAGTCTTTTGACATTTTACTTTTCGAGAGAGGTGCGAACAATATCGGAAACGAGTTTGATTTCCTTGAGGAAAGCGTCGTGACCATAAAGTGAGGGGAAATCGATGAAGACGCTGTCGGACAGGGATTCGGATAAGGCCTTCATATCATCATATGGCACAAGCCGGTCGGTCGGGACAGCGGCCAGGAAGACTTTCGCCTTGATCTTTGCCGGATCGACGCGGTGACGGTCGAGGCTGTCGGACATCGATATCCAGCGGTTGACGTCGGTGGCCGAATAGGCGTCGCCACGGGCCCGCAGATAGCCGCAGACGACATAGTTGCCGCCGGCCGCTTCCGGCGGTGGGCCATCGAAGCGCTCGGAAAATTCGGCGTCGGAACGATAGGTCGTCATGGCCAGTTGCCGAGCCAGCGAAATCCCCTCGGCGGGCTTGCCATTTTCCTTGCCGAAGACCAGCAAGCGGCGTTGCAGGCCGCGGAAGGCGGTGGCCATCGGGTGAGCGCGGTGGGCGGCCGAGATAACGCACAGGCGCTCGACGGCGTCCGGATAAAGCTCGGCAAAGGCCAGACCGATCATGGCGCCGTAGGAAGCGCCGATAAAGCTGTAGATTTTCTCGACACCCAACTGATCGAGCAGCAGCTTCACCAGACGCGCCTGATCGTGCGTGGTGATGGTATAAACCTGGCTGGCCGGCAGGCGCGGGGCAAATTCGATGGAGAGCACGCGGAAGGTGTTGAGATCGAGCGCCTCGCCGGGACCAGCGACGCCTTCCCACCAGCCGGGCGCGGTGTCGGTGGCATCTTCCTTGGCGAACAGTACGCGGCCGGCCGAGATGCCGCCCGCCGCCACGACCACTGGCGCATCCTTCGGGCCATAGAGCCGCGCCACAACATCCTCCTGCTCCAGCTTCATGCCGCTTTGCAGTCGGAAATCGGCGGGAATGGGAGCGGTGATATCGGTGCCAATAAGGTCAGGCGCGTTGAAATTCAGGGCGTTCATGGTGTGTCCGGTCGCTGCAAAATCTCACCGGACCAGACGGGAAAAGACGCCAAGCGGGCGTTGGACTTCCGTCTCATCTGTCAGGGAAATGAGCCCTGTAGGAGTTGGCACCATACCAGATATCTGGCGGTTGCCCCAGCGTCGTTGGGCCTTTCCCTCGGCTGGTCTCGATGAGTACGGTCTATATGCGCAAATGCTGCGCTTGCGTCAAGAGGCTGTGCTTCAGCACGTCGAAGACCCGCTCATCCTGCATATGGGTGATATTGAAGCGCATGAAACTGCGCGCCCCTTGCGACAGGCTGAAAGCATTGCCCGGCGCCAGGACGACGCGTTCGGCAAGGGCCTGCCGCGCCACTTCCGAGGCGTCTGTGCCGTCCGGCAATTCACACCACAGCGTCATGCCGCCTTGCGGCACATGCCAGGGGAGGATGCCCAGATCGCTCAGACGGTTCAGGACTTTCGGTCGCAGACTTGCCAGTTTCTCGCGCACATCGGCCATGTGCTTGCGGTAGTGGCCGCCGCTCAGCAGATGATAGAGCAGTTCGGCGGACAATGGATCGTGGGTGAAGCTGGTGGCGATCTTCATGTCAATCAGCGGGGTAATCCAGTCCGAACGCGCGGCGATAAAACCGCAACGCACGGCGGCGGAGAGGGTCTTGGAAAAACTGCCGATATGAATGACGCGCTCCAGGCCGTCGAAAGCCGCCAGGCGCGGCGCCGCAACGGGCTCGAAATCCGCATAGATGTCATCCTCCACGATCAGCAGGTCATGCGCCTGGGCCAGCCTCAGCAAACGATGAGCGGTGACGGGCGAAAGCGTGGCGCCGGTCGGGTTTTGCAGGGCGCTGTTGGTGATGTAGAGGCGAGGCTTGTGGGCGATCAGGACGTCGGCAAAGGCATTGATGTCCGGTCCCGTCGGGGTCATCGGCACACCGACCACGGTGACGCGATGGGCGCGCAACAGGGCCAGGAAGTTGAAATAGCAGGGATCATCGACCAGCACCGTATCGCCGGGATTGAGCAGGAAGCGGCAGATCAGGTCGATCGACTGAGTGCCCGAACCAGTCAGCATGATTTGTGTTGGCGGCGCGTCTATGCCGTGGTCGGACAGGCGACGCGACAGCAACTGCCGCAAAGGCGCGTAGCCCAGCGGCGTGGCGTATTCCGTAAGGTTGGTGGCTCCCGCCCGCGCCAGGGTGCGCAGGGCCCGGCGGATATCATCCTCCGGCAGCCAGGCGGACGGCAACCAGCCGCAGCCGGGCTTAAGGTAATCAGCCTCGGTTTCCAGCGACTGGCGGGATATCCATAGCGGATCGACCTGGCGGTCTAGCACGGGGCTGATGTCCGCCAAAGCCAGGGGCGCATGAGGGGCGGCGACAAAATAACCCGAGCCCCGCCGTGCCGAGATGATCCCTTCAGCGTGAAGACGGTCATAGGCCTCGACCACGGTTGATTTCGACACCTTCTGCATGTCGGCCATGGCGCGGATCGATGGCAGACGCGCGCCCTGCGGCAATTGCTGGCGGGAAATGCGGTCGCGGATCTGGTCCATGACGCGTGTAGTGAGGGGGGCGGTGAGGAGCGCGCTGTTCATAACTGTACTGGTATCTGTACCCATATGGTTTGATTGGATTTTACCGGAGCGTGCCTGTCAGGGCGAGTCTTTTATCGTCATACCGAGCCTGTGGACCAAGGAGCATATGATGGACAGGAAAACGATCGGCTGGATCAATGGCGGACTGGGCGTGCTGACCTTCAGCGGCTCCCTGCCGGCAACGAAGGTGGCGGTGCAGGCGATGTCGCCCATGTTCCTGACCAGTGCGCGGGCGGTGATCGCGGCGGGATTGGCGGCCATCTGCCTGATCGTGCTGAAGGCGGCGCGACCGGAAAAACGCGATATTCTTTCGCTGATCGGCGTGGCTCTGGGCGTGGTGGTCGGCTTTCCGCTGCTGTCTGCCATGGCGTTACAACATATTCCGTCGGTGCATTCGATTGTCTTCACCGGCCTGTTACCGATCTCGACGGCGGTCTTTGCCAGCCTGCTGGGGGAGAAGCATCCGCCGCGGCTGTTCTGGCTGTTCTCGGGCCTGGGTGGCGCCTGCATCCTTATCTATGCACTGACGCAGGGGTTTTCGGTGTCGCCGGTGGGTGATCTGCTGATGCTGGCGGCGATTATTGTCTGCGGCTTTGGTTATGCCGAGGGGGCGAGGCTGTCGCGTAAACTCGGCGGATGGCAGGTGATCTGCTGGGCCTTGCTGGTGGCGGCGCCGGTCATGCTGGTGCTGGGTGTCATGACCTGGCCGGGCGATCTGTCGGCTATCCATTGGCCGGCCTGGTTGAGCCTGGGCTATGTCTCTTTGTTTTCGATGCTGATCGGTTTTATCTTCTGGTATCGCGGCCTTGCCATGGGCGGGATCGCCGCTGTTGGGCAGTTGCAACTGATGCAGCCGTTTCTGGCGTTGATCCTGGCGGCGTGTTTGCTGAAAGAGCCGATCACCTGGGCCGTAGTGGCGGTGATGGTCGCCATCGTGGCCTGCGTGGCAGGGGCACGGCGATTTGCGTCTTAGGCCTTGGCCGGGCGCAGGCGGCTCCATTCCGAGAGGACGATGCCGCCGCAGACCAGGGCCAGAGCCACCAGATGGAAGCCGTGTAGCGGTTCGCGCAGGATCAGCACGGCGAGGAAGACACCGAAGATCGGCAGCAGGTTGATGAACAGGCCGGCGCGGTTGGGGCCGATCAGTTCTATGCCGGCGATATAGGTGGCTGAGGCCAAGAGGGCGACGAATAGCGCGGCATAGACGACCACGCCCCAGCCGGCGGCGTCCGGCGCACCAAACGGATGGGTAAGGGCGCGCCAGATGATAAACGGCACGCAGGTCAAGGCGCCGCCGATGCAGGGAATGGCCAGCAGGCTCTGCCAGTGGATCATCGGCTTCCATTTCAGGCTGACCGTATAGCCGCCATAAACGATAATTGCGCCCAGCATCATGACGTCGCCGATATTGAGTTTGAGGTGCAGGAGCTGGTGGATATCGCCATGGCTGGCGGTGATCAGCACGCCGGCGAAGGTCATGACGAAGCCGCACAGCTGCGCGGTCGTCGCCTTGATGCGGAACAGCAGGAAGTTGCCGAGGAAGATGATCAGCGGAATCCCGGCCTGCTCGATCATGACATTGACCGCCGCCGTCTGGGTCAGGGCCGAATAGAGCAGGATATTGAACAGGGCGAAACCGCTGGCGCCATAGCCGAACAACAGCGGCCAGTGGCGTTTGATCACCGGCCAGTCGGCTTTCAGTTGCTTGACAGACAGCGCCACGATGACGAGGGCGGCGATCGACCAGCGCAGGGTGGTCAGCAGGATCGGATCAACATGTCCGGCGGCGATCTTGCCTGCCACGCTGTTGCCGGCCCAGATCAGGCTGGTGAGGGTGAGAAGGCCATAGGCCTTGAAGAGCGTGGCGCGGCTATGCATGGAGCGGTATTAGCGGTAGTCGCGTATCAGATAAAGCGGGATTCGCGGGAAAGACGGTCCGGAGCGATTTCCATTTCGTCGGCCACAATCCATACTAAGGCTTTCCACAAAATGCTGGGTGAAAGAGCTGCGCCATGTTCGGCCAAACGGCGCAGGTTTCGGGCTGTGACGGCTGTGGCCAGTTCGCCGACCGTCTTCTCATCAGGGAAGCGGGAAGGAAGAAGGTGCGTCATGAAAATTAGAAAGGCAAAAAAACTAACTATGCCTGTGACAATGGACCAATTGCCTACAATGCGCTCCAAGGGAATGTTGATCGCTAAGGCAATGGCTAGGCTTAATAGCAGGCCGAGAGCACTTATTGCCCGTTTCGGCATCTCCCAATGCTTAAACTTTTGGGTCACGGCGGCGTAATTGAGGCTAGGTAAGGATTTTAGTGATGTGGAAGGCGAAATCCGCCGTGGTGGTGCAGTGTGATTGATGGCAGTTTTCAATCTGTAAAAGCTCATAGCTGACGCGCACTTCGATCCTCTGGCTTGAATCTGTTCGGCTTCGCGGCAAACCAGATCATGCATTTGGCCCAAGGTTTGAATTTCATTCCAAGCCTTATCTGAAATTTTAATTCCAAGAGACTCTTCGATCTTCATGGCGATTGCAGTGAAATCCAGGCCATCGGTAAGCTTAATATCGTGAACAATCCGGGCATATTCGGTCATGTGTGAAGGACATACCCGGCATCTGGTTTTGTCAAGCTGCCGAAACGGTTGCGTCTGAAATCAACATCAAGAATCTTAACGCCAAACACGTTTTTTCTTGGCTCCGGCGTCAAAGTCTTATAGCGACCGTGCAAATTGGTCTGAAACGGGTGAATTATGTCTGTCCTGGTCGTTAAATTCGGTGGTTCGGTGCTTACGAGCGAAAGCGCGCTGCAACGCGCGGTCTCCGAGATTTACCGCTATGTCCGCGACGCCCACAAGGTGATCGCCGTGGTTTCGGCCTTCAAGGGCCAGACCGACCAGCTTCTGCGCCTGGCTGGCAGCTATACCCAGGCCTCCGTTTCTTCGGCCACGCCGCACCTGGTGGCGACCGGCGAAATGCGCGCCGCCACCTTGCTGGCCATGGCGGCCGAGCGTTCGGGTATCGTGACGCAGTTTCGTTCGGCCTATGAAATCGGTCTGGTGGCTGAGGGCGAGCACCTGAACGCCAATCCGGTCTCGATCAAGACCGAAGTTTTGACCGGCGATCTCGAAAAAGTCGATCTGGTGGTCGTGCCGGGCTATGTCGCTGAAAATGCCGAAGGGGAGCCGGTGCTGCTGGGACGGGGCGGCTCGGATCTGACCGCCGTCTATATCGCCAGGGCGCTCGGTGTGACGGCGCGGCTGATCAAGGACGTCGATGCCGTCTTTGACGCCGATCCGGCCAACGTCGGTGATTCTGCAAAACCTTATGAGTCGCTGAACTGGGACGAGGCGCTGAAGATCGCCTTCCCGGTGGTGCAGGGCAAGGCCATGCGTTTTGCTGCTGACAATGGGCTGACCGTGCAGGTCGCCGGTCTGGCGCGGGGTTTTGAGACGACGCTCGGCACTGACACGGTTTATCGCAAGGCGCAAACCCTGAAGCGCCCGATCCGCATCGCCGTCATGGGCGCTGGCGGAGTCGGTTCGAAGTTTCTCGAACGCTGCCTGGAATGGCCGGAACTGATCGAGGTTGACCGTATCCTGGTGCGTGACGCCTCGAAGCGCCGCGATCATCCACTGGCCGCCCGCTTTACGTCCGATGCCCGGTCGTTCGTGCGTAACGATGTCGATGTGTTTGTCGATATAGGCACCGGCGTGTCACCCTCGGCCGAACTGCTGGAAGGCTTCCTCAAGGCTGGCGTATCGGTCACCAGCGCCAACAAGCAGGCCGTGGCCGCCTCGGCCGACAAGCTGCGTGCGGCGGCGAAGGCGTCCGGCGCCATGCTGACCTATTCGGCGAGCGTCGGCGGCGGGGCACCGATCATCGAGGCGCTGAAGCGTGCCGCGGCCGCCGGTCACACCGTCAAGTCGCTGGCCGGTGTGCTGAATGGCACCTCCAACTTCGTTATCGACCAGGTGGAATCAGGCAAGACCTTCGACACCGCCATGGATGAAGCCCGCCGCCTGGGCTTTGCCGAGCCGGATTCGACCGCCGATCTCGACGGCACCGATGTTGGCGCCAAGCTGAAACTGCTGCGTGAAATCGCCTTCCCTGGACAGATGCCGAAACATATCGAGGTCGGCCAGATCACCGAGGAGTCGCTGGTCATCCCGAAGGGCAAGGGGCTGCGCTATGTAGCACGCGCTCAGCCCACTGCGGATGGTTTGCAGGGTTCGATGAAACTGGAAGTGCTCGATGCTGATCACTATCTGGTAGGTGCGCGTGGCGAGCAGAACCGCGCCATTATCGAACTCGACAATGGCGAGATCTGGTACGTAACCGGCAAGGGGGCCGGCGCCTGGCCGACCTCGGAATCATTGCTGGCCGATACGCTGCAAATCGCCCGCGAGATGCCGCTCAAGTGACGCCGCCAAATGAATAGGGAAGCCTTCAACGCCTTCTGCGCCACCTTGCCTCAATCCACCCATGTGGTGCAGTGGGGCGGGGCGGATGTCTGGAAGGTGGGCGGCAAGGTCTACGCGATTGCCGGCTGGCTGGAAGATGTCGGTCTTTCGGTCAGCTTCAAGGTGACGCCGATCGGCTATGAAATCCTCAGCGATGCCGTAGGCTGCCGGCCGGCACCCTATCTGGCCTCGCGTGGCATGAAATGGATTCAGGCGCGGGGCATTGCGGACGATGAGCTGATGGATCATGTGCGTGGGTCTTATGATATTATTGTCGCTGCCTTGCCGAAGAAGACGAAGCGCGAACTGGGACTTTCATGAACTATAGACACGGCTTTCATGCCGGAAATTTCGCCGATCTCGCCAAGCACGCCGCCATGCTGACCCTGCTGCGTCTGTTACGTAACAATGAGAAGCCGCTGTTGGTCGTCGATACCCATGCCGGCGCCGGCTATTACGACCTGTCCAATCCCGATTTCGCCCGCTCGAAGGAGGCTGAGGCGGGTATCAAATATCTGATGAGCCGCGACGTGCCGGAAAGCCTCAAGCCGCTGGCCGGTTATGTCCGCGCTAAAAACGCCAAGGCCGGGTTCAAGGGACAGATCGGCATCTATCCGGGGTCTCCGGTGCTGATCCTCGATCACCAGCGCGCCGGTGACCAGTATGTCGGTTGCGAACTGCGCGACGACGATGTGCGTCTGCTGGCCGAGCGTATCGAGCCGCGTGGCCAGGCGATCAAGGCCGATGGTTACAAGGTGGCCTTGCAGACAACCGAGGGCGATGAGGATCTGCTGTACCTGATCGATCCACCGTTCGAAAAGCCAGACGACTATAAACGCATCACCGAGACGGTGCGCGATGTGCTGACTCTCAGGTCGGACGCGCGTTTCCTGATCTGGCTGCCGCTCAAGGACTTGGAAACCTTCGATTCGTGGCTGCGTCATATGGAACGCGAAATCGGGGAAACGGCAGAGATGGTGGTGGCCGAACTGCGCTTGCGCCCGTTGTGGAATCCGATGAAAATGAATGGTTGTGCGCTGGTGACAGTGAATGCACCGGACGACTTCGCGCCGCTGCTGACAGCCATTTGCGAAGATGTGGTGGCGACATTTGGTGAAGAGGGCGGTCAGGCGCGTATACGGATTTTGTGATCGCCAATCTTTTGTGATCGCCAGTCGTATTGGCGATTTATAGCCGCCATGCTATGCTGCGTCGCAATATTTCCATAACCCAGAGGCTGAGATGTTGAGCATGACCGATTATCCAACGCCGAAATTTCCCGCCACCCCGGAAGAGGTCAAGGCCGCGTCCGAAAAAGTGGTGAACTTCTGGGTGGGCGCGCTGTCGCCGATGTGGGTGCCTTTTTGGGCGGCGTCCAGCTTCGGCCTTGGCGCCTGGGCGATGACGCAAAGCCTGAGCAGGAACGAAGGCTTGTTGAAAGATATGCCACAGATGACGGATATGGCTGGCAAGTGGCCGGGTTTCGGTGTCTGGGGCGCATCCACTGCTGCCGCTGAATCAATGGTCAAGGCGACGGAAGATCAGGTCAGGACTACGGCCGACAAGACGGCCGATGTAGCGAAGACCTCTGTCAAGGCGGCGAGTGTAACGGTTGAACAGGCAGCCGGCACCGTTGTCGAAGCCGTTAAAACCACACCCGAGCCGAAGGTGGTTTTCGATCCGGTGATCGAGGCGCCTGTGGCGGTCAGCGGTGCAGCGGTTGAAGCGACGGCCGTACTCAAGGAAGCGGCATCCAGGGTGGAACCCAAGCCGATTGCCAAGGCCGTCTCGGCGGTTAAAAAGCCGACGAAAAAGGTTTAGGTCCGGGCCGGCCGGATATCGACAACGATCGGGCGATGGTCCGATCCATTATCCGGCCCGACCTTGCGGTGCGATAAGCTGAAATTCCTGCCAGCAAAGGCATTGTCGATGCCGATACGCAAAACGCTCGGCAGGACCGAGGGCCAGGTGCCGACCGGCGCCGCCATTGGCTTGAACCCCATGTCATGAGCAAAATCCTGGAGCAGGTAGGCGCTCAGAGATGAATTAAAGTCTCCAACCATAACGGTGTTCGGGCGTTGGTCCGCCGATATATCCGCTTCTAACCGCGCCATTTGCGACGACTGGCAGTCGTGAGTCCTGATCTCCGGCCGGCAGAGATGCACGACCGCCAGGTGCATCAGGCCCTGGGGCGTGCGAATATCCAGCATATCGAAGCTGTATTCCGTTTCGCCGTGGTGGCTCGACAGGATCGGATAGCGGGAATAAACCACCGTGTCACGGTATTTGTAGTGATAAGGATACCGGCTGTCGACAATCGGCGTGTATTTGGGATCGGTCAGATTCTCAACCGTGGCGATGATGTCCGGTTTCTCCACATCCACCCAGTCCAGCAGGCGTTCAGGCGTCTTGTTGTGGATATACAAATTGGAGAACATCAGCCGCACCGCAGGGACCGTGTTCTTCGCTGGAAGCTGCGTCGTGAAGGCCTGGGGCGCCAGTGCCAGCAGCCAGACGCCACAGGCGACCGCCCCAAGTCGCCAGGCCGTTTTTTCCCGCATCAGCCAAAAGGCCACGGTGAGGCCGGCCGTCAGCGTCAGGAACGGCAGCGTAAAGATGTCGATGAGATAAAGCAGGGGATACCGAAAGGTCTTCAGGCAAAGCAGGCCGCCCGCCAGCGCCAGGGCCGATGCCCCTATGCACAGACCTGACCAGCTTATTCTGAGGACAGAGATTGCGCGCATCGGAGTCCAATCAGTATTGACAAAAACGGTGTTCGTCCTGCTACTGGTTAACGCTGCCAGTCTATAGCGTCTATATGTGTCGATCCATCGGGGGGCAAGGGCCATGTTCGCAAAAACACATGACGAGGTGCGGCGCATCTATGACTCGGTAGATACAATAAAGCGTCTGTCGGACCGCATCATTGGCATCGGACCTATCAATATCATTGGCCTGGATGGTATTTTGGCCTGGATACCCATTCCCGGGCTCGGAACAGTTTATTCGGTATTGGCGGGCGCCTTTATTCTCTTTCAGGGGCTGCGCGCCCGTTGCGACGCGACCACTCTGGCGGCGGCATTCATAGCGCTGCTGGTCGATGCCGGCATTTCGACCACCGACACTGTCATTCCGATCATTGGTTCTGCCGTAGATACCTTCTTCCAGGGGCATCTCTACGCCGCCCACATGATCCAGAAGGATATCGAGAAGACGCTTTATATAGATGGGAGTGCCTCTCAGGCCCACCGTGACGGCAGTCACCAGGACAATGTCGGTGAAATGCGCCATACCAAGGGCAAGAAACGCCTCGTCTATCTTGGATAAATAATCCCCGCCGCTCGTTATCGCTTCATCCTTCAGGCACCTATCCATTCCTGAATATAAGGTGAGGCGTGAGCGATACGACACCCCGACTCCAACTGCCGCTGATCGGCGATCACAGCCAGAAGCGCATTGTCATGAACGCCGGCCTGATGCGGCTGGAAAGCCTGGTTCAGGCGTTCGTCATCAGCCGCAGCATCAGCGCGCAACCAGCAAGCCCCGCCGATGGCGACAGTTATATCCTGCCGTCCAGCCCCACCGGCGCGGTGTGGAGCACTTTGGCGGCGGGCAATTTCGTGCGTGCCGAGGGCGGAACCTGGGAAACGGTCGCCTTCCCGGAGGGGGCGATCGTTTACATCAAATCCGAAGGCATTTTCCTGTTGCGCACAGCTTCGGGCTGGACGGCATTCGAGGATGCCCTCAAGGCGCTCGCCAATCTTAGTCGCCTCGGTATCGGCACGACCGCCGACGCCTATAATGTACTGGCCATGAAGGGGCCGGCAGCGCTGTTCAGTGGCAAGACGGTGGCGGAAGGCGGCAGTGGCGATGTGTCCCTCACCATCAACAAGGAAGGCGACGGCAACAGCGCGCAAATCCTTTTGCAGAAAGGCTACAGCACGCGTGCTGTTCTGGGCCTGCTGGGCGACAGCCATCTCAGCCTCAAGGTATCGCCGGACGGCAGCAACTGGCGTTCTGCCCTGACGGTGAACCGCTTCAGCGGGCGGGTGCGTTTCGGCAGGACGGCTTACAAAACGCCCTCTGTTCCCCAGCGCAATTACGTCACCGGGGCCACTTGGCTGGCCAGCACGAGCGCTGCCGACAACAACTGGTTTTCGATGTGCTGGGCGGCCGAACTGGGGCTGTTCTGCGCGGTGGCGATCACAGGGACCGGCAATCGGGTCATGACCTCGCCGGATGGCGTCACCTGGACGGCGCGCACCAGTGCGGTCGACAACAACTGGCTGTCGGTCTGCTGGTCTGCTGAACTGGGGCTGTTATGTGCTGTGGCCAATTCCGGAACCGGCAACCGGGTCATGACCTCACCGGACGGCATCACCTGGACGGCCCGAACGAGCGCGGCCGATAACGAATGGTGCTCGGTCTGCTGGTCGCCGGAACTGGGGCTGTTCTGCGCGGTGGCGATCACCGGCACGGGCAACCGGGTCATGACCTCGCCCAATGGCGTCACCTGGACAATACGTACCAGTGCGGCCGACAACAGTTGGTACAGCGTCTGCTGGGCCGCGGAACTTGGCCTTTTTTGTGCCGTGGCGATTACCGGCACCGGTAATCGGGTGATGACATCGCCGGATGGCATCACCTGGACGGCCCGAACAAGCGCGGCTGACAACAGCTGGCTGTCGGTCTGCTGGTCGCCCGAACTCGGCCTGCTTTGCGCCATTGCTAATTCCGGTACGGGCAACCGTATTATGACTTCGCCGGACGGCATGACCTGGACCCTGCGCACGAGCGCCGCCGATAATGACTGGCGTAGCCTGTGCTGGTCATCCGAACTGGGCCTTTTCTGCGCCGTTGGCGGCACCGGCACCGGAAATCGCGTCATGACCTCGCCGGACGGGCTTGTCTGGACGGTGCGCACAAGTGCTGCCGACAATAGCTGGCGCGGCGTCTGCTGGTCGCCGGAACTGGGCCTGTTCGGCGCGGTCGGCATCAGCGGCACCGGTAACCGCGTCATGACCTCCATTTCCATGTTCAAATACCCCTACAGGAGCTAAATGATGAAACTGCCAAGACTGATAGACAACTGGCGTGAAACCCTGCGCGCCTATTCCACCTGGGCCTTGGGTGCGGTGGTGGCCATCCCCGCGATCTGGCTGCAGGTGCCGGAAGAACTGAAAGCCCTGATCCCGGCGCAGGGCATGGCGAAGATAACGGTCCTGGTCGCTGTGGTGGGTCTTATCGGGCGTTTTGTCGACCAAGGCATTAAAAAATCTGAAGGAGACAAAATATGACAATGGTATTGCAAGCCCAAATCAATGCACCGCGTACGCAATTTTTGGATGCCAGTGGAGCATTATTAGCTGGTGGATCAGTAACTACTTATATTCCAGGAACTTTCACACCTATTACAACCTATATTGATGCGGATGGCTCTATTGCAAACGATAACCCTGCAACACTGGATGCTTTAGGGTCTGTTTCAATTTGGGCAGATGGTCTAGTTCGATTAATTGTCAAGGATGCTTTAGGCAATCTAATTTACGATCAGGTTGGTGGCAGTATTGTACCAATGGCAACTACGCCATTTAAGGTTTATCCACGCCCGCACTCAGCTCCGCTTCAAGACCGACTTGCCTCAATCATCAATCTTAAAACGGATTATGGCTGCAAAGGCAACAATATTGACAATGATGCTCCTCTTATTCAGCAGGCCGTCGATGAAGCAGAGGTGGGCGACTTTCCAATTGCTATTTATTGTCCGCCCGGCCTCTACGCGACGGAAAGTACAATAACTGTCAACAAGCCAATTACATTCATCGGTGATGGACCCCGTAATGCAGCTTGGACCCCCAGAGGTAATTTTGATGTGCTGGCCATTACCGGCAATTCCACCTTACGAGCGGCGAACGCAGGTATGAGGCATATTGGGGTTAATGCCATCTCCATGTCTGGTGGGCGTGTTTTTAAGCTTGATATGACGCAAGACTGTCTCTTTGACGATGTTCTAGTCTCAGGAGCTTACAATTTCATGTCGATCAGGCAGTCTGGTTCAATCAGAATGCCGAGCCTGCAGTGCTTTGGTGTACGTGGTTCTTATGGTTTAAAAGCTTATGGTACACAAGCTTCACGCAATGGAGGCATAGATCGTTGTGATGTTTTGGAAATAGGGCATCTGCACGTAGAAGGTAGTTTCACACCTGGCACGCCTGGTGGTGAGGCGACTGAGTTGTTTATTATTGATGGTGCGGTGGATACGATTTCTTATAAGACTATCCGTTTACTTAGCGGTGGCCGTGGCGCCCGCTTGTCGAACACTCCCGGCGTGAACAGTGAGTATGTGCCAGGCTTTGCGCTTGGCGGCAGTTTCGAGGTCGAAAACACTTATCTCGAATCAATCCGTCTTGAGGCCTGTAAAGCATTTAATCCTCGAAATCTCTTTTGTGCTACAAGCGTATCTGAAAATGGCATTTATATGGGATCGCAGGCAAGTAATGTTCGTATTGGGGCAGGACAGGCGTCGAACCATTGGAAGAATGCCATCTATATCGATGGCGCCCAACGGGTTTCTATTAACGATTTCGAGGCTTTTTACAACGGTCGTTACTCGTCAGAGGTTTTCTCTGGAGCCTATGTAAATGCCGGTGACGACATTGTTTTCAATGGCGGTCTTTTCGGCAAAAATACTAGTATCTCTGAATATGTAGAGTACCAGAAATATGGTATCGATAATTTCGGTGGTACAAATGTCAGGGCTTCGGCAACCAATACCCGAGGTAATGTCACAGGTGGACGTCATGGCGTGATAACTGCTGATAGCCTATGTATTTGATTCTTTGTCTCATTAATCTCTTTGGCAAAAATCGTTATAATAATTGAGCTGAAAATGGCGAAGGCCCAATCCCTTTAGAGGATTGGGCCTTCGTGGTGCCACGTGAGAGACTCGAACTCTCGACCTCAGCCTTACCAAGGATGCGCTCTACCACTGAGCTAACGCGGCGAACGGGGACGCGAACGTCACCCGAGGCGGGGGCTATAGCCAAAGTTTCTGAAAAGACAAAGCGAAAAATGAAGGCGGGACGATGAAAAATGATCCCGCTTGCAATTAATCCCCGGATTTCTTAAGCCAAAGGCCTCTCGTCATATTCGAGCGGCTTTTTTAATGTCTGAAACGCCCAAAGTCCCCAAGCCCAGATTGACGCAAGCGGAAATGCGGGCCGCGCGTCTGCAATCGGCCCTGCGCGACAATCTGCGCCGCCGGAAAGCGGCCGCGACTGAGCCGGCCGCCGCCGATAACGAAAAAGCGAAGCCAAACGAGTCCTAAAAACGCAAGGATGTATTGCGTGCGGCCTAATGTCATGTAGAACCGCGTATTCGCCGCGTTGGCGCACAGGTTCGAGTTACAGGCCGATTTATGGATCGCATTGCTATCGAGGGCGGCAGCCCTCTCTTCGGAGACATTCCCGTTTCGGGCGCGAAGAATTCCGCCATCAAGCTGATGGCCGCTTCCCTGCTGACCTCCGAACCGGTGCGCCTGACCAATATGCCGCGCCTGGCCGATACGCGGCTGCTCGGTCGTCTCCTGACTCGCTTCGGCACTCAGATCACCGAGTCGGATGGACCTGATGGCCAGCAGACCCTGCTGCACACGCCGGAAATCACTTCGGCCTTTGCACCGTATGACCTGGTGCGCCAGATGCGCGCCTCGTTCAACGTGCTGGGACCGCTGATCGCACGCACTGGCCATGCCAAGGTCTCGCTGCCCGGTGGCTGCACCATAGGCGCCCGTCCGGTTGACCTCCACCTCAAGGCGCTGGAAGCCTTGGGTGCTCATATCGACATGCACGAAGGCTATGTCTTCGCCCAGGCGCCGCGCGGGTTGAGGGGCGCGGAGATCGCATTTCCGTTTGTCTCGGTCGGCGCCACCGAGCACGCCCTGATGGCGGCGGTGCTGGCCCATGGCACCACGGTCATGACCAATTGCGCCTGCGAACCGGAAATTTCCGATCTGGCTGAATGCCTCAACGCCATGGGCGCCAAGGTGTCCGGCCACGGCACCACCACCATCGTGGTGGAAGGCGTCACAAGCCTCAAGGGCACCGACTGGTCGGTGATCTGCGATCGCATCGAGGCCGGCACCTATGCCGTGGCGGGCGCCATGGCCGGCGGTGAGGTTCGCCTGACCAAGGTGCGGCCCGAACTGATCTCCATCCTGCTCGACAAACTGGTAGATGCCGGTTGTGAAGTCCATCGCGGCTTCGATACCGTGACCATCAAGCGTGCCGGCGCCATCAAACCGGTTGATGTAACGACCGATGTCTATCCCGGCTTCGCCACCGACCTGCAAGCGCAGTTCATGGCCCTGATGACCCTGGCCAGTGGCGAAAGCGTCATCAGGGAAACCATCTTCGAGAACCGCTTCATGCATGTGCCGGAACTGAGCCGTCTCGGTGCCGACATCCGCGTCAGCGGCAGCGAGGCCCGCATCCACGGCGTCGCCGAACTGCGCGGTGCCCAGGTGATGGCTACCGATCTGCGTGCCTCGGCCTGTCTGGTGATCGCCGGTCTGGCGGCGCGCGGCGAAACCACCGTCAACCGCGTTTATCACCTTGACCGCGGTTTCGAGAATCTTGAAGGCAAACTGTCGGCCTGCGGCGCAAAAATTCGCCGCATCAAGGGCGATGAACCCGTTATGGAAGACGAATAGATGGGACTTTTCGGGTTGGGGAAAGCACCGGTAAAGCCCTTGCGTCTGATAGCGCAGGAAGCCGATGACCTGCCCGCCATCTCGGCCCTGGTGCAGGACGCCGCCCTGCGCGCCGGTGATCTCAGCTACGATCCGACCGGTCATCATTTTACCCTGCGAATGAATCGTTTTTGTCACGAGGTCGACAAGGGCATCCCCCTGCGTGCGCCCAGCATCCTGCGAATCTCGGACGTAATGTCGGTGAGGATGCGGGGGCTGGATATTAAACAGACCCACCTGCCTCTCAGCCTGCTCGATATCATGGTTGAACCATTGGAAACGCCCGCTGTTTTCCTGACGCTGCGGTTCGCGGGTGCAACCAACCGTGATGTGCGGATCGAGGCGGAATGCGTCGACGTGTTGCTGCTGGACCTGGCGGCGCCGCATCGTGCCCGCAGCCTGCCGACGCATTTTTAGACATTCTCGCAACGGCTCGGTCGATCTGCCGCTCTTGCCAAATCAGGTGGAGTTATGCTCATCCTGCTTTGGGACCGAAAGTGAGAAACCGCCATGCGTATCGCCCGAATCGATATCGATGAAGCCTCCCTGAGTGCGCCATCCGACCAAGTGGAGCACGAGCGCAAGGTCGCCATGTTCGACCTGATAGAGAAGAACAGCTTCGTGCCGGAAGGCGCGGGGGAAGGACAGGGACCATTTAACCTGCGGCTGGCGCTGGAGGACAACCGGCTGGTCTTCGATATTATCGGACCGGATTTCGCCCGTAAGATCATGCTGTCACTGGCCCCGTTCAAGATGATGCTGCGGGATTATCGCCTGATCTGCGAGAGCTATTATGAGGCGCTCAAGAACGCAACGCCGGCTCAGATCGAGTCAATCGACATGGGGCGTCGCGGGGTTCATAATGAAGGCGCCGAACTTTTGAGCGAGCGTCTTGGCGGTAAGATCGCCATTGATCACGAAACAGCCCGCCGCTTGTTCACGCTTGTGAATGCTTTGGTTCGGACCTGAGTCGGCATATTTTTCCTATCTTCATGATTTAATTACATTTTTGTCATTCATCTCCGTTCACCATTGGGGCGTGAATCCGACCGAATGCGGACAATTATCACGCGGTTCGCCTTACTCGGGGCAAGAGGGTGTCCATAAGGTCTTATTTGACCACAAAGACCTCAAAAAGACCTCGCAATCGCCCCACGAAGGTCCGGTGCTGCCACCATATTGAAGTCAGACGACAACATGATCGTCCGGCCCGCATCCTCCCCGATGCGTGACCAGTTCAAATATGGAGCACATGTTATGAAGACCCTTTTGATCGCCGCGGCTGCCGTGGCCACCCTCGCTGCCGGTTCCGCTGCCACTGCCCAGGAAGTGGGCAAGGTCTACGGTTCGCTCGGCTACCAGCAGACCGACAATGACAAGACCGATTCCAAGCTCGGCAGCGTCAATGCCCGCGTCGGCACCAAGATCACCCCCCATTTCGGCGTTGAAGGCGAAGCGGCTTTCGGCACCAATGACGACAATGGCGTCGGCGGTAACTACAAGCTGACCAACAAGGCTGCTGTCTATGGCGTCGGCTACCTGCCCGTTTCGCCCAGCTTCGACCTGATCGGCCGCGTCGGCGTCTCCGACACCGACCTGAAGGCTCCCGCCGTGGCTGGCAAGATGGAACAGGGCACCGCGCTCGATTACGGCATCGGCGGCCAGTACCACATCAATCCGAGCTATGCGGTTCGTGCGGACTATACGCGTTCGGATTTTACCGGCGACAAGGGTAATGCCGATACAGCCACTCTCAGCCTCGTGAAGAAGTTCTAATCCCCCCGGAACACTTCACATCAAAGCGCGTCTTGCTTTCCCCCGGCAAGGCGCGCTTTTCCTTTTTAGGCTTTCCACTTGCGGCCTTTGGGTATAAAGGGCGCAATCGAATTATTTGAGCGATGTGAGTCCCGTTGTGGGTTCCGTCCGCATCCAGAGGGGCCGTATGGCAAAAGAAGAGCTTTTAGAATTTCCCGGTACTGTTGTTGAACTGCTTCCCAACGCGACGTTTCGCGTGAAGCTGGAAGAGAGCGGCCATGAAATTATTGCCCACACCGCAGGCAAGATGCGCAAGAACCGTATCCGCGTGCTGGCTGGCGACCGCATCTTGGTCGAAATGACCCCTTATGACCTGACCAAGGGTCGTATCACCTATCGCTTCAAGTAAAAGTATCCGATGGCTGGGCGCGCGAACCTGATTCTGGCCAGCGCCAGCCCGCGTCGTCGCGACCTTCTGGCCCAGATCGGGATATCGCCTGATCATATCGCGGCGGCCGATCTTGATGAATCCCCCCTGAAAGATGAGACGCCGGCGCAGCTGGCGTTGCGGCTGGCCGTGTCCAAGGCCCAGGCCGTGGCGACGACGATGCCAGGCTACGTTCTGGCCGCCGATACGGTCGTCTGCGTCGGGCGCCGTGTGCTCGACAAGGCCGAAAACGAAGCCGATGTGGCAACCTGCCTTAAATTGCTCTCCGGTCGTGGTCATCGAGTCTATACCGGTGTGGCTGTGGTGGCACCAACGGGCAAGCTTTCCTCACGTCTGGTTGAGTCGCGTCTGACCTTCAAACGTTTGAGCGATGCGGATATCGCGGCTTATCTGGCCTGTGGCGAAGGCATCAGCAAGGCCGGTGGTTATGCTGTCCAGGGCCTGGCCGGCGCTTACGTCACGCAACTGGTCGGCAGCTATACCGGCGTCATGGGATTGCCGCTTTACGAGACGAAGTGCCTGCTCGACGGCGCCGGATATGCCCAGTGATTACCCTGCATTATGAGAGCCGGTTCGGGCTGGCGCGGGGCGCGGTCTGCATCGATGGACTGCCCTATATCTATGCCGAGGGGTATGAATATAATCAATCATTGACTATGGTTAATGTCCGCTCGGTGGCGCGGCTGAAAAGTAAGGCAGGCGGTATGGCCTTCCTGACCTTGGCTGATGGCAATGACGCAGTCCTTGACGTGCCACAGGAGGTCTTCGTTAAACTGGTCGAGAGCGCTGCGCTGGAAATCGAGATCATCGCCGAACCGCGTCAGGAAAAGCTGGCGCGTGCCCGTTTAATCGGCGCTGCAGCAGGCGAAATACGACGGATATCATCGATTCAATCCCTGAAGGATCGCTTGCTTGCACGCGCAGAGGCATGGGGTGACACTATTGAATCAATCGTTGATTTTGACGTGCTGGATGCTGCCGAAGAGGCCGCGCTCAATCCGTCCGGGCCGTTGGCCCGCGGTGGGTATCTCAGTATCGAGCGTACGCGCGCGCTGATCGCCTGCGATGTCGATTCGGCGGGCGGTGAGGGGGTTTTGACGCCAAAAGCGTTTGCCAAGGCGTGCAATGAACGTGCAGTCAGCGATATCGGTCGGCGCCTGCAACTATCCGGCCTTGCCGGATTGATCGTCATCGACCTGATCGGCAGGCGCCATGACGCCGATCGCCTCCGCCAACTGTTGCAAGCCGGTTTCGGTGACGAAGCCGGCAAACTGATCATCGCTCCGGTTGGCAAGTTCGGTACGCTGGAATTTGTCCGTCCGTGGGGCGCCACGCCACTGATGGATATGGTCGCTTCACCTGTCCGTGCGGCGCACAGTCTCCTGCGTGAGGCGGTGAAACGCGCCGAGGGCGAACCGGGACGCCTCCTGATCTTGCGCGCGCCGGCAAGCACCCTAGATATTGCACGTCCGCTGCTGGCGTCGTCGCATGATCCCTTGTCGGCGATCATGCGCCTGGAAGCCGCCGCCAAGTCCGAGGTAGTCGTCACATGATTCGTAAATGCACCCGTTGCCAGAAGCCTTACGGTGAAGCGATGGAAGGCGTGGTCAACGCGGCAAAGAGCTTCGCGCCGTTTTGTTCCAAGCGCTGCGCTGATGTCGATCTCGTTCACTGGCTGAAGGGCGATTATGTCATCGATGGTGGCGGCAGCCTGTCCGTCAGCGACGAGGATACGGATGCCGGACTGACTTCCGCGCCTTCTTCCGAAGATGATGTGGAAGACTGATGGTTTTTCGGGAATCCATGTCTTTTTCGTCTGGACAAGGGGATATAGCTCCCCTATAGACCTGCCTCCGCCCCAGGTGCCTTGAATACACAGGCGCTGGCTATGAGGGCCTGGATAGCTCAGTTGGTAGAGCAGCGGATTGAAAATCCGCGTGTCGCTGGTTCGATTCCGGCTCCAGGCACCACTTACCGTTCGCAACACGTCCGGAAGTTGAAAAATATAAAGTTACCTTTTTCTGAACGATTTAATTTCCCGCCAGCAAGCTTTTTAGCTTCTTTGATAGCCGCTACATTGCCTCGGATATCATCCCGCAGGTCGTCTTAGAGCGCGGAGTATTCATCGATGTCCGCTTTCGTGCTTGATTAGAAACCGACAGCTAAATGTCTGCATTGGGGGCATTGCAGTCGTCGGTCCAGACGGAAATAATTCAGACGAGTCCACGCTTAACCGCGTGCAGGGTGGCTTCCGCCCGGCTTGAAATATTGAGCTTTTGATAGATCGCTTTTACGTAGCCAGCCACGGTAGGCGGGCTGAGCAGGAGATGCCGGGCGACCTCGGCAATGGTCAGTCCGCGTGCCAAAAGGGCCAGGGTTTCTGTTTCACGACCCGTCAAAGCGACGTCGCTGGGCGGACGTATCTGCGTCCGGAAGTGACTTAGCAGCCTCAGGGCGATGGATGGTGACAGGGGCGGCTCGCCCTGTTCGATACGTTGCAGGTAGTGAACCATCATTTCCGGCTCCTGGTTTTTTACCAGATAACCACGGGCACCTGCCGCCAGGGCCTCGAACAGATGCCCGTCGTCGTCATAAATACTGGAAACGATGGTGGTGACGTTCGGGAAGCTCCCAGTGATGTCGGCGATGATATCGACGCCTGAGCCATCCGGCAAACCAAGATCAATAACCGCCAGTGTAAAGCCCAGCGAAGCTCGGGAAGCCAGCCACTGTCGGGATTCTTTCACTGTGCCGGCTACCTCAATCCGGATGTTGTCGAATGCGGCCGTCAGGGCATCTGTCATGCGGACCTGATTGGGGCGCTGATCCTCGACTAGCAGGCAAACGCGCTCAGTTGTCATGATATCGGCCCTTCCGCGTTTTTCACATCTGTTAGCAAAGGGAAACCGAAGATCACGACCGTGCCGGGCGACAGGTTGCTGAGCTGAACATCGCCATGTAGTTGCCCCAGGCGGTCGCTGATATTTTTCAGTCCCTGACCATTCCAGATACCTTGGGTGACGGTTTCCGGAAAGCCGGCGCCATTGTCTTCAATCCTTCCATTTAGTCGTGACGCGCCAACAGTCATACGGACGCTGACACGCGCGGCCCGGGCATGTTTGATGATGTTGGTGACAAGTTCCCGTATGGCGGAACTCAGGATCTTTTTCTGTAAGGACGACAATAGCACGAAAGGCGCGTCTTCTGGCCAGACGGGCCAGTCCAGTTCGATTTGCGCGACATCCAGGCGCCGCACGGTTTCATGACGAATATCGGCCAGAACGCGATCCAGGGGCGCACTTTCTGTCACCAGAGCCGTGGCGATCTCCCGGATGTCGGTAAGTGCGCCGTAGATATAGGGGCGCACCGCGTCGTCGGCTATGGCAAGTCCTGATACCAGCTTGGCTCCGACATCGTCATGAAGGTCCTGCGCCAGCCGCTGTCTTTGTTCAGCCGCGCCACGCTCATATGCCTGAAGGCCGGCCGCGGCCTCTCGTGACAGGCGGATGATCTGGTTGACCAGATCGATATCGCGAGGCGAAAACAGGGCGCGTCCCGCGTGGGGATAAGAAAGGCGCAAAGGCGGCATGTCATTGAGGCCGGGAACGCACAGATGAAGCCCTTCGGCCTCGATACGCGTCTCGGCCACGTCAGAAGACAAGGTCTCGATGGAGGCAGGCGTGAACAGGCTGTGGAGCAGGGCGCGCCACCTGGCGTGGCGTTCGCCCGGCTGAGCTGTGAAAGCCATATCCAGCGCACTGGCGAGCCTTTCGTTTTCATTGAGACGCGGCGAATGAACAAACCGGCGCCATAGCCTGTCACGCACGGGCAGGTAACCGAAGGCAATCAGCAATAGGGACAAGGCCATGGCGGATGGCTTCGCCAGGCCCGCGAGATATACCAGGAAGGCATCTAGCCCAATAAACAGCGCCGCCGCTACAGTGAAAAAGAAGATACGAAAGGCCCAGTCGCCGACCTCAAACAGGCGAAACCGCGCGACGCCAAGGGCAACGCCGCCATAGAGCAGCAGGAAGCTGAGAAACGTCAGGCTTTCCGGCATGTTGTGAAACTGGCCCTGCACCAGGTAAGCCAGGACAATGACGCCCCATGAGCCGCCGCCAGCCACAACCGCCAGCCCAAGCCAGATGAGCGAGGCGCGCGCGCCCGGCGATCGGCGCGACTTGTAAAACTGCACACCGACCAGGGCGATCACCAGCAGGATAACAACAAAGCAGTAGCCGATAATGCCGGTGGGGCCGCCCAGAAGGCGTAGCAGGTCAAGCAGGAATACCGGTGCGCCTGTGGCCATGCACAGCCAGAACTGCCGCGGGCTCACGAGGCGCTGCGGATATTGCAGAAACAGGCCGACGAGCGTCATGCCGAATATGACGGTGGCCAGATGGTTGAGCGTCGTACTGGCAAATATCATAACCGGCGAGAGTGCTACGGGCTGGGCATAGAAGGCGCAACTGGAGACCGCGGCCAGCAGCATACCGAAACCGTTGACGGCCAGGGTGCGGGTTGTGGCGTCTTCAGGTTTAAGGGCCCAGACCCATCCGCCGATCAGAAAGGCCGTAACGCCGACGAAAAGTGATACCCAGAAGCTGTAATTGAAGCTGGAAAGCTTGAGTGTCCTGACCTGTCTTTCGGTTTCTGATGGCGACCTGCCAGGAGAGGCAAAAATTACCCTGACGGAGCGCCCGCTCAGAATCTGTACAAGCTGGCCCTGCCTGTTTGTATATCTATCCAGCGCGGCATAGGTTTCGACACCATCGACCTGGGCCACGAAATCCGCCGATTGCAGCCTGAACGGCACAGTCTGACCCGGCTGTCTCAAAGCCAGAACGACCGCAGGTGTGCCATCAGGCCCCTGTATGTAAAGCTGTTCGCCCTGACGATACGCGCCGTCGAACGTCCGGCCCTGAAGCGCCACGCATATGCTGGTTGTTACCGCCAGGGTGGCGATAATCAGGATCAGCCAATATTTCCAGGCATTTGTGCCTTGAAACCTCTTCAGTGAATAGGCTGTGCGATTGGTCACCCGGTCCCCCTTACAGACTGATAACACCGTATTTTATTTCGGTCATCCCCCCTGTTCAGAGGGTGACGGCTGTGTGTGTCCCGCATAGCTTCCGCCAAAACCGCCACTCATCGTGGCTACAGGCATGCGGAGAGCCCAGATGACCAAACCCCTTTTACCCCTGCTGGGCCTTGCTATCGGCCTGATAGCCGGCAGCGTATACCAGCCGGCCTTCGCGCTTGGTGGCGAGAAGGTCGCCAGCATACAGAAGCCCATCACCTTTGATCCCAACGTCGCGCATGAAGGCGATGCGGATGCCTTGTTCTGGGTCAATCAGGCCGGCGGCGCCAAGGGGGTTCGAAAAGTCATCATTCCCTTCTTCCAGATCCAGTTCGTCCAGGACGCCCAGGCGAACGCCACGGCGGGTGGCGGGGCGCATTCAAAAACATCCGTGCATCTCGAAGGGCCAACGCCTGACCAGATGCAGGCGATAACCGACGAGGTCTATGCCGGTTTTGTCGCCGATCTGAAGGCGGCCGGACTGGAGGTCGTTTCAGCGGAAGAGGCGCGTAGCTTCGGCGCCTATACAGACATCATGAACGCCTCGAAGCCTTCGGGTCAAAGCGTCAAGGGAATGAATGGTGTCAGTTCACTCTTCTACGCGCCCACCGGCATGAATTTTTATTTCCTGCCCACCATGCTGCCGGAACTGGCCGGTGGCGGCACGATGACAGCCGTCGGCAATGCGCAGATTGTTCGCCGGGAAGCCGAACTGATGAACCAGTCCGGTGCGGCGGTCGCCGGTTTCCGCGCTGTTGTCGATTTCGCCACCCTGTCCGCCAGTGATCGCAAGGGACTGCGTGTTTTTTCGCGTACGGCCAAAACTGCGGCTGAATTCGGCCTGGTCATCAAGCCGGTCGCTACCCAGGTTTTCCTGATCACGCCGGAAGCCAAGGCGACCATGATCGACCCGCAAAGTCGTATGCGCCTGGAATTGCAGGCCCCCCTGATCATCGACAGTGCGGCGATCCAGTCGACCGACGAAAACAGCACGAAGGGGCAAAAGCGAGGAGAGGCCATCGGCAACGCCATCGGCTTTCTGGCGGGCACCGGTATGAGCAAAAGCAAATCGTTTGCTGTCGAAGTCGATCCCGAGCTGTGGCGAAAGGATGTTACAGGGGCTTTGAAGGGGGTATCCGCAGCAGCCGTCGCCAAACTCAAAAGCGGTCTTTAGGCACCATCAGGGGGGAGCATCATGAAACGTCTGCTTGGCACATTCTTATTTTCAATGCTTTTGATCGCAGGGGCAGTGCAGGCACATGCACAGGACGCCGCCATTGCCGGCGATGATGAGGAGGAGGCTTACGAGTATTTCTATGGCGAATTGATAGCTACAGCGATCGAAAATGAAAATTGCAAAAGCGTCATCGAGCCGACCTATTATGAAGGCTTCAAGGTCTTGTTACGGGTATATTATGGCGAAATGGGCGCTACTAATGAAGATGTGCAAGAGCAGGAAGCGGACAACGTCGAATTCGCGGATTATATATGCCAGGACAAGACAGCATGCTGGCGATCTGCGACCAAACTCTCCGCCACAGCGACGCCGGAGGAAGGACGTGAGAAATGTATGGCGATACTGATAGACAGTTTCAAATTTTTGGAAGAGTCACTTGCGCAGCTTAGTGAGCAATCACCATCCTAGACGGTCAGTTCTCTGTGAAAATACTGGGTCAGTTCTCGATGGAAATTAACATACCAAACCTGCACTGGTGATCAGCCGCTGTCGCCGATCTAGCGGATATGCTGATCAAGATCGGCCATCAAGATAGCCTGCTAAACAGAAGGTCGCATGAGGTAATGGCCAACGCTCCACTCCTGTCCGTCGGCGTGCCCAAACAGCCCCGCCGTTGCCAAGAAGAACAATCGCCAGCGCCGTTTCCACAATTTTGCGTCACGGCCGTAAACTGAGAACAGGATTTTATCGATGGTCTCCGACTCATGATCGAAATTGGCCAGCCAGTCCATGGCCGTCTTTTGATAGTGCACTCCAGGCCAGCGCCATTCGGACTCAACTGTGAATAAATCGGGGAAACAATGCGGCAGCGTATGGGATGGCATGATGCCACCCGTGAAGAAATAACGCCCGATCCAGTCGGCATGATCGTCGTGACGGAAGCGGTAGGAATGCGACTTGTGGGTAAAGACGTGCAGGAACAGACGGCCTTGGGGCTCAAGCCAGTTCCGCGCGCGGTCGAGCAAATCGCGCCAGTTCGACATATGCTCGAACATTTCCACGGACACGATGCGATCAAAGCAGGCCTGAGTCGAAAAATCGTTCATGTCTACGGTCATAACATCCAGATTATGCAACCGGAGACGTTGAGCTTCTTTCAAAATGAATTCACGCTGCGCATATGAGTTCGATACTGAGGTAATGCGCGCGTTCGGGAAAGCGGTCGCCATGTGCAATGACAGCGAACCCCAACCGCAACCCAGTTCAAGGATATCCTGTCCATCTGCCAGCCCTGCATGTCGGCAGGTCTCCTCCAGCGCGAATACTTCAGCTTCGGCCAGGGAGCTCGTTTCGGTAGGATAGAGGCAACAGGAGTATTTCCGGGCAGGCCCCAGGATCCGTTCAAAGAAGGCGGGCGGCAATTCGTAATGTTGGGCATTTGCGGCGGCCGTATGCACGGCGATCGGAAACTGAGCCATGTCATCCAGAAAGGCCATCTCGGCTTCAGGAGGTGAGCAGGCGAGTGACTGGCGGGTTCGGCTAACCAGCCAGTCGATGCCCGTTCGTGTCCATGTGTCGGGAAGAGGAACGCGCTCCGCCGCATAGATTGTACTGGCCAGCATATCCATCATTTCATCTCCTTGATTGATCAGGCAGCGGATTTACGGAACCAGGGAAAGAAAGCGCTGACACGCGCCTGATAGGCACGGAAGGCTTCGCCCCGGCTGGCTACCATGTGCGCTTCCAGAGGCGGAATGCCCGAGACGTGCACCAACAGCACGTACATCATGACGGGCGCTCCCCAAGCGACAAACACGCCTGCGCGCCAGTTTGTCAGGTCGATCGCCAGAAGCGGCCATGCACACCAGGCCAGCCATTCAAAAAAATAGTTCGGGTGACGCGACCACGCCCAAAGGCCAGCATCGCAAACTACCTTCTGACCTTGATGTGTACGGCGGAAGCGTGACAGCTGATCGTCTGCAATACCTTCTCCCAGGATCGCAATCAGCAGAAGCGCCGTGCCGAGGATATCGGCAAGACCGGGAAATGGTCCCGGATTGATGGCCGCCATACGGACCGCCAGGATCAGAACAAAAGCAGCAACGGCCTGGATCTGGAGGAAGACAAACAATCGCAGTGCGAAGCGGGATCCCCACTGTCGGGCCAGTTCGGCATAGCGCGGGTCTTCGCTCGCCCCGTGTGTGCGAATGGCGATGTGCCATGCCAGGCGTAGTGACCAGATCGCCACCAGGAGCGCGGCCAGGAATTGCCGTCCGGCGATCGCGTCCTGCGCCGGCAGGAGCGCTGCGGTCAGGCCGCCCGCACCGACGGCCAGCGACCAGATGGTATCAACCCAGCCGCTTGAGCCTGTGAGCCGCTGGATCACCCAGGCGCCTGTCATGGCCGCAACCAGTCCGCAGGCTATCCAGATCAGGGGTAAATAGTCCATCGAGTGGCTCCAGATATCGGTTTTTCAAAGTATCTACGGTGTGAAGACCGTCCCGGTTCATGTTGTCTGGAAATAATTCTGGTCAGCATGGGCGATCCGTTACCGGCGGATAACCGTATCCCTGTTGTAGCTATTCGGGAGAAGTTGAAGATGACCGGTATTCGTTTGACCAGTGCCGCAGGCGCGGCAGCTCTGATACTGATGGCGGGGCCCGGCATGGCGCGTCCTCCCGCTTCGTTTGAGGGCTCGTGGAATCGTGGAGATGGCAAGGCGCGTGTACGGATTCAGCCCTGCAAGGCGGGGCTGTGCGCCGTTAACATCTGGATACGTCAGGGCACGGCCCACGAAAAGGTCGGCGACGTACTGGAGATGAAGGTCACGGAAACCCGTCCAGCTCAATGGACCGGAACCGCTTATGATCCGCAGCGCCGACTCAACATGAAGCTCACGGTAGAAGTGGGCGAAACCTCTATGGTCACCCGTGGCTGCCTGCTGATGGGGCTTGCCTGCAAAAGCATGACTTGGACCCGCACTGAAGATGAGGTTAACGGGTCGTCCTGATCATCTTCAGGGCGATACGGGCGACATTGGCCGCAGCGAGTGTGATAACGCCTCCCCAGGCCATGTCGATCAGGCTAAGCCCCAGGGGCCAGTCGCGCAAAACAGAGAGCGCTGTGAGATCGTAAGTTCCGTAAGCCACCACCCCGAAAAAACCTGCGCGCACGGAGAGATCCGCAATACGGTCCGTTTTTATCGCCGGCAGGACGATCAGCCAGGACAGGCCGAGCGCGTAAAGACCGTAGAAAGCGGCTGCGGCTCCGAAATTCACCTGCGGACTGAGCAGGCTGCCCATGGCCGGCAGGTACAGGGGCTTGTAAGCCGTGCCCAGCCAGAGGGCGTCGCACGCCAGAAGCGTTAGCAAGCTCGCGGCGAATGCGATAAACAGTTTCATGTCAAAAACCTAGATGCGAGCGAAGGGCTGCAATATTTTACCCAGCCAGGTCTTGGGCACGATGGGCGCTGTTTGCATGACCAGGCAGAGACAATCTTCATCGGCTGCAATGGCGGGCGAGTGGCTGTCTGCCTCCGTACGTACCACAAAATCCCCCGTCTCCACTGTGCCGTAGGTGTCGGTAAAGCCGCCCTTGAGTAACAGGGTCATCTCCTGGCCTTCATGGGTGTGCTCCGGCATGATCATTCCGGCCTTGACGAACATGAGGTAGGTCTTGACGCGCCGGTCCGTTTCCCCGGTATTAATCGGCGCAATCCAGACACCGGGCGCCGCCCAGTAACGGCCAGTCACCGGGGCCTCCGCCACACTGGGCGGTAAAGCAAAACCGCGCAGAAATACCGGCTGCTTTCTGACCGGGCGCGGTAGCGCCTCCGCGGGACGTTCAATTCGTGCCAGAGCCAGGTCGAGCGCAGTCTCCGTCAATGCTACACCTTCCATCCGCTCCAGAAAAACGCCACCCAGGCCTTCAAACACCTTCAGTTCATCCTGGCAATGCGGGCAGATTTCAATATGCGCACGAACCAGCAACGAAGCGCCGGGTTTGATAGCGCCACAATGATAGTCCCATAGAAGGTCTTCATCGGGATGATGATGTACGCTTTGCATGACAGGCCTCAGGTTTCGAGAAAATGAGTGCGCAACCGCGCTATGGCGAGACGCATTCTGGACTTGACCGTTCCCAGCGGGATGGACTGTGCCCTGGCAATTTCGGCCTGTGACAGGCCTTCATAATAGGACAGGCGCAGGATCGCTTTCTGTTCCTGCGGCAGCCTGTCGAACGCGCGGCCGATAGACGCCTGCTCCTGATGTTCGATCACCTGGTCATCTGCCGGTTTCGGCGCATTGCCTTGCCAGAGGTCTTCTGGCAGGTCCCGGACGCGGGCGGCTTTTCGCGCTGCGTCGATGCGCAGGTTGCGTGCAATCGTGTATATCCAGGTAGACGCGGCCGCCCTTGCCGGATCGAACAGTTCCGACTTGCGCCACAAAGTGAGAAGCGTGTCCTGTGCCAGATCTTCCGCCGCCTGAAATCCCATGCCCTGGCGCATCATAAACGCCTTCACCTTGGGCGCGAACAGGCAGAAAAGCTGCGCATAGGCTTCACGGTCACGTGAGGCGGCGATGCGGGCAATCAGTGTCTCAGCGGTTACTGACGGAGCAGCGCCTGACGCGTCTAAATGTCGATCGTCTTCAGTCATGCGCCTAGTTGCCCCGATAACAAGGCTTTGGTCAAAGATGAATTTGCTAACGAGACCGGACATTTGCTTCCAGACCTTCCTTGTCTGCATTCACTGCCTTGTGAGTGTCATTACGCCGGCCAGCCAGGACCGGATCACTCTGGGGGAGTTTCTTCCATGCAGGAGTGATCCAACAGGCCCGTCGTGCCGTAACCTCATTATGACATTTATATTTTCGGAGCGCCCAAATGCATGATCGGGTCGGAGCTGACACAGGGACCAGGCTTCCTTTAGCGATGGCCTCACGCCCGAAGGTCGCGATCGTCGGTTCAGGCATTGCCGGACTATCCGCCGCCTGGCATCTTGATCGTCATTGTGACGTCATGGTGTTCGAGCGCGAGGACGTCCCCGGCGGCCACAGCCACTCCGTCAATGTCGGTACTGAAGAGGCGCCCGTGTGGATAGACATGGGTTTCATCGTCTTCAATGAGCCCGGCTATCCAAACCTTGTCGCGCTGTTCAGGGCGCTGGATGTGCCTTATCAGCTCAGCGACATGTCGTTTGGCGTTTCAATCAACCGCGGTTCGCTCGAATATTCGAGCCTGGGCTTTCGCGGACTGTTCGCGCAGACCCGCAATCTGTTTCGTCCGCGCTTTTTATCGCTGCTGCTCGACATTGTCCGTTTCTATCGTGAGGCCCCCAAGGATCATGTGGCGCGAAGCCGTACTGACTATCGACTGGGCGACTACCTGAAGGACCGCAATTACGGCCGGGCCTTCATTGATGACCATTTGCTGCCCCAGGCGGCGGCGATATGGTCGACTTCAGCCGGCCAGGTCATGGACTACCCCTTCCACGCCTTCATCACCTTCTTTGAAAACCACGGTCTGCTGCAGGTGCTTGACCGTATTCTGTGGCACAGTGTCATCGGCGGGGCTCAGGCTTATGTCAGCAAGCTCATGATGCCTTTTGCCCACCGGATTCATACCGGTGCCGCGATCACCTCTGTGTCACGTCATGCCGCAGGTGTTGTGCTCACGGATGCGACAGGCAGGGTTCATCATTTTGACCAGGTGGTCTTCGCTACCCACGCAGACACCACCTTGCGCTTGCTCGGCGATGGGGCGACCAATGACGAACGCCGCACACTTGGCGCCTTCAAATATACCTCGAACACAGTTGTGCTGCACACTGACGCCTCATTCATGCCCCGGCGCAAAGCTGCCTGGTCGAGCTGGAACTATCACGGCGAACGAACCGCTTCAGCCGAACAGCAATTGTGCGTCACCTACTGGATGAACCTGTTGCAGGTATTGAAGACACGCCAGGATTACTTTGTCACACTTAATCCCAGTCACCCTGTCGATCCGGAAAAGATCATCCAGGTCCGGCATTTCGAACATCCGCTGTTCAATGCCGAAGCCATTGCTGCCCAGTCTCATCTGGGCGCCTTGCAAGGTCAGGATCATACATGGTTCTGCGGTGCCTATTTCGGCTCCGGATTTCACGAGGACGGCCTGCAATCCGGGCTTGCCGTCGCTGAAGCGATTACCGGTGTGGCCAGGCCCTGGGATTTCGACTGGACGCAAAGCCGTATCCGTTACAACCCGTGGACGGAATCTTCCGCGTTCCTGCAGGCGGCGGAATGAAGGCTGACGCGCTCAGGTCCGGGATTTATGACGGCGCGGTTATGCATCAGCGCTTTCGGCCGAAGACGCATTGCCTGTCTTATCGCATGTTTCAGGTACTTCTTGATCTCGACGCGCTCGATACAGATCTGATGCTGCTCCGTCTGATGTCTCATAATCGCTTCAACCTGTTCAGTTTTAACGACCGGGATCATGGCCCTGATCAGGCTGATCACACGTCATCGCTGAAGGATCGCGTACGCACCCTGTTGCATACGCACGGCCTGGAGGCGGAACGGCTGTTCCTGCTGACCATGCCGCGCGTGCTGGGCTTCGTGTTTAATCCGATCAGCGTATATTTCGCCTGTGGCGCGGCGGGCAGAGTTAAGGCCGTTATTTATGAGGTCAACAATACGTTCGGCGATCGCCACTCCTATGTAATGCCGGTGGCGGCGGAGCAGGGCTATGTCCGTCAGGTAGCCGACAAGCGCCTGCATGTCTCGCCATTCATGGAGACAAGCGACATGCGTTATACCTTCGACCTGATCCCGCCGGCTGACGCATTTGCGCTCAATATCCGCCTGCAACGAAAGTGTGGCGAAGAGGTCGAGGATATGATGTTTGCCAGTTTCACAGCCCGGCGAAAGAATCTGACAGACGCCCAGTTATGGCGACTGTTCGTTACCATGCCGCTACTGACTCTGAAGGTTGTTGCCGGTATTCATTGGGAAGCGGTCCGGCTTCTGTTTAAGGGAATATGGCTCAAGCCTAAGCCGCCCACACCCCGCTCAGGCGTGAGCGTAAGTTAAGGGCCGGATTTACGGTTCTGTGAGACGTTACCGGATTTGCCGGGTAATGACCTTGTGTACAAAGCCTAGCTTGGCGCGAACGGCAGGGGTAAGGATAAAGGGATAGAGTGGGCGCTCGCCCATGCTGTGATTGAGTGAGTTCAAGGTAATCGACAGCGGCACCCAAAGATCCGCCAGAGTATCGAAATGCCTTTCCGCGTAAGGATCAACGGCGATTTCATGGGCGGGCTCTCCCCCAACGCTCAGGCGCATCTGGTGACTTCTCGCCATTTCAAGGGTGTCGCAGATATGCAGACAATGCGCGAATGTCTCTGCGAAGTCTTCCCACGGGTGCGAAGACGCGTATTCACTGATGAAATTGTCCTGCCAGTCAAGTGGCGGGCCATCGCGGTAATGGCGCTGCAAAGCCTCATCATAATCGACACCGTCGTCACCGAATACATTGCGGCATTGATCTGTCAGACCGTTGTCCCTAACCATCTGGTTCCAGATGAAATGTCCCGTCTCGTGGCGGAAATGCCCGAGCATGGTGCGATACGGTTCGTGCATCTGTGCACGCAGGGTTTCCCTCTCAGCGTCCTCCGCTTCCGCCGCGCGTATCGTGATCAAACCCTCATTATGGCCGGTCATCGGCTTTTCAATCGTTCCGTCAGGCAACTGCCTGTCTTCCAGGAAGTCGAACAGCAATCCCCCCGTGGGGTTTTCCTGTCGTGTCGGCGCCGGCAGATCCCACTTAAGGAAAGAGTAGAACAGGTGCCGTTGCGCGGCGGCGATTGACCGCCAGTGCGCCAGGGTGTGAGGCAGGGCGGCGCTCGGCACGAGGCGATTATGACGGCAGGCGCGGCAGAACACGTCGGCGCTGTCGGCATTGATCAGCCAGTTGCACACATCGGCGGCCGCATTGGCGCAAAAACGGTACTGTTTGCCGTCATCGGCAACCAGCGCCCAGTTGTCTCCGCCAGCCGGAAGCAAGGCTTCCAGACTTTTGGTTTCGGTTGCAAAGCCCAGTTTTGCACCGCACCTGATGCAGTTGCGGTTGTCAAAATAGGTGGTGTTACCGCAGGTGGCACAGGAAAAGTTACGCATTGTTTGTGCCATCGGCATTGAGCGCCTGCCCGTTGGAAAACGGCGCTGTCAGAAGGGCCGTTCCGGATCGTGGCGAGATTTCAATGCCCATCATATGCCTCCCAATTGTGCGCAGCCGATACTAGGAAAGCGTGCGAGCGACCGAGATATCAAAATGCGCCGGGAAAATAATAAACGCGCAAAGATCCTGTGCCTGAAGCGTGCGCCACTGGCTGTGACCATGCGGTAAGCTTCGGCGTTCTCCAAGGTCCCGCAGGAAAGCCTAAAGCTTGAAATAGGTCTCATAGATGGCTTCATCGACCAGGTTCAGATTGGCCTGGAAAATATCGATAAATTCATGCAGGCCGGCCGAAATGATATGGCTGGTGTCCGAACTGTGCAGCGTCTTGCACAGGGTGGTCATTTCGCGGCTGGCCATGCTGAGTTTGGCTTTATCGCCGGTCAGGGTTTCCAGCGCCGCCGCGGCGTCTTCCAGGCAGAACTGCACCGATCGCGGGAAGGCCCTTGAAAACAGCAGGAATTCGGTCACGTCCTTGTAGTTGGTGGTATGGAACTGCTGACGGTACATTTCCAGCGCGTTGACCGATTTCAGTACGGCGCCCCATTGCACGGCGTCATAGGCGCTGTCCTTCCAGACATCATTGTGTGGCAGCAGCAGGAAGTATTTGACATCAAGCAGGCGGGCGGTCTTGTCGGCGCGCTCGAGCATCTGGCCCAGGTGCGCGAACTGCCAGCCCATGTCGCGGCTCATGGTGTTGTGCATCAGGCCAGTGAACAGGTGGCCGGACTGGCGCACCTCCTTGTAGTAATCTGCCAGATCGGCCACGCTGCGCTTGCGGCTCTGGCTCTGGGTCAGGTGGTAAAGCTCGTTGATCTTCTCCCACATCTCGACGGGGATGACCTCGCGTACCGTGCGGGCATTTTCACGCGCGCGGAAGATACACTGCAGGATCGAATTGGGGTTTGACTGATCGAAGGTCATGAACCTGACGACTGCGCGTTCATCGGCCTGCTTGTAGCGCCTGGTGAAGTCCTCGTCATCGCCGGAGGTGGCGACCAGGGGATACCATTGCGCCGAATACTGGTCGAGTGCGAGATCGAGCATCAGGTGGGTGTTGACATCGATGAAGCGCGCCACGCAGTCGGCGCGTTCAAGGTAGCGGGCCATCCAGTAGATGGAGTTGGCGACACGGCTCAGCATCAGTTCGTCTCCGCTTCGTCTGCCAGCACCCAGGTATCCTTCGAGCCGCCGCCTTGCGAGGAATTGACCACCAGCGAGCCCTTCTTGATGGCGACGCGCGTGAGGCCGCCGGGCAGGGTGAAGATTTCCTCGCCATAGAGCGAATATGGGCGGAAATCGACATGGCGGCCTTCGATGCCGTTGCCGATCAGGGTGGGGGCGCGGGAAAGCGAAAGCGTCGGCTGGGCGATATATTCTCGGGGTTTCGCCTGGATCAGTCTGGCGAATTCCTTTTGCTCGGCCCTTGTCGATTTTGGTCCGATCAGCATGCCGTAACCGCCGGAAAGGTTGACGGCCTTGACCACCAGCTTGTCGAGATTGGCCAGCACGTATTCGCGTTCCTTGTCGTCCTCGCAGATATAGGTCGGCACATTGTGCGAGATGGCGTCCTCGCCGAGATAGTATTTGATGATCTTCGGCACATAGGCATAGATCGCCTTGTCATCAGCGATGCCGGTGCCGGGAGCGTTGGCCAAGGCGACATTGCCCTTGCGGTAGGCCCCCATGATGCCGGGCACGCCCAGCAGGGATTCCTTGCGGAAAATCTGCGGATCGAGGAATTCATCGTCGATGCGGCGGTAGATGACATCGACCTGCTTCAGTCCCGCGGTCGTCCGCATGTAGACCACATCGTTCTCGACCACGAGGTCTGAGCCCTGCGCCAGCGGTACACCCATCTGCTGCGCCAGGTAGGCGTGTTCGAAATAGGCCGAATTGTAAATGCCGGGGGTGAGCACGATGATATTGGGATCATCGCGGCCATCGGGCGCGATGTGCCTGAGCGTCTTGTAGAGGTGATCACCGTAATCGGATACCGGACGGATTTTCAGCGTATGAAAGGCCGCCGGCATGATGCGCTTGAGCACAGCGCGGTTTTCCAGCACGTAGGAAATGCCGGACGGGCAGCGGAGGTTGTCTTCCAGCACATAGAATTCGCCGTCGCCGTCGCGCACGAAATCGGTGCCGGAAATATGCGTCCAGACGCCTTTAGGCGGTTTCAGGCCCTCGCATGGTTTGAGGTAGCAGGCAGAGGAGAAGATCAGTTCGGACGGGATGATCTTGTCCTTGAGAATCTTTTGGTCGTTGTAGATGTCCTGGATAAAGAGATTAAGCGCCGTGATGCGCTGGGCGATGCCACGTTCCAGCTTGGCCCAGTCCCTTGCCGACACCATGCGCGGAATGATGTCGAAGGGCAGGATTTTTTCCGTGCCCTTCTTGTCGCCATAGACATTGAACGTGTTGCCCGACTGGTAAAGGATGTTCTCCGCCAGTTTCTGCCGACGCTTCAGCTCGCCGCGGCTCAGCGTATCAATCTGCTCGATCAGGGGGCGGGCGCTGGGATGCGCAACACCGTCATCGGAAAACAGTTCGTCGTAAAAGCCGTCGGTCTTGTAGGTTTCAAGCGTCAATGTGGCGTGTCCGTTGTGCTGTGGCCTCATAACCGGAAACGCGGATACGAGGCTTGAAATATCAGTTGAATACCTCGTTCATGGTGACCTGAACCCTCAGCGTTTCCTTGCCTCCGCCCCTGTATATGGTCCCCGCCGTGGGCGTAGCGTCGAGGTAATTGCGGCCGCAGGCAACGCGGACATGATCCTGCGTCACCAGAATGCCGTTGGTGGGGTCGAAGCCGCGCCAGCCGAGATAGGGGATATAGATTTCCACCCAGGCATGGCTGGCGTCGGACTGCATCTTGTTTTCATAATTGGCGCCGGTGAAAACGTAACCGACGCGGTAGCGCGCCGGCACACCCAGCAGGCGGGCCAGGCAGATAAACAGATTGGCGAAATCCTGGCAGACCCCTTCGCGTGAGGCATACACCTCGAAAGGCGTCGTTTTCAGGGAGGTGGCCCCCTGGACATAGCGATAGTCGCGGTAGATGGTCTGGTTGATGTCGTTCAGCGTGTCCATCAGGTGGCGGCCATTACGCTCGGCGAAGCTCATGGCGTAGACGAGCAGTTCGGAAATCTGGGTCTCCGGCAGTTCCGGCGGCCGCAGATAAGGCTCCATCATCACCTGTTGCCACGGCATCAGGGTCAGCGGAATGAAATGCTGACGCTTTTCCGGTGAAAAGTCGTCGGGGGCGCGGCCATAGATCTTGACCAGCGACCGGCAGGAAATGGTCAGCTTCTTATACGGCTTGATGATCCTGTAATGGATGGCCTGGTTGCCGAACACATCCTCGAAGCGCATGTCCTCGCCCTCGGCCGAAATGCTGAGGGTGGAATTGACCACCTCCTGAACGGCATCCTCAAGCGGCATCAGGCGGAAGCTGTGGGTCGAATGCTCGACCTCCTGCTCATAGGTATATTCGGTCGAGTGAACGACGTCATAAAGACGGTAGGTGAGGGGCGAGCCATCCGGCGCATGGGTCAGGGAACGCGCATTGAGGATGTTATGCTGCACTGACTTCATCTGCTGCAGCGACGACAGGATGGAAAGCTGCTGAGCCTGGGCCTGCTGGTCGGCGAACAGGTTTGGCTGCACGCTGCGCGCGCCCTGCAGATGCCCTTCCTGTTCATGGACCGGCTGCTGGGCCGGCAGGGTCTTGCCATTCTTGTTGGTCCATGCCAGCGCACCGCGGCGGGCGATGATCAGTTGCCCCTTCTGCATCGGTTTCCACTCGCCCTCGCGGAAGGGTGAGGAACAGAAGACCATGGCGGTGCGGAAGGTGTCACGCGGATTATTGAGCGCGAAGGAGGCCGATTCCGAATGGTAGCCGCGCTCTCCGTGTGGCGGTGCGAGCCGGGCGTAATACATCTGGGTTTCTGACTGCGAGCCGTAGAAAGCGGCCACGCTGGTGCCATCGGAAATCACCATGTCGGCGCTGCCCATGTCGTCGAGCTGTAGGAACCAGCTCAGCAGCACATGGTGATCGATATCGGCCAGAGCCCGCGCGCCATAGTCCTGCACCTTGCCGAGCAGGAAGCAGAAGGCCAGTTCCGAATCCGTACGGCCCATGGGTTCGAGGAAGATCGACTTGTTGAAATGCAGCTTGCCCATGGCTGTTTTGTCGAGATCGCCATTGTGCATGAACACCCAGTCCTGGCCGGCAAAACTGCGCGAAAACGGCTGGGTCTCTAAATGGGTATAGCCGGAAGCCGCACCGCGTACCTTGCAGAAGAAGACGGTGGATCTGAAACTGTCCCAGTCATGCATGGCGCCGTGCAGGGATTTGGTGTCGCGCGCGGACGGGTCCTTGGCCACGATGGCGGCCTTGGTATCGCCCGGATACCATGTCAGGCCCCAGCCCAGCGTGTGTTCACCCTTGACCCCGGCTTTGCGAAACTTGAGGTCGATCGCCGGCGAACTCAAACCGTCGAAACTGAAAGCCAGGATGTCACTCGAAATCGCGCCCAAAGAATTTTATTCCCATGCTGCCCCGGTGAAAAAGCGTCTTTTTCACATATTGTTGCATTGCAACTAGACTTTTTAAAATTGCGGCTGTCTAGTCCCTAAAGGTTTGCAGATGACACTTTTTTTGCGATTCCGTAACTCAGTTGTTACGGGATCACAAAAGGAGATGAGGTTATTCACGGAAGGATTCGATGAGTATTCTGGCTGCGTTGCATCATGTTTCGGATTATCGTTACGACCGGCCAATCAGTCTCGGTCCCCAGGTTATCCGTCTGCGTCCCGCACCGCATACCAGGGCGCATGTCCAGTCCTACGCATTGAAAGTCGAACCGGCCAACCACTTCATCAACTGGCAGCAGGACCCTTTCGGCAACTGGCTGGCGCGTATCGTCTTCCCGGAAAAGACTTCTGCCTTCAAGGTGACGGTCGATCTGGTTCTGGAGATTAAGGTCTTCAATCCGTTTGACTTTTTCCTTGAGGACTCGGCGGCTAAATTTCCCTTCAAATATGACGACGCGTTGAAGGACGAACTGGCGCCCTATCTGGAGGTAAAAGACAGCGATCCCATGCTGATGGATTATGTGGTGTCGATTTCGGACGAGCCGATGGGCACGGTCGATTTCCTTGTCGCCTTCAACCAGAAGCTCAATAACGACCTGAACTATACGCTGCGCATGGAAGAGGGGGTCCAAACACCGGCCGAGACACTGAACCTGTTGCAGGGTTCCTGCCGTGATATGGCCTGGCTGGCCTGCCAGGTACTGCGCCATAAAGGATTGGCGACGCGGTTTGTCTCAGGTTACTCGATCCAGCTCAAGGCCGATGTCGAGGCGCTCGATGGCCCGTCCGGCGTTTCAGAAGATGTCACAGACCTGCACGCCTGGTACGAGGTCTACCTGCCGGGGGCCGGCTGGATCGGGCTCGACGCCACGTCCGGCATGTTTACCGGCGAGGGGCATATCCCGCTCTGCTGTGCGCCTAATCCGACCTCGGCGGCGCCGATTTCCGGGGCGCATGAAAAGGCGGAATCGACCTTTACCCACGAAATGAGCGTGACGCGCATCCAGGAGAGCCGTCGCGTCACACGACCTTATACGGAAGCCGAATGGGCGGATATCGACGCGCTTGGCGATGCGGTCGATGAAAAACTGGTGGCGCAGGATGTCCGCCTGACCATGGGCGGCGAGCCGACCTTCGTGTCGCTCGATGATCGCCTGGGGGATGAGTGGCATTTTTCGGCGCTTTCAGATGCCAAGAAGAAGCTGGGCTATGACCTGTTTCAGCGCTTGTCGAAACGCTTCGCGATGGGCGCCCTGGCGCAGCACGCGCAGGGCAAGTGGTATCCGGGTGAAATCCTGCCGCGCTGGGCGATGAACATGTACTGGCGCAATGACGGTCAGCCGATCTGGCTGGATCAGGCGCTGCTGGCCGATCCCGAGGCCAGGGGAGATGCCACGCCGGACGTAGCGGGCGAATTTCTCGGCAAGCTGGCGGATGTTCTGGGCATCGGCGGTGACTATGTGCTGCCGGCCTACGAAGACATTCCCTACCTGCTGTGGAAAGAGCAACGCATCCCGCTGGAGGGCGAAATGCTCAAGGCGGATGTGTTTGAGGCCGCCGAACGCAAGCGCCTGCAGGCGAAACTGGATGAAAATGTCGGCAAGCCTACCGGCTATGTTTTGCCTCTGGCCTTTTCCGCCAAGACGAACGGCTGGCTGAGCAATGCGTGGAAATTCCGCACTGAAAAAATGATGCTGATCCCCGGCGACTCCCCGGTGGGTCTGCGCCTGCCACTGGGTGCGCTGCCGGTGGTCGAGCCGAAGCTGGCGGAAGCGCATATCTTCCCGTTACGTTCGCCCTTTGCTGAGACGGAGCCTTTAGTCGACTCCGCGAGTGCAGTCAGCGCCTGCACCAAAAAGCTGTCTGGCAACAAGGCGGCGACCAAGGCCTCCAGTGCTGGCGTGAATGGCCTGATCCGCTCCGCGATCTGCGCCGAAGTCCGCCACGGCAAGCTGTTCCTGTTCCTGCCGCCGCTATCCTATATCGAACACTATCTCGAGCTGATCCACGCCATCGAAGCCGTGGCGTCGTCGCTGAAAATGCCGGTGGTGATCGAAGGCTATCCGCCGCCGCGCGACCATCGCGTGGAAAGCCTGTCGGTCACGCCCGATCCCGGCGTCATCGAGGTCAATATCCAGCCGGCGAAATCATGGCCGGAACTGAAGAACATAATCACCACGGTCTATGAGGAGGCGACAAGTGCGCGCCTCGTCGCCGACAAGTTCATGATCGACGGCAAGCGTATCGGCACTGGCGGCGGCAACCATATCGTCATGGGGGCTATGAGACCAGAAGACAGTCCGTTCCTGCGCCGGCCGGACGTGCTGGCCTCGATGATCCGCTTCTGGCAGAACCATCCCAGCCTGAGCTATCTCTTTTCCGGTCTCTATATCGGGCCAACCTCACAGGCACCACGCATCGACGAAGCCCGCCATGAAGCGCTCTATGAACTGGAAATCGCGCTGAAAAACCTGCCCGATGGCAGCGAAGACACCGCGCCCTGGCTGGTCGATCGCCTGCTGCGCAATCTTCTGGTCGACCTGACCGGCAATACCCATCGCGCTGAGTTCTGCATCGACAAGCTCTACTCGCCGGACAGCGATCGCGGCCGCCTCGGCCTGCTGGAAATGCGCGGCTTCGAGATGTCGCCGCATTCGCAGATGAACCTGATCCAGTCGCTCCTGATCCGCGCCCTGATCGCCAGTTTCTGGAAGAAGCCGTACACCGCGCCTCTGGTGCGCTGGGGCACACAACTGCATGACCGTTTCATGCTGGGCCACTATGTCCATGAAGACATGATGGAGGTGCTGGAATACCTGCGCCTGAACGGATTCAGCTTCTCGCCGGACTGGTTTATCCCGTTCTTCGATTTCCGTTTCCCAAGTGTGGGTCAGGTGCAGATCGGCGACGTAACACTGGAACTGAAGAACGCCTTGGAACCTTGGCCGGTGATGGGCGAGGAATCGAGCGCTGGCGGTACGTCACGCGGAGTGGATAGCTCGGTCGAGCGCATGGAGATATTGCTGAAGGGGGCGGTGTCGTCACAGCATGTGGTGACCTGCAACGGCCTGCGCCTGCCACTTTCTCCCACGCGCGACGGCAATATCCAGGTCGCCGGCATCCGCTACAAGGCCTGGAACCCGTGGTCTGCATTGCACCCCAACCTGCCGGTCAATACGCCGCTCAGGTTTGACCTGCTGGATATGCGGCTGGAGCGCTCGCTGGGTGGCTGCAAGTACCACGTCATGCATCCGGGCGGCCGTAATTACGATACCCTGCCGCTCAATGCCAATGAAGCCGAAGGCCGACGCTTGTCGCGCTTCGAAGCGCCAACCCATACAACGGGCAAGGTCAGGATTCCGCCCGTTGTCATCAATCCGGATTATCCGCATACGCTGGATTTGCGTTGGAAACCGTGATGTGATCACCCCAATCACAGGCTGAAGATCGCCGAAGATTGTTCAAAATCAATCGTTTATCTGTACATGCCGTGAAGCCTTCGCAGAGGGCTAAAGCGGCGGTGCAGGATAAGCTCAACACCCGCTGCACACGCATTGGTGAAGTGCCGGCGGGTTGAAGGGGGTTGTGTTTTCTCGCAGCGGCATTTTAAGAACGGATCATGACGGATGGTGTAATTCCAGAAGATGTGCGGCAATTTTTGCTGAAAAACATTGATTCCATTGCCCAATGGGAAGGCCTGCTGCTGCTGCGCGCCCATTCGGACAAAGCCTGCGGCACGGATGAAATTGCGCGCAATCTCTATATTCCGGATAATGATGTGGCGCCGTTGCTGGCGCCCCTTGTCGCGCGTCACATGCTTTCAGCGCCCTATATCGATGGGCGTCTGCACTACCGTTACGCACCCGAAACGGCCGAACTGGAAGAGGCTGTGGGACGTGTCGCTGATTTCTACAAACTGTATCTTATTCCGATAACGCACTTTATCCATGCGAAGCCGGCGCCTTCGCGCGTGCAGGAATTCGCCAACGCCTTCCGCATCAGAAAGGACTGAAATGGCCGCTGTTATATACGGTTTGTGCGCCCTGACCGCCTTCCTGTGCGCCTGGCTTCTGCTGGCGGCTTACAGGCGCAGTAGTTATCGCCTGCTGTTGTGGGGCGGGCTGTGTTTCGCGGGTCTGACGCTCACCAATGGCGTGCTGATCCTGGACAAGATTTTCCTGCCCGAAACCATCGACCTGTCGGTCTGGCGCTATGCCATGACCCTGCTGTCATTGCTTGTTTTTATCTATGGCCTGATCTGGGATACGGAGTAGCGCATGAAACTGGTATTGCTCGGCGCCATCGCCATGGCGTGTCTTATCATAAGCCTGATCTTCATTCGCTTCTGGTTTACGACGCGCGACCGCTTCTTCCTGTTTTTCGCCATATCCTTTGCCATCGCCGGCATCGGGCGCCTGATGCTGGGCCTGATGCCGCATACCGATGACCAGACGCCTTTGATCTATCTGACGCAGCTCTTTGGCTTCCTGGTCATCATCTATGCCATCGCAGATAAAAATCGCGCAAAGCGGCGGGGCGAGGAAAACAGCCGGGATACCTGAAGCTTAAGGCTCAAGGTATTGAAGCTTTTGAGCCTCTGGCAGCGGCTCCTTATGCCTTCTTTATAATTTTTTCAGAGAGACGCATCGCTCGCTTACGGCAAGCGATCAATAAGTGATTGAGGGGCATTGACGGCAGGAGTCCGTCCTGACCTCCCGAAAATTTGTGCCTTCTTCCATTGACGGAAACACAACATGGCGCCTCTCGATACGGCTGTTCTGGCTGCGAATGATACGATGGTTGAGGGCGGTGAAATGGCCGCGCTCCTTACCGCTCTGACTGCCTTGCGCAAAGGTGACGCTCATGTGCGTTTGCCGCTGGAATGGACCGGAGTTGCCGGCAAGGTGGCCGACGCCTTCAATGAGGTGGTCGAGATGAATGCGCGCATGGCGCATGAACTGGGGCGCCTGTCGAAATCAGTCGGCAAGGAAGGCAAGCTCTCGAAGCGCCTCGACCTCGGCAATGTCGATGGTTTCTGGCAGGACTCGGTCGAATCGGTGAACGGCCTTATCGATGACCTCGTTCATCCGACCACCGAAACCGCCCGCGTCATCGGCGCCGTCGCGCAGGGCGACCTGTCGAAGACCATGGCGCTCAAGATCGATGAGCGGCCCTTGCAGGGCGAATTCCTGCGCACCGCCAAGACCATCAATACCATGGTCGATCAGTTGGGGGCCTTCGCCGCCGAAGTGACTCGGGTGGCGCGTGAAGTCGGCACCGAAGGCAAGCTGGGCGGCCAGGCTCAGGTGCAGGGCGTTTCCGGCACCTGGAAAGACCTGACGGACTCGGTCAACTCGATGGCGGGCAACCTGACCTCGCAGGTCCGCAACATCGCCCAGGTGACGACCGCGGTGGCCAATGGCGACCTGTCGCGCAAGATCACCGTCGATGTGCAGGGCGAAATCCTGGAGCTGAAGGACACGGTCAACGCCATGGTCGATCAGCTCAACTCATTTGCAGCCGAAGTGACGCGGGTGGCGCGCGAGGTCGGCACCGAAGGCAAGCTGGGCGGCCAGGCTAAGGTGGAAGGCGTGTCCGGTACCTGGAAAGATCTCACGGATTCGGTCAACTCCATGGCTGGCAACCTGACCGGCCAGGTGCGTAATATCGCCGACGTGACCACCGCCGTGGCCAATGGCGACCTGTCGAAGAAGATCACCGTCGACGTGAAGGGTGAAATCCTTGAACTGAAGGACACGGTCAACACCATGGTGGACCAGCTGTCTTCCTTCGCTTCGGAAGTGACGCGGGTGGCGCGCGAGGTCGGCACCGAAGGCAAGCTGGGTGGCCAGGCCGAGGTACGGGGTGTTAGCGGTACCTGGAAGGACTTGACCGACTCGGTGAACATGATGGCCGGTAACCTGACCGGCCAGGTGCGGAATATCGCGGACGTGACCACCGCCGTGGCCAATGGCGACCTGTCGAAGAAGATCACCGTCGACGTCAAGGGCGAAATCCTCGAACTGAAGAATACGGTCAACACTATGGTGGACCAGCTGTCGTCGTTCGCTTCGGAAGTGACGCGGGTGGCGCGCGAGGTCGGTACCGAAGGCAAGCTCGGCGGCCAGGCCGAGGTGCGCGGCGTTGCCGGGACATGGAAGGACCTCACCGACTCGGTCAACTCGATGGCCGGCAACCTGACCGGCCAGGTGCGTAACATCGCCGACGTCACCAAGGCCGTGGCCGCCGGCGATCTGTCGAAAAAGATCACCGTCGATGTCAAGGGCGAAATCCTCGAACTGAAGAATACGGTCAACACCATGGTGGACCAGCTTAGCTCCTTTGCGTCGGAAGTGACGCGGGTGGCGCGCGAGGTCGGTACCGAAGGCAAGCTGGGTGGCCAGGCCGAGGTGCGTGATGTCGCGGGCACGTGGAAGGATCTGACCGACTCGGTGAACATGATGGCCGGAAACCTGACCGGTCAGGTGCGTAACATCGCCGACGTCACCAAGGCCGTGGCATCTGGCGACCTGTCGAAAAAAATTACCGTTGACGTCAAGGGCGAAATCCTCGAACTGAAGGACACAATCAACGCCATGGTCGACCAGCTCAACTCCTTCGCCGCCGAAGTGACGCGGGTGGCGCGCGAGGTCGGCACCGAAGGCAAGCTGGGCGGCCAGGCAGAGGTCAAGGGCGTGGCCGGCACATGGAAGGACCTGACCGACTCCGTCAACTTCATGGCGTCGAACCTGACCTCACAGGTGCGTAATATCGCCGACGTGACGACCGCCATCGCCAATGGCGAGCTGAAGCGCAAGATTACCGTCGACGTGAAGGGCGAAATCCTCGAATTGAAGGACACCATCAATACCATGGTGGACCAGCTTTCGTCCTTCGCCTCGGAAGTGACACGGGTGGCGCGCGAAGTCGGTACCGAAGGCAAGCTGGGGGGGCAGGCCGATGTGCAGGGCGTGGCCGGTACCTGGAAGGACCTGACCGACTCGGTCAACTCGATGGCTGGTAACCTGACCGGCCAGGTACGTAACATCGCCGATGTCACCAAGGCTGTGGCGGCCGGCGATCTGTCTAAGAAGATCACCGTCGATGTGAAGGGCGAAATCCTCGAACTGAAGAACACCGTCAACACCATGGTGGACCAGCTGCGTTCATTCGCTTCTGAAGTGACGCGGGTGGCCAAGGAAGTCGGCACGGAGGGCAAGCTCGGCGGACAGGCGCGCGTCGAAGGCGTATCGGGGACGTGGAAAGACCTCACCGACTCGGTGAACATGATGGCCGACAACCTGACCTCCCAGGTGCGCGGCATCGCCAAGGTCGTGACCTCGGTGGCCAATGGTGAACTGAAACGCAAACTGACCGTGGAAGCCAAGGGCGAAATCGCCGAACTGGCCGATACCATCAACTCGATGATCGATACGCTCGCCACCTTCGCCGACCAGGTGACCACCGTGGCGCGGGAAGTGGGCGTCGAGGGCCAGCTGGGCGGCCAGGCCAAGGTGCCGGGCGCTTCGGGTACCTGGAAGGGCCTGACGGAAAACGTCAACCAGCTCGCCGCCAACCTGACCACGCAGGTGCGCGCCATCGCCGAAGTGGCCACGGCCGTGACCAAGGGCGACCTGACACGCTCGATCACCGTCGATGCGCAGGGCGAAGTCGCCGTGCTCAAGGACAATATCAACGAGATGATCCGCAACCTGCGTGACACGACGCAGAAGAACACCGAGCAGGACTGGCTGAAGACCAACCTCGCCAAGTTCTCGCGCATGTTGCAGGGGCAGCGCGACCTGACCAATGTCGGCCGCATGGTGCTCTCTGAACTGTGCCCGGTGGTCGATGCCCAACAGGCGGAATTTTATGTGCTCGATCAGCGCGGCGATGATCAGAAACTGACCCTCCTGGCTAGCTTCGCCTCCAATGGCGCCGGTGATATCGGTAAGCAGATCGATCTCGGTCAGGGCGTGCTCGGCCAGTGCGCGCTCGAAAAGCGCAAGATCGTGCTCAATGACCTGCCCGACAACTATGCCGTCCAGATCGCGTCGGGCCTCGGCTCGGCGCCGCCGCGCTCGGTCATGGTCCTGCCGCTTATTTTCGAAGGCGAGGCCAAGGGCGTACTCGAACTGGCCTCGTTCGAGGGCTTCAATCCGTCCCACCAGGGCCTGCTCGATCAGCTCACCGAATCCATCGGCATCGTGCTCAATACCATCGAAGCCAATATGCGGACGGAAGATCTGCTGACCCAGTCGCAATCGCTGGCGCAACAACTCCAGACCCGTCAGGAGGAACTGCAGGACACCAACGAGGCGCTTCAGGAAAAGGCGCGTCTGCTGGCCGAACAGAACCACGAGGTCGAGCGCAAGAACTCCGAAGTCGAGCAGGCACGCCAGGAACTGGAAGACAAGGCCAAGCAGCTGGCATTGACCTCCAAATACAAGTCGGAATTCCTCGCCAACATGTCGCACGAACTGCGTACACCGTTGAATTCGCTGCTTATCCTTTCTGACCAGCTGACCAAGAACCCGGACGGCAACCTGACGCCGAAGCAGACGGATTCCGCCAAGACGATCCATTCGTCGGGTACGGACCTGCTGATGCTGATCAACGACATTCTCGACCTCAGCAAGATCGAATCCGGCACGGTCATGGTCGAGGCCGGCGAACTGCGGCTCGATGATCTTGGTGGCTACGTCAAACGCACGTTCAACCACATGGCGGAGTCGAAGAATATTGAATTCGGTGTCAATTTCGATACCCGCCTGCCGGCGGCAATGTTCACCGACGCCAAGCGCCTGCAACAGATCATCAAGAACCTGCTGTCGAACGCCTTCAAGTTCACCCATCATGGACAGGTCAAGCTGACCGTCGAGTCGGTGAGCGGCGGCTGGTCCGCGGACCATGAAGACCTGAACCGTGCGCCGGAAGTGCTGGCCTTCTCGGTCAGCGATACCGGCATCGGAATCGCCGCCGACAAGCAGATGATCATATTCGAGGCCTTCCAACAGGCCGACGGCTCGACCAGTCGTAAATACGGCGGCACGGGCCTCGGCCTGGCGATTTCGCGTGAACTGGCGCGTCTGCTGGGCGGTGAAATCCGTCTGGTCTCCAATCCGGGCCGCGGTTCGACCTTCACCCTTTATCTGCCGACCGTCTATGTCCAGCGCGGCCGCAAGGTCGAGGCCCTGGCGCGCCCGGCACTGCGTTTGGTACAGGAGGCCGAGATGCCCCGGCTGAACGGCCAGATGGAGTCAGTTCCCGAGCCTGATCTCAGCCATCTGACCAATGCGCTTAACGATGACCGCGCCTTTATCCAGCCCGGAGACCGCGTGGTCCTGATCGTCGAAAACGATCTCGGCTTCTCGCGCTCGCTGCTGGAAACGGCGCGTGAAAACGGCTTCAAGGGGCTGGTGACTTCGCTGGGTGCCGCGGCCCTGGCCTTGACGCACGACTTCAGGCCGGATGTCATCCTGCTCGATATCCACCTGCCAGACATGCAGGGCTGGCGCGTCATGGAGCGGTTGAAGAACGACCTGGCCACCCGTCATATTCCGATCTGCATCATCTCCACCGATGAGGCGCGCGACCGGGCGCTGACCAGCGGCGCGCGCACCTTCGTGGCCAAACCGATCCAGCAGCACGAAACGCTCGATCAACTGATGAAGAGCTTCAATGCCTATATCGACCGCCAGAACGGTTCCAAAACGCGTACGGTGATCGTTGTCGAACCAGATAACCGGCGCCGCGAAGCCCTGGTGGCTCCGCTTGCAGCGGAAAACATCCGTATCCTGCCGGCGTTGGGTGGAGCGGCGGCACTCAAGCGGCTGCGTAAAGGGGAAGGGGATGCTCTTCTGCTCAACGTGGCCGCGCCGGATGTGCTCAATGGACTGATCCACGATGCCGAGGGCGACGATGCCATCCAGACCCGTGTTCCGGTGATCCTGCATGGCGATATCCTGCCCGATGATACGCTGCTGAAGCGCCTTGGGGCTCTGTATCCCGTTAGCACCGTCCATTCGGTCGATCGTCTTCTGGATGCGGTGACGGTGGCGCTGCATCGCAGCCTCGACAGCCTGTCGGACGCCGGCAAGACAAGCGTATCGTGGCTTCATCAGTCGAACCAATTGCTGGTCGGCAAGAAGGTGCTGATCGTCGATGACGATGCCCGCAACATCTTCGCCCTGACCTCTGTTCTGGAGGAATATCACATGGATATCGTCTCGGCCGATTCCGGTCGAGAGGCGATCAACATCCTGATGGATGAGCCGGATATAGATATCGTGCTGATGGATATCATGATGCCCGAAATGGACGGGATGCAGACCATCCAGGAAATCCGCAAGGTATCGCGCCTGAAGAATCTGCCGATTGTCGCGGTCACCGCCAAGGCGATGAAGGGCGATCGCGAGAAATGCATCGAGGCGGGCGCTTGGGATTACCTGTCCAAGCCGGTCGATACCGGCCAGATGATCACCGTGCTGCGCGCCTGGCTGGACCGCTGATGGCATCTGTATCCGGTGACATTATCAAGGTAACGACCATGACGCAGACGGCGGATATCGTGCAGGCGGAAAACATCCTGCTGGTCGATGACCGGCCAGCCAACCTCATGGTCTATAGCTCGATTCTGGAAGAACTGGGGCAAAACCTCGTTACAGCCACATCGGGCGAGGAAGCGCTGAAAAAGGTGCTCAAGCAGGATTTCGCCGTCATTCTGCTTGATGTCAACATGCCGACCATGAACGGGTTCGATACGGCCTCGCTGATCCGCAAACGGCGAAAATCGGCTTCGACACCGATTATCTTCCTGACCGCCTTCACCGATGAGATGAATATCACCCAGGGCTATGCCTCGGGCGCGGTCGATTTCATGCCGACGCCGGTCATGCCGGAGGTCCTGAAGGCCAAGGTGCGTGTCTTCATCGAGCTTTCGCAGATGCGCCGGCAAGCGGCGCTTCAGGCCGAGGAACGGGTTCGCCGTGAAGCCGCCGAAGAAACGGCACGCAATTTCGCCTTTCTCGCCCGTATTAGCGAAAGCCTGGGGCGTTCGCAAAGCCGGACGGATTTCATGCGCACGCTTGTGCAGTTGCCGGTGCCGGAATTTGCTGACGCGGCCCTGGTGTGGTTCCGACAGGATGGCCAGCCAGACCAGATCGAATGGTCAGACAGTGACGGCAGCATGACGGCTTCGCCCGAGGCGCTCGACCGGCTGGAGCCGGCCGTTGACCGGGTGATGGCGGAAGGACGGCCCCGCGTGGTCAGCGACCTGATTGGCGGCACGCTGGCCTATGCGCAGATCCTGCCGCTGAGCGTGCAGGGCCAGGTGCTCGGCGTTCTGGCCCTGGGATCGCGTCTCCCGCGTGTGGCGGTAACGCCCCTGGCCGGCGATCTGGCTGCCCGCGCCAGCGTGGCTCTGGAAAATGTCATGCTGATGGACCAGATTCGCGAGGCTGACCGGCGCAAGGACGAATTCCTTGGCATGCTGGCTCACGAACTGCGCAATCCGCTCGGTCCCATCTATAACTGCCTGCAATTGCAGAAGATGTTGCCGCCCTCCGACCCGCGTTTTGCGGTGATGCGCGATACGATCGATCGCCAGATCAAGCACATGGGGCGGTTGATCGACGACCTGCTCGATGCCACCCGCCTCGCTCACGGCAAGATTCTTTTGCGTCAGGAACCGTGCGATCTCGTCCAGATCGTGCGCCAGACGGTCGATGACTATCGTCATGTCATCGAAGGCGCAGGCATGACCCTGGAGGTTGCCTTGCCTGACACGCCCTTATGGATCAATGGTGATCCGACGCGACTGGTGCAGGTCGTTGGTAATCTTTTGCATAATGCCCACAAGTTTAACAGTCCGGATGGCACGATCACGGTATGCGTCGAGGGGGAGGCTGGCGGTGGCCGCATTACCGTTGGCGATACCGGTATCGGCATCGATCCGCCCATGCTCAATCATGTGTTCGATGTTTTCCGCCAGGCAGAGCAGGGGCTTGACCGGTCTCGCGGCGGGCTGGGACTTGGGCTGGCGCTGGTGAAGGGGCTGGTACGGCTGCATGGCGGTTCGGTGGAGGCGCAAAGCGATGGCGCCAATACCGGCGCGCGTTTCATCATCCATTTGCCGTTATCGGTGGCGCTGTCGCAAAAAACGGCGGATAGTGAGGCACGTCAGGAGTCGGGCAAGGTCCGCCGTATTCTGTTGATTGAAGACAACAAGGACGCGGCGGAAAGCGCCCGGATGCTGCTGGGCCACGAAGGCCATGAAGTGGAGATTGCCCTGGACGCCTGTGCCGGACTGGAACTGGCGCGCAGTTTCCAGCCTGATGTCATCCTGTGCGATATCGGCCTGCCGGTCATGGATGGTTATCAGGTCATCCGCCTGATACGGCAGGACCCTCAACTATCATCCGTCTACGCTGTGGCTCTGACAGGCTACGGCCGGGAGGCCGACCAGCAACGGGCGCATGATGCGGGTTTCGATCTGCACCTGACCAAGCCGATCGATTTCATTACCTTGCGCGAAGCCCTCGATCAGGCCTCGAACCGGACCAGCATGGCAATCTGAAGGATCAGCGCTGAAAATCGAGGGCGGCAACCGTTCGCCCGTGGACAATGTAGGGTCGCAAGGGATCGTTGCCGCCGAGTTCGGCAAAAACCGGATCGCGCATGTCCAGTCCGCCGGTGAAGCTGCCGAAGGCAGGCATGATCAGCAGGTTCTGGTTGACGGCGAAGCATTTGCCGGTCAGGCGATGACCCTGCAGCGAGGTGCGCAGCTTCGGATGATAGTGACCGATGATCTGCGGCGCCGGGCCGGGCTCAGGCTCATGACGGAAGGTCAGGCCCTCCAGCGACACGCTGTCGGTAAAGGTCAGGCCGCTTTCGCTCAGCAGGCCGATATCATGATTGCCTTCCACCAGATGACAGGTATCGACCGCCGCGCAGATGGTCCTGAATTGCTGGCGCGCGGTCGTTTCCAGCCGTTCCCAGGCGTGGCGGTCGTGGAAGCTGTCGCCCAGCATGACCAGGGATTGCGGCTGGTATTTGGCGACCAAGGCATCCAGCCGGTTAAGGGTGTCGAGCGTATCATAAGGTGCCAGTGGCGAGCCGAATTGCGTAAGATAAGTGGCCTTTTCGAGATGCAGGTCGGAGACGACTAAGGTCTTCCGCGCTGGCCAGTAGAGCCCAAGACCGGCATCGAGCACGAAACGCTGGCCGGCGAAATCGATCTCAAGACTTGAGCTCATCTTCCACCTCGTGCATCAGGGTTTCGGCCGTTTCCATCAGGCTTTTCTGGGCCAGCAGGGCCTCCATGCCGCCACCGGGCAAGCGCTCGGTGCGGACGTCGAGGATCACGGGTAGCGACAGCGGTGAGGGGCGCGGCAGGGCGCGGAATTCGATATGGCGCTGGAATTTGAGGATCATGTCGGTCAGGCGGTCGAGGTCAAGCAGTTCGCGTTCGGCATCGGAGCGCGCCAGGGCCAGCAGGACATGACCCGGCTCATATTTGCGCAGCACATCATAGATCAGGTCGGTGGAAAAGGTGACCTGCTTTAACGTCTTGCGGGCGGAATTATTGTTCTGTTCGACAATACCGGCAATCGTCGCCACACGGCGGAACGAACGCTTGAGCATAGGCGATTCACCCAGCCATTCTTCCAGTTCGTCGGCCAGGATATCGGGCGACAACAGGTCGTAGACCGTTTCTTCGGTCACCGGTTGGAGGCTGTTGATGGCCAGGCCATAGTCGGTGACGGTGAAGCTCAAGGGGTTGAGACCGATGCGCTCCATACGGCGGCTGACCAGCATGCCCAAGGTCTGGTTGGCGCGGCGGCCCTCGAAGGTATAGAAGATGACGCAGTGGAGCTTGCCGCGCGGAAAGCTCTCGACCAGCAGACTTTTACGATCGGGCAGAACCGAAAAACGCGCTTGCAGGTGCAACCAGTTGCGCACCACCTTCGGCAGTTTTTCGAAGCCTTTTTCATCCTGCAAAAAGGCGCGGACGCCTTCTGCCAGGAAGGTCGACAGCGGCATCTGGCCGCCGGCATAGGTCGGGATCATCGGTTCCTTCGCGGCCGAGGCACGGGCTTCCAGGGTCATGTCGTGAATGCGCTCGAAAGCCAGTATCTCGCCGGCGAAATAGAAGGTATCACCAGGGCGAAGGGATTGGCCGAAAGACTCCTCGATCTCACCGAGATACTTGCCCCCGCGGCCATGACGACGCTTTACCTTCAGCTTGCCGGCCTCGATGATGACGCCGATATTCTGGCGGTGGCGCTGGATAACGGCCTTGTTGGCGGGTATCCAGGTGCCGTCGTCCTGTTTCACCAGCCTTTGCCAGCGGTCGTAATTGCGCAGCACATAACCGCCATCGATAACGAACTGGAACAGTTCCTCGAACTGCTCATAGGTCAGGTCGCGATAGGACCAGGACTGGATGACCAGCGCGTGCAGGTCATGCGGTGTCACCGGCGCCGAACAGGCGGCATTGAGGATGAACTGAATGGCGACATCCTGCGAACCGGGCAGGGGATGATCGCCATCGAGATGACGCGCCTTGATGGCCAGCATGGCCGCCTCGCACTCCAGCACCTCGAAGCGGTTGGCCGGAACGAGAAACGCCATTGACGGCACATCCACCTGGTGATTGGAGCGGCCGATGCGTTGCAGCAGGCGCGACACGCCTTTCGGCGCCCCGACCTGGATGACGACATCGACATCGCCCCAGTCGATACCGAGTTCGATGGCGGAGGTCGCCACCAGACCGCGCAGTTTGCCCTCGGCCATCATCTTCATGGTTTTGGCGCGCAGTTCGCGGGTCAGGGAGGCGTGATATATAGCGATCGGCAGGGCATCGTCATTAACCTCCCACAGAAACTGGAACAGCAACTCGGCCTGGAAGCGGGTATTGACGAAGACGATGGTGGAGCCCGCCTTCTCAATCTCGGCCATGATCTCGCTAACGGCATATTGCGCCACGAAACCGGTGAAGGGGACGGGTTCCTTCGTCTTCAGGATCGACACCTGCGGCGCCTTGCCGGTAGACGGGCTGTTGAAATGATCGACGGGTGCGCCGGCCTTGCCAAGCCACAGGCAGAACAGGTCCGGCTCGGCCACGGTGGCGGACAATCCGATGCGCCGGAAGCCCGGCCGGTAGGCCTCGATCTGTGCCAGGGCGAGCATGATCAGGTCGCCACGTTTACTTGCCGCTACCTGGTGGATTTCGTCTATTACCACGGCCTCTACGCTGCCAAACATATCCCGTGCTTCCGGATAGCTGAGCAGCAGCATCAGCGATTCCGGCGTGGTCATCAGGATGTGGGGCGGCTTGGCGCGCTGGCGCTTGCGGCGATAGGCGGAAGTATCTCCGGTACGACTTTCGACGCGCACCGGCAGATCCAGAGCGTCTATGATCGCAGTGACATTACGTTCAATATCGTAATTTAACGCCTTGAGCGGCGATATGTAGAGGGTGTGAAGGCCTTTGGGTTGCGTTTCGCTTATTTCGATCAGTGATCCTAGAAAGCCAGCCAGGGTCTTGCCGGTGCCGGTGGGCGCGGTCAGCAGGGTAGACTGGCCTTTCTGATAACGGTCCACCATTTCGCGCTGGTGCGGCAATATGGTCCAGCCCTGCTGGTCGAACCACTGACGGAACCGGGGAGGAATCTGCACCATGCTGAGACTGTATCGTGGCCGGAAATAAAGACGAAAGGTGGAAATGCATCCCAGGGACTGGATAGAGGTGAGGCCGCAGGGCGTCTATTGCAAGGCGGGCGATTTCTATATCGACCCGATGCAGCCGGTAAATCGGGCCGTAGTGACCCATGGCCATGCCGATCATGCCCGCGCCGGCCATGGCCATGTCTGGGCGACGCCCGAAACGCTCGCCATCATGCGGGCGCGCTACGGCGAGACGCACTACCTGATGACCGAGAATCCGCTGGCCTATGGCGAGGTCGTGCAGATCGGTGATGTGCGCGTGAGCCTGCATCCGGCGGGGCATATTCTCGGCTCGGCCCAGGCGCTGCTGGAACACGGCGGTTCGAGCATCGTCTTTTCCGGCGACTACAAGCGTCGGCCAGACCCGACCTGTACGCCGTTCGAGCCGGTGCCGTGCGATGTCTTCGTCACCGAGGCAACCTTCGCCCTCCCGGTTTTCCGCCATCCGCCACTGGAGGATGAGATCGTGCGGCTGCTGGTTTCGCTCGCGCAGTTCCCCGAGCGCTGCCATCTGATCGGCGTCTATGCGCTCGGCAAATGCCAGCGCCTGATCTGCGCCCTGCGCGCGGCGGGCTATGGCGAGACCATCTATCTGCATGGCGCCATGCAGCGGTTGTGCGAACTCTATGAAAGCTTCGGCATCGCGCTCGGGCCGCTGGAGCTGGTGACGCCAGAGAACGCAAAGACACTGGCCGGAAAGATCGTCCTGTGTCCGCCGTCAGCGCTTCAGGATCGCTGGTCGCGCAAATTGCCCGATGTGCTGACCGCCGCCGCTTCCGGCTGGATGCGCATTCGTGCCCGCGCCAAACAGAAGGGCGTCGAACTGCCGCTGGTCGTCTCCGATCACGCCGACTGGGATGAACTGACCCAGACGTTAGTGGACGTTGGCGCACCGGAAGTCTGGGTGACACACGGTCGCGACGATGCCCTGGTCTATTACGCGCAAAATCACGGCTTCAAGGCGCAGGGCCTGCATCTGCTCGGCTATGAGGATGACAGCGAATGAGGGCGTTCTCGCAACTGCTGGAAAAGCTCTATTACGAGCCGGCGACCTCGGCCAAGGAGCGGCTGCTGCTCGACTATTTCGCCACGACGCCCGATCCCGATCGCGGCTATGCCGTGGCAATCATCGGCGGAAGCTTAAGCCTGCCTAATTTCAAACGCGGCATGGTGCTCGACCTGATCCGCGCGCGGACCGATCCGCAACTGCTGGCGATGAGCCATGACTATGTCGGCGAACTGTCCGAAACCGTCGCGCACCTGTGGCCGACTCCAGCCATTCCGCCCAATGACCCAGAGCTGCCGCCGCTGCATGAGGTGGTGGCCGGCCTGCGCCATACACCCAAGGCGCAACTGCCGGACTATGTCGCCGGCCTGCTCGACCGCATGACCTCGCCGGAGCGCTGGGCGCTCCTCAAAATCGGTGCTGGCGCCTTGCGCATCGGCGTGTCGGCGCGCCTGCTGAAACAGGTGCTGGCGAAATATGGCGGGCAGCCGATCGAGCGCATTGAGACTCTGTGGCATGGTGTCGATCCGCCCTATGAGGCGTTGTTCGCCTGGCTGGAGGGCCGGGCGGAAGCGCCGGCGGTGGAAGAAAAGCTGACCTTTACGCCGGTCATGCTGGCGCATCCGCTGGAGGAAAAGGATTACGGCCTGATCGTGCCCGAAGCTTACGCCGCCGAGTGGAAATATGACGGCATCCGCGTCCAGTGCGTCAACAGCGCTATCGGCCGCGCCCTGTTTACGCGCACCGGTGACGATATCAGCAGCAGTTTCCCCGATGCCCTGGAACATCTCAACTTCCATGCCGTGCTCGATGGCGAACTGCTGGTTCAGCGCGGTATCGAACTGGGGTCTTTCAACGACCTGCAACAAAGGCTCGGCCGCAAGAACCCATCGGCCAAATTGATGGCCGACTACCCCGCCGCCATGGTCGTCTATGACGTGCTGATGCTGGAAGGCGAGGATGTGCGACCCTTGCCGTATGAAAAGCGCCGCGAGCTGCTCCAGGCGGCGCTGGATAAATACCAGCTGGTCGGCATAAGCCTGTCGCCGCAGATTCCCTGGCATGAATTCGCGCAGCTTGAAGAAGCCCGTGCCAGCGTCGACAATCTGTCGGTCATCGAAGGCCTGATGCTCAAGCGCCGCGACAGCGCCTATGTCGCCGGCCGTCCGACGGGGCCGTGGTACAAATGGAAGATCAACCCGAAGCTGGTCGATGCTGTGTTGATGTACGCGCAGCGCGGCTCCGGCCGGCGGTCAAGCTTCTATTCGGACTTTACCTTTGGACTATGGAAAAGCGATGAGCTGCTGCCGATCGGCAAGGCCTATTTTGGCTTTACCGATGCCGAACTGACGGAACTCGACAAATGGGTGCGGCATCACACCGTCAAGACCTTCGGGCCCGTGCGTGAGGTCAAGAAGGAACTGGTGTTCGAGGTCGCTTTCGATGCGGTCCATCGCTCGACACGGCACAAGTCCGGCTACGCATTGCGTTTTCCGCGCATCAGTCGCATCCGCTGGGACAAGCCGGCGGCGGAGGCCGACCAGATGACGGCGCTGGAACAATTGATGGGCTGATCATTTGCTGACAGATCCCGGCGCAAAAACAGGCATGTTTACGCAGACACTACGACAGGAGATTTCGCAATGACCATCACTATTACCGCCTTTGAGCGGTCACCGGATGGCGGCAAGGGGCTGGCGCGCGATACACGTGTCCGCTGGGCGCTTGAGGAAGCAGGACAGCCTTACGCGGTACGGCTTGTGTCCTTCCAGGCGATGAAGGAACCGGCGCATCTGGCGCTTCATCCGTTCGGGCAGATCCCTACCTATGAGGAGGGCGATCTGGTCTTGTTCGAGACAGGCGCCATCGTCTTCCATATCGCCGAGCATTATGCCGGTTTGCTGCCGCAAGACGCCAACGCCCGGGCGCGCGCCATCACCTGGATGTTTGCCGCACTTAATACGGTGGAGCCACCGATTCTCGACCTTGTCACCGCCCGGATTTTCGAACGCGACAAGCCGTGGGCCGAGACGCGATTGCCCCTGGTTCTTGATCGTCTCCGCGCCCGGCTTGAACCGCTGTCTACGTGTCTGGGCGATGCCGACTGGCTCGATGGCGACTTCAGCGCCGGCGATCTGATGATGGTGTCGGTTCTGCTGAGGCTGAGGCCGTCGGGGCTGCTCGATGACTATCCGAAACTGGCGGCCTATGTCGCCCGTGGCGAAGCCCGACCGGCGTACAAACGGGCTTTCGAGGCTCAGGCGGAAGTTAATACACGAGCGTAGTAGAGGTAGGGATTGGCTGCGCTTCGCTCCGCCGAAACCTTCGCTGCGCTCGGTTTTCGAACCCTCTTATCGGGTTCAAATCCCGCAGTCGAAATTCCAATAAAAAAGCGCCCCTCAAGGGCGCTGTTTTATTGGAATGGCGGACAGGGAGGGATTCGAACCCTCGGTACGCTTTCACGTACACACGCTTTCCAAGCGTGCGCGATCGACCACTCCGCCACCTGTCCATCCATCAAATCGCGACAGGTCGAGTGTCGCGCGGAAGGCGGTCTTTATACTCACGCCGCACAAAGGCGCAAGCGAAGTTTGCCCCTTACCACCGCTTTTTTTGTAACTATATTGACCGCAAGCGCGTAAGATAACTTCCAAATCCCCTTTAAAAGGGATTTGGCAAGGGCGACCGCCCGCCGCGCATGTTTGCGCGAGCCTTGCGGCGCTTGAGCACTTTGCAAAGGAAAACACCATGTTCGGCCTTAAATCCCAGATGATTTCCGCCAACCAGGCCCTTGCCGGCCGCAGTGAAGCCATCCCCACCGAAGACACACATTTCGTTCTGCATACCCCGCTGAAAGGCCCTTACCCGGCCGGCATGGAAACGGTCGTCTTCGCCATGGGCTGTTTCTGGGGCGTCGAGCGCAAGCTGTGGCAGCAGGAGGGCGTCTATGTCACTGCTGCCGGCTACATCGGCGGCTATACGCCCAATCCCACCTACAAGGAGGTCTGCACCGGCCAGACCGGCCATACTGAAGGCGTGCTCGTGGTCTATGATCCCAAGAAGATCAGCTTCCAGCAACTGCTGAAAGTTTTCTGGGAAAGCCATGACCCGACGCAAGGGTTCCGCCAGGGCAATGACATCGGCACCCAGTATCGCTCGGCCATTTTTACCACCTCCGAGGCGCAATATGATGCCGCCGTCACCAGCAAGGCGGCGTATCAGAAGTCGCTGAATGCGCTTGGCAAGGGGCTGATCACGACCGAGATCGAGCCGGAAGCGCCCTTCTATTTCGCCGAAGGCTATCACCAGGGCTATCTCGCCAAGAACCCGGACGGCTATTGCGGTCTGAAAGGCACCGGCGCCGTCTGCGCCATTTGAGTCAGCGGCCCAATTCCTTTAAAACCTGTGGCGCGATTTCACTGAGATCTTCCGAGATCAGGCCGGGACCGAAGGACCGCGCGGCTTCCGCATGAATCCAGGCGGCGGCGCAGGCAGCATGGAAAATATCCATGCCCTGCGCCATCAGCCCGCCGGCAAAACCGGCCAGCACATCGCCGGAACCGGCGGTGGCGAGCGTTGGTGGCGCGGCGCGATTGACCACTATCCGGCCATCCGGCGCGGCAATCACCGTGTCCGGCCCTTTCAGCAACACCACCGCGCCACTCACCTTCGCCGCCTTAGCTGCATCTGTCTCACGGTCGCTTACCCTGCCGAATATCCGGGCGAACTCGCCTTCGTGCGGTGTCAACAATACCGGCGAGCGGATGGCGTTGAAGAGTTGGGATGGATCATCCTTGAAAACTGTCAGCGCGTCGGCATCGAGCACGCAGGCCTTTTCCGCCTTCAGGGCTGCGAGAACGAACGCCTTTGTGCGGTCATTGACGCCTGCTGCCGGTCCCAGGATGACGGCGGTGATGCGCTTGTCGGCCACCAGTTCTGCGAAAGCCGATTCGTCGCGCACCACTTTCGTCATTACCGCCTGGAGCGCTGTGGCATAGACGATCAGGCTCGACGGATCGCACACCACCGAAACCAGTCCGGCGCCAATGCGCAATGCGGCCCGTGCCGCCAGTCTTGCTGCCCCGGTGGAGGCTACCGGCCCGCCGAGTACCACGCTGTGGCCGCGGTCATATTTGCTGCCATCGACGGACAATGAGGGAAGGGTGGACAGCCACAGGTCAGGAGAATTATCAGTCATAGGAAGGGTATAATCCCTTTCAGGGCGGCCGGGTCAACCTCGCTGTAGCGTGGCGGTAGTCCCGCTCGCAACCGCATCCAGTCTTCCATCATCGCCGCCTGTTGCTCATAGCCGTAATCCGTATAGGCACGGCCATCGATGCGGTAATGATACTGTCCGCGTTCACGCAGGATATAGCGCCACAGCGTCAGGCCGGTTTCATATTGCCAGACGTGAACAAGCTCATGGGCCAGCAGGCTCATGGCCACGGCATTGCCGCTTATATCCGCCGGCAGGTGAGGCCAGAAAATCCGCCGGCCGCGCACCACGATCTGTGGTCCACGTCCAATCATCTGCGCCAGCCACGATACCCAGTGGTGTCCACCGACGAGCCGCACGTCTTGAAACGGCACCAGGCTTAACAGTCCCGTAGGCAGGACATCGATTTCAGATGGGGTGAGGGGGCGCATTTGAACCATTGTGAGGAAGCCTAACCGCTTATACAGTGCCCGCCAATGATAAACGGGGCGGTCATGCCAGAGAATAAAATAAAGAAACCCTTCTATAGGCATCTTTACGTTCAGGTGCTGTTCGGCGTGGCGCTGGGGGCTGCCATTGGCCTGATCTGGCCGGAAATCGCGGCGCAACCGTGGGTCAAGGCGCTGGGCGATGGTTTCGTCAAGCTGATCAAGATGATGATCGCTGTGCTGATCTTCTGCACGGTCGTTTCCGGTATCGGACAGGTGGCCGAAGCGAAGCAGGTCGGGCGAGTCGGCGTCAAGGCCATCGTCTATTTCGAAGTGATCTCGACCTTCGCCCTGATCATTGGTTTGATTGTCGGTCATATCATCCAGCCGGGGGCAGGCATGCACGCTGCCGGCAATGCCGCCGCCGTCGCCAAATATGTCGCGCCGGAAACGCATGAAACCCTCGTCGACTTCTTCCTGCACCTGATCCCGGATACTTTCCTCAGTGGTTTTGCCGATGGCAATATTCTCCAGGTCCTGCTGGTTGCCATACTGACCGGTTTTGCCCTCCAGCGCATCGGTCCGCCGGTCCAGCAGGTGCGCAACCTGATCGATGAGGGGACTAAGATCATCTTCGATATCATCACTATGATCATGAAACTGGCCCCCATCGGTGCCGGTGCGGCCATGGCCTATACGCTCGGTAAATTCGGCGCGGCGGCGCTCGGGTCTCTGCTGATGCTGATCGGCACTTTCTACCTGACCGCGGCCTTGTTCGTGTTCGTCATACTCGGCATTGTGGCCGGGCTGTGCGGCTTTTCGATCTTCCGCTTCGTCGCCTATATCAAGGATGAACTGCTGATCGTGCTCGGCACATCGTCGTCGGAAAGTGCCCTGCCGAACCTGATGCGCAAGATGGAGGCGCTCGGCTGCTCGAAGCCGGTGGTGGGGCTGGTCATTCCGACCGGCTATTCGTTCAATCTCGACGGCACCAATATCTACATGACCCTGGCCTCGCTCTTCATCGCGCAGGCCATGGGTTTTGAACTGACCCTGATGCAGCAACTGACGCTCCTGGGAGTCGCCATGCTGACCTCGAAAGGCGCTTCGGGCGTTACGGGTGCGGGTTTTATCACGCTCGGCGCGACGCTTGCCGTGGTCAATCCGGCTCTGGTGCCGGGTATGGCCATCGTGCTCGGCATTGACAAGTTCATGAGCGAATGCCGGGCGCTGACCAACTTTATCGGCAATGGTGTCGCCTGCGTGGTGGTGTCGCGTTGGGAAGGCGAACTGGACAAGGCGGCGCTCAAGGCCCGACTGCATCGCAATGCCTTGGAAGCGCCGGCGGAATAACGGTAATTCACGCCCCAAGCGCGCCTTATTGCAAATTTATGATCACGGGTGCAGGCTGGCTGGCAAAGGCCTATTTGCGCCTGAAGGAGAACCTTGAGATGACTCAATACAAAAAATATCTGGCGCCTTCTATGGCCGTGCTTGGCCTGATGGCGGCCACCCTGGCCACGCCCTTCGCGGCGCACGCCCAATACGACAACAAGGCCTATGACGGCTATTGCTATGCCCGCAAGGACAATGCCAAGACCAATGGCGCCGTGATCGGTGCAGTGGTCGGCGGCCTGGCCGGCAGCCAGGTCTCCAAGAACGAGCGTGGCCTGGGCACGGTCGGTGGCGCGGTGCTTGGCGGCGTCGTCGGCTCGCAGATCGGCAAGTCGTCGGTGAAATGTTACAATGGCGCCTATTACGCCTATCGTCAGGGGCAGTACTACTCGCCGCCCCCGGCGCCTGACGGGTATCAGGTGCTTTACTTCCGCGACCGCCCCCAAAGCGGCTATTATGACAACGTCTATTACGATGCGCCGTCCAACCGTTACAGCCAGCAGGATGACAGTGGATACAGCACGCCGTATAATGACAACAGTGACTATCAGAGCCGCCCGTACGACAATACGGCGCAACCTTATTCGCGTTACGACAACAACGGCCCCGATCGCCCTTACGTCGATGACCGCTACAATTCCGGTTCGCAATATGGCTCCAGCCGCCCGTCCAATGCCGATGAAGGTTGGCGTGATGATCAGGGGCAGTGGCATTATGGCCGGCCGCGCGCCGTTGGGTGGCAGGATGATGATGGCCGCTGGCATATCGGCCAGGTCGTCGCCTATGGCTGGCGCGACCGCAATGGCGGTTGGCACGAAGAATCCTCCAGCTATTCCAGCAGCAGCTATTCAAGCTCAGGATACTAAGCTTGATTTGGTATTATGACGCCAAGGCGGAAGATGGGAACATCTTCCGCCTTTTTACCATCTTCACCTGCGGACGTTTTTATGGAAGGGTGAAGTCAGGCGGCGCGCCAATGACGCTGTCGTTTCCGGAGGAAATCATGAAAGCGGTCATCAGCGTCATTTGGAGCGGTGTATTGGGCTTGAGCTTGTTAGCGCTACCAGTCAGTGTGTCCGCTCAGACCTTCACGACTGAGCAGGACCATCAGAACATGATGGACCAACTTGACATCAAGACACTGCGGCCTGGCCCGAATGGCGATGAAAAAGCGCCTGACCACGCTAATTATGACGAGAGTCTGGCCAATCCATATCCGGACTGGCCCGACATCCTGACTCTCGACAACGGCCAGAAAGTCACCACGGCTGATCAGTGGTGGCAGAAACGCCGGCCGGAAATCGCCGAAGCCTTCGAGCGCGAGATCGTCGGTCGTATCCCTGCCAATACACCGCCGGTGACATGGCGGGTGACCGAAAGCGATGCGGAAACCCTTGGCGATATACCCATTGTGGCCTCTCGCCTTGTCGGTCACGTTGACAATTCGGCCTATCCGGCCATTCCGGTCGATATAGACGCCATGCTTATCCTGCCGGCGAAAACCGAGGCGCCTGCTCCTGTCCTGATCATGTTCACCTGGGGGGCGGTCCAGTTTCCGGCACCGCGGGTACCGCCCGCACCGCCAAAAGATCTGGACCCGCGCATGGCTGGTTTCTTTGCCGCCGCCCAGGCTGCCAATGTTGAGCGCATCCAGAAACTGGTGGCCGATGGCTGGGGCGTGGTTCTGCTCAATCCCACAAGTTATCAGGCCGACAATGGCGCTGGCCTGACGCAAGGCATTATTGGTCTGGTCAATAAGGGGCAGCCGCGCAAGCCGGACGACTGGGGCGCTTTGCGCGCCTGGGGCTGGGGCGCCAGCCGTATGTTTGATTATCTCACAACACGGCCGGAGGTGGATAAATCCCATATCGGTATCGAAGGCGTGTCGCGTTACGGCAAGGCGGCGCTGGTCACCATGGCCTTCGATCAGCGTTTCTATATGGGGCTGATCGGCTCGTCCGGTGAAGGCGGGGCCAAGCCGCACCGGCGCAATTTCGGCGAGGCGGTCGAGAGCCTGACCGGTTCCGGCGAATATCACTGGATGGCCGGTAATTTCCTCAAATACGGCGGGCCGCTCAATGCCGGTGATCTGCCGGTCGACTCCCATCAACTGATCGCGCTGGCCGCGCCGCGCCTGATCTTTATCTCCTATGGCGTGCCCGAAGCCGGTGACGCCAGATGGCTGGACCAGCAGGGCAGCTATATGGCCACGGTGGCGGCCGGCTCGGCCTGGAAACTGCTCGGCGCAAAGGATCTCGGCGTCGGCAATGACTACAGGACCGCCGTCATGCCGACGCCCCTGACCGACCTGCTGGGCGGCCAGCTGGCCTGGCGGCAGCATACGGGGGGCCATACCGATGCGCCGAACATGGCCAGTTTCATCAAATGGGCTGACAGCCAAATGGGCCGCCGGTAACCTCCCATACTGATCCTTTATGCGGGGCGGGCTATGGTCCGCTCATGTGTAAAAGGGTGCGGCATGAGTAAACTCAGCGCAGCGACAAACCGGCTGGTCCTGCTGGCCGACGACAATGACGAGACCGCCTTCGTCATCGAGGCCATGCTGGACATGATGGACTTCGCGGTCGAGCGCGCCCGCGACGGCCGCGAGGCGATGGAGATGTCCGCCAATTCGGCCTATGCGCTGATCCTCATGGATATCGAGATGCCGGTGATGGACGGGCTGGCGGCCACCAAGGCGATCCGCGGCCAGGAAGGCGAGGGGCTGGTGCCGCCAGTGCCGATCGTCGGGATCACCGGACATTCGGACATGGGGACGCGCCGGCTGTGTCAAATGGCCGGTATGGATCAGGTCTTGTGTAAGCCTTTCCTGATGGAACAGCTGGAAGAAATCGTGACGACGGTGTCGGTCAAGCGGGTGAACTGAGAGAAGAGGCCCCCTCCGGCGCTGCGCGCCACCTCCCCCATAAATAGGGGAGGCGAAGATTCTTATACCTCCCCGACTTGTCGGGGAGGGGGACCATGAGCGTAGCGAAATGGTGGTGGGGGTTCTTACTTTCTAAACTTAAGGCGGCACCTTGCGCACCAGCCACCAGGGGAAGCCGATGCGATTGGGGATTTCCTTATGGTCCGGCGGCGGATCGGGCGGCGGGCGGTCGAGCACCCGTTCATCGAAATCCGATGAGACATCGTAATAGTCCGGATCGTCTTCACCAAAGGCGGAATGATCGGGCCAGCGGCCGTCCTTGCGGGCCAGGGCGCGGGTGACGGCATTGACGCGATTCACCATCAACAGGGCGGGCCAGCGATCTATTTGCAGGGGATCGCCGCATTGGAAAATGGTCAGGCTGTCCGACATCCGCCACGGATCTTCAGGCGCCGGCGTATCCGGATCGAACGGCGTGCCGTCCGGCCAGATGCCGCAATCGCCGGCAAAGCGGCTGAGGCGGCGGTCGGCCTTGGTGATGTATTCAAGGCGCCAATTGGGTTGTTCCCCGCTGGTTTCCGTCTCTTCCGTCTCGTCCATGTCGTCATCGGCGAAGCGGGCGGCTTTGGCTGGTTTGGGCGCTTCATACATCTGGGCCAGCATGCGGTCGGCCGCCAGGGCGTAGCGCCCGGCGCGTTCGCCTTCCAGAAAATTGTCGGGCTTGGGGATCAAGGTGACGGCCTCCATGACGCGATCGGCATAGCGGCGCAGCAGCCGGCGGATGGGCTTGAGCGCGGCCTGGGCGTGGTCGCTTTCGTTGTCACCGATGATCAGCGGCAGGGTCTCGATGGTGCGGTCATGGACGGTGATCGCCCGCGCGGCGCGCTCGGCCTCCAGATAGGTTTCGGGCAGGTCGAGGGTCTGGATGTGGCTGGCGATCTCGTCGACAAAGACGCGCAAGGCCTCGCGCCGCCGTTTCAGGGCGAGGGCGTCGGTCTCTTCGCCGGTTTCCGGCGCGCTGTCGGTGTCGGGGCTGGCCTCCATCCAGATAGGTTACGGCCGAATGAAGGGGAGGGGATTGTAACGGCTTGTCCGCGCAGGAGGTGGCTCTTTCCTGCCCGGAAAGAAAGTCAGAAACCCCACCACCGCGCCCGTAGGGCGTGGTGGTGGGGTTTCTTGCTTTTTAAAGCAGACGTAATCAGTCGGTGATTTTGAACTATATTGTCGCGCCGTCCGGCGAGTCTTTGGTCTGGCGGTAAATATCCGCCGTGAGGTCGTAATAAAGCTACATATCCATCGGCTTGATGTTCTCGACGGCGTATTTGCCGCCCAGAAATGCCAGGATTGTCAGGCTATAGCATTCATTGGGTTGCAGGGTCATACCGGCGGCGACAAAGGCGTCGGTCAAGGCGATCAAAAGCCAGTTATCGGCATTGTTGTCTTGATCGATCCTGGCGAAGAAATCCTGGCGGCTGTCGGCCAGCCGGTTAAGAACACCCGCGCCCAGGTCGAGTATATGGACCGAGCCATCATCCGTGACGATAATTAGATCGCCAAAGCGGTTGACTAACCGCCAACGAAAAATCCGGCGTTGGATGGCGACGGATGCAGGGGAACTTTTCGGTTTCTCCCCTGCCGACGCATAGCCGGTTCGTTAGTCGTAAATCCAACCCCGGCAGCACAGGAGGGCGGCTTATCACCGCCTACGACTGCGCCTTAGCGAACACCCCCTGTCGGCTGCCATAGGTCCGGCAGGGGTGCTTTGTTTTCGCCCCAGCGGGGCGGTTACAGCCACGAAGTCATATTACTCGCGCGAGTTCATTTGTGACCTTAAGTGGTGTATGAAGGCGAATCGGCTTTAAGTTAGGTCGGGGTCAGGGGATACGTTATCAATGAAGATGCCTTATAAAAAGGAAGAAGTAACCGTAAGCTTCCATTATTTTGTTCGATTAAATGAGGATGATGGCAGCGAGTAAAAAATTACGAAAGATGAATTTTCAAATATCGCCACCTATTTGGCGGGTCTTATTGATGACAATTTCACGAATGAACAAAAGCTTGATCAGCTGAGATATAGGCAGATCGCCGTTATCCAGAGGGTGGATGAAGATGGCTTGTACATTACTGGAATATACGAAAGTGCTTACTGGGGGCACTCTTATAAAAACTCAAAATTGGGAAAGATTGATGCTGATAGCATCAATTTAAGGCCATTTTGCTTTTTACTTTACCTATCGGAAAGTGGTCGGATTTACGTTTGCAGCCAATACCTTGGCCTCTTCGGAGGTTACACGGCCTTGTCAAATTCGATATTCAAGTCTTTTGGTAATAAAAAAGGCCTGACCGCGAGGTCCTTTAACCTAAACACAGCAAGCATCGAGGACGCCGAAGCCAAGGAAATTGCAATCAGCTTTTCTCGAAAGGCCGGAAGCATTACATCTGCAAACCAGTACAGCGCGTCAACGGCGATTGTGCTGAAAGGCAAAGACAGAGACGGCGACTTCACTCAACGTGTCAAAAAAGATTTTTTAAGCCATGCAAGTAAGCCGGCGGCAGAGATAAGAAAGGCTATCGCGCACACTTTGAAAGAGCAAAAACTCATTGAGCTGAACGATGATGACATAATTGATTGCCGCTTGGTGCTAGTGCAGGACGGTCACAGAAAGACCGTGTCTCTATTTGAGCCGACCCATTTCGCGACGAGATTCCCCGCTAACGTGGATTTAGACCAAGACGGCCATCCAAAATATGAGCCGATGAAAGCAAAGATGAAAGAAATGCTCGCTCAAAAAATCATAGCAAAAAAAGAAAATGTCTAGCCTAAAAGACATATACCGCAAGAATGAGGAGACTTTTTACGACTATAACAGTGGTAACAAAGTCAGCACGCTGTCTCGAAAGGCAGCGGAGGTGGCTCTCGCCGCTATCTTAGCTTTTATATATTTTGATTTCACCGATAATTTCATAAATGGCATAATAACTGTATACTCCATATTGGCCGGATTTGGCCTAAATATACTATTCTTTCTTATGGGGGCGGACGGTAAGATTAAATATGAAAAAAATGACAGTATTGAAAGAATATTAAAAATTGACAAAGTTAATAAAATTTCGAAGGAATTATTTTATAATGTGTCGTATTTCATCGTTTTGAGTGTTATCTTGGTGCTTTTGTGCCTTGTATACTATGGGTATAATTCTTCAAACATCTGGCTAATGAAGGAAATTTCCAGATACATATCTCAGACCATGTTCAAAAAGTATTTTTACTTCATTGATTGTGGTGATGTTAGGGTCTGTGCTACTTATATATTTAATACATCTCTACTGTTTTTCTTAATAGAGAGCATATTCTCGTTTGGTCGTACGATCTTTCGTGTGTCGTTTTATTTTGACAGACGGTTGGGACTTCTTAACGGCGAAAGCTCATAAGGCAGGCCGCCGTTCTTCACCCTGCTACTTAATATACTGCATTTCTTCGCGCGGGAAACGCGCGTCGCTAGCGGCGCGCAGAATAACCATTTATTTATAAGGAAAATGGTGGGTGGGCACGGACTCGAACCGTGGACCCGCTGATTAAGAGTCAGTTGCCCCTCGAAAATAGATGCCGGTAAACTAACGGGTGCAGGGTCCGTGACCCTGCCCTCTCGCACTCGCGAAAATAGTTTCGCGGGTGCTCTGGCCTTTTGAGCCGGATTCGGTTATACGGCCCGCAAATCTATATAAACCTCCACCTCGCAGCCTCTCCGAATTCGCAGAGGCTTTTTTGGCATCCGGAGCAAATATGCCCCCTCCGTCGCGGACTTGTGCCGCGACACCTCCCCCGTTTCACAGGGGGGGAGAGGGAAGTAAGATACCCCACCACCACGCCCTTCGGGCGCGGTCCCCCTCCCCAGCAAGTGGGGAGGTATAAGAATTAAAGGCCTTCCCGACAAGTGGGGAGGTACAAGACATCAGGACCTTCCCGGCAAGCGGGGAGGGACAAAAGACTAAAGTCCCTTTCCAGCAAGCGGAGAGGTACGAGATAAGCCCCCTCCGTCGCGGACTACGCCGCGACACCTCCCCCGCCGAGGCAGGGGAGGAGAAATCTGTAAAGGCCCTTTATGAACCTGCGTAATATCGCCATCATCGCCCACGTTGACCATGGCAAGACCACCCTCGTTGACGCCCTGCTGGCCCAGTCCGGCGTCTTCCGCGCCAACGAAGCGACCGTCGAGCGCGCCATGGATTCCAACGACCAGGAACGCGAGCGCGGCATCACCATTCTCGCCAAGTGCACCTCCGTTCTGTGGAACGGCAAGGCCGGCGAAACCCGCATCAACATCATCGACACGCCGGGCCACGCCGACTTCGGCGGTGAAGTGGAACGCATCCTGGGCATGGTTGACGGCTGCGTCATCCTGATCGACGCCGAAGAAGGCGTCATGCCGCAGACCAAGTTCGTGCTTGGCAAGGCGCTGAAGCTGGGCCTGCGCCCGATCCTGTGCATCAACAAGGTTGACCGTCCGCACGCCGATCCAGACCGCGTCCACAACGAAGCCTTCGACCTGTTCGCCGCCATGGGCGCGACCGACGAGCAACTGGACTTCCCGCACATCTATGCGTCGGGCAAGAACGGCTGGGCGACCATGGACCTGAACGTGCCTTCCGATAACCTGGGGCCGCTGTTCGACCTGATCGTGGAACACGTTCCGGCACCGAAGGTGATCGAGAACAAGGACAAGCCGTTCCAGATGCTGGCCGTTCTGATCGAATCCGATCCGTTCCTTGGCCGCGTGCTGACCGGCCGCGTCAATTCGGGCAAGGCCGTTCCGGGCCTGGCCATCAAGGCGCTGAACCGTGACGGTGTTGAAATCGAGCGCGGACGCATCACCAAGGTGCTGGCCTTCCGCGGCCTGAAGCGCCAGCCGATCGACGAAGGCACCGAAGCCGGTGACATCTGCGCCATCGCCGGCCTGTCCAAGGCGACGGTTGCCGATACGCTGTGCGACATGGCGCTGACCGACGCGCTGCCGGCGCAACCGATCGATCCGCCCACCATCTCGATGACCGTTTCGGTCAACGACTCGCCGCTGGCCGGCAAGGAAGGCACCAAGGTGCAGTCGCGCGTTATACGGGAACGTTTATTGCGTGAAGCCGAATCGAACGTCGCCATCCGCGTCACCGAAACCGACGAGAAGGACGCTTTCGAAGTGGCCGGCCGTGGCGAACTGCAACTGGGCGTGCTGATCGAAAACATGCGCCGTGAAGGCTTCGAAGTCGCCATCTCGCGTCCGCGCGTGGTCTTCAAGACCGATGCGGAAACCGGTGAAAAGCTGGAGCCGATCGAAGATGTGGTTATCGATGTCGACGAAGAATATACCGGCGTCGTCATCGAAAAGCTCTCCGCCCGCAAGGCCGAGCTGAAGGACATGGGGCCTTCGGGCGCCGGCAAGACGCGCATCACGCTGAAGTCGCCTTCGCGCTCGCTGATCGGTTATCAGGGCGAGTTCCTGACCGATACGCGTGGCTCCGGCGTGCTGAACCGCGTGTTCTCGCACTACGAAGGCTACAAGGGCCTGATCGACCAGAACCGCAAGGGCGTGCTCGTTTCCAACGGTGACGGCGAAACGGCGGCTTTCGCGTTATGGAAGCTGGAAGAGCGCGGCACCATGTTCGTGGGCGGCGGCGAAAAGACCTATATGGGCATGATCATCGGCGAAAATTCGCGTACCGACGATCTCGACGTCAATCCGATGAAGACCAAGCAGTTGACCAACATCCGCGCCTCCGGCACGGACGAAGCCATCCGCCTGACGCCGCCGCGCCGTCCGACCCTGGAACAGGCGATCGCCTATATTGAAGACGATGAACTGGTTGAAGTCACGCCGAAGTCGATCCGCCTGCGCAAGAAGGAACTTAATCCTTCGTTCCGCAAGAAGCGGGTCAAGGCAGACGCATAATGAAAGCGGCCTCCGAAAGGGGGCCGTTTTTTATTGTGCTTGATCGTGGTAGGGTGAAAGAAAACAAGGGGGCAACAATGCTAAAAGTCAGTTCGGGAGAGTTGAAGGCGATCCGGCCTTATTCGCTGGGAGCAATGCCTTTTATCGGGCTGTTTATCTATCAGATTGCGATTGTCTTGCCGCAGAGACCCACGGTAGCTGACTCCGCCAAGGGCTTCGTCATTGCGATCGGCGTGGAGGACAAGACCGTATATATGTCGCAGATGGATGCGATTATATTGTTCGGCGCCTTTCTGATCGCTTTCGCTATTATAGGCATGGGCTTGCTGAAGGTTTTCCGGCGGGTTCAGTAACGGGACAGGCTGGCGGAGGCAATGACCCGCCGAATCCCGACACCTGTGGCAGGCGCTGCCGAATCTGCTCAGGTATGAAAAGGCTTCCCGGGGCCCCTGACTTCGGCCGGGTGATCGTGATCACAGAGCCGTAACCGGCCGTCTTACGGCTTGGGTTGCAGGTAGCCGTGCATGCCAATCCACCTGACAAAGTCATCGAACCATCCCGTACTGGTCGTCGGTTTCTGGTACATGCCGAAGCCGTGGCCACCCTGCTCGTAATAGTGCAGTTCCACGGGACGTCCGGCCTGGCGCCAGTTATCGATCAGATCGAAACCGGGCGTCATCAGGGGATCATCCGCCGCCAGCGCCGCGAACATGGGCGGTGCGTCAGCGGGCATCTCAACCTTGCCCAGCGGTCCATAGATATAGCCGATAAACGCCGGTCTGGCCTCGGCGCTTTGCAGGGTGGTCCAGAGGGTAAGGCGTGCCCCTGCGGAAAAACCCACCATGCCGATCCGTTCGGGATCGATGCCCCATTTCACCGCATTGGCGCGCACCAGGGCAAAGGCGGCATTGGCGTCGGCGATCTGGGGGGCATCAACCGCGATCTTCCACGGCCGGCTTGGGCTGCCGGCTGCGGGCGGCGGGCCTGCGGGGCGCGAAAAGTCTTCCAGGCTGGCGGGGGTTTGTGTCAGGCGGTATTTCAGCACAAAGGCCGCCACGCCACGGTCAGCCATCTGCCGGGCCATATCCCAGCCCTCGTTTTGCATCGACAGTGTGCGAAAGCCGCCGCCGGGCGCAATGATGACCGCCGCGCCGGTTGCCTTTTTAGGATCCGGCAGGAATGGAGTCAGGGTGGCCTGGGTGACATTGCGGGCAAACACGCTGCCATACTGGCTGTGCCACGACTCGGGAGTCGTTGCGCCCGGCAGTGCACCGGTATTAAGCGGGATAGCGTCCGGCTGCACCGGAATCTCGATGGCAACCATCCGGTTATCCTGTGCCAGCACGGGCGAGGCCGCACAGGTTACGGCCAGGGCCAGGGCACCGGCAAGGCCTGTCGTCCGCAGCCGGTGGCAAAGGTCGGGAAATAATGTCGTCATACGGAGCATTGTCTTTATCCTTACCTGTTCGATATCCGGACTCTGTGTGCGGTCCATTGGTAGCGCTACCGTAAGTCATGCGGCGGGAGAGACGGATTATCAACAATCGGCAGTACCGCTTCCAGGCTCTTGTTCTACAAAGGACTTGACATTTATCCACAATAAGAACATATAGGGAACATTAACCGTAGGATGTTCATCATGCTGGATACCAGGGTCTATAGCTGTCCGCCGCAGGTCAAGGACCTGCCGCCGGAGACGCAGATCGGCATTACCTGCCGGACCTGCGGGCAGCAATGGGGGGAAAGCGTTCAAGGGTTGATCGCACGACATATGGGCGCCGAGTTTGTCGACCTGCTGGAATGGAAGTACCGCTGTCATGACGCGGCGTGCGGCGGGCTGGTGCGGGTGGTCATCGATGGTCGTCCGCCGGAAAGTCCGCAGGTGCAGCCGCGCGTGTCGGTACTGGCCGGGCCGAGGGTAGCGGGGCCAAAACGGCCACTTTACCCTGTCAAGGCAGTGGTCAAGCCGCGCGTGGCCACAGCGCCTGTGATTCCGGCGGCAAAACGGCAGCTTTCGCTGCCATTGGTTCCACATTGAGTTTTTAGGGCCGGGCGACTTATCGTCAGGGCATGACAGGTTCCCGCGTTCCACGGCCCTCCCGGCCCAAGCCTTCCACTGCCTGGCTGCGTTTGATGGCGGCAGTGGTTTTCACGGCCATTCCGGCCATCGCCTTGCCGATATTCATCAATCACCTTTATGCGGTGCGGCCGCACGTGACCGATGCCCGCGGCGGGTTTGTCTTGCCGCATTTCCGTGAGGGTATGGCTTACTATTTTGCTCATTCGGATGAGATGATGATCCGGGGGCTTTCCTTATGGCTGCTGGCGGCGGTCATTCTGCTGATGTTTGTTGGCGGGCAGATGCTGCGCCGCCGCCTGAAGCAGTGGCTGAAGCCGCCGGTGACAGAGGCCTCTGACGACGAAACGGTTACGCCAGCCTGACCTCTTCCGTTTTTACCACGCGGGCGATGCGCGGGAAGATGTATTTGAACGAGGCCGCATGGGCATCGTCGGCGGTGGTGGTGCAGGCGTCCTCGACAACAACCAGGGTGTAATTGCGTTCCCAGGCGTCGCGGGCGGTCGATTCGACACCGATATTGGTGGCGATGCCGGCCAGGACGAGGGTCTGTATGCCGCGACGGCGCAGGTGCAGGTCGAGGTCAGTGCCGTGGAAGGCGCCCCAGTTGCGCTTGTGGATGATGATGTCGCCGTCATGCTTCAGGCCGTCGGCGAAATCGTTGAAGCCGGGCGGCAGGCCGTCGGCGGGCAATTGCGCCGGCTGGTCGACCGGCTGGTTCAGCGCGTCGCTGTAATCTTTCGCCCAATGGACGTGGACAAGAAAAATCGGGCTGCCAGCGGCGCGAAAGTGTTCGGCCATTTTCTTGCCCCTGGCCACCACGTCCTCGCTGGCATAGGGGGCACGGCCAGGTGTGACGATGCCCTTTTGCAGGTCGATCAGGACGAGGGCAGTGGTGCGGGGATCTAACGGGGAGAGGGACATGACGCGCCTTTATGTGATAACCCCCGGAACGCTTTGTTTAGCAAAGTCAGGCGATGGAGGTCCACCGCCTTTTCAGCAAATGCTGTTATACTATTGCAGAGCGGCGCAGGCCACGCGAACTCCGGCGCCGCCGATCGGCTGGGTGCTGTAGTCATCCGGCATGGCGTGGATGACGACCGAGGAGCCGTCCGTATCCATCAGGGCAGGCAGCTTCCCGCCGGTTTGGGCGGTAACGAAGGTGGAATAAACCTCCGCTGTGGCGGACCCATCGGCATTGGCAAAGATATTGGGCAGGTCGCCGGCATCATTGGCCTCGGCATTGAGCAGGCCGTGGGTGACCGGCGTCATGTTGTGGACGTGGCCGCCGGCGGAGGCAAATTTCTCATCAGAGCAGGAAGCTTTTTCATGGAAGTGCATGGCGTGCCAGCCTGGAGTAAGGCCCTTGGCCTCGACGCGCAGGATGACGCCGTTGGGCGCCGGTTTGATGGTGACGCTGCCCATATCGGCGCCATCAGGACCGGCCAGCTTGCCGGTCAGGGTATCCGAAGCGGGCAGGGGGGCGGGGGCGGGTGTCTGGGCCATCACAGGCGTGGCGAGCAGGGCGAGGGCAGCGAGGCTGTAACGGATCATGGAGGGCTCCCGGGTTTGCGAATGATTCTGAACTGGAAAAGCGTTAACAGCTGAATCCGGCGCTGCAAAGGCGGGAATATAAGGAAACGATAAGAAGTCCGTGATCGGAGGAAGTCGATATGTCAGATGACAAACTATTCATGCGCGGACGGTTGCGGGCGTGACAGGTTCGGCATAGGTTCGCTGACATAAAAAACCATAAAGTGGGTAATTATGATTGATCGTCGTTTTCTGGTCAGTGCCTTGGGCGCCCTGCTGGGCCTGACCGCCACCGAGGCCCTGGCCGCCACCAAGAAGAAAAAGCCGGCCGCGAAGAAGGCAACGGGCAAGAAGAAAACGACCAGGACGACGAAGAAAAAAGGTAAGGCCGCGCCGAAGAAGGCTGTGAAAAAAGCGCCGCCGCCGGAGCCGGTCGAACCGCCCGCACCGCCGATCCCTGATGTGACTGCGCCGGAAGTGGCCGCGGCCCTGACCTCGGCCTTCGGCGCCATATTGCGTGAAATGCTGCTGGCCTCGCCGGTGCTGGCCACCTATGCCGGTCTCGACAAGCCGGAATATGGCGAATTCGCTGCCCTGAAATCAAAGCTCGATGATCGCAGCGCCACGGCGCAGGCGGCGCACGTCACACGCCTGCAACGCGCCGTCGATCGGCTGAACGCCATTCCACGCGATCAACTGGCGGCTATCGATCGGGTCAATTACGACTCGGTGCTGTGGGACAACAGCAATCAACTGACTCTGGCGCGCAATTTCACCTTCGGTGACAGCGCGCCCTGCGGCGGCTCCTGGAGCGGCGGTTTCCCCAACCCCTATATCATCAGCCAGCTTTCGGGTTCGTGGCAGTATATTCCGGACTTCCTCGACAGCCAGCACACAATTGAGAACGCCGCCGACGCGCAGGCCTATCTGAGCCGCCTGACGGCGTGGGCGGGCGTGCTCGATCAGGAAACGGCGCGGGCCAGGGCGGATTTCGCGCGCGGCGTTGTGCCGCCTGATTTCATCATGGCCAAGACGATCACGGCGCTGACCGCCCTGCGCGATGCCGATCCGGCGACGTCGGGCCTGGTCACTTCGCTGGTGACGCGCACGGCGGCCAAGAGTATAGTGGGCGACTGGCAGGCTCAGGCCACAGCCATTGTCACCGGCCCGCTGAAAGAGGCGCTTGGCCGCCAGGTCGATGCTCTGACGGCGCAGCAAAGCGTGGCTAAGCATGATGCCGGCGTATTGAACCTGAGCAATGGCCGCGCCTATTACGACCAGTGCGTCAAGCTTAATACCTCTTCCAGCCTGACGGTGAAGGACATTCACAGGCTGGGCCTGCAGAAGGTCAGCGATATCACCGCCGAACTGGACACGCGCTTCCGCGCCATGGGCCGCACTCAAGGGGCGGTGGGCGAGCGGATGAAGGCAATGTATGCCGATCCGCAGTACCTTTACAGCAATGACGACGCCGGCAAGGCGAAGCTGCTGGACGACCTGAACACCAAGGTCAAGGCGGTGCAGATCCGCCTGCCGCAATGGTTCGGCGTGCGGCCGAACAGCCAGGTACAGATCAAGCGTGTGCCGGCGGCCACCGAGGCCGGCGCGCCGGGCGGCTATTACAGCCCGGGCTCGGTCGATGGCCTGCGGCCGGGCATGTATTACATCAATCTGCGCGATATTTCCGAGCTGCCGAGCTGGACCTTGCCGACGCTCACCTATCACGAGGCCATTCCGGGCCACCATTTGCAAGGGACTATCCAGCAGGAGACCAAGGGGCTGCCGATGCTGCGCAAGCTTTCCAGCTTCAATGCCTATGTCGAGGGCTGGGCGCTCTATGCCGAACAACTGGCGGGCGAGATGGGGATGTATGACACCGATCCCGCCGGACGTATCGGCTACCTGCATGACGCCCTGTTCCGCGCCGTGCGGCTGGTGGTCGACACTGGCATCCATGGGTCTGGCTGGAGCCGCGAACAGGCGATCACCTACATGATGGATACCGCCGGCAAGGCGCAGGGCGAAGCAAGCGCCGAAGTGGAGCGCTATTGCGTCTGGCCCGGTCAGGCGCTGGGCTACATGGTCGGCAAGCTGGAATGGTTGCGTCTGCGCGATGCCGCGAAGGCGAAGCCGGGCTACGATATCAAACGCTTCCACGATGCCGGCCTGCTGTGCGGTGCCGTGCCGCTCGATGTGCTGGATGATGTGTACAGGACGGCGGGCCTGATCTGATCCCTATAACCAAGAAGGAAAATGCCATATGATCAATCGTCGCAATCTGCTGGCCGGCGCTTCGGCCCTGACCGCTGTGGCTGTCACCGCCTGCTCGAAGCCGGTGGCCAAGGCCGCCGATCTCAATACGCTCTTCCAGTCAATCTATGACGAGCAGGTGGCCAATTCGCCGATGCTGGCGACCTCGCTGGGCCTCGATAAGGGCAAGCTGGCCGGACTGAAAGCGAAGATCGATCCCGCCACGCCGGAGGAACGGGCGCGTCTGGCGGCTTTCTACGACAAGTCGGTCACAAGCCTGAAAGCCATCGACCGCACCACGCTTTCCGGCATGGATCGCATCAATTACGATACCGTGCTGTGGGATTTCAGCCTGCAATCGGAAGGCTACAAGGCTTACAAATATGGCGACGGCGGCACCTACTGGGGGCCGTATCCGATCACGCAACTGACTGGCAGCTACCAGTCCGTGCCGGACTTCCTCGACAGCCAGCACAGCATCGAAACCAAGGATGACGCCGACGCCTATATGTCGCGCCTCGGCCAGTATGCCCAGGTGCTCGACCAGGAAACAGCGCGCTTCAATGCCAGCATTTCAGATGGCATCGTGCCGCCAGATTTCGCCCTGACAAAGGCGATCAAGCAGTTGGAAAGCCAGGCCGGGACCAAGGCTGATGCCTCGCCGATTGTGCAGTCGCTGATCCGGCGTGCGAAGGAAAAGGCCATTGCCGGCGACTGGTCGGGCTCCGCCACCAAGGCCTATGAAGACGGCGTGCTGCCGGCGCTCGGCCGCCAGATCGCGGCGTTGAAAGCGGCCCTGCCGAAGGCGACGCATGACGCCGGTGTGTGGCATATCCCTGATGGGGAGGCCCGTTATGCTTTTGGCGTTCGCGCCAATACCTCGACCAATATGACGCCGGACGAGGTCCATCAGATCGGCCTCGACAAGGTGAAGGAAATCTCGGCCGAGATGGACGCCATCATGAAGGCGCACGGGATGACGAAGGGCACGACCGGTGAACGTCTGGCGGCGATGCACAAGGATTCGAAGTTCTGGTATGAAAACACCGATGCCGGCAAGGACAAACTGCTGGCTGATCTCAACAAGCAGGTCGAGGTTGTTTTCGCCAAGCTGCCGCAGTTCTTCGGCACATTGCCGAAATCCAAGGTGACCGTGAAGCGCGTGCCCAAGGCAACCGAACTCGGCGCGCCCGGCGGCTATTATCAGGGCGCTTCGCTTGATGGTTCGCGGCCGGGCGCCTACTACATCAACCTGCGCGACACGAAGGAAGTGCCGAGCTGGACCCTGCCGACACTCACCTATCACGAGGCGATTCCCGGCCACCACATGCAGATTTCCATCCAGCAGGAGAACAAGAACCTGCCGGAACTGCGCAAGATTTCGGGCTTCAATGCCTATATCGAGGGCTGGGCGCTCTATGCCGAGCAACTGGCCGGCACCGATATGGGCATGTATGCGAACGATCCGTTCGGCCATATCGGTTACCTGAGCGATGCCATGTTCCGCGCCTGTCGCCTGGTGGTCGATACCGGCATGCACGCCAAGCGCTGGAGCCGCGAACAGGCCATGGCGTTCATGATGACCAATCTCGGGGATGCAAACGAGACCGAGATAGAGCGTTATGCTGTCTGGCCCGGCCAGGCCCTGGGTTATATGGTGGGCAAGATCCAGTGGCTGAAACTGCGCGCAGCGGCCACCGCCAAAGCGGGGACAGGCTTCGATATCAAAAAATTCCACGATACCGGGCTTTTGTGCGGCGCCGTGCCGCTCGATGTGCTGGAGCAGGTCTACAAGGATGCGGGACTGATCTAGAGACGGCGTTCGAAATAGGCTGCAGCGCCTGCTCGGCCACGGCTTCGGGGCCGAAAACGGTTCCCTGGATGAGAAGAAGGCCAGGTCATCGGGCTCAAGGTGGTTTCGGGAAGCTAACCTCATCTCTGAGTGGATCGTTAACGCTAAACCTTCACGATCCGCTCAGAAGAACGTTGTAATATACCCGCGGGAAAACGAAAGAATCTGTGGGGTTGAGGTGGTAATGGCCTTGCGTATCAAGGGCTTTCATAAGCATTTTGCGGAGAGTGCAGGCCGTGGCCTGCGGCTGCTGGCGAATGTGAAATTCGAGATGGCGCTGCTCGGCCTGCTGTTGCTGACCGCTGGCGCGCTTATCTGGCAGGATCAGATTCTGCTGCGGACGACGCGGTTCACCCCGGGCAATACCGGGATGCACAGCCACCTGGTCTTTTCCGACAGTGATACCGACGGCAAGACGGTGGTGCGTGAAACCGGGCCGCTCGGCTGGACCTGCGACCTGCGCGCCGGCAATGCCTATCCCTATTGCGGCTATGAGCTGTTCTTCGACCGAAAGCGGGGGGCTCACGGCCTCGACCTGACCCATATACGCTCACTGGCCATTACGGTGATGTATGAGGGACAGGCGACGTCATTCCGTGTGTTTCTAAAGAATTTCGATCCGCATTACAGCCGCGCCACAGACGACGACACGCCGAAATATCTGGGGGTGGAAGCTGATACCACGCCGGGGAAGCTGCAGCGCATGGCATTCGTGCCGGAAGATTTTCGCGTGGCCGACTGGTGGTTGCGCAAATACCGGTTGGCGCCGGAGTTCGGCCGGCCGCAGTTCGACAATGTCACCTCGATGATCATCGAAACCGGTTCCGAAGCGCCGCTGGGACCGCACGCTTTCCAGATTCGTCAGATCGAGATGAAGACCGCGATCATGAGTGACGCGCAGTGGTATTCGCTGCTGCTCGGCCTGTGGATCATGATGATCGTCTCTTATCTAGGTTACCGGTTCGGTAATCTTCGCCGTGCGCTGAGGGAGCGCCGGACCCTGGAGGCGCTGGCTCTGCGTGAGGCGCAGGCGGCGGCCAACCATGATCATCTGACGAAGGTGTTGAATCGCCGGGGTGTGAGCGAGCGGTTCGACGAGTTGCGAAAGGCGCGCCGCGAGGCAGTTCCGGTGACAGTCATTCTCATCGATATCGATCATTTCAAGGTGCTGAACGACACCTGGGGACATGAATACGGCGACCAGGTGCTGACGGCCATTGCCGGGGTTATCAGCCGCAATGTGCGCGCGGTCGATCTGGTGGCGCGCTGGGGTGGTGAGGAGTTCGTGGTGGTTTGTGCCGGCATCGACCGGCGCGGGGCACAGCGGGTGTCGGAAAAGATCCGTGAGTGCATTGAAGGTTTCGACTTTGGCGCCTGCGGCCGGATCACCGCCAGCTTCGGCATCCACTGGTCGAACGCACAGGAAACCGAGCTGTCGCAGATGGTGGCTCTGGCCGATATCGCGCTTTACGCGGCCAAGGCCGAGGGACGGAATTGCGTCCGTCTGCACCGGCCGGCGATGAAGGCAGCCTGATCAGTCCCCTGGATAGCGCGGGGCGCCGGTGAGCAGTTCCCACAAGCCCCCCAGCGCCCGGCAGGCGCCGCCGAAAGCAAACAGGATCAGGAACACCGTGACGGCCAGTTCAAGCGGCACAGGCAAGGGGTTGGCGAAGAAGGCCTGGACGCGCTGGAAGAGGTGCGGCACGTTATCGACACGGACGACATCGGAGATGGGGGAGGCGGTCCACACCCAGCCAGCCAGGCCCATGACCGACAGGCCGATGACCATGTCGATCACCCCGCGCAGGCGGACGCCGCGGGGCCAGGTCAGGACGGCGGCACCGAACAGGACGGTGGCGGCGAGCCAGGCCAGCACGGGCCAGTAGAGCGTGGCCTTGAGCGCCGGCCAGTCGACATGGGCCAGGGCGCCGGGATCGACGTGCAGGCTGGCATAATCGACCGGAATGGGACGCAGGCCGAAGCTCAGAACGCCCACCCACCACAGGATGAAGACCACGCCGGCAACTATGGCGCCGACGCCGCGTCCTGCCGAGGATTGCCGCAGGTTCCAGCCATGATAGGCGCTGTAGTCGCGGGCAGCGGCGCGGTAAGGCACGCCGCGCTGCCATTTATCCATGGAGTCGCTGAAATCGGACCAGTTCCAGATGGGGAAGTCGAGGAAACGCAGGTCGCGCACCCGCCAGGTCTTGAAATAGTCGATAGTGATGCCCTTGCGTTCGATGATCCAGGCGGCGACGGTGGCGAAGCCGATCAGGGTCATGACGCCGGTAATACCGGTACCGATGGCGGTGCCAAAGGCCTGGGCGGGATTGGCGCCACCCACGATGCGGCCGAAGAAGACAATGGCGGAGATGAGAAGTTCGAGGATTATCGCCAGACGCACGGCGAAAATCCAGAAGGGGTAAAGCGCGGGCCCAACACTATATTGCGGTTCGTCGCGGTAGCGTGCGGCGACGACGATAGGATGGCCGAAGTCGCGCAGCAGCTGCTCGGTCTCGTCCGGCATGAGCGTGCGGCCCAGTTCGCTTTCGCGGCTTTCGATACGTGTGAGAATTTCATCGCGCAGTTCTGCAATGATGTCTTCGCGTTTTGCCCTGGGCAGCAGGCGTGATACGGCCCGCAGATAGTCTTCCAGCATGTCCATTTTGAACCCCGTTAAATCTGACTATTGGTTATTTTCTCAAGCGAGGCGCTGATCGCCCGCCATTCTTCGATCAGGCGTGCCAACATGATCTCACCGGCCGGTGACAACACGTAAAAGCGCTTCTTGCGTTTCTCTTCCTCGCGCCACTCACTGACCAGCAACCCTTGTGTTTCCAGCCGGCGGAGCAGGGGGTAGAGGGTGCTTTCCTCCATATCCAGCCCGTCCTCGGCCAGGGCCTGGCGCAGGGTATAGCCGTAGCGTTCCACCCGCAGCCGGGCGAGAACCGCCAGGCTGAGCGAGCCGCGCCGCAACTCCGCTCGCAAACTCTCGAAAAGATCGCTTTCACTATCCATGCAGGCTGTGTCTCATATGGTATGTGTTATACACTGTATATTACACAGTATGTGTGATGCAGTACTCTTTGTCAAGAGGTAGGTCACCGAGACGTTAATTGCCGGAGCAAAGCCCTGCTGTTAGCGTCCCCATCTTTTAGGGGGATTACATGATCAAGGGGACACTATCGGGCCTGGCCTTGTGGCTGGGGATTGCCATGGCGGGGCCGGCGGCCGCTTCGCCGTTCATCATGAAGATTGATGACACGGTGTATAATGTTAATCCGCGCACTCTGAGCATTGATGCTCAGTTGCCCGATGGCACGATGGTGGCGGTGATGTCGCCACTCTATCCCGCGCAGGACATAAAATTCATCGATGACGGTCCCGACGCCCAGGGGCTGCACTGGACCGACAGCGCCGGTCACGATCTGGCCCTCACAGCGGAGGGGCACGCGCTGCGCCTTATAATTACGGGTAAAGCCGGGGAAAAACTGACCTGGGACCTGCCACCGGCGACAAACGGCACCTGGCTGGTGCCGGACGGGGAGGGCATGGCTTATTCCGTTACCGATCCATTCTGGCGAACCTCCTATTATGCCAAAGAGCGGTGCATGGGCGGCACCACTTCGCTGTCTTTTCCGGCATGGAGCTATCTGAGTGAAACCCGAGCGGTTACTTACGCCCTGGGCGATGGGCTGCAGTCGGAATTGTGTATGCGCGACCAGGACGGTTTGCAGACGCGGCTGACGCATGAGTTCAGTCCGGGCTCGGAAAAGATCGAGCTTCTGTTCGCCATCCGGCCGCCGGAACTACTGGCGCCAGCGCTGTTTTATCGGGAGGTTCTGAAAGAACGCGGCCAGTTCAAGTCCTTTGCCGACAAGGCGGTGCCGGATCTGCCGCGTTTGTTCGGTTCGCCGCACGCCTATGTCTGGGGCGATGGCCGCGACCTGGCCTTCCTCGATGATCTGAAGGCGCTGGGTATCGACCGCATCCTGCTGAGTTACGATCAGGACCCGCGTACGAGCAAATTCCTCGTTACGCCGGGCTATCTGAAGAAGGCGGCCGGAATGGGCTATCTCGCCGGACCCTACGATGCCTTCGACAATGGGCAACCGGAGCCGACCGCCGACATGCCGGCAGCGATCTGGCCGGGCAATCTTTATCCGGCAGGCTGCGTTATCGAGGCTGATGGGAAACCGAAGACGGGTTTCGCCAACCGTGGCTGTTACATGTCGAGCGAAGCGATCGCCCGCTATCCGGGGCCATCTATTCCCGGCCAGCGCTATGCCGGTCATATCGCTGATGGCGCCAATCACGTCTTTCTCGATGTCGATGCCTTCGGTGACTTCTTCGACGATCACAGTCCGGATCATCCCATGACCATGGCGCAGGACCGCGCCAACCGTCTGGTGCGGATGGGGCTGGCGATCACGCAATACAAGCTGGTAGTGGGGTCGGAGAGCGTCACCGCATGGGCCGGCAGCGTGACGCACTATTCCCACGGCACGGCGCAGGCGCATGCGGCAGCCATATGGCCGGTTCATAAGGACCCGGAATTCGGCGGTTACTGGCCGCCCGATCGCCCGCCGCTGTTCTTTACGCCTTACACGCCGAAGCCGGATGTGGCGCGGGCTCTGTTTGGCGCGGCGGATCGGCTGCCATTGTTTGAAGCCGTCTTCCACGATTCGGTGGTGGCGGTTGATCGTTGGGAATTCGGCCTGATGAAGATCACCGGCGAGGAGCGGACGCGTTTTGCGCGGTCATTGCTCTACGGGACGCCGACCATGTGGAATCTCGACCGGCGCGAACTGGCGCGAGTCGGACCTTGGCTGAAAGCGGCTGAGGATGACTTCAGTCAGGCGCACGGCGTAGAGACACCTGTGCCCCTGACTGGGTTTCAGTGGCTGACGCCGGATCGTCTCGTGCAGCAGGCGACTTACGCCGATGGCCGCGTGCTGATCGCCAATTTCAGCAGCGAAGCCTGGCAGGGACTAGGCGCGGACTGTGTGCGTCTGAACCGGCCTGGCGTACCGGCCATGGATATGTGTCCGCCTGCGGACCCGCCACCCTACAAATAAGGGCCTATCTCAGCATTGAATATTTAGCGCCCCGCAGCGGCTAATAGTCCTTCGCTATACCGCTACCCGATCTCGGGCGCGGCTGTTTCCGGGGCCTCTATGCTGACCAACTATGTGTCTCCGCCGCTGCTGTGCGGTATCATTCTTATCGGTGCGCTGACGCTGTTCATCAGCGACAAGGTGCGGCACGACCTGATCGCTCTATCTGCGCTGTTCGCCTGTCTTGTCACCGGTCTGGTCAAGTTCGATGACGCACTGAAAGGGTTTGCCGATCCGGCGGTCATTACGGTGGCAGCCGTGCTGGTGGTGGGGCGCGCGCTGGAACTGACCGGTGTGGCTGGATGGATCGCGCGTTCTGTCATACCTGAAAAGGCCGGATTTACGGCACGGCTGACCATGCTTCTGCTGGGGGCGTGCTTTCTGTCGGCCTTCATGAACCACATCGCCGCCCTGGTGATCATGATGCCACTGGCGACGGAACTGGCGCGGCAAAGCAAGAAACAGGTGGGGCTGGTGCTGATGCCGCTCAGCTTCGCCACCATGATCGGCGGCATGACGACCCTCATCGCCACCCCACCCAACATGATTCTGTCTTCCTTCCGCGAGAAGGCGCTGGGCGCGCCGTTCGGTTTCTTCACCATGACGCCGGTTGGGCTGGCAGTCTGCGCGGTGGGCCTGACCTATCTGGTTCTGCTGGGGTGGCGCCTGCTGCCGCATCGCAAGGGTAACGAGATGACGGCAGAATCGCCCTGGCGGGTGCTGGAACTGCCGCTTGATGCGCGCAAAACCCTGATCCGCGAAGATATTTCCCGGCAATTGCGCCAGACACGATCACGGATCCTGGGTTTGCTCCGGCGCAACAAAACTATCAAATGGCCGAAAACCAATCGCGTCCAGCCTGGTGACCGGCTGTTGCTGATTTCGCGTTCCCTACCTTCAGAAATAAGGGAAACGCTTGATTTTCTGCGCGGCAAGGAAACGGCGGAGCCGGGACACGTGACGGCGCGCCTGATGGTGCCGCACAATTCCGCCCTGATCGGCGAGACACATGATGCGGTAAAATCGCGCAGCGAAGGTGTCCTGGAGGTGTCTGCCGCCGGGCCGCGCGCCGCCACCCTGCGCTGTTCCCTGGCGGTGGTGCCGATCCAGAGCGGCGACCAGTTGTTCATCAGCGGGCCGCCGGCCGATATTGCGCGATTTGCCGCCAATGAGCGGCTGATCGAACTGGATCGGCGCGATTCGATCCCGGTCAATCTGCGCACGGCGATCCAGACGGTGGCGATTTTCGCGGCGGCGATTCTGGTGGTGATCTTCACTGACGTGCCGCCGAGCCTGAGCTTTCTGGGGGCGGCCGCGCTGATCGCGGCCATGCGGTTGATTCCGAAGGAGGAGGTGTATAGCTCGATCGACTGGAGCATTCTGGTGTTGCTGGCGGCGATGATTCCCGTGGGCGGCAGTTTCGAGACCTCGGGCGCGGCGGATATTATCGCCAAAAGCGTCGGCGGGGTAATGACCGGCTTTCCATTGCCGCTGGCGATTGGCGCCATGTGTGCCCTGACTTTGGGCCTGACGATCCTGCTGAATAATGTGGCGACGGCGGTGATCATGGGGCCTTTGGCTATCCAGTTGGCGGCTTTGCTGCATGTACAGCCGGACGCTATGCTGCTGGCGGTGCTGGTCGGGACCTCGTGTGATTTCCTGACGCCTATCGGGCATCAAAACAACCTCTTGATCATGGGACCTGGGGGCTACAGATTTGGTGATTATTCGCGCGTTGGCGCGCTGATGTCGATCCTTGTCATCACGACGACGGCAATTGTTCTCAGTCTTCAATATGGTTAAATAATTGAATTTCTTGCAGGTTCCAAAAATATTCTCAATTTAAATGAGAACATATTGCGAACGCGGAACAAATGGGGTACGAAGTAATCCTCACGACGATGAAAACAGACCCCGCGGACGGGGAATCGTGACATAGGAGGGTTTGGTTATGTCATCTCAGGCGGTATTGAAATTGGTAGGCAAGAACGAAGGTGAAAAGCAGCGCGCTCTGGAAGCGGCGCTGGCGCAGATTGATCGCGCATTTGGTAAAGGCTCGGTGATGACCCTGGGCAAGAACGGCAAGGTGGCGGATATCGAAGCCGTCTCGACCGGTTCGCTCGGTCTTGACATGGCGTTGGGTATCGGTGGCCTGCCGAAGGGCCGCGTTATTGAAATCTATGGCCCGGAATCGTCGGGCAAGACGACCCTGGCCCTGCACACGGTTGCTGAAATTCAGAAACAAGGCGGTACGGCGGCGTTCGTCGATGCTGAACATGCGCTCGATCCGGTCTATGCCCAGAAGCTGGGCGTGAATCTCGACAGCCTGTTGGTCTCGCAGCCGGATAACGGTGAGCAGGCACTTGAAATCACCGACACGCTGGTGCGTTCCGGCGCTGTCGATATCGTGGTCATCGACTCGGTGGCGGCGCTGACACCACGCGCCGAAATTGAAGGCGACATGGGCGACAGCCTGCCGGGTCTGCAGGCCCGTCTGATGTCACAGGCCCTGCGTAAGCTGACCGGCTCGATTTCCAAGTCGAAGTGCATCGTCATCTTCATCAACCAGATCCGCATGAAGATCGGTGTCATGTACGGTTCGCCGGAAACGACGACCGGCGGCAATGCCCTGAAGTTCTATGCTTCGGTCCGTCTCGATATTCGCCGCACCGGGGCTATCAAGGTTCGTGATGAAAACATCGGCAACAGCGTTAAGGTCAAGGTGGTCAAGAACAAGATCGCGCCGCCCTTCCGCGAAGTCGAGTTCGACATCCTGTTTGGACAGGGCATTTCCAAGATCGGTGAAATCATCGATCTGGGCGTCAAGGCCGGTCTCGTCGAAAAGTCGGGCTCGTGGTATTCGTTCAATTCCACCCGCATCGGACAGGGCCGTGATAATGCCCGCGATTTCCTCAAGGCCAATCCCGATATGGCGAAGGAAATCGAGATGGGTATCCGCAAGAAGTCCGAGGCGCTGGCCGAAGAACTGCTTGGTACCCCTGAGCCGGACGCCAATGAAGGCGATGAGTCGCTGTAAGAGAAGATTGGGCCGGATCGGTTCCAAACCGCCGGTCCACCGGCCTGATCAGGAAAAGACGCCCCGCAAAGGGCGTCTTTTTTGTTGCCGGATGGTGGCGGCTGCAAAAAGATAGCCTTGCCGCTGCAAAGGTCTTTGCGCTTGGCGTTAACCCCCTCTATATAAGCCCTTCCTTGATTTTACCTCGAACTGAAGCAGACCATGCCGTCCTTAAATCAGATCCGTCAGACCTTTCTCGATTACTTTGCCAGGCAGGGCCATGAGGTCGTTTCGTCCTCGTCGCTCGTGCCGCATAACGACCCGACCCTGATGTTCACCAATGCGGGCATGGTGCAGTTCAAGAATGTCTTCACCGGTGCAGAGACGCGGCCCTATAATCGCGCGACGACTTCGCAAAAGTGCGTACGGGCTGGCGGCAAGCATAACGATCTCGACAATGTCGGCTATACGGCGCGTCACCACACCTTCTTCGAGATGCTGGGCAATTTCTCCTTCGGCAACTATTTCAAAGCCGAGGCGATTGAATTTGCCTGGAAACTAATCACTGAAGACTACGGCATCGACAAGAATCGCCTGATGGCGACCGTCTATATCGATGACGATGAAGCCTTCGACCTGTGGAAGAAGATCGCCGGCCTGCCGGAATCGAAGATCGCCCGTATTGCCGGTTCTGACAATTTCTGGTCGATGGGCGATACCGGCCCATGCGGACCGTGTACCGAAATTTTCTATGACCATGGCGATCATATCTGGGGCGGCCCTCCGGGAACACCGGAAGAGGACGGCGACCGCTTCGTCGAAATCTGGAACCTTGTCTTCATGCAGTTCGACCAGTCGGCCGATGGCACGCGCGTCAGCCTGCCAAAGCCGTCGATCGATACCGGCATGGGTCTGGAGCGCGTGGCTACTGTTCTGCAGGGCGTGCACAACAATTACGACATCGACCTGTTCCAGACCCTGATCAAGGCCAGTGTCGATGCCACCGGCGTAAAAGCTGAAGGTGACAACCTGCCATCGCACCGTGTCATTGCCGATCACCTGCGCTCGTCATCCTTCCTGATCGCCGATGGTGTCACGCCATCCAACGAAGGCCGTGGTTATGTCCTGCGCCGCATCATGCGCCGCGCCATGCGTCACGCCTATTTGCTGGGCGCTCAGGAACCTCTGCTGCACAAACTGGCGCCGGTTCTGGTCACTGAAATGGGTGGCCACTTCGGTGAACTGAAGCGCGCCGAAGCCAGCATCGTCGACACCTTGCGTCAGGAAGAAGAACGCTTCCGCCGCACGCTCGGCCGCGGCATGAACCTGCTTGATGACGCGACCCGCGATCTGAAAGATGGTGATGTCATGAGCGGCGAAACCGCCTTCAAGCTCTATGACACCTACGGATTCCCGCTTGACCTGACTCAGGACGCCATCCGCTCCAAGGGTCTGAGCGTCGATCTCAACGCGTTCGAGGACGCGATGGAAAAGCAGAAGGAAATGGGCCGCAAAAACTGGGCCGGTTCGGGCGAAAAGGCCCAGTCGACCGAATGGTTCACGATCAAGGAAGCCATCGGGCCCTCGGAATTCGTCGGCTATGAACATCTCGAAGCGCAAGCCCATGTCCAGGCACTGCTGCTCGACGGCGAGCAGGTCAAGGAAGCCCTGGCCGGCGATACGGTCGAGGTCGTTTTCGAGAAGACCCCGTTCTACCCCGAAGGCGGCGGCCAGGCGGGGGATACCGGCACCGTCGAATTGTTGCATGGCCAAGGCATTATCAAGGACACTTACCGTCAGGCGGGTGATCTGATCGTCCATCAGCTGGAAATCAGCGAAGGCACGCTGAAGCTCGGCGACAAGGTTGAGCTGAAAGTCGATGCCGAAAAACGCCAGACTACGCGTTCAAACCACTCGGCGGCCCACCTGCTGCATGCCGCGCTCAAGCATGTGCTTGGGCCACATGTGGCGCAGAAGGGGCAACTGGTCGATGCCGACCGGATGCGTTTCGATTTCAGCCACGGTGCGCCTCTGACCGATGCCGAGATTGCGCGTATCGAAGCCGAGGTCAATGCCGTGGTCCTGCAAAACCAGGCGGCTTCCACCAAGCTGATGTCGCCGGAAAAGGCGATCGAGGCGGGTGCCGTGGCACTGTTCGGCGAGAAATATGGCGAAGAAGTGCGCGTACTGGCGCTCGGCCATGCGCTTGAAGGCGAGGGTGACTATTCGGTTGAACTGTGCGGCGGCACGCACGTCTCGCGCACCGGCGATATCGCCTTGTTCAAGATTATTTCCGAAGGCGGCGTGGCCGCTGGCATTCGGCGCATTGAAGCCTTTACCGGTGAAGCAGCGCGCCAGTTCCTGTTGGGACAGGCGGGTGTGGCGACGGCCCTGGCTGATCAGTTCAAGGTGCCGGTCAATCAGGTCGAGGCGCGGGTCGAGGCACTGATCGCTGAACGCAAGCGTCTGGAAAAGGAGCTTTCCGAAGCCAAGCGCGCGCTCGCGGTTGGTGGCGGTGGCGCGGCGTCTGGTCCGGAAGAGATCAACGGCATCAGGGTGATTGCCCGCGTGTTGGAAGGCGTCGGCGGCAAGGATCTGCGTCCGCTGGCCGAGGATTTCAAGAAATCGCTCGGCAGCGGCATCGTGGCCCTGGTCGGCAAGCTCGATGGCAAGGCAGCCGTGACAGTGGCTGTATCGCCCGACCTCGTAGCAAAATACAACGCGGCCGAACTGGCCAAGGCAGCGGTCATCGCCATGGGCGGTCAGGGTGCTGGCGGCAAGGCCGATTTCGCCCAGGGCGGCGCGCCGGATGACTCAAAGGCCGATGAAGGCCTGGCGGCGGTCAAGGCGCTGATTTAGGCTTGATTTTGGCGATAGCCAGCATGGCTGAAAATGAATACCCTGTGCGTGCAATCGCACAGGGTATTTTCATATGAACAGACTGGCAGGCAAGACAGCCCTCATTACCGGCGCGGCGAGCGGGATCGGCGCGGCCATCGCCGAGGCTTTTGTGGCAGAAGGCGCGCGCGTCATCATCAGCGATATCAATGCTGAAACCGGCGCGGCGCGGGCGGCGGCGCTGGGAGAAAACGCCCATTTCCTGCGCCACGATGCCACCGATGAAGCGCAATGGGCAGCGGTGATGGCCGCCATCGTGGCAGAACATGGCGGGCTGGATGTGCTGGTCAATAATGCCGGCATCACCGGTACGGAAAGCGGGCGGTCGCACGATCCGGAACATACCAGTCTCGATGACTGGCATCGGGTGATGAAGATAAATCTCGACAGCGTGTTCCTGGGCTGCAAGCACGCCATCCAGGCGATGCGCGCGACCGGTCGAGGCGGTTCGATCATCAATATGTCAAGCCGTTCGGGATTGGTCGGCGTGCCGAAGACAGCCGCCTATGCTGCCAGCAAGGCGGCGATTCGCAATCACAGCAAAACAGTGGCGCTTTATTGCGCCGAGCAGAACCTGGGCATCCGCTGTAATTCGCTCTATCCGGCTTCGATCCGCACCCCGATGTGGGATGCCATGATCGACAGCGCCGATGATGAAAAGCAATTGCTGGCCAATATGCCGCTGCACCGCTTTGGGCGCCCGGATGAGGTGGCCGCCGTGGCGATCCTGCTGGCGTCGGACGAAGCGACCTATATCACCGGCTCGGAGTTTAATATCGACGGCGGCATTCTGGCCGGCACGGCGACTTCGCCGAAGTGACTATCCGTGGGCGAGCAGGAGAGCCAGCGCCGACAGGGTGAACAGGCTGATCAGGGTGGATTGCGCCACGGACTTGGCGGCGCCTTCGAACCACAGGCCGTACATTTTCGACTGGATGAAAACGCTGACCGCCGTAGGGGTGGCCGACAGGAAGACGAAGACGCGGAAGGTCAACGGGTCGACGTGGAGCAGCGTCAGGGTGATGGCGACGAGCACCGGGGCCAACAGGATTTTGCCTGCAATCGCGGCGGCGCTGGTGACATCGGGCCGGACCAGACTGGCGGCCGGCATCAGGGCCAGCATGCCGCCGAGCGCGACCAGGGCGACCGGCGGGCCGGACTTGCCCAGAATATCGAGCGCATTTTCAATGGCTGGCGGGAAGTGGAAACCGATCACCATGCAGAAAACGCCGGTCAGCGAGCCGATGACGGTCGGGTTGCGGACAGTATTGCCGAGCGCCTTAAGTATGGTCTGGCCAGAGGCCTTGGCGAGGCCGGCGCAGCCAAGACTAAACAGGATCAGGAAATCAGCGGCCACGACCATGGGGCCGGTTTGCGAGACGGCGGGACCAAACAGGCTGATGGCGATTGGGATGCCCAGGAAGGCGGAATTATTGATGAAACCGGCCATGCCGGCAGCGATCGATTCGTCCTTGCGGCCTTTCAGCAGACAAGCCGCGGCGATCACCACGAAAGCTGTCGCAATCATGGCAAATATGTAGACCAGTAACGGCGACGTCATGGCGGGCGGAAAGTGCGGCAGTCTGGCGAAGCTGACCACCAGCCAGCACGGAAAAGCCAGCCAGTAGAAATAGGCGGACAGGCCGTCGAGTCCCTGGGCGTTCAGGCGTTTCAGCTTCACCAACAGGGCGCCGAGGCCGATAAAGGCGAAGAAGACGAGAACGCGGATCAGGGTATCGAGCATACGGCTTCATGCGCTCTAAACCGCTGCGCGGCAAGTGCGTCAGGCGTTACAACTCAGATACCTGCCCCTCTCCCCATGAAAATGGGGAGAGGGGGAAGTGAAAGGAGGTTTCAACATAAGCCGCTCTAACCGGATCGCAGCGGAGGAATGGGGATTTGCGCCGATTGCGCCGCGGCGCGTTTTTCCAGGACCAGTCCGGCGCGGGCAGCTTCGAAGTCGTCGGTCATGTCAGTATAGATGACTTTTTGCGTAGCTGGCGGTGTGCTGGATGTCTGGTTGAAGGTCGTGGCCTGCGGGACGGGCGTTTCAATGGCTTTTTGTGCCGCCTCCCACCAATGTCCCAGGGTTTGACGGCGCTCATCGCCCCATTTTAGCGTATTTGCCAGGGACACCTGCGCCTTTATCGCCGCTTCCTCATGGGTAGCGCGTTCGGCTTCGGCTTTGCGCGGGTCCGGCTTATGGTGCTCGGCGCGGTCACAGCGACTGTAAAGGCGTTCGATCACGGCGGCCACACGCACGGCGCGCTCGACGCCCGGCAGGTCTTCGGGATCGTCCATGGCGGTGACTTTCAGCAGCATCCGGTCGGCAAAGGCGCGCAAAAGCCCGCGCCGCTCCTCCGGTGTCAGGTGTTGCTGTGCTGTCTGGTCATCCAAAACCATCCGTACAGGATGCACCGGGAAAATGGCGCGGGGATAGATTAGCTGCTGATATTGGTGTGAGCGGACATGGGCATATCAGGGGGTGCAAAAAATATAAGCGCGTTATCTGTTCAAAAGGAGGACGCGTGGTAGTAATAACTCTATCTCTTGCCATTAATGACAATCAGAGCCAGCAGGTCGATAAGATCGATCAAATGATGAATAAAGACGAGAACGCTACTGAGGCCTTTTGAATGATGCCCCCAAAGCAAGTAAGTTGGTTAACTGTCGGCGCTATACTTTCGATTTATAGGCCATTGCCACATGATGTTTTTTTCGACATTGAGTCCTTAGGTCACACCGACCAGTACATTCGAATGCTGGAAGATCAGCTAAGGCCACTCTTGGCTGCGCCGGCCAAGTCGGAAGAGGCTATGCTTTCAATGTCCATGCAGGTCACCGTGCGAGGTTTCTCTGAACAATGGATTTTTGCTCTATATGAGCGTCTTCGGACCCAGCGCGATGTGGATCCGAGCAAACGCTTTGTCGGAAAGCTCATGTTGCTGAACCCTTTTTTTGATAAGCTCGCCCGATTGAGGATGCCTATAGCCAAGAATGAAGTGCAAGGCGGAAGCAATAAAAATAAAACTCCCGACTTTCCGATCCCGTTGTTCGATACCAGTACCGGAAGCGCAGGCTGGCAAATTAAAGATAAAGATGGCGGAGCACCGGTAGTCCTCCTTCGGCGTGAAATGGCAGACGAGTTCCTGCAAGCGATAGTGAAGTGTAAGTAACAACGTGGCTTATGGTGCCGGCATTTCTCGAACCGGGCGTTCAGGAAGGTAGCCGCTGCATCAAGCGCTAATTCAAATTATGGGGACAGAATGTGAATTGCGTGGTTTTCAAGGAAAGCCAGAACCCCCACCACCGCATCTAGCCGCTTCGCGTCGTTGTGCGGTCCCCCTCCCCAGTAAACTGGGGAGGTATAAGGAAGAGCGGAGCCGCTGCTACCGTTCCAATTTCGCCGTCCGTTGGGGTAATCCGGGCTTTCTTTGGTTGTCGGTCCGATATCGACCAAGGTCAAGCCACTAGCAGGCACCCCTTATCCCGGTGCGGTTCAGTGTTCACACTGCGGACTTTCCTGTCGGCAAGCCATTGCCTCATATTTACAATCTGGCGGTATGTCCCCGATCAAAAAAGAAGCTTCCTTTGACTACAGTCGATGCGACCAGACGGGTGCTTAACGCGCCAGGTTCGCCTTCTGACGAAAAGGAAACGCCATGAAAAACGTAGTCATGAAAATCGCCATATTGGGCCTGTCTTCGGCCGTTCTGCTGAGCGGATGTGCCACGGACGGTGTTGGCAGCGGGGCGCTGATCGGCGGGGTCGGCGGTGCGGCCGTCGGCGCTGCCACCGGCAATGATGCCGTCAAGGGCGCCGTGGCCGGCGCTGTCGCGGGTGCCGTCATCGGCTACGTGGTCGAGCAAGGCAAGAAGCGTGAAGTTTACAGAGATGACCGGGGCAATAAGTATTGGGTTGATGATAACGGCGAGCGGCATTACACAAACTGATGCAGCCGGCGGCGCTGGGATTCAGGTTTACCGTTCCAGCGCCTGAAGCATTTCAACGCGCTTAAGGTGCCGGCCACCCTCGAATTGGGCGTTCAGGAGGGCGTCCGCAATATCAAGGGCCAGGCCTTGGCCGACCACGCGGGCGCCGATGGACAACATGTTGGCGTCGTTGTGCTGGCGGATCATGCGGGCTCAGAAGGTGTCGGAGCATACCCCAGCGGATACCTGCAATCTTGTTGGCCGCCATCATGATGCCCTGATCGGTTCCGCACAGGACAATACCGAACCGGCAGTCTCTTGATGTGATCATGCGTGCGGCCGCTTCGCCGTGCTTAGGGTAGTCCGTGCTTTCTTTGGTCGTCGGGCCGATATTGACGACTGTCCAGCCGTGCGCAACGATGTGTTCGGCAATGGCCTGTCTGAGTTCGATAGCGCTATGGTCGCTGGACAGAACGACACGGTTATTGGTGGTCATGGCGCGTGACCTCTCTTTTAAAGAAAAGCAAGAAAGCCCCATCCATCGCTTGCAGTCCTCCCTCCCATAAATGGGGAGGGCGAAAGGAGGATCAGCCCGCAGGCGTTTCGGGTTTTGGTTCCATATCCGGGGTCGGCAAGCCGATGTGGACCAGTTGCCAGTGGGTAAGGCCGTGGCGTTCGAAGGTGAAGGTGGTGGTGCCGCGCGTGTCGTCGGTCACGGTCAGGCGGGCGCGTTCCAGGCTGAAGAAGGCCGTTTTCGGGGCGGGTGGCTTGCCTTCATACTGCGAGAGCTCGAAATGGTTGGCGTCCTTGGCGGCGCCATAGGTCAGGCCGAGCAGGGCCTTTGGCGTCAGGTAGGTATTGACGTCGATCACCGGCCTCGGTGGAGTCTTCGGGGCGTTCGGGTTGACCAGTTCGTTGAAGGCCTTGCCGACGGAATCGGCGACGCCTTTGAAGGCATTACCGGTGGCGCCCACCGGATCATTGAGCGCGGAAGGGGCCGGGGCCGATATGCCTTCGTCACCGGCCAGAAGCTGGGCCTTCAGGCTGGCGCGGACGGAATCGAAGTCTATCAGTTTGGCCAGGGATTCGATATCCTGGCTCTTGCAGGCGCTGCGGACATCATAGAACGAGATGATCGGTGCGGCATAAAACAGGCCGGCGGCGACCGCGATAACCAGCAGCAGTATAAGACCGAAAATGCGCGACACAGTAAATTCCCCTCAAAACCGCGTTAACCATTCCTAGCATGGCTGTTTTCGTTTGTCGCCTGTAGAGCGCGCTTCGATTTCAGGTGTGACTTACTTGCCCTGCCAGACCTGAGGGTGATCGCTCAGGTATTGGATGTAGAAATCGGCCACCTTTGCGTCAGCGCGGGTGGAGGGATGACCATTGCAGCCGATTTTATCGAGTTCGGGCAAGGTGATACGGTCGATCTTCGTATCGCCGGTGGCTTTCATGGCAGCGAAGACATCGTCCGTGCCGCCGGTGTAACCTTCCTCGCGTTCGGGCGGGGTCGCGAGGATGATAAAGGCATCCGGATTGCGGGCGCGGATGGTTTTCACGAAGGCGGTGTAGGTTTTGACATAGTCGGCACGCAGGGTGGCGGCATCGTGCCAAGGTTCGTCAGGCCGGACGGGCGTAGAGAAGTCATTACCTCCAATGCCGATCACGATGACCTCCGGATGCCAGTCCGGCTGGTTGGCGGGTGCCGGATCATCGAAGATGGCGCGGTCATAGAGCATTGGCATATGGTATTTCGGATGCTCGCGGCCATCATAATTACGCACCATGCCGAGGCCGGAAAAGGCATTGATCTGGTAATCGGCGTTGAAATGCTTTGCCGTCAGCGGGCCAAAGCCCTGCTGGCTGTCGGTGGTTTCAAAGACCTGTTCGGGCGTGCACTGGCTGAAGGCGGAGGTATTGCCATAGCCGACGGTCAGGGAGTCGCCGATAAACTCGATCTGGCGGGAACGGCTTTCGGCAGATGCCGCCGGTATGCCGATGAAACCGAGGAACCGCCCCGTGGCATATTGTGTCTCTGATCGCTTTTCGACGCGAATGCGGTGGGAGGCGTCCATGCCGCCCGCGGCTGAAATGGTGATTGAGCCCTGGCCGGGCCGGGTCAGGATCATATAGGGTTTGTCATCAAGAAGGACGTTGAAGTTATTGGCGTCGTCATCGAAGATAAGCGTGATGGCGGGGCCCTTGAAACGCGCCTCAAAATAGACAGCCGGCCACTGGTACTTATAGGCATGGTCTTCAACCTTCACCCGACCGCCGATATGGACTGGCAGCCTGTTGATGGATGGGGTGGCGACACTGTCGATCCTTGTATCTCGTGCCTGGACGGCATGGGCTGAAGTGACAAATACGCCGGCCAGTAAGAGGGTTTTCCACATAGATATTTTCCTTTGCGGCGTCAGTTCGGTTTGTCTTGCCAAAGGTCCGGGCGGGCTTCGATGAAGGTGATCAGGCTGGCGGCAACCTGGGCATCGTCCGCCGTGGTCGGGTGCCAATCGCAGCCACCGAAGGTCAGGCCGTTCATGGGAAGGAAATCGATGCGATTCTCGCCCGCGGCGCGCAGGGCGGCCAACACCTTCTTCACCTCGGACTGGATTTCACCATTGGCCTGGTCGGTGGCCATCAGGATGAAGAAAGCCTGCGGGTTCTGGGTGCGCAGGTTCTGCACGAACTGGACATAAGTCTGCTCGTAATCGCTGTGCAGTTCGTCGCGCGTGGTCCAGACCTCGCCGCCGTGCAGGGGCGTGGAAAAATCGTTGGTGCCGAGGCCGATGACGATGATCTGTGGATGCCAGTCAGCGGTTTCGACGATCTGCGGAGCGACGGTATAGGGATAGGCCTGTGGCAGGTGCAGGCCATCGCCGCCGGCATAGTTACGCACCACGCCGCGGCCGGAAATGGCGTTGATACGGTAATCGGCATTGAAATGTTTGGCGGTCAGCGGACCGAAAGCCAGCTGCGTATTGGTGGTGGCCCAGACCTGATCGCCAGGACAATTGCGGGCGGGCGAGGTGTTACCATAGCCCACGGTATAGGAATCGCCGATAAACTCGATCTCGCGCGGCAGGGCTTCGGGGGCAGGCAGGGCATTGGCCGGATCAGCGACGAAGAAGCCGGTGAACTGCGCCGGCGCCCACGATTCGCTCAGCTTCTCGGCGCGGATGGTGTGCTCGCCGGGCGAAAAGGGGCCAAGCACGATATCGCCTTCGCCGGGGCGGCTGGGTGTATTGACCAGTTGTCCATCGACATAGACGTTGAAGCGGTTGACCTCATCATTGAGGCGCAGGTGGACTTCGGCGCCCTTGAAGCGGCCCTCGAAATAGCTGCCGGGCCATTGGTGGATATAGCCCTGGGAAGGATCATCGGCGCTGACAGCTACCGCGCGTCCGCCGATATGCAGGGGCAGGGCGGTGCCAATGGGCGTGCCGGCAAAGGCAGGAGCTGTGAGGAAGGCGGCTAAAAGGAGGGGAGCCAGACGCATCTATTTGCCTTGCCAGATACCAGGATGGGCATCGATCCAGGCGATCAGTTCGTCGCTGACCTTGCGATCGTCATTGGTGTCCGGGTGGTAGTCGCATCCGCCGAAGTTCAGGCCGTTCATAGGCAGGAATGTGATGCGGGTTTCACCAGTAGCCTGGATCGCGGTGAGTGCCTTTTGCGCTTCTGACTGGATTTCGCCATCCACCTGGTCGGTGGCCATAAGGATGAAATAGGCGTTCGGGTTTTTGGCGCGCAGGGACTGCACGAATTTGACATAGGTCGCTTCGTAGTCGGCGTGCAGCTCATCGCGGGTCTTCCACTTTTCGCCGTCATGCAGCGGTGTGGTGAAGTCATTGGTGCCCAAGCCAATTACGATGATCTGCGGCTGTAGCCAGTCCGGTTTAGTGTAGGTCGTGTGACCGTCAAACAGGGTGTAGGCATAGAGCTGCGGCAGGGTGTCGCCGATGAAGCCGCCATAATTGCGCACCATGCCGCGGCCAGAAAAGGCGTTTATCTGGTACATGGCGCCGTAATGACGCGCCGTCAGCGGACCAAAGGCTTGAGTGTTGTCGGTAGTGGCCCAGATTTCATCAGGGGTGCAGGTACGCTTGCCGGCGGTATTACCGTAGCCGACCGTATAGGAATCGCCGATGAACTCCATGTTGTAGGTCGGCGAAATGCCGAGCGGCAGACGGTCATTCTCGTGCGGGACATAAAAGCCCTTGAAAGTGGCGGCATCGCTCTGGCTTTCGGTGGCCTTCTCTACAAGTATTTCGTGAATGCCTTCACTCAGGGCGGAAATACGCACATTGGAATTGCCGGGTTTGGTGATTGTATCAACCCGTTTGCCGTCGATGGAAATATGCAGGGTATTGACCGGGTCGGCAAAAGAGACGGTCACCTCTGTTCCTCTGAATCGGCTTTCCCAATAGATGCCCGGCCATTGATGGGTGAATGGTGGATTACCGTCCGGGCTAGTGGTTCGCCCGCCGGTGCGTACCGGAAGCTGGGTTCCGGCAGGCGTCGATACGGCTGGCAGATGCTCTATCTTTTGCGCCTGTGCCGTTCCGGCCATCAAAAGCGCGGTGATGGCTGCCCATCCAAGATTGCGCCCCAAATTCCGCATCGTCTCAACTCCGTTATTATTATGGATGGACTATTTCAGGGTGTGCGGGGAGCGTCAAGGTGGTGAAGGCGTCTGGCCTATTTGTCTTGCTTGGGATTGGGCCAAAGCTCAGGATGAGCGTCGATATAGGCGATCAGGCTGGCGCTGATGCGTTTGTCGTCGGCGGTATTGAGATGCCAATCGCAGCCGGTCAGGGCAAAGCCGCCGCCGGTGCTGAAAGGTGCCACGCGGGCTTCGCCGGCGGCATTCAGGCGCTTGATGACTTCGGTGACGGCGGCGGCCACGCGGTCTTCACCGTAATCCATCAGGATGAATTGAGCGCCCGGATGGCTTGAGCGGACTTGCTGAACGAAGGCGACATAGGACGCGATATAATCGGCCGTCAGGGCGTCTTCGCTGGTCCACTTTTCACCAGCATGGACGGGTGTTGAGAAGTCATTGCCGCCGAGTGCGATGACGACGATGGCGGGATTCCATTCGGGGGCGGCATAGGCGTGAACGGTTTCGTCCTCGATCAGGGCCGAGCGATAGAGCAGCGGCATGTTGCGCTTCGGTGCCACGCCATCGTAATTGCGCACGATGCCGATGCCGGAATAGGCATTGATCTGGTAATCGGCGTTGTAATGTTTTGCGACCAAGGGACCGAAGGCCTGTTGCGTATCGGTGGTGGCCCAGACCTCGTCCTTGGTGCATTCGCGTTTCGATGAGGTATTGCCGTAGCCGGCGGTATAGGAATCGCCGATGAACTCGATCTGGTGGGCGCGGGGCTGAACCGCCAGCATGGTGCCTTTCGGCGCAAACAGGCCTTCAAACGTGCCGGTCGCATCCTGGGTTTCGGTGAGCCGTTCGATGCGGATGACATGCTGTCCGGCGCCGAGACTTTGCAGGGTTTCAATCGTCTTGCCAGGTTTGTTGAGCGTTGTGCGGGGCTTGCCGTCGATCAGTATGCGCAGGATATTGGCGCTGTCATTCAGGTGGACGGAGATTTCGTCTCCCATGAATGCGGCTTCGATATAGGTGCCAGGCCATTGATAGGTTGAGGTCACTGCGATGGAGACCGAATCCTTTGTCCGGGTGACGGACGTGCCGGCCACGTAGCGGCCAACAATATGAGGAATAATAAGTTGCTGTGCGCCTTGGGATGCCGCTGATTTATCAGGGGTTTCGGCGTGAGCCGCGCCTGTCGCCATTAATGCCGCCAGTATTGTCCCCAACCCGATGCGCATCGTCCCAGCTCCGTTATTATTATGGCGGGACTATTTCAGTGCGCGGGCAGGGCGTCAAGGTGGGGTAAGGCCACCTTCGTCTTGACGCCCTGTGCTTTCTCTTTCTTTTCCCTTCCCTTGCTTTGCAGGGGAGGAGAAAGAAAAAGCCGCCGCATCGGTGAGGATGTGGCGGCTTTTGTAGAAAGTAAGAAACCCTACCACCACGCCATGAAGAATGGCGCGGTCCCCCTCCCCATCAGAGATGGGGAGGTATAGGTAAATGGTTTACGCGGCCAGGGCCTTGGTCAGGTTTTCGCTGATCTTGTCGAGGAAGCCCTCGGTCGTCAGCCAGCCCTGCGACGGGCCGACCAGCAGCGCCAGATCCTTGGTCATGAAGCCGGCTTCGACGGTGTCGATACAGACCTTTTCCAAAGTTTCGGCAAAGCGCGTCAGTTCGGCATTGCCGTCCAGCTTGGCGCGGTGCTTCAGGCCTTGCGTCCAGGCGAAGATCGAAGCCATCGAGTTGGTCGAGGTGGCTTCGCCCTTCTGGTGCTGGCGGTAGTGGCGGGTGACGGTGCCGTGGGCGGCTTCGGCTTCCATGGTCTTGCCGTCCGGCGTGACCAGGGCCGAGGTCATCAGGCCGAGCGAGCCATAGCCTTGCGCCACGGTGTCGGACTGGACATCGCCGTCATAGTTCTTACAGGCCCAGACGAAACCGCCGGACCACTTGAGCGCCGAGGCGACCATGTCGTCGATCAGGCGGTGCTCGTAGGTCAGGCCCAGTTCCTTGTACTTGGCGGCGTATTCGGCTTCGAAGATCTCGGCGAAGATGTCCTTGAAGCGGCCGTCATAGGCCTTCAGGATGGTATTCTTGGTCGAGAGATAGACCGGATAGTTGCGGGCGATGCCGTATTCGAAGGAAGCGCGGGCGAAATCGCGGATCGATTCGTCGAGGTTGTACATGCCCATGGCCACGCCGGCGCCAGGGAACTGGAACACTTCGTATTCCTGCACCTTGCCATCTTCGCCTTCGAACTTCATGGTCAGCTTGCCGGGGCCGGGGACGAGGAAGTCGGTGGCCTTGTACTGGTCACCAAACGCATGGCGGCCGACGACGATCGGCTGGGTCCAGCCGGGAACAAGGCGCGGCACGTTGGAGCAGATGATCGGTTCGCGGAAAACGACGCCGCCCAGGATGTTGCGGATGGTGCCGTTCGGCGACTTCCACATCTTCTTGAGATTGAATTCCTTCACGCGGGCTTCGTCCGGCGTGATGGTGGCGCACTTGACGCCGACGCCACAGGCGGCAATGGCGTTGGCGGCTTCGATCGTCACCTTGTCGTCGGTGGCGTCGCGGTTTTCCATGCCGAGGTCGAAATACTGTAGATTGATATCGAGGTAGGGGTGGATCAGCTTGTCTTTGATCCACTGCCAGATGATGCGGGTCATTTCGTCGCCGTCGATATCGACGACCGGGTTCGCCACCTTGATTTTAGCCATTACAGAATCCTTTTCCAAACGGGAGCTGACAAGGGGGCGCACAGGGCCGGCCATGTCGCTAACGGCAGGTGCTATAGCCTAAAAGTTCCGTGGCGCAAACGGGAGAAATGGTTGTTCAGAAATCGTCGGTCAGATTACCGCGCCGGCGTTCACGGCGATGCTTGAGGAAGGCTTCCCGGCGTACTTTTTCTGCCTCGATGTCCTTCACGGCGTCAGCACCGGGGAACCACCACCAGGCTTCCAGAAAAGCGCGCCATAACGATGGCCAGAAACCTCGCTGACTATTGCGCAAATAACTAAATAGCCGCCATCCGGCAATCAGGGCGCCCAGGCCAATGAATATGCCCCAAATGCGTGTATCCATTTCGTTTCCCCGTTTAGAGAAGGATATCACGCGAATGGTCAGCGCGGCAATTGATGCTTATTATTGCCTCGATATAGAGATGGCCCGCTGCTTGCATTGCCCCTGCGTAAACAACAGTGAGGTGCCGAAATGAACACGCAATCGATTGAAACGCCCAACTATCCCGAATGGATCGATACTGCCCGCGCCTTTGCGCTGCTGCCGCTGGCCCTGGCGATGCTGGTCTTCCTGGCATTCCGCGAATACCGGTAAGCACGTCAGTCTTCCAGCATATCTCCCAAGGCGTCCAGTTTCTGCGCCCAGGGTGAGCGCCGCGCTGCCAGCCAGTCAGCCAGGGTATCAAGACCGGGCTGGGCCAAGGCGCAGGTGCGCACCCGCCCGGACTTTTGCGTCGTCACCAGGCCCGCAGCTTCCAGAATGGCGAGGTGCTGGCCGACAGCCGTCAGGCTCATATTGTAAGATTCAGCCAGCCGGGAGACCGACAAGGGGCCATCGGTCAGGCGCTCGACCATATCACGGCGCGTGGTATCACCCAGAGCCTGGAAGACTTGGGCCTGGAAGACTTTAGCGGCGCCGATCAAAGCGTATCCGCCACCTGATCAAGCAGCTTGCTCCAGCCGTGCCGACGCATTTCAGAGCCATCGGAATGCTCGAAGAAAGCGCCCTGGTGCGTCAGGATCAGTTTGGTGCCATTCCCTTCCGGCAAGAACTCGAAGGTGAGCAGGGCGCCGGAAAAAGGGGTCCCGTTCATGGCCATGTTGGAACCGATGACGATGCGTGCATCCGCCACGATATCCAGATAGAGGCCGTCGCTGGTCATTTTCGCGCCTTCAAAAGGGGTATCGGCACCAAGGATATAGCCGGCGAATTCACGGCCGCCGACGCGGAAGTCCAGTTCGAAATCGGTCATGGCCTGCCGGCCTGCGCCCAGCCATCCGGACTTTTTGGCGGGATCGGAAAAGGCGGCGAAGACGATGCTGACTGGCTTGGCATAGGTCTTCTCGATGACAAAGGTGTGGTGAACGACGGGCTGGGTCATGGCGACTGCCTTCTAACAGTTAAGCTATAACTTTAGTATTGGTGTGGTCGATTTAATAGTCAAGTTAAAACTTTAGTATTGTGTTGTTTGACGCTGTCACGTCAGGCGCTATAAGCGCGGCATGAGTGAAAACCTTCCCTGCATTATCCTCGACCGGCCGCAACTGGCGGAAAACATCGGCGCCGTGGCGCGCGTCATGGGCAATTTCGGTTTGACCGAGTTGCGTCTGGTGGCGCCACGTGATGGCTGGCCGCAGGAAAAAGCCTGGACCATGGCTGCCGGTGCGCAATGGCCGCTGGATGGCGCCAAGGTCTATGCCACGGTGGAAGAGGCGACGGCCGATCTGCAGGTGGTCTATGCCACGACGGCGCGCAACCGCGAGGTCAACCTGCCGGTGATTACGCCGCGCGACTGTGCCGCTGATGGCATGGCCAAGACGCGAACGGGACTGAAGACAGGACTTCTGTTTGGCGCCGAACGCACCGGGCTGGAAACGCACGATCTGATTCATGCGCATTATATTGTCACCATTCCGGTCGATCCGCGCTTTTCGTCGCTCAATCTGGCGCAGGCGGTCAATATCGTCGCCTATGAATGGCGCCTGCAGATCATGGACTCGCCAGGGGCAGAGTTCACAAAGAACCAGGACCCGCCGGCCGAGATGAAGCATCTGGTGGGGCTTTATGAGCATCTCGAAGGCGAACTCGATATTTCCGGCTTCTTCTTTCCGGAAGCCAAGCGGCCATCGATGGTGCGCAACCTGCGCTCGTCGCTCAATCGCGCCAACCTGACCGAGCAGGAAATCCGTACCTGGCGCGGCGTGGTGACGGCATTGACCAAGGGGCGCGGGCGCGTGTTGGCGCGATTAGCCAGGGAAAAAGCAGAGAAGGGCGAATAATGCTATATCTGGCGATCAAGGCATTGCTGTCAGGCATTATCATTGCGGCGGTATCCGAGATCGCCAAGCGCTGGCCGGGATTTGGCGCGGTGGTTGCCTCGCTGCCGCTGATCTCGATACTCGGCATGTTATGGCTATGGCGCGATACGAAGGATATTGAGCGTATGGCGGCGCATGCCGAGGGCACCTTCTGGTTCGTATTGCCTTCTCTGCCGATGTTCCTCCTGATTCCTTTCTTGCTGCGCCGGGGTGTCGGCTTTTATCCAGCACTGCTCAGTGGCTGTGCGTTAACCATTGGTCTTTATATGGGAATGGTGTTTTTCGGACCGCGCTTCGGGCTAAAGCTGTAGCGGCGGGATTTTCAGAAGGGGCAATTCATGGCTGGTATTGAACTGTATGCACCGCGCACTGAGCAGACACGCCGGACATGGACCTGGGCGGCGATCGTTCTGGGGTTTGTTATCATAACCCTTGGCCAGACCTTGACGCTGTTCCCGGTCTTTATTGTCGCGAAGCTGGCCCATATTCCGATTGATATGGCTAATCTGGGGCCATCAATGGAAGCAGCCATGACAAAATGGCCGGTCGTTGCGGCCATGCTTTTCGGATTCGCCTTCACGGCGCTGCTGATATTCTTGTGGGTCTGGTTGTTTGAAAGGCGCGGGTTACAAGCTATCGGGTTCAATCACGACGGCTTCCGGCGTTTCGGGCGCGGCTTTTTGACCGGGCTTGGATTTCTGGCGGCTGTGGTCGGGCTTATCTGGGCCGCCGGCGGCTACCGGATAGAAGCGGCGGGTGTTTGGGCGGTTCCTTCCCTGGCTTCCATTTTGCCTATTCTGATCCTGCTGGTCGGTTTCTGCATCCAGGGCAGCACCGAAGAGATTGTCATGCGGGGCTGGATCATGCAGCTGATAGCCTCGCGTCACGGTATTATATGGGCGATGGTCCTGAATGCGGTTATTTTCTCGCTGCTGCATGGCATGAACATCAAGCCCTCGCCCGAACTGGCGCTTGGCCTTCTCAATATCGTTCTAGTGGGGGTATTCTTCAGCCTTTATGCCATACGCGAACAATCAATATGGGGTGTATGCGGCTGGCATGCCGCATGGAACTGGCTTTTGGGGCTGGGATTCGGTCTTGAGGTCAGCGGCAGCGCCATTGAAACGCCCCCATTGGTGGTGGATCTGACCGGTGTCGACCTGGCGCCGTGGTGGCTTACCGGCGGCAAGTTCGGTCCGGAAGGCAGCATTGCGGCGTCCCTGGTGCTTGTGCTTGGCATAGTGTGGTTGATCTGGAAAGGCGCATTGAAGCCGAGCGCAGGCTATCCGGCGCCGCAAAAGCCGGTGGAAACGGCGATTTAGTCCGTGTTCTGTGCATAAACGGCGTTATGTGAGAAAGATTTGAAATCGCTGTTGACTCATGGGGGAGGGGTGGTTAGAAGCCGCCCTCCCGACGACGACAACGTCTTACGGCGACGACATGAACCGCAGGAAACTGCAGGAATTAGAGTCCCTTAAGACGAAATCAGAGGCGGGCGCCGGCCGGTGTTTTTGCCGAATTTCGCAACTGCAAAATTCTTGAAAATCTCGGTTGACAGGAGTTGGTGGTTTCCTTAGAAGCGCCGCTCCGGTTACCTTCGAGGCCTTTGGGTTTTGGTGGTAGTGTGGTTGAGAATTTGTTTTTGCTTTGTTGAAAAACATTTTAGAAA
>Ga0160496_1000050_pt1 | contig 153489 bp, 146 predicted proteins | sample DIDPMG_2_FD_108231 | JGI IMG/M metagenome (GOLD analysis project Ga0160496, IMG submission 108231) | Enriched soil microbial communities from UW Madison campus, WI, USA - DID2937_E24_FP MG | ecosystem: Environmental > Terrestrial > Soil > Grasslands | place: USA: Madison, Wisconsin | collected...
CGCATCCGAGGTCACGACAGGCGCGTCGTTGGTGCCGGTGATCGTCACCGTGATCGTTTCGGTGGCCGTGCCGTCCTGGCTGGTCACCGTCAGCGTATCCGTGTCGGTCGCGCCGGCATTCAGCGCCTGAGTTTCGGCCTTGGTGTTGTCGAGCTGATAGCTCCACACGCCGGTCAGCGGATCGAAGACGAAGCTGCCGTAGGTGCCGGCCAAGTCGGCCGCATCCGGGGTCTGGAAACGATTCTCGCCAGTATCCACATCCGTCACGACGAGGCGTCCGCCCGTGGACGGGCTGCCCGCCGCGGCATTGGCGACACCGCCCGCCTCGGAGACCGCGCCGGCGTCGTCGCCGGTGATCGCGGCCGTGTCATTGACCGCAGTGACAGTGATCTGCAGCACTGCCGTGTCCGCTCCGCCCTCGCCGTCGCTGATGGTGTAGCTGACCGGGGGCACCGTGCCGTTCCAGTCGGCCGTGGGCGTGAAGGTATAGCCGCCGTCGCCGTTCAAGATCAGCGTGCCGCCCGTGATGATCGCCGTCGCGCCGGCCGCATAGGTTTTACCCTCGACCGTGTAGCGCACCACGGTCAGCGTGTCGCCGTCCGGGTCAGTGTCCGGGCCGCTGGCGACCACCGTGCCGTCGCTCGTGCCGGTCAGCACATTGCCCGTCAGCACGGTGTCCTCGGCCACCGTCACCGTGTCGTCGTTGGCGGTCGGCGCCGGATTGGCGACCGTCCAGGTGAAGGTCTGCGTCGCCGTGGCGCCGCTCGGGTCCTCGGCCGTCACGACCACGGTGTACACGCCGCCCGCGCCGCCCTGGCTCGCCGATGCCGTCGGCGTACCGCTGATGATCCCGGTGGCCGCATCGATGGCCAGGCCATCGGGCAGGCCCGTGGCGCTGTAGCTCAGCGCATCGCCGTCCACATCGTCAAAGAAAGTGCTGGCGTCCAGGTCGGTGATGGCCACCGCGTCCGCGCCGGCCTGGTTGCCGATCGCCCCCACCGGCACCGGCGCGTCGTTCACCGCCGTCACTGTGATCACCAAGTCGGCTGTGTCCGTGCCGCCCTCGCCGTCGCTGATGGTGTAGCTGACCGCCGGCACCGTGCCGTTCCAGTCCGCATCCGGCGTGAAGGTGTAGCTGCCGTCGCCATTCAAGGTCAGCGTGCCCACGCCCGCGATCGTCGCGGTATCGCCCGCCGCAAAGAGTTCGGGCACAGTGTCGCCATCGATATCGACGCTGAAGCCGGTCACCGTCAGCGGGTCGCCGTCGGGATCGACGTCATTGCCCAGCACATTGCCCGTCAGGATCGTATCCTCGGCCAGCGTCACGGCATCGTCCTGGGCGGTCGGCGCGGGATTGGCCACCGCCCACTGGATGGTCTGGGTCGCCGTCGCGCCGCTCGGGTCGGTGACGGTGATGACGGCCTCGTAGTCCCCGGCGCCCGTCGCGCCGCCCTGGCTGGCCGACCGGTCGATGACGCCGCTGATCACCCCGGTCACCGGGTCGATCGTCAAACCCGGAGGCAAGCCCGCGGCGCTATACCGCAGAGCGTCGCCGTCCGCATCGGCAAAGAATGTACTGACGTCCAGATGGGTCCCGCCATCGGCATCCAGGCCGGCGCGGCCGGCGATCGAGCCAACCGCCTCCGGTGCGCGATTCGGCGCGGCGGGCGGATTGCCGCCACCTCCGCCTGTGCCACTGCCGCCGCCATCACCACCACCGCCGCCGCCCCCACCGCCGCCCGCGGCCGCTCCGATGGCGCCCAGCGCCAACAAGCCGCCGAGCCACGACGCCGACCAGGGGGCGGCACCGAAGAGATCCGATTCGATCTCGGTGAAATGAAACGACTCCCAGGGCGACGTGTATTGCCCCCACCAATCGACCCCCGCCTCGTCCTGCAGGACGAGGTCGCTGCGATTGCCTTGGGCGTCCGGGACGAAGAAATTCCGGATCAAGACCTCGTCGCCGTTCATCAGCACCAGTTGGAGATCGTCTCCATGCCGTTTGAACATATTCACGGCCTCGGGCGCGATCCCGAGATGGACGACGGAGGGGCTGCTGAGGCTGATATCACTCGTATCGAATTTTTCGATCTGGCGAGCGACTTTACTGAGGACTTGTGCTTGCATTGGGGGAGGTATCCGGTCGTTCAGATTACGGCGCCGGGTCTAGATAGTCTCGAAATAACGTGATCTTGACGACCATACGGCGCCTTTTATCCCCAATTTAACATCGAACTTACAAAAACAGTCGTTTTTTAACAATAATGAAGATTCTTCTGCTTTCAAGCTTTTCGCTCTATATTTTCGTTACATGAATTAATTGTTGAATCAACGAAAAACGCATACAAAGAAACTAAATCAAACTATTTATTTCAATATATTTATATATTAAGGGAGTAACGTATTCGTATTTAGAATAAATACGAAAATGCGTGCCATACGCCGCCAGACGGGCTGCGCCTAGGGATCACCCCGGCGACCTCGGGACGGCGCCTCGATCGCCGTGATCCCCCACCACGGCGCAGCCCCGAAAAAAAAACGCGCCATGAGGCGCGTTTCCGGCCGCCCCGTGCAGGGGCGTTGCGGACAGTCTCGCCGGCGAGCGGCGCGACCCCGGGCGATTATTGGTTCTTGCCGACCTGGTCGCCGATCACGCCGCCGATGGCGGCCCCCCCGACCGTGCCCAGGACGCCACCGCCCGTGACGACGGCGCCTGCGACCCCGCCGATGCCGGCACCGGTCACGGCGGATTTCTGGCGATGGCTCATGTTGTCCCACGAAGAGCATCCGGCCATGGCGATGACCATGAGGCCGGCCGCCCCATACTTCCCGAGTGTCTTGATGTTCATGTTGCGTTCTCCTTCAAGGCCCGTGGCGAGCTCGATTCAACAACGATGCTTCTTTTATAAACCAGATGCCCGCCAGGGTCTGTGAGCCGACGCTACAGTTGTATCCGTCGTCAGGATGACTTGACGAGGGCCAGGACGTCGCGAAAACGTGGGTGGGCCGGCGTCCGCAGCCATTCGAACAAGGCCATTTCAGAGGTGAGGATTTCCAGGCCGTGGTGCCGCCAGCGCTCGCAGGCGGCCAGGCGATCGGACTCGCGGCGCGAGCCGATGCCATCGGCCAGCAAGGCGGGGCGCAAACCGGCCGCGGCCAGGCCCAGGCCAGTTTGTAACACGCAGATGTGTGCTTCGGTGCCCATGAGCAACACGCGGTCACGGTGGCGGGGCAACTCGTCGGTGAAGCCGGGCTCGCGGCAGGCGTCGAAATGGGTTTTGGCGACGATGTGGTCGATATGCGGCGCCAGGTCGGCGTGGGTGGGGCCGATCTTGTCGGGCCAGTGTTCGGTGGCCCAGACCGGCACCTCGAGCAGGCGCGCCGCCTGGGCGATGCGGGCGGCCCGACCGCGCAATGCCTCGGCGTCGTGGATGGCGGGCAGGAGCTTGTCCTGCATGTCGATCACCAGCAGCATGCAATGGCGGGCTTCCAGCGTGGCGTGGGTGTTCATGGCGTCTCCTGTTCAGCGCCCGTCGCGGGCGGTCGTCCGCGACGGGCCGCCGCGATCAGCGCAGCGCCTTGAAGCGCAGGCGCCGCGGCTTGGCGGCCTCCTCGCCCAGGCGGTGCTTCTTGTCGGCCTCGTATTCCTGGTAGTTGCCGTCGAAGAACACCACCTTGGAATCGCCCTCGAAGGCGAGGATGTGGGTGGCGATGCGGTCGAGGAACCAGCGGTCGTGGCTGATGACCATGACGCAACCCGCGAATTCGAGCAGGGCGTCCTCGAGGGCGCGCAGGGTCTCGACGTCGAGGTCGTTGGAGGGTTCGTCCAGCAGCAGGACGTTGCCGCCGGCGATCAGGGTCTTGGCCAGGTGCAGGCGCCCGCGTTCGCCGCCGGACAGTTTGCCGACGAGCTTGTTCTGGTCGCCGCCCTTGAAGTTGAAGCGGCCCAGGTAGGCGCGCGACGGCATCTCGAAGCGGCCCACGGTCAGCAGGTCAGCGCCGTCCGCGATCGCATCGAATACGGTGCGGTCGTCGGGCAGGGCGTCGCGCGACTGGTCGACGTAGGCCAGCTGGACGGTCTGGCCGATATCGACCGAGCCCGAATCGGGCTGCTCGCGCCCGGCGATCATGCGGAACAGGGTCGATTTACCGGCGCCGTTGGGGCCGATGATGCCGACGATGGCGCCGGGCGGCACCTTGAAGCTGAGATCGTCGATCAGCAGGCGCTCGCCATAGGCCTTGGACACATTGCGGAACTCGATGACCTCGTTGCCCAGGCGCTCGGCCACCGGGATGAAGATCTCCTGGGTTTCGTTGCGTTTCTGGTATTCGTGCGAGGACAGCTCCTCGAAGCGCGCCAGGCGGGCCTTGGCCTTGGCCTGGCGGCCCTTGGGATTCTGGCGCACCCACTCGAGTTCTTTCTTGATGGTGCGCTGGCGGGCGGATTCAGCAGCCTCCTCGTGCTTGAGGCGGTCCTCTTTTTGTTCCAGCCACGAGCTGTAGTTGCCCTTCCAGGGGATGCCGTGGCCGCGGTCCAGCTCCAGGATCCACTCGGCCGCGTTGTCGAGGAAATAGCGGTCGTGGGTGACGGCGACCACGGTGCCGGGGAACTGGCGCAGGAACACCTCCAGCCATTCGACGCTCTCGGCGTCCAGGTGGTTGGTGGGCTCGTCCAGCAACAGCATGTCGGGCTTGGACAGCAGCAGCCGGCACAGGGCGACGCGGCGCTTTTCACCGCCCGACAGGTGGCCGACGTTCTCGTCCCAGGGCGGCAGGCGCAGGGCGTCCGCGGCGATCTCCATCTGGGTCTCGATGTCGTCGCTGCCGCTGGAGGCGGCCGCCGCGATCACGGCCTCGAGCTCGGCCTGCTCGGCGGCCAGGGCGTCGAAATCCGCATCGGGCTCGGCATAGGCGGCATAGACCTCGTCCAGGCGCCGGCGCGCGTCGAAGACCTCGCCCAGCCCCGCCTCGACCGACTGGCGGACGGTGTGCTCGGGATCGAGCTGCGGTTCCTGGGGCAAATAGCCGATCCGGATGCCGGCCATCGGGATGGCCTCGCCCTCGATGTCCGTGTCGACGCCGGCCATGATCTTGAGCAGCGTGGACTTGCCCGAGCCGTTGAGCCCCAGCACGCCGATCTTGGCGCCGGGAAAGAAGGACAGCGAGATGTCGCGCAGGATCTGGCGCTTGGGCGGCACGATCTTGCCGACCCGGTTCATGGTGTAGACGTACTGAGCCATAGGGAAATCGTGAAGTGACCTTGCAAAAATGCGGGCCGAACCATTCGGCCGCGGGAACACCCGATTGTAGGCCAGCGGCCATCCTGGGAGCCGGTGTCCGCGGCGCGGCGCCGCGCGAGCCTCTAAAATAAGAAGTTCCTCGCCTTTTTCGCACAAGAGCCCCGATGACGCCACCCCTCACCTTCACCGACACCGAAGCCGGCCTCCTGGGCCGCACCGCCGACGCCCTCAGCGCCTACATGGGCAAGCCGGTCATTGCCGAGATCATCGCCGAGGCCGAGGAGGGGTTCGAATGGGTGCTGTTCGCGGTGCCGCTGGCGCCGGGCGAAGACGCCGCCGAGCGGCGCGTGGTCCAGGCCGGCGGCCCCGGGGCGCGATTCCTGGGCAGCCGCGGCGGCCTGGCGCTGGAGGACGACCAGCCCCTGGAATGCGAATTCCTGTGGGCGATCCAGCTGTGCGGCCTCGAGGGCGTGCGCTTCATCAAGGTGGACGGCGACGGCGAGGAAGTCGCCTGGACGGACACCCTGGCCGATGTGCTGCCCTTCGCCATGGACGAGGCGCCGTCCGCTGCGGACGACGACGATGAGGACGGGGACGACGACGATCACGCCGATGACGAGGACGATGACGAGGACGATGACGAGGACGATGATGAGGACGGCTGGGACGAGGATGACGACGGCGTCCGGCACTGACGCGCCGTCATCGGGCCGCGCGACGGCCGCGCCCGGCGATCAGGTCAACAGGTGGCGGTGGCGCGGCGCACGACACTGATCCGGTCGCGCAGATAGAGGCCCGCGCCCACCGGCCACATCAGGCAGACCAGCAGCCGCGAGGCCGTATGGGTCAGGCGCCGGCCCTGGGGGCGCGGCTGGCCGCTGGCACGCATGTGCAGGGCGAATCGCGTATAGCGCGCCGCGGCCAGGAAGAAAGAACCGGGCTGGTAGCGGAACCAGGCCAGGCAGAATTCGACGGTATCGTAGGCCAGCAGCCACAACCCCAGGGCATGGCGCGCGCTTTCGGCGCCGCGGCCCTGGCGCGACAGGCTGTCGTCGCTGTCGTGATAGACGCGAAATACCTGGTTGACGAAACGCGTCAGGTAGCCCGCGCGGGCGATGGCGCGCCAGACGAGGCTTTCCGGCACGAAGCCCGGGATGTCCTCGGGGAAGGGAAACTGGCGCAGGACGTCGGTGCGCAGGCAGCCGAATTTCTCGCCGCGCACGTGGTACCGGAACGTCATGTCGAGCGAGGTCGCATCCAGGGCGTCCTCGGGGTACATGTCGCCCACGATGCGGCCGTCGGGGTGGGCGCACAGGCCGGTGATGGCCACATAGCGGCCACGCTGCGCCGGCGGGATGTCCTCCCAGGCGCGCGCCATGTTGTAGAGGGCATTGGGATCCAGGGCGTCGTCGCTGTCCAGGGCCACCAGCCATTCGCCGCGGGCGTGGCGCACGCCGTTGTTGAAGGCGGTCTTTTTGTGCTGGTTGGGCTGCCACACATAGCGGATGGGAAAGCTGGCCTCCTGCTGCCAGCCCTCGATCAGCGCCCGGGTCTGGTCGGTGGAGCCGTCGTCCACCACCACCCATTCGAAGTCCTGGAAGGATTGTTCGCGCAACGAATGATAGACGCGCGCCAGCGTGTGCGCGCGGTTGAACGTGGGTGTGACAACGGAAAAAAGATGGCGCCAGCTGACCATACCAAAGAATCCCTCTTGGAGCTGGTCCCATGATAGCCATAAAGAAAAACCACGGGCCGCCGGCCCGTGGTTTTCCCTGATGCTCAATTGTATGAAAACGAAACGCTCAGGCGCGCTTGACCTTTTCCAACATCTTGAACACGCCCTTGGGCGAGCGCACGAAAAGGCGCTTGAAAGCCTTGCCCAGGCACCGGCGCTCGAGGGTGTTGCGGCGCGTGCGTTTGATTTCTGCCATGAGGATCTCCTGGATTTGAATACGGTCGTGAAAGCAAAACACACCATTTTAACAAAAAAGCAAACCGTCACGCCGTCGGCCGGATGGCCGGCCGCGCATCATCCCATGGACGGACAGCCTATTGGCCGGTCGCCTATTGGCGGATGGCCTCGATCTGGACGACCAGGCGCACGGCGTCCGGGATGCCGGGCAGGCCGAAGTCCATGCCCCACTGGCTGCGCTGGATGTCCGCCTGGAAATCCCCGCCGCAGACCTCGCGGTCGATGCGCGGGTTCCGGTAGCAATTGAAGCGCTCGGCGCGCAGTTCGACCTCGTGCGTCGCACCCAGGAGGGTCAAGCGCCCCTGGACCGCGGCCAGGCGCTCGCCCTCGAAGACGAAGGCGGTGGACTGGAAGCGCGCCTCGGGAAAATTGCCGACGTCCAGGAAATCGGCGTTGCGCAAGTGCTCGTCGAACGGATCCGAGCCGCTGTCGATCGAGGCGGTGTCGATGCGAATATCGGCCTGGCCGCTGCGCGCGGCGGGATCGTAGGATACCCGGCCCTCGACGACGTCGAAGCGGCCGCGGGTGGTGGAGGTGCCGTTGTGCAGCACCTCGAAAGTCACGAAGGTGTGGTGGGGTTCGACCTCATAGTCGGCCGCCAGCACGGGCGGCAGGACGGCGAGGCCCAGCCACAGAACGGCAAGGCGGCGGATCATGGCAATCTCCTGACGTAGGCAACGGGCGCGGCCGGGACGGCCTATGCCACGCCTTCACCATACGGCAGGAAATCGCCCCGCGCGCGGGGCCGCGACACCATTGACTGACCTCGATCAAGGATGCGGTCCGCGACGTCCCCCACGGCGCCGGCGCACCACCCACACGGCCGCCCGGGGCTGCGCGCCGGAGTCCGGCGGATCGGATTATGATGGCGCGATGAATGCTCCCATCCGTATCGTCGGCGCGCGCCAGAACAACCTCAAGAATCTCGATGTCACCATCAACACAGGGGAACTGCTGGTCGTCACCGGCGTATCCGGATCGGGCAAGAGCTCCCTGGCCTTCGACACCCTCTATGCCGAGGGCCAGCGACGCTATGTAGAGACCTTCTCGCCCTATGCGCGCCAGTTCCTGGACCGCATGGACAAGCCGCAGGTCGAACGCATCGACGGCATCCTGCCGGCGATCGCCATCGACCAGGTGAACCCGGTGCGCAATTCGCGCAGCACCGTGGGCACCATGACCGAGCTCAACGACCACCTGAAACTGCTCTATGCGCGCGTGGGCCACCTGCATTGCGCGGGCTGCGCGCGCCCGGTCGAGCGCGACACGCCGGCCAGCATCGCGCGCCGGCTGGCCACGCTGTGCGCGGCCCGCGACCCGCGCCTGATCGTGACGTTCCCGGTGTCGTTACCGGCCAACTTCACCGACGACGAGGTGCGCGGCTTTCTCGAACAGCAAGGCTACACCCGCATCCACCGGTCCGAGGACCCGGCGCCCGCGCCGGCCGCCGCGCCCGGCCGCAAGGCCGGAGGCAAGGGCGCGAAGGTGCCGGCCCGGCGCATCCTGCATGTGATCCAGGACCGCTTCCGCCTGAGCAACGCCGAGCCCGCGCGCGTGGACGAGGCCCTCGAGACCGCGCTTGCGCAGGGCAACGGGCGCGTGACGGTGCATGCCCAGTTCGAGGACGCCGAGGAGGACTGGCGCTTCAGCGCGGGCCTGCACTGCGCCCACTGCGACATCGAGTACGGCACGCCGCTGCCCAGCACGTTTTCCTTCAATTCGCCCCTGGGGGCCTGCGAGCACTGCCGGGGCTTCGGGCGGGTGATGGGCATCGACTACGGCCTGGTGGTGCCGGACCCGTCGCGCAGCCTGCGCGGCGGCGCGGTCAAGCCCTGGCAGACCGCCAGCTACAAGGAATGCCAGGAGGAGATGGAGCGCTATGCCAGGCGCGCCGGCGTGCGCCTGGACGTGCCCTGGCGCGAGCTGTCGCCCGCCGAACACGAGTGGGTGATCGGCGGCGACCCCGACTGGAAGGGCGGCCCCTCGGCCTGGAAGCACCAATGGTACGGCGCCCAGCGGTTCTTCGACTGGCTGGAATCGCGCGCCTACAAGATGCACGTGCGCGTGCTGCTGTCCAAGTACCGCAGCTACACGCCCTGCCCCCATTGCGGGGGCTCGCGCCTCAAGCCCGACGCCACGCTCTGGCGGCTGGGGCGCGACACCGAGCCCCAGCCCGGCTACCCGCGCTTCATGCCGGTGCACGCCCGCTGGACCCCCGCGCAGCTGGACGCCCTGCCCGGCCTGGGCCTGCACGACCTGATGCGCCTGCCCATCGAGCGCGTGCGCGACTGCTTCGAGCGCATCGAGTTCGGCCAGGCGATGGATGAGGCCCTGAGCCAGCTGCTGGACGAGGTCCGCACCCGCCTGCGCTTCCTATGCGACGTGGGACTGGGGTACCTGTCGCTGGACCGGCAGAGCCGCACGCTGTCGGGCGGCGAGGTCCAGCGCATCAATCTGACGACGGCCCTGGGCACCTCGCTGGTGAACACGCTGTTCGTGCTGGACGAGCCCTCGATCGGCCTGCATCCGCGCGACATCCACCGCATCGTGCAGGTCATGCACCGGCTGCGCACCCACGGCAATACCCTGGTGGTGGTCGAGCACGACCCGCAGGTCATGGTCGCCGCCGACCGCATCCTGGACATCGGCCCGGGGCCGGGCGAACGCGGCGGGCGCATCATGTTCGACGGCACGCCCGAGGCGCTGGCGCGCTCCGGCACGCTGACGGGCCGCTACCTCAGCGGCGAGGCGCGGATCGAGGCGCCACGCCCCATGCCGGTGGCCGACGGCACGCCGCGCCTGGTGCTGGAAGGCGCACGGGCCAACAACCTCCAGAATCTCTCGGTGTCCATCCCGCTGGGCCGCCTGGTCTGCCTGACCGGCGTCTCGGGCTCGGGCAAGTCGACGCTGGTGCAGGATGTGCTGTACCCGGCCATGCTCAAGCACCTGGGCCGCCCGACCGAGGCGCCCGGCGCGCACGACGCCCTGCTGGGCGCCGAGCAGCTGGCCGACATCGTGCTGGTGGACCAGACGCCGATCGGCAAGACCGCCCGTTCGAATCCGGCCAGCTACGTGGGCGCCTTCGATGCGATCCGCAAGCTGTTCGCCGCCGCCCCGCTATCGCGCGAGCGCGGCTACACGGCGGGCACGTTCAGCTTCAACACGGGCGACGGCCGCTGCCCGGGCTGCGGCGGCACAGGATTCGAGCACGTCGAGATGCAGTTCCTGTCGGACGTGTACCTGCGCTGCCCGGACTGCGACGGCCGGCGCTTCCGGCCGCAGATCCTCGAGGTCCGCATCGAGCACCTGGGCCGCAGCGCCTCGATCGACGAGGTGCTGGACATGACGGTCAGCGAGGCGCTGGATTTCTTCAAGGGCCTGCGCGACGTGCAATGGGCGCTGGCGCCACTGGCCGACGTCGGCCTCGAATACCTGCGCCTGGGCCAGCCCGTGCCCACGCTCTCTGGCGGCGAGGCCCAGCGCCTGAAACTGGCCGGGCACCTGGCCCAGGCGGCCAAGACCCCCGCCACGCGCCAGCCGCTGGCGACCCGCGGCAGCCTGTTCCTGTTCGACGAACCGACCACGGGCCTGCACTTCGACGACATCGCGCGCCTGATGCGCGCCTTCCGCAAGCTGCTGGGCGCCGGCCATTCGCTGCTGATCATCGAGCACAACCTGGACGTGATCCGCGCCGCCGACTGGCTGATCGACCTCGGCCCCGAGGGCGGCGACCAGGGCGGCCGGATCGTCGCCCAGGGCACGCCCGAGGCCCTGATGGCGCAGGCCGATTCGCATACGGGGCGCGCGCTGGCGGACTACGTGCGCAGCCTCGAATCGCGCCGCAGCCTGCTGGCCGAGGCGCCGGCCGCCTACGCCGCCGTCCGCCCCGAGGTCTCGCGCGACATCCACATCGTCAACGCCCGCGAGCACAATCTCAAAGGCATCGACGTGCACATCCCGCGCGACGCCTTCACCGTGATCACCGGCGTGTCGGGCTCGGGCAAGTCGACCCTGGCCTTCGACATCCTGTTCAACGAGGGCCAGCGCCGCTACCTGGAATCCCTGAACGCCTATGCGCGCGCCATCGTACAGCCCGCGGGCAAGCCCGACGTGGATGCGATCTACGGCATCCCGCCCACGGTGGCGATCGAACAGCGCACCAGCCGGGGCGGACGCAAGTCCACCGTGGCGACGATGACCGAGATCCATCATTTCCTGCGCCTGCTCTACGTCAAGCTGGGCACGCAGATGTGCCCGGATTGCCAGGTCCCCGTCGAACCGCAGACGCCGGAGCAGATCGTCGCGCAGCTGCTGCGCGACCACGCGGGCGAGCACGTCGGCCTGCTGGCGCCGCTGGTCGTGGCGCGCAAGGGCTATTACACCGACCTCGCCAAATGGGCGGCCTCCCATGGCCACACGCACCTGCGGGTGGACGGGGTCTTCATCCCGGTGTCCCCCTGGCCGCGCCTGGACCGCTATCAAGAGCACACGATCGAGCTGCCGGTGCGCGACCTGATCATCGACGTGCGCGATGAAGGAACGCTGCGCGAGGCGGTGCGCGAGGCGCTGGCGCTGGGCCGCGGGCGCTTCAGCCTGCTGACCGGACTGACCGACGGGCCGGGCAATCTGGAGGCGCGCCGGGCCGCCGGCCCGTCGTCCGAACCCCGCACCCAGACCTTTTCGATCAAGCGCGCCTGCCCCAGCTGCGGCACCAGCTTTCCCGAACCCGATCCCCGCCTGTTCTCGTACAACTCGCGCCATGGCTGGTGCACGCACTGCTTCGGCACCGGCCTGCAGCTCCAGGGCTTCACCGCCGACCAAAGCGGCGAGGAGGCGGCCTGGAACGAATGGGCCGAGGGCGCCCCGCCGCCCTGCCCGCATTGCCACGGCCAGCGCCTCAACCGCGTGGCCCTGGCCTTCCGCTGGCGCGACCGCTCGATCGCCGAACTGGCCTCGATGGCGGTCAGCGACGCCCAGCGCTTTTTCCTCGGGATCGGCGGGCGCGGGCGCGAGGGGGAAATCGCGCGCGACGTGCTGGCCGAGATCCGCAGCCGCCTGAACTTCATGGAATCCGTGGGGCTGGGCTACCTGGCGCTGGACCGCGCCTCGCCGACGCTGTCCGGCGGCGAGGCGCAGCGCATCCGCCTGGCCGCGCAGCTGGGCTCGAACCTGCAGGGCGTGTGCTATGTGCTGGACGAGCCCACGATCGGCCTGCATCCGCGCGACAACCGCATCCTGCTGGATGCGCTGGCGCGCCTGGAGGGCAACGGCAACACCCTGGTGGTGGTCGAGCACGACGAGGACACGATCCGCCGGGCCGGCCACATCATCGACATCGGACCGGGCGCGGGCGTGCGCGGCGGCATGGTGGTCGCGCAGGGCAGCGTCGACAGCATCATGGCCAACCCCGCCTCGCTGACCGGACGCTATCTGCGCGAGCCCCTGCGCCACCCCATGGCCGGACGCCGGGCGGTCGAGGCCGACACGCCGATGATCGAGGTCGTGGACGCCGACCTGCACAATCTGCAGCGCGTCTGCGCGCGCATTCCCGTGGGGCGGCTGAGCGTCGTGACCGGCGTGTCGGGCTCGGGCAAGTCGACCTTGGCGCGCGACGTGCTGCTGGACAATCTGGCGCGCGCGGTGTCGGCGCGCAAGGCGCCCGCCTGGCGCGGCTGCGCCTCGATCCGGGGCTGGCAGGCGATCGACCGGGTGCTGGAGGTCGACCAGACGCCGATCGGCAAGACGCCCCGCTCCTGCCCGGCGACCTATGTCGGCTTCTGGGACGACGTGCGCAAGCTGTTCGCCGCCACGCGCGAGGCGCGCATGCGCGGCTGGACGAGTTCCCGTTTCTCGTTCAACACGGGCGAGGGCCGCTGTCCCGAATGCGAGGGCCAGGGCATGCGCACGATCGAGATGAGCTTCCTGCCCGACGTCAAGGTGCCGTGCGACGCCTGCCACGGCGCGCGCTTCAACCAGGAAACCTTGGGCGTGCGCTGGCGCGGCCGCAGCGCGGGCGAGCTGCTGCGCATGGAGGTGGACGAGGCGATCGGCCATTTCGCGGCGCACCGCAAGATTTCCCGCGCGCTGCAGCTGATGCAGGACGTGGGCCTGGGCTACCTGACGCTGGGCCAGCCCTCGCCCACGCTGTCGGGCGGCGAGGCGCAGCGCATCAAGCTGGTCACCGAACTCACCAAGGCGCACCTGGACGAGGGTCTGACGCGCACCGGCCGCGCCTCGCGCGCGCCGCACACCTTGTACGTGCTGGACGAGCCCACCGTCGGCCTGTCGACCGCCGACGTGGAAAAGCTGATCCACGTGCTGCACCGGCTGGTGGACGCGGGCAATACCGTGGTGGTGATCGAGCACAACCTGGACATCATCGCCGAAGCCGACTGGATCCTGGACCTGGGTCCGGAAGGCGGCGACGGCGGCGGGCGGCTGGTTGCGGAAGGCAGCCCGGAGCACCTCGCGGCCACCGCCACCCACACTGGCCGGGTCCTGGCCGAATTCCTGGCCCGCCATGGCGCATGATCCGCCGCCCGAGCTGATCGAGACCATGCGCCTCGAGGACGGGGCGGTCGCCCTGTGGCCGGGACATCGCGCACGCCTGGCGCGCTCGGCCGCGGTCCTGGGCTATCCCGCGGTCCCGGCGGCGCTGGATGCCTTGGTGGAACGCGCCTGCACGGCCGCGCCGGCCGGCGCCTTCCGCCTGCGCCTGCTGGTGGCCGCCGATGGCACGGCGCGCCTGGCGTCGAGCCCCCTGCCCGCCACGCCGCAGCCCGTGCGCCTGCGCCTGGCGCGCGAACCGCTGGCTGCGGACCCCTTCTGGCTGGGGCACAAGAGCACGCACCGCCCCTGGTTCGCGGCGGCCCAGGCCTGGCTGGACAGGCACCCCGAGGTGTTCGACGTGATCCACGGCAACGTCCGCGGCGAGCTGTGCGAGGGCAGCCGCAGCACCGTGTACGTGCGCGATGCCGGCGGCGCCTGGCTGACGCCGCCGCTGGACTGCGGCCTGCTGCCGGGGGTGCAGCGCCAGGCCCTGCTGGACGCGGGGCTGGCGCGCGAAGCGCGGCTGTCGCTGGCCGACCTGCGCGCGGCGCCCGCCTTGCGGGTGTCGAACGCCCTGCGCGGCTGGCTGGACGCGCGCCTGGACGCGGACGAGGGTGTAGGGGAACGGGACTAGCGCCCTGCTCCATTCATACGGATACGATGAGGGCGACCCGCGTTGCGGTCAGGCCGCCCCGTGGCCGGCCAGGGCCAGGCCCTGGCGCAGCGCACGATCGGCGGCCGCCAGACCCATGGCGGCGGTGACGGTGACGATCGAACCATAGCCGGCGCAGGACAGCCCCTGCGGGCCGGCGCCCTCGCGCGGCGCCTGCCAGGCCTCGGGCAGCACGACCGGCTGGTCGAACCACAGGCACGACACCCCCATGCGGGCCGGCCGGCGGCTGGGCCGCCCGCCCGCGGCGCCGCCCTTGGGATAGCCGTGGCGCTGCCGCAGGATCTGCCGCACGCGGCCCAGCAGCGCATCGTGCACGGCCTGGGACAGGTCACCGGCCCGTAGCGCCAGCGGATCGGTCTTGCCGCCCGCTCCGCCGCACACGACCATCGGCCAGCCCGCCGCGCGCGCTGCGAGGACCATGGCGACCTTGGCCGGCACCTGGTCGGTGCAATCCACCAGCACGCCCGGCCCCGGCGGGGCCGCGAGGATGTCCGCGGCATTGTCCGCGCCGATGAAGTCGTCGATGCCCTGCACGGCGCAGGCGGGATTGATGTCGCGCACGCGCTCGGCCATGGCCTCGACCTTGGCGCGGCCCAGGGTGCTGTCCAGGGCGTGGGCCTGGCGATTGATGTTGGATTCGGCGATATGGTCCAGATCGACCAGCGTCAGGGCGCCCACGCCGGAACGCGCCAGCGCCTCGACGCACCAGGTGCCGACCCCGCCGATGCCGGCGATCACCACGTGCAGGCCCGCCAGCGCCGCATGCGCGCCGGCGCCATGCAGGCGGTCGATGCCGCCGAAACGCCGCGCGGCATCGACCGGCGTTTCGGCGGCTGGCGGCGCGGCGGGCGCAGGAGGGAAGTCTGGGGTCATGGAGGGCTCGTCCAACACGCCGGCCATTTTAACGGACAAGTCCTCTACAATAGGGGCCTGATCCCCGCAACCCCCAATTGCCCCTACCCGTGAACGCCGCCAAGCCGTCCCTCCGCCGATCTCCGCCCGACGTCCGGCGCTTCAGGCTGCTGGACGACGCGGAGCACCAGGCGTCGATCGACCGCATGCTGAACGGCTGGGACCGGCGCAGCGACCTCTGGGTATTCGGTTATGGCTCGCTGGTCTGGCGTCCGGAATTCGAGCACCTCGAATCCCGCATGGCGCACATCCACGGCTATCATCGCGCCCTGTGCCTGTGGTCCCGCGTCAACCGGGGCACGCCCGAGGTGCCCGGCCTGGTCTTCGGCCTGGACGCCGGCGGCTCGTGCCAGGGCCGCGCCTACCGGATCGCCGCGGGCCGGGTTCCGCCCGTCATGGCCGCGCTGTGGCGCCGCGAGATGCCCAGCGGAGCGTACATCCCGCGCTGGGTGGCCTGCCGGACCCCCGAGGGCCCGATCCGGGCGCTGGTGTTCACCATGGACCGCGCCGCCGACGGCTACGTGCCGGGGCTGTCGGTGGACCAGATCGTGCCCATCGTGCGCCAGGGCCACGGGCGCTACGGCCCCTGCACCGAATACGTCCTGCAAACCGCCCAGGCCCTCGAGGCCGCCGGCATCCATGACCGCAAGCTGCGCGCCATCGCGCGCGCCGTCGCGGCCGACCACGCATCCGCCTAGGATCCCACCGAAGGCCGTCAACCCGCCATGTCCATTGCCGATATCCGCCAGACCTACCAGAAGTTCGAACTGCTGGAGTCCTCCGTCGCCGCCGATCCCTATGCCCAGTTCGGGCTGTGGTTCGACCAGGCCCTGCACAGCGAGGTGCGCGAACCCACGGCCATGACGCTGGCGACGGCGACACCCGCCGGGCGGCCGTCGGCGCGCATCGTCCTGCTCAAGGGCTACGACGCCCGGGGCTTCGTGTTCTACACCAACTACGACTCCCGCAAGGGGTGCGAACTGCAGGCCAACGCCACGGCGGCCCTGCTGTTCTTCTGGCCCGAACTCGAGCGCCAGGTGCGCATCGAGGGCCGCGTCGCGCAGGTCGCGGCCGAGGAATCGGACGCCTATTTCCGCAGCCGCCCGCTGGGGTCGCGCATCGGCGCCTGGGCGTCGCCGCAAAGCCGGCCGACGACGCGCGAGGCGCTGGCCGCGCGCGCGCAGGAACTGGCGCAATCCCTGGGGGACGACCCCGCGCGTCCGCCGCACTGGGGCGGCTACCGGCTGGATCCCGACACCATCGAGTTCTGGCAGGGCCGCCCCTCGCGGCTGCACGACCGCCTGGCCTATGCGCGCCAGGACGACGGCTGGACGCTGCAGCGCCTCGCACCCTGACGGCCGTCCATGCCTGTCTCGCCGACTCCCGCCGATTTCCCGGACCTGTACTTCCGATCCGCCCTGGGGCGCTTTCCCAGCGGCGTCACCGTGGTCACGGCCGAGCATCCCGACACCGGGCTGCCGCTGGGCCTGACCATCAGCTCCTTCAGCTCGGTGTCGCTGAATCCGCCCATGGTGCTGTGGACGCTGACGCACTCGGCCTCGTCCCTGCCGGCATTCCTGCGCATCGAACGCTATGTCATCCATATCCTGTCGGCCTCGCAAGTCGAGCTGGCCAGGCGCTTTTCCCGCGGCCCGCAAACCGAGCGCTTTGCCGGCCTGGACCTGGACCGCGCACCCAACGGCACGCTGATGCTGGGCGATCCCCGGTGCGCGGCCTGGTTCGAATGCCGCAACGTGCAGCGGCATCCGGCGGGCGACCACACCATCCTCGTGGGCCAGGTCGAGCATTGCCAGCGGCAGTTGATCGCGCCGCTGATCTACCACGCCGGCGATTTCGACCTGACCCCGGCCAGCGAACCCCTGTCACGCAATTGAACCCACGGACCCGGCGATCCGCGGGCGCGCCGCCGCCCCGGGCGGGCGCCTTGTTCAGCCAGATTTTTCATAGCTTCGCGACTCCTTAATTAGTGTGAACAGGCCCTAGACCATCATGTACGAGTACATCCTGACCCTGTCCTGCCCCGATCGCATGGGGATCGTCCACCATGTCACGGGCTGGCTGCTGACGCGGCACGGCAACATCATCCATTCACAGCAATTCGACGACCTGGATTCGGGGCGCTTTTTCCTGCGCATTCATTTCTCGCTGCCCGTGGAGAACGCGATCGACGAGATGCAGAACGATTTCGCGTCAGTTGCGGAACGGTTTTCGATGCAGTTCCAGATCCATGACAAGCGCCGCAAGGCCCGCCTGCTGATCCTGGTCAGCCGCCAGGGCCATTGCCTCAACGACCTGCTGTTCCGCACGCAAAGCGGCCAGCTGCCGGTCGAGATCGCGGGCGTGGCATCCAACCATCCGGACTTCCGGCCGCTGGCCGAGGCCCACGGCGTGCCCTTCCACCACCTGCCGGTGACGCCCGAGACGCGCGCCGACCAGGAACGGCGCATCCTCGAGCTGGCCGAACGCGAGCACGTCGACCTGGTGGTGCTGGCGCGCTACATGCAGATCCTGTCGCAGGACATGTGCCGCGCCCTGGAAGGCCGGGCGATCAACATCCACCACAGCTTCCTGCCGAGCTTCAAGGGCGCCCGCCCCTACTATCAGGCGCACGAACGCGGGGTCAAGATCATCGGCGCGACCGCGCATTACGTCACCCAGGACCTGGACGAGGGACCCATCATCGAGCAGGACATCGAGCGCGTCGACCATGCGATGGACGTCCAGGCCCTGACGCGAATCGGCAGCGACGTGGAATCCCTGGTGCTGTCGCGCGCCGTGCGCTGGCACGTGGAACATCGCATCCTGCTGAACGGCGCGCGCACGGTGGTGTTCCGCTAGCGCCGTCGGCGCGCCGCCCCTCAGCCGCCCAGGGCCAGGCCTTCGCGGCGCGGGTCGGCGCCGCCCTGCAAGCGTCCGTCGGGCAGGCGCAAAATGCCCTGCAGGCCGCTGGGGAAATCGCCCACGCGGATCTCGTGGCCCATGGCGCGCAAGGGGCCGGCCAGTGCCTCGGCCGGGGTGCCGGCCTCGAGTTCCGTGGCGCGGTTGCGGCTGCCGACGTGCGGCAGGTCGATGGCTTGCTGAATGCCCAGACCCCAATCCAGCACACCGATCAGCGTCTGGGCGACATAGTTGATGATGGCGCTGCCACCCGGCGAGCCGATCACCAGCACGGGCTCCCCATCGCGCATCACCAGCATGGGCGCCATCGAGCTGCGGGGCCGCTTGCCGGCCTCGACCCGGTTGGCGATCGGCCGGCCCTGCGCATCCTCGGCCAGGAACGAGAAATCGGTCAGCTGATTGTTCAGCAGGAAGCCGCGCACGAAGATCTTGCTGCCGAAGGCGCCCTCGACCGAGCTGGTCATCGACACCGCGCCGCCCCAGGCATCGATGATGGACACGTGGGTGGTGGACGGCGGCTCGTGGCTGCGGTCGGCCCCCGGCCGCGCCGGCCCGGCGGGCGGATCGCCCGCCTCGGCGCGGCCCATGCTGCGGTCCGGGCGGATCAGCGCGGCACGCGCGGCCAGGTAGGCGAGGTCCAGCATGCCGGCCACGGGCACCTGGACGAAATCCGGATCGGCCACGTAGGCATCGCGATCGGCGAATGCCAGGCGCCCCGCCTCGGAAAACAGGTGGGCGGCCTGCGGGGATTCGGGCGCGGCCTGCGCGATCGGCGTGTGCGCCAGGATGCCGAGGATCTGCAGCACCGCCAGGGGTCCGGCGCTGGGCGGCGGCGCGCCGCACAGGCGATAGGCGCGATACGGCATGCACACGGGTTCGCGCTGGATGGCGCGATAGCCGCGCAAGTCCTCCAGCGACAGGTCGCCCGGCACCGCATGGGCGGCCACGGCCTCGACCATGGCGCGGGCGATGGGCCCCTCGTAGAACGCGTCCGGGCCTCCGCGCGCGATCCGGTCCAGCGTATCGGCCAGCGCCGGGTTGCGCAGCACGTGCCCGACGGGCCACGGCCGGCCCTGCGGGTCATAGAAATAGCGCGCCGCCGCGGGCTGGCGAGGCAGGTCGCGGTCCCCCGCCAGCAGGGCGTGCAGGCGCGGCGAGACCGGGAAGCCCTCGCGCGCCAGGCGGATCGCCGGCTGGAACAGATCGGCCCACGGCAGGCGGCCCTCGGCCCGGTGCAGCAGCCACAGGGCGCGCAGCACGCCCGGCACGCCCACGGACCGGCCGCTATTGACGGCCTCGCGGAAATCCATGGCCTGGCCGTCGCGCATGAAACGCGCCGCCTGCGCGGCGGCCGGCGCGGTCTCGCGCCCGTCGTAGCTGCGTATCCGGCCGTCGCGGGCATCGAAGGCCACGATGAAGGCGCCGCCGCCGATGCCGGAGGATTGCGGTTCGACCAGGTTGAGGACCATCTGGGCGGCCACCGCCGCATCGGCCGCCGCGCCGCCGCGCGCGAGGACGTCGGCCGCGGCCCGGGTCGCCCAGGGATTGGCCGTGCTGGCCATGTAGTGATCGGCATAGGCGACCTGGTGCGCCGCGCGGCCGCTGGCGGCCTCGGGATTCAGGTGCTGGTGGTCCGCCGCCGGCATGCCGGCGCAGAACAGGCCGCCGATCAGCAGCGCCGCTAGGCGCCCGCCCATCTTGGGCAGGAATCGATGCATGGCTGCGTATTTGCGAGACACGATAGCCCCCTCTCGCACATCGGGCCGCGGCCCAGCGGCGATCAAGCCCAGGGAACCGCCCGGCCTGCCCGGCTTAGGTTTCGAGCTCGAACAGGCTGGTGACCTCGGTCTCGAGCACCTGGACGTCATCCTGGTTGTACATCCGCCAGGTCCAGCGCATGATGCCCAGGTCGTCGCGGCTGGCGGACACGCGCAGCGAGTCGACGGTGCCCTCGAACCGCAGGCGATCGCCGGGGCGCACCGGCGCCATCCAGCGCAGGCGCTCGAGCCCGGGCGAACCGAACGATTCCGAGCCCTCGAGCACGGCCTCGGTGGCCATGCGCATCGCCAGGCCGCAGGTCATCCAGCCGCTGGCGATCAGGCCGCCCCAACGGCCGGCGCGCGCGCGCTCGGCATCGACGTGAAACCACTGGGGATCGTAGGCCTTGGCAAAGGCCAGCATTTCCGCCTCGTCCACCTCGACGGGCGGGTGGGTGAGGACCATGCCGACGCTGAAATCCTTGAACTTCATAGTGATATTCCGACACGAACGGTGACTGGGCAATCCCGCAGTTTAACCGTTAGCGGCAGTCCTGCACCCCCCCCGCCGCACGCGCCGGACCGGCGCCTACTCAAAGGCTGCGGCGGCCCGGCCGATGCGATCGTTGACGCCCTGCCAGGCGGCATCCGCCGGTGGCCGCTGCAGGACGATCAGGGCATGGCCCGCGGCATCCAGGTCGCGCAGCACGGCGTACAGGCGCCGCGCATAGGCCACGGGGTCCGCCGGCATCACCACCCAGTCGACGCCCGCGGGCGCGGTGCCGGGCGCCTCACCGAGGACGACCGCCGCGATGGGGCCGCCGGCCGCCGCCGCATCCAGCGCCAGCAGGCCGTCGCGATCCAGCAGGCGCAGCGGCGTGCGCGGCGCATAGTGCGCCTTGAGGGAGCCGGACACGCGCGGCGCCGCCCGGTCGGGACGGGCGGGCATGACGCCCAGGACCTCCGCCAGGCGCCGCGCGCCGATGTGCCCGGGCCGCAGCAGCACGGGACCCACGCCCATGTCCAGGCGCGACAGGTCGAGTATCGTGGATTCGATCCCGACCTCGGAGTCGCCGCCCTCGAGAATCATGAGCGCCTTGGCGTCGCATTCGGGGAACTCGCCGCGCACGTGCTCGGCCCGCGTGGGCGACACCCGCCCGAACTTGTTCGCCGAGGGCGCGGCCACTCCGCCGTGGCCGTGCGGCTTGAGCGGCGCGAAAGCGCGCAGCAGCGCCTGGGCCACGGGATGCGAGGGACAGCGCAGGCCGACGCCGGACTGCCCGCCGCTGACGGCGGCGGGGATGTGCGCGGCGCGCGGCAGGATCAAGGTCAGGGGGCCGGGCCAGAAGGCCTCCATGAGGCGGCGCGCCTCGGCCGGCACGGCCGCCGCCCAATAGCCCGGGTCCGCCTCGGGCGCCAGATGGACGATGACGGGATGGTCGGCGGGCCGCCCCTTGGCGGCATACAGGGCGGCCAGCGCAGCGGGGTTTTCGGCGTCGGCGCCCAGGCCATAGACGGTTTCGGTCGGGAATGCCACGAGGCGGCCATCGGCCAGGCGTCGGGCGGCCTCGTGGATCAGGGCATCGCCGGCGGGATCCGCCTCAGGCATCGGGCAGCCCCAGCACCGCGGCCACGCGCGCGATGCGCTCGCGCAGTTGGCGGGGATCGTCGCCCAGCACATTGACGTGCCCCATCTTGCGTCCCGGCCGGGGCTCGGCCTTGCCGTACAGATGTAGGCGCGTGCCGGACACCGCCAGCACGGCGGCCCAATCGGGCTCGCGGCGCGCGCCGTCCGGACCGAACCACAGGTCGCCCAGCAGATTGAGCATGGCGGCCGGGCGCAGCAGCCCGGTATCGCCGATGGGCAGGCCCGCCATGACCCGGGCCTGCTGTTCGAACTGGCTGACCAGGCAGGCGTCCTGCGTGTAGTGGCCGCTGTTGTGCGGCCGCGGCGCGATCTCGTTGGCGACGATCCGGCCGTCCTTCAGCACGAAGAATTCCACGCACAGCACGCCCTGGTAATCCAGCCGGCGCGCCAGCAGCACGGCGTGGGCGCGGGCCGCGTCGGCCACGCGCGCGTCGACCGAGCCGTCGACCAGGGACAGCGCCAGGATGCCGTCGCGGTGCGTGTTGCGCGACGGCGAAAAAGTGACGACCGCATCATGGGCGTCGCGCACCACGACGACCGAGATCTCGTAGTCCAGCGGCTGCAGGGCCTCGAGCACGCAGGGCACGCCGCCCAGGCTGCGAAACGCCGCCTGGGCCTGGGCGCGGTCGGCGACCCGCACCTGGCCCTTGCCGTCATAGCCCAGGCGCGCGGCCTTGAGGATGCCCGGAAACAGCTCGCCGGGCGCCCCGGCGAGGTCGTCCTCGCCGCGCACCTCGGCATACGGCGCCACGGGCACGCCCGCCGCGCGGATGAAGCCTTTTTCCGCCATGCGGTCCTGGGCCACCGCCACGGCGTCGCCGCCGGGAGCGACGCGCACGCGCCGCGCCAGGCGGCGCAGGCTGTCGGCGGGCACGTTCTCGAATTCGGTACTGACCGCCGCGCACAAATCCGCCAAGCGATCGAGCGCCTCGGGATCGTCATAGGCGGCGCGCAGGTGACGGTCGGCGGCCATGCCGGCCGGACAGGTCTCGGCCGGATCCAGGACGGCGACGCGATACCCCAGGGCCTGCGCGGCATGGCAGAACATCCGGCCCAGCTGGCCGCCCCCCAGGATGCCCAGCCACGTGCCCGAGGGCAGCGCGGCGCCACGGTCGCCGGATCCCCCGGCCTCTGGCGGTGCGTCGGTCATGACGCCACCGGCGGGACGGTCATGGCGCGGGCGGCCTCGGTCTGGCGCCCGCGATAATCCTGCAGCCGGCGCAGCAGATCGGGATCCGTCATGGCCAGGTTGGCGACGGCATGCAGGGCGGCGTTGGACGCCCCGGCCTCGCCGATGGCGAAAGTGGCCACCGGCACGCCGCGCGGCATCTGCACGATGGACAGCAGGGAATCCTCGCCGCGCAGATAGCGCGACGGCACCGGCACGCCGAACACCGGCACCGGCGTGAGGGCCGCCATCATGCCCGGCAGGTGGGCCGCGCCGCCGGCCCCGGCGATGATGGCGCGCAGGCCGCGCCCGTGCGCCTGGGCGCCGTAGTCCACCATGTCAAGCGGCATGCGGTGCGCGGACACCACGCGGGATTCGTAGGGAATGCCGAATTCGTCGAGCACAGCGGCGGCATGGCGCATGACGTCCCAGTCGCTGGACGAGCCCATGATCAGGCCGACGCGCGGTGCGGGCGCGGTCATCGCGCCCTTCCCGTCAGGCGTTCCAGGGCCTCGACATACTTGGCGGCCGTGCGCTGCAGGACCTCGCCCGGCAGGCGCGGCGCGGGCGGGGTCTTGTCCCAGTCCTGGGTTTCCAGCCAGTCGCGCACGTATTGCTTGTCGAAGGACGGCGGGCTGATGCCCTCGGCATAGCCGTCCTCGGGCCAGAAGCGCGAGGAATCCGGCGTCAGCACCTCGTCCATGAGATGCAGGCGGCCGGCCGCGTCCAGCCCGAACTCGAACTTGGTGTCGGCGATGAGGATGCCGCGCCCCCGGGCGTACTCGGCCGCCTCCTGGTACAGGGCGAGGGTCACCCGGCGCAGCTCGGCGGCCAGTTCGCCGCCCACCTGCGCCACCACGTAATCGAAATCGACGTTCTCGTCGTGCTGGCCGAACTCGGCCTTGGCCGCGGGCGTGAAGATCGGCCGCGGCAGGCGCTGGGCCTGGCGCAGCCCGGCCGGCAGCGCGATGCCGCATACCGCGCCGGTGGCCTGGTAATCCTTCCAGCCCGAGCCGATCAGGTAGCCGCGCGCCACCGCCTCGACCAGAATCGGTTCGAGGCGCTTGACCACCATGGCGCGCCCGGCGACCTGGTCGCGCTCGTGGGGCGCCACCACGTCCTCGGGCGCGATGCCCGTGGCGTGGTTGGGCACGATGTGCGCCAGCCGCCCCAGCCAGAACTCCGTCAGGGCGGTCAGCACCCGGCCCTTGCCGGGCACCGGATCGTCCAGGATCACGTCGAAGGCCGAGATCCGGTCCGACGCCACAATGAGCAATTTATCGTCGCCCACGGCGTACATGTCGCGGACCTTGCCGCGCCCCACCAGGGGCAGCGACTCGATGGTGGATTGGTGCTGGGCCTTCATGCGGTTCCCGGTAGGATTGGACGGCAAGGGTCTGCGGCGGCGGGCCGCCTTACCGCACGACCTGCTTGAGCTCGCCGGCGGCGTAGCGGCGCGCCATTTCCTCCAGGGGCACGGCCTTGATCTTGGCGGCGTTGCCGGCGGTGCCGAATTGCTCGTAGCGCGCCAGGCAGATCTTCTTGGCGGCCTCGCGGGCGGGCTTGAGGTATTCGCGCGGATCGAACTTGGAGGGGTTTTCAGCCATGAAGCGGCGGATGGCGCCGGTCATCGCCAGGCGGATATCGGTGTCGATGTTGATCTTGCGCACGCCGTACTTGATGGCCTCCTGGATTTCCTCGACCGGCACGCCGTAGGTTTCCTTCATGTCGCCGCCGAACTCGCGGATCTCGGCCAGCAGTTCCTGCGGCACGCTGGAGCTGCCGTGCATCACCAGGTGGGTGTTCGGCAGGTGCGCGTGGATTTCCTTGACGCGCTGGATCGACAGAATGTCGCCGGTGGGCTTGCGGGTGAACTTGTAGGCGCCGTGGCTGGTGCCGATGGCGATGGCCAGGGCATCGAGCTGGGTCTGCTTGACGAAGTCGGCGGCCTGCTCGGGGTCGGTCAGCAGCTGTTCCATGGTCATGGTGCCCTCGGCGCCGTGGCCGTCCTCCTTGTCGCCCTTCATGGTCTCGAGCGAGCCCAGGCAGCCGAGTTCGCCCTCGACGGTGACGCCCAGTTTATGGGCCATCTGGACGACCTGGCGGGTGACGTCCAGGTTGTATTCATAGGAGGCGATGGACTTGCCGTCGGCCATGAGGGAGCCGTCCATCATGACGCTGGAGAAACCCAGTTCGATGGCACCCCGGCAGACGTCGGGCGACTGGCCGTGGTCCTGGTGCATGACGACGGGGATATGGGGGTAGGTTTCGACGGCGGCCTGGATGAGGTATTTGAGGAAGCCCTCGCCGGCGTATTTGCGGGCGCCGGCCGAGGCCTGCATGATCACGGGGCTGTCGGTCTGGTCGGCAGCCTCCATGATGGCCTGGACCTGCTCGAGGTTGTTGACGTTGAACGCGGGAATCCCGTAGCCGTTTTCGGCTGCGTGATCGAGGAGCTGACGCATGGAAACCAGGGCCATGGAAGGACCTCCAGATAAGAATGGATGGCGGAAAACCGGAGTTCCTGGGATTTTAAGGCGGATCGGGAATTGGTGCTGGGGGTGGTGGTTGCTGGTTGTTGTGATCGTTGTTGTGCTCGGTGTCGAGGTTTTCGGCTGTTGCTGCGGATTGGCAGGCACAGCTTCCGGGAACCCGCCTGCGGTCCGGCCTGACGGCCGGACTACCCCGGACCTTCCTCGTCCAAGCGGGCGGCGCGCAAACTCGGCCCTGCGGGCCTCAGACAGTGCGCGCCCCCACCTCGCGGCCTGCATGCCGCTCGGATTCGTCAGGCATGGAACAGTCCTCAGGACTGTTCCATGTCCGGCCTCATCCCCCCTTTCCTTCGGAAGCCTCCGGCGCTGGCCCAAAGTTCCCGGAAGCTGTGCCTACCAATCCGCTGGGGTGTCTGGCGACTAAAGTATGTAGGCTGGCGACCTATCCGTCTCTCACAGGCACCCAAGATTGGCCTCGCTCCGAGGGGCGAGCATAATGTAAGCAAATACATCGCCCTGAGAATACGTGGCTATGCGGACTGCGGCTGCTTTTTTCATCGTGCTATCACTCCTATCAGGATCCGCTGATGCTCAGAACACGCCTTGCTCCGGCAAGAAAGGCGGTAATCTCACATTGCGAAGGTGACGTGTTCGTATGCAAAGATGGCTCGGCAAGCGCGAGCAAGCGTTCCTGCCCAGCCTATCTGGGCGGCAGCAGTCGCGTAGCACCCTCCCCGAAAGAGTCCGCAGGGTCGAGTGCTGGATGCTCGTGTTCGAATAAAAGCTATTACACCGGGCCACGTGGTGGACGGTACTGCATTACCAGCACCGGGAGTAAGAGGTATGTGAGGAAGTAGTAGAGGGTTAATAGGCAAGTTAATGACGAGGCGAACCGCCTTTTGTCTGCTTCCGGCCAAGAGCGGACGTTAGATTGGGGCGCCGGATCGTTCATATTCGTCCAATCACTCTTGTTGACTAACGCCGGCTTACGTGCCGATTTGGAGCCGGGAAGCGGCAGAACATTGGCCGCAGGGCCGCCACTTGCTAGATGTGATTTTGTTGCGAATCCCTATTGGCTACACGAACGAGACGCTGCATGAGAAGCAGGCGCGTCATCCACCGAAGACTATCCAAAAATTTGTCATGGCCACCAGCACTCGCGATTTCGTCCATTCCGGTCTGCGCCCAACGCCGCACAGCAACTCGTGAAAGGCGGTGAAACTCCGACAGTGCACCGTAATGAGCGACTGCACTCCTGAAGGCGAACCACACGTTGACATCCTTCCATGTTTGCTCTGTCGAGCCAAGTTGGGCTTCCCTAAGAAGCCGAAATACAGTGTGAATAGATCCTTTGCTGAGACGAGGACTTCCATTCTCTTCCTCCATCACAATCCCCTCGTAGTCCGTAAGACACTCACTTGGATCGAACTCCTCTTGATCAGCCAGTAGCTCGAGTAGCTGCCACAAGCGAATGTACTGATACCCCGGATCACGCTCACGACGCGCTTCCTTGTACAACTCAGTCAGGAAGGCACTCATCGAGTCTTCCAATATGCCCTCGACATACGTCTCTAAAGATTCTGCCGATTCGCCTGCTAGCTGACCAGTTAGAAGATTGCCAACGTAGGCTGAAGGGATAGTAAACTTGGTGGAACGGCCTGAGCTACGATCGATGAGGACGACATCGAAAATCGCCCCTCCGGCATCTCTGGAAAGTGCGAGCGCGAGCAATACGGCGTTTGTCTTCTCGACACAATAATCTCTTGCAGCATCTAGCGAGTTCGATTGAACCGCTGGAAAATGCACAACGCAGACAGGGTTTGCGCGTCGCGATTGCGACTCGAGCTGCCCTCCGTACTCGAAAATGATGCCTGCCGATGTCCTTCGCTCAAGAAAATTGTTTACAAATTGGTGCGCGTCCCGGGCACCAATCCCATCATTTGTTGGCACTAATTCCAGTCGGTCCAGTCGAACACGCGTTCCAATGAGCACACCTTTAATAAAGACAAATACTTTATATAAAGCGCCAGGCATGGATATGTCATCCCGTATATCCAGCGGTTCAAGAAAACGCCTTTCAGCTTCTTGTTCAAGCTGTTCCACCTCCCCTCGGATAACATCAAGAGGCCTTACATCTTCAGGTGATTGGACGACCTCAAAGAATGTGCGCGGGTAGTCCTTTACGGCCACCAGATCGAGATGCGGTTTTTCATTCACTTCGCCACCATCGTGAAGCCTTAAGAACCGGACTTCATAAACACCAATCGCTAAGTGTCGCGTATCAATATCAACCACCGACTCACCCTCCGCTGTTCTCTTCGGTATCGTACCGAAGCTAAGCTTAGGGGATGGATTGAGGACACCACAGTCGTACACCTCGACCTGGAGCTGTGCATACTCAGATCCTCGTTTATGTTGCAGCCTCAACTCAATAGCTTGACCTTTGACTGCTGATGAAGTTGCGATCTCGACAATTGACATTCGTAATGCACCTAAATATAAAGAAGCCACACAGGTGGGTGGTACTTTACGCCACATGTGTCGCAAATGCCCACGAGTGAGTGCTTCTGGCAAAATTCTGCAGTCATGACTGGCAGCTTTGGGTTGAAAGCAGTCTGCCGCGGGAGCAGGGGTGGCCGCCTAAGCAAAGCTTCTCGATATCATTGATCATTGGAGACCATATGGACTATTTCCATGTCTTCGTACGCCAAGAAGGGGAAGCCGCCCTTCGAGTAGTAGCGCTCGACTTGACCGTAGACGAGATCAAACGCCACATTGTTAAGCCATATCGTCGCGGAGCGTCCATCGTTCAAGGCGGGAAGATTACCCCCGTAGCATCACTTCGAGAGCTGCGGATTTGCATGACTAGTACCGCTTTCGAACAAGCGTACAGCTCCGAGCATGCGGCTCAATCCAAGAAAATAGACGAGTTAAATCGGGGCGGTGGTGTGTTCTTTCTTAGCCCGGGCCCTGGTCACGACGACATGGCGGACTCGTTCGAGAACGTTACGAACCTGTTCTTGCGTGGCAAAGGGCCTGGTCATGCGGGACGGCCCCATCCTCTCGTCGCCATCACCAATCACCCGATCGTCTCGACTGTTGTTGGCGGCATCGTGCTAGCAGGTTTGGTGTTCTACCTCGGGTGGAAATGACGGCATCACTGTGCGCCAATCGAAGCGTCGCGACAAGCACGCCATTTCACGGCGCATTGCTGAAGAGGGTGAGCCTCGCTGAGTGCCGCGCAAGTGCAGCACGTCTCAAACGTTACACACTAAAGGAGGCGCAGTGCACCAACTGACAGAACTTTTGCAGCGCGCAACCGCGAATGTGCCGCCTCAATACTTTCAAGTTGCGCTGGACGGCGGCGATCCGATCTACCGTGAACGGGTCTACTGCTATGAGTTGTATCACCAACTCCGTTGTCAGTGGCCTACCAACACGCCCTTCTACCTAAACGGCGAACTCGACAAGGCTGCACATCCAATCCTTCGGGAGCTTGGTGCGGACTATGCCAAGCCCGACTTCCTGATTCATCAGCCCGGCTACATGGCGGAAAATCACACCATCATCGAGGTCAAGTCTTCGAATGCCCAATGGAATGGGATTGAGAAGGACCTGAAGACGCTTTCGCTTTTCCGGGCCAAAGTCAACTATCAAAGGGCGATCTACTTGCTATTCGGTTATGAGGTGGCGGTTGCCGCGGAACGCGTACGTCGAGTGGCGGCCGGGCTAGATGGACTCCAGGCAATCGAGCTATGGCTACACACGATGCCCGGCGAGTCTGCTCAACAAGTGGGCGTCGACATTGACGCCTGACCGTGGACCTCGCCGACTACGCAGGCGTTGGTCTTGACTACTGATTGTTCGCTTTTTGCAAACTCGTCGGGCGGCTTTGGATCGGAAGCAGACTCTCATATACAGCTTCTTCGCCCCTGACACAGCCACCCTGCCCTCCTTACCAACAGCGCCCCCCCAAACCATCCCCCAAGTACCACAACGCTGTACACTCCTCGCAACCGCCCGGGGACTTGCGATGATTACCCACATTTCTCACCGCTACACGGATCAAGAGGCGCTGGAGGCTTTGCTAAACGACAGCAAGCTTCTGGATATCATTTCGACGTCCTCCTCCATACTGGTCCAGATTTTCTCGGCAAACACCAGCGCCGCGCACCTACGGGCGGTCGCAGCGCTGATCAGCACCAAGCTGCCAAAGGCAACGGTGGTGGGCGCAACCACGGTTGGCGAGGTCTACGAAGGTCGCTTGCTCACAAACAGCACCGTGGTGGGAATCACCTGCTTTGAGAGTTCGACGCTCTCTGTGATGGCGGTGTCTTGCCAGGATACGCCGGTGCGTCAAATGGGCGCCGAACTGGGGACACGCATCAGTCAGTGCCCAGGAAAGATCGCAGGCGTCATTCTGCTGGCGACTCCCTTGAGCATCGATGCGGGCGCCCTCCTCCAGGGTATCGAATCGACTGCGGGTGGTTTTCCAATTTTCGGCGGCGGGGCCGGGGATTACGCCGCGATGACCCATTCGCTGGTGTTTGCCGGCGACCAGCACTACCCGCGAGGCGCGGTGGCAGTGGTGCTGGCCGGGGACGAGCTGCACATCGAGTCCAGCACCTATTTGGGCTGGCGGCCTTTGAGTAAATCGATGCAGGTCACGGAGGTGGACCAACTGCGGGTCAAGACGGTCGATGGCAAGCCCGCCTTCGATGTGTACCGGCACTATCTCAACATACCCAATGACGAGAATTTTTTCCTGAACGCATTGGAGTTTCCCTTCCTACTGGAACGGTCCGGCGAGCTAGTGGCCAGGGTGCCGATCGCGGCGGACAGCGATGGCGCATTGCAGTTTATCGCCGACATCCAGGCGGGCGAGCGTTTCCGCATCGGTTATGGGGACATGGATTTGATCGTCAGCGATGCCTTGCACATCCATCAATCCATGGCGGACTTTTCACCGCAGGCGATATTCCTGTACACCTGCGGGTGCCGCCGGTTTCTGATGCAGAATGATGTGGACCTGGAAACGCTGCCGTTCGAGGCTTTGGCGCCCACCTTTGGCTTTTATACGTATGGGGAATTCTTTTCATCGAACCACCTCAGGCTGTTGAATTCGACGATGGTGGCGATTGGATTGCGCGAGGGCGAGACGGCCGATGCCGGTTCGGATCGGACGCTGGCTCACCATGCCGATACGGCAGTCGATGGCAGCGATCCCTACGCGCATAAGCACACGCGGGTGGTGTCGCGCCTGATGCGCTTCATCGATGCTGTCACGGCGGAGCTTGAGGCCTCGAATCGGGAAATCACCCAGCTTTCGCGGACGGATCGCCTGACCCAGCTGGTCAACCGGATTCAGTTGGATCACGTGCTGGAGGAGAACCTGCAGCAGGCCCTGCGCTATGCCGTGCCTTTCTCGATCATCCTGCTGGATCTGGACCACTTCAAGCAGGTCAACGACGTGCATGGCCACTTGGTCGGTGATGAGGTGTTGGTGAGCACCGCCAGGATCTTGACGGCGAATACGCGCATCACGGATACGGTAGGACGTTGGGGCGGGGAAGAGTTCCTGATCATCGTGCCGAATGCCGGCCTGGGCGACGCGGCCCGCCTGGCGGAAAAGCTGCGCAGCGGGATCGCGGCCCATGATTTCCCGACCGTGGGGAAAATGACGGCCAGTTTCGGCGTCACATGTTTCGAGCCCGAGGATGATGTCGTGACGATGATCAGCCGGGCTGACATGACCCTCTATGCGGCGAAGCGCGCGGGGCGCAATCGGGTCGAGGTGGCGTAGGCCTGACGATCAGGACAGCCCCGTATCTGATGGACATGATCTACGCACTTTACGCGGTGATTATGGTGAAAATTCTAATGGAGAGAATTATATTCCGCGTAATTTGCGGCGAATAAACTCCTAATCACCGCAACCAATTTCGCGCTTGCTCTTGGTGTCCATATCCGCCCTGTCAACGGCGCGCCGACTTGGGTCGGAACGCCTTGACGACGGCGTCGTGGGTCTCGATGTAAGGCCCGCCGATCAGGTCCAGGCAGTACGGCACGGCGGCGAACACCCCCGGCACCAGAACCGACCCATCGGCGTCGCGCAGGCCCTCGAGCGTTTCCTGAATCGCCTTAGGCTGCCCCGGCAGATTGATAATCAGCGCGGCATGGTCGGGCAGTTCGCGAATGACGGCAACCTGGCGCGACAGGATGGCGGTCGGGACAAAGCGCAGGCTGACCTGGCGCATCTGCTCGGCAAATCCTGGCATTTCCCGAGTGGCGACGTCGAGGGTCGCCTCGGGCGTCACGTCACGGCGCGCGGGACCGGTGCCGCCGGTGGTCAGAACCAGGTCGCAGCGCGCCTCGTCGACCAGTTCGCGCAAGGTGGCGGCGATACGCGGCCGCTCGTCAGGGATCAGGCGCGAGACGATCTGGGGCGGTTGGACCAGCGCGCGCTGCAGCCAGTCGCTCAAGGCGGGGATGCCTTGATCCTGGTAAGTCCCCGAGGCCGCCCGATCCGAGACCGAGACAAGCCCGACCAGCAGTTCGTCGGGGTGGCTGCGCTGCAGGGGGAATGCTTGGGACATGAATGAGCTCCATGAATACCGAGTCGGATGGGACTATAGGGTACTGTAGGACCCATCCCGTGGGTAGCGGACCCCGTTCAATTCATCCCCTTAGGCTCCAAACGCCCCGTCTATCGTGTGCATGGCCCCAGTCACGAAGCCAGCCTCCGGACCCGCCAGCCATGCCACCATTGCCGCGACTTCTTCGGGCTGGCCGTGGCGCTTGATGGCCATGAACCCATGTAGTAGATCTTTCATCGGCCCATCGGCCGGATTGGCATCCGTGTCGATGGGCCCCGGCTGAACGACGTTCACAGTGATGCCGCGCGGGCCGAAGTCACGCGCCAGGCCGCGGGCCAGCCCCTGTAGAGCGGACTTGCTGAGTGCATACGCGGCCATGCCAGGCACAGGCATCCGGTCGCCATTCACCGATCCGATGATGATGATTCGGCCACCGTGGGGCATGCGGCGCGCCGCCTCGACAGCGGCGTGATACGGCGCATGCACATTGATTTTGAACAGGCGGTCTATGGCATCCGGATCCAGTTCGAGCGCATCCCCAAAGACTCCGATGCCAGCATTCACGACCAACACGTCCAACGGGCCGCTATCACGCACCTGTGCAATGACGGCGTCCCGGTCGGCGCTGTCCGTTTGGACTGCCTTGCTGGACGTCTCTGCGGCAAGCTTTTCAGCCGCGGCCTGAGACTCGGAGTAGGTGAACGTTACATTGCCCCCCTCTGTGACGAAGCGCCGCACGATCGCCGCCCCAATTCCGCGACTTCCGCCCAGCACCAACACCGATTTCTTCTCGAACACAGCCATCAGACACCTCTGGATTAAATATGTAGGAACCACTACAATAAATGAACCGACGAGGATGTCAAGCATTTTTTTAGTTATGACTACAAAATTAATCCGGCCTCGAGGTCGACCGCGCAAATTCGATGTGGATGAGGCTATCGCCACCGCTCAGAGCCTGTTCCATTCCCGAGGCTATGAGGCGGTCAGCGTCTCGGACGTGACGGACGCGCTGGGCATCAACACACCCAGTTTCTATTCGGCCTTCCGAAGCAAAGCCGGCCTTTATGAGCGGGTCATCAACCGGTATGCGAACCATGGAGCCATTCCGCTTGCCGATATTCTGCGCCCTGACCGCCCTACAGCGGAGTGCATCGCAGCACTGCTTGAGGAAGCAGCGCGTCGTTATGCCACTGACCCTGCCGCCACTGGATGCATCGTACTGGAGGGGTGTCGCAGCAGTGACGAAGAAGCCCGTGCGCTTGCACGGGTTGCGCATCGGGCTGCAGTCGAAGTCATCCGCAAGTACATTGAGGCCCGGCATCCGTCGGATGCGGCGCCAATTGCGGAGTACGTCAGCACCCTGATGATTGGCCTTTCCGCACAGGCGCGCGCCGGAAAAGGACTGGACACACTGCTTGAAACCGTGCGCGTCGCCAACCTTGCCATCGCGTCCGCCCTTCGCGCATGACATCGCCTGCTATCTTGATAGTCAAACTAGTTCGCCGCCACGCTCAAAGCCCGAAAATCGTTGCATAGCGCCCCGGCTTGAAGCCGACTTCAATGCCGTGCGGCGTCGCCAGCACCGGGCGCTTGATCATCGTCGGCTCTGCGACCATCAGGTCGATCGCTCTGGCTTCATCCAGACCGTCGCGTACCGCTGCAGGCAGGGCACGGAACGTCTTGCTCGCCTTGTTCAGCACCTTGTCGAGCCCTGCTTCGGCAACCCACGCCGCGACTTCGGCGCGGGTGATACCCGCGACGCGATAATCGTGGAATGTGAAATCAACGCCCTGCGCACCAAGCCACGCGAAGGCCTTCTTCATCGTGTCGCAGTTCTTGATGCCGTAAATGGTAACTGTCATGTCTCGGAACTCCGCAATGGGTCGGTGTAACATGGCTAGAGCGCGGCACTCAAAGTGTCATGAAACTAGCCAGAGCATCGTCAAAACCCAGAAATTCGTGTGTAAGGAGCCTCTATGTCATTTGAAGGAAGCTGCCATTGCGGGACTGTTCAATTCAAGGTTGACGCCCAACCGCCGTCCAAGGCCATTAGTTGCAATTGCTCTCACTGTCGACGGAAAGGGTTTTTATTGTCTTTCTTTCCCGCAGAGCAATTCGTCTTGATGCAGGGTGAAAAATCCCTTCGCTCCTATCTGTTCAATACGCACAAAATCGAACATCAATTTTGCCAGAACTGCGGCACCGAGCCTTTCGCATACGGGGCAAATCCTGACGGATCCCAGGTTCGGGCCATCAATCTGCGCTGCGTGCCGTCAATCGATCTGAATGCCCTGGAGCTTCAGTACTACGACGGCGCGAAAGCATGAATTGACGACTGGCGGGGCGCAGTGCCACGGTACGATCCCGGCAAACCATCCACCGCCGGCCACAATCGCCCCATCCGCGCCGCATCAGCCATTCGAACCATAATCACCCCCACTACTGCGTATTCCGATGATTGTGACCACCGATTCCGGTGATCGTGGCCGGTGCGTTTCAGTGGGGCTGTAATCACTCAGCGAAACCTGCACAGGTCAGGCGGCTAATGCGAAGGCCTAGGCCGGGGTTTACATGTTCAGTGCCTGGTGCGGGCGTCGGTGATTGTAAAAACGGATCCAGTCGCCAATGACGCGGCCGGCCTGCTGTACAGATTCAGCGCATTGTTTTGAAGGGGCCGTCTCATGCCTAGCCCGCGCCTGTCTCTGCCCGCCGCCTACATCGACCCAGCGTTCCTAGCCTGCCTGGGCGGGGCCATCAACACGCCTGAGTTGTCCGACAGCACGACCGCCTCTACGGCTCGACCTTGATGTCCCGCGTCTCGCCCATCGAGCGCATGGTGGCCTGCCAATCCGACGCAACAGCCGAAAACCCCAAAACCCCAGCAACACCCCAACAACAATCACCCCCCAGCCGCCCTCTCCTTCAACACCGCCACCGCCGGCAACGACTTCCCCTCGAGGAACTCCAGGAACGCCCCGCCCCCCGTCGAGATATACCCCACGCGATCGGCGATGCCGAACTTCGCAATCGCCGCCAGCGTATCCCCGCCGCCCGCGATCGAAAATCCATTCGAGGCCGCGATCGCCTCGGCAATCGCCCGGGTGCCCCCCGCGAACGCCTCGAACTCGAACACCCCCACCGGCCCGTTCCAGACGATCGTGCCCGCCTCGCGCAACTGCGCCGCCAGGCGCGCCGCCGTGCGCGGCCCGATGTCCAGGATCAGGTCGTCGGCGCCGACGTCGGCCGCGTCCTTCACCGTCGCCGGCGCATCCGCCGCAAACGTCTGCGCGACCACCACGTCCTCGGGAATCGGCACCTCGACCCCGCGTGCGCGCATCGCCTCGATGACCGCGCGGGCCTGCTCGACCTGGTCGGGCTCGGCCAGCGACTTGCCGATGGGCAGGCCGGCGGCCAGCATGAAGGTGTTGGCGATGCCGCCGCCCACGATCAATTGATCGACGCGCTCGGACAGGGACTGCAGGATCGACAGCTTCGTCGAGACCTTCGAGCCGCCGACGATGGCCGCCATCGGCCGGCGCGGCGCCTCCAGCGCCTTGCCCAGGGCCGTCAGCTCGGCCTCCAGCAAAGGGCCGGCGCAGGCCACGGGCGCAAAGCGCGCGATGCCCTCGGTGGTGGCCTCGGCGCGGTGGGCCGTGCCGAAGGCATCATTCACATAGACATCGCACAGGGCCGCCATGCGGCGCGCCAGGTCGGGATCGTTCTTCTTTTCGCCGGGATTGACGCGGCAATTTTCCAGCAGCACGACCTCGCCCGGGGCGACCTGCACCCCGCCGACCCAGTCGCGCACCAGGCGCACGGGCTGGTCCAGCAATTCGGACAGGCGGCGCGCCACGGGCTCGAGGGAGTCCTCGGGGTTCAGGACGCCTTCCTTGGGACGGCCCAGGTGCGAGGTGACCATGACGGCCGCGCCGGCGTCCAGGGCCATGCGGATGGCCGGCACCGAGGCGCGCACGCGCGTGTCCTCGGTGATGCGCCCCGCATCCAGGGGCACGTTCAGGTCGGAGCGGATGAAGACCCGCTTGCCGGCAAGGGCGCCGGATCCGGCCAAGCCGGACAAGGTCAGGACGGAGGTGGACATAGGGTGGGCTCCAAGTGGATACGATGAGGGCGGGTTGCCCCGCCCTCGTGTTGCCTGCCGGCCGGCTTATTTGGCCGACATCAGGGCGACCGTGGTGTCGAGCATGCGGTTGGAGAAACCCCACTCGTTGTCGTACCAGGAGCCGACCTTGACCAGCGTGCCCTCGGAGACCTTGGTCAGGCCCGCGTCCACGGTGCTGGAGACCGCGGTGTGGTTGAAGTCGACCGAGACCAGGGGTTCCGTGGTGTAGTCCAGGATGCCCTTCAGCGGGCCGTTGGCGGCCGCCTCGAGGATGCCGTTGACCTCCTCGACGGTGGTGGCGCGGGCGGCCACGAAAGTCAGGTCGACGATGGAGACATTGATCGTCGGCACGCGGATGGCATAGCCGTCCAGTTTGCCGTTCAGTTCGGGCAGCACCAGGCCGACGGCCGACGCGGCGCCGGTCTTGGTCGGGATCATGCTTTGCGTGGCCGAGCGCGCGCGGCGCAGGTCCGAGTGATAGACGTCGGTCAGGACCTGGTCGTTGGTGTAGGCGTGCACCGTGGTCATCAGGCCGTTGACCACGCCCAGGTCCTTGTTCAGCGCATAGACCAGCGGCGCCAGGCAGTTGGTGGTGCAGGAGGCGTTCGAGATCACCGTGTCCGAGGCCTTCAGGACCTGGTGGTTGACGCCGTAGACGATGGTGGCATCGACGTCCTTGCCGCCGGGAGCGGAAATGATGACCTTTTTCGCGCCGCCCTTCAGGTGGGCCGAGGCCTTTTCCTTGGAGGTGAAAAAGCCCGTGCATTCCAGCACCACGTCGACGCCCAGATCGCCCCAGGGCAGCTTGGCCGGGTCGCGCTCGGCCAGCACGCGGATGGGATCGCCGTTGACCACCATGTTGTCGCCATCGACCTCGACGGTGCCCGGGAAGCGGCCGTGGGCCGTGTCGTAGCGGGTGAGGTGGGCGTTGGTCTTGGGGTCGCCCAGGTCGTTGATCGCCACGATCTGGATGTCGTGCTGCTTGCCGTCCTCATAATGGGCCCGGAGGATGTTACGGCCGATGCGGCCATAGCCATTGATCGCCACGCGTATGGTCATGATGGATCTCCTGTTTACAAAAGCTGCTCGACCGTGGCGGCAAGGTGTTCAGCCGTCAGGTTGAAGTGTTTGAACAATACCCCCGCGGGGGCGGACTCGCCGTAGGTGTCGATGCCGACGACCGCGCCTTGCAGGCCGACGTACTTGTACCAGGTGGTGGTGCCGCCGGCCTCGACGGCGACCCGCGGCAGGCCGTCGGGCAGCACGGCGCGGCGCCAGTCGTCCGGCTGGGCGTCGAACACCTCGGTGCACGGCATGGACACGACGCGGGTGGCGACGCCCTTGGCGGCCAGCAGGTCCTGGGCCTGCAGGGCCAGGCCGACCTCGGAACCGGTGGCGATGATGACCGCGCACGCGCCGGGGGCGTCGCGCAGCACGTAGCCGCCGCGGGCGATGGCCTCGGTGGTGCGCTCGTCGCGCGCGACGAAGGGCAGGTTCTGGCGCGACAGCAGCAGGGCCGTGGGGCCGCCTTCGCGCACCGTCATGCCCAGGCTGGCCGGGCGCGACAGCGCCGCCGTCCAGGCGGCGGCGGTTTCGGTCGTGTCGCAGGGGCGCCAGACGTGCAGGTTGGGAATCAGGCGCAGGCTGCCGGCGTGCTCGATGGATTGATGAGTGGGGCCGTCCTCGCCCAGGCCGATCGAGTCATGGGTAAAGACATGAACCACGCGCTGGCGCATCAGGGCCGCCATGCGCAGGGCGTTGCGGGAATAGTCCGAGAAGGTGAGGAAGGTGCCGCCGAAGGGCAGGTAGCCGCCATGCAGCGCGATGCCGTTCATGATGGCCGCCATGCCGAACTCGCGCACGCCGTAATTGATGTGGCGGCCGGCCTGGATGGCGTCGGTGCCGGCGCGTACCGGCGCCACGCCCTTCCAGTCGGTGAAGTTGGAGCCGGTCAGGTCGGCCGAGCCGCCCAGCATTTCCGGGAGGATGGCGGCAAAGGCCTCGATGGATTGCTGCGAAGCCTTGCGCGAGGCAATGGATTCGCCCTTGTCCTGGGTCGCGCGCAGCACCTCGGCGGCGCGCTGCGCGAAGTCGGCGGGCAGTTCGCCGGCCATGCGGCGGCGCAGTTCCGCCGCCTCGGCGGGATGGGCCTCGGCATAGCGCGAGAACAAGGCCTCCCAGTCGGCCTGGCGGCGCGCGCCTTCCGCGCGCGCGTCCCAGTACTGGTAGACCTCGGCGGGGATCTGGAAAGGGTCGTGCGTCCAGCCCAGGGCGTGGCGCGTGGCGGCGATCTCGTCCGCGCCCAGCGGGGCGCCGTGGACTTTCTCGGTGCCGGCCTTGTTGGGCGCGCCCTTGCCGATGACGGTGCGGCAGCACACCAGGGTCGGCCCCTGGCCGGCCGCGGCGTTGGCCTGGGCCTGAGCGATGGCGGCCTCGATGGACGCCATGTCGTGGCCGTCGACGCCGCGCAGGACGTTCCAGCCGTAGGCCTCGAAACGCGCCGGGGTGTCGTCGGCGAACCAGTCGCGCACCTCGCCGTCGATGGAAATGCCGTTGTCGTCGTAGAACACGATCAGCCGCGACAGCCGCAGGGTGCCCGCCAGCGAGCAGGCCTCGTGCGAGATGCCCTCCATCAGGCAGCCGTCGCCGACGAAGGCGTAGGTGTCGTGGTCGATGAGGTCGTAGCCCGGGCGGTTGAACTCGCGCGCCAGCAGCGCCTCGGCGAGCGCCATGCCCACGGCGTTGGCCAGCCCCTGGCCCAGCGGCCCGGTGGTGGTCTCGACACCCGCGGTGATGCCGACCTCGGGATGGCCGGGGGTGCGGGAATGCAATTGGCGGAACTGCCGCAGCTCGTCGATCGGCAGGTCGTAGCCGGTGAGGTGCAGCAAGGCATAGATCAGCATGGACCCATGGCCGTTGGACAGCACGAAGCGGTCGCGGTCGATCCAGGCCGGGTCGGCCGGGTTGTGGCGCAGGTGCCGCGTCCACAGCACGTGGGCGATGTCCGCCATCCCCATTGGGGCCCCCGGATGTCCGGAATTGGCTTGTTGGACGGCATCCATGGCCAATACGCGGACCGCATTGGCCATGGAGGGATCGGGGGCGGGGATGCTCATAGGTCGGAGGGCGCGGCGCAAAAGGTCGGCGGCGCCGAAAAAAAGGATTGCAAAGCTGCAGATTTTACCATCCTGGAGGATCCGGTTTATAGTTCGCACACCACATGGCGCCCGGCGCCCGTTCACGCGCAACCCCGGCATGCCCGCACCCCGCTTCCACTGTCCCGCGCCGCTGGCGCCCCATGCCCGCATCGAGCTGCCCGACGCCCTCGCGCACCACGCCTTGCGGGTGCTGCGGCTGCGCCCGGGGGCGCCGATCACGCTGTTCGACGGCGGCGGCGGCGAATACCCCGCCATCCTGCAGGCCGACGGCAAGGCCGCCTGGGCCGACACCGGCGAATTCGACCCCGTCGAGCGCGAACTGCCTGGACGCATCACCCTGCTGCAGGGCATGGCCGGCGGCGACAAGATGGACTGGATCATCGAAAAGGCGGTCGAGACCGGGGCGGCCCGCGTCGTGCCGATCACCGCCGACCGCAGCGTGCTGCGCCTGGCCGGGCCGCGCCTGGCCAGGCGCCTGACGCACTGGCGCGCCATCGCCCGCGCCGCCAGCGAACAATGCGGCCGCAATCGCCTGATGGCCGTCGCTGACCCGCAGCCGCTGGCCGAGGCGCTGCGCGGGCTGACGCCCGCCGAGGGGCCGGCGCTGTTCTGCCATCCCGAGGGCGCCCTGCCCCTCGCGCAGGCCCTGATGCCCGTGCGGGATCGCCTGAACCTGCTGGTCGGCCCGGAAGGCGGCTGGTCGGACGCCGAATTGGCGGCGGCCGCCACGGCGGGGCTGGTGCCCGTCACCGTGGGGCCGAGGGTGCTGCGCACCGAGACCGCCGGCGTGGCCCTGATCGCGGCCGCCACCGCCCTGCTGGGCTGGTGAGGGCGCGGCGGCCAAGCCGCCGGCCCGCCGGATCAGATGCCTTCTTCCTCGCGATGGCCCGAATACGGGGTGGGATCGACGCCGGGTTCCGGATCGGGGTGCTTGCCCGCATGCTGGATGGCGTAGGCAAAGCGGCGATCGTTGTTGCTGGCGAACTCGATGGCGTCCTCGCAGACCGCCTCGATGGCGACGGCGTCCTCGGCCAGGGCGGGGTCGCCGGAATGCAGGTGTCGGAACCACAGGAACAGGCCGTCCTTCTGGTCGAGCATGGTGTCGCACAGGCAATCATAGAAGGCATCGAGACTGCCGCCGAAATACTCGGGGAAATCCACGGCCTTGACGACCGCCCGCAGGACCGCCGAGCGGCTGCGGGCCCGATCGCAGTCGACCACGAAGGCCGTCAGGCCGGCCTCGCGCGCGGCGGCCAAGGCCTCGTCCTCGGACACCGCCTTGGCATCAACGACGCCGGTCTTCAGCATCTTTTTTAACTGGGCCTGACTCATTCGGACCACTCCTTGAAAAAAGCCTCGACTTCCCCAGCACGGCTCATGCTATCAGCCCTTCCCAACGCGATCAGGTCTTGCGTATAGCCCGCCTCGAACAATAGATAAGACACCAGGGCCCCGCTGCCCGCACGGGCCTGCCGCGGAGACACGCCGAGCACACGGAACAAGGTGCGCGCGGCGCGCGGCAGCTCCTGCAGATGCGCCATCGCCAGATCATCCAGGGACTGGCTGGGCGCGATCATCAGCGAGCGGATGGGGCGCAGTGACTCGCTTTTTAATCCATTTGGAGGACATCGTGCAAGCAACTCATTGATGCGCTCCACGCGCTCCATGTCCATGGACACGCTGTCGAGGAAAATATTCGACAGTGTGTGGCCCGCGACCTGCGCCAGATTGGGGTAGGTCGGATTGAGTTCGCGCGCGCCGGGGTGGGTTTCGTCGCGGTAGTTCGTGCCCACCACGAAGATCCTCTCGGCCCCCAGGTGGATCGCCGAACTCATGGGCGCGAGCTGGCGCATGGAGCCGTCGCCGCACCACAAGGTGGCGTCGCCCACGAGGATGGCACGCGCCGGAAAGACGAAGGGAATGGCGCTGGAGGCCAGGAGGTGGTCCACGCCCACCGGACAGGCCACGGCGCGGCGCAGCGAGCGCGTCCAGGGCTTGATGCGCTCGTGCGACTGGTAAAAGGTCAGGTGCTCGCCGGTGGTGTAGGCGGTGGCCGTCACGGCGACGGCCGACAGGTGGCCCCGGGCCAGGTTGATCCTGAGCCGCTCGAAATTCATGGTGCGGGCCAGCAGGTCGGCCAGCGGCGAATTGTCCAGCAGCGAATGCGGCGCGTAGACGTTCAGGCTGGGCGCGATCCAGCCCAGGCCCAGCATGCCCAGCCATTGCAGGCCGGTGCGCAGCAGCCGCGGCGCGTCGGCGTAATAGACGTCCTCGGTGCGCAGGCCGCTCCAGAGGGCGCCCAGGCGATCGATCGCCCGGTGGGGTTGGTGCGCGCGGCAGGCCAGGGCCGTGGCGTTGATCGCGCCGGCCGAGGTGCCCGAGATGATGGGAAACGGATTGCGGAAGCCGGGCCGGCGCTCGGGGTCGAGGATGTCCATGACGCCCGAGAGCACGCCCGCCTGGTAGGCGGCGCGCGCGCCGCCCCCGGTCAGGACCAGCCCGATCGCCGGCCGCTCAGGTGCTGCGTGGCTTGTTGGCATCGACCACGGTGAGGGCGGCCATGTTGACGATGCGCCTCACCGTCGAACTGGAGGTCAGGATATGCACCGGCGCATTGGCGCCGAGCAGGAAGGGGCCCACGGCCACGTTGCCGCCCGCGGCGGTCTTGAGCAGGTTGTAGGCGATGTTGCCCGAATCCACGTTCGGGCAGATCAACAGGTTGGCCTCGCCGTGCAGCGTGGTCGAGGGCAGGATGCGCTCGCGCAGCGAGGGATCCAGGGCGCAGTCGCCGTGCATCTCGCCGTCGATCTCCAGCCCCGGATCGCGCTCGCGCACCAGGTCGAGGGCCTCGCGCATCTTGGCCCCCGAGGACGAGCTGCCGGTGCCGAAATTCGAGCGCGACAGCAGTGCGACCTTGGGCTCGATGTCGAGGCGCCGCATCTCCTCGGCGGCCATCAGGGTGATCTCGGCGATCTGGGCGGCGTCGGGGTTGTCGTTGACGTGGGTATCGGCCAGGGCCACGGTGCGCTCGTCGAGCAGCAGGATGTTCATGGCCGCATAGGTCAGCACGCCCGGCTGGCGGCCGATGACCTCGTCGATGAAGCGCAGGTGGTTGCCGTAGGCGCCGACGGTGCCGCAGATCATGCCGTCGGCATCGCCCAGGTGGACCATCATGGCGCCGATCAGTGTCAGGCGGCGGCGCATCTCGACACGCGCCATTTCCTTGGTGATCCCCTTGCGGCACATCATCTCCCAGTACGCCGTCCAGTAGCGGTGGAAGCGCTCGTCGTGCTCGGGGTTGGTGACCTCGACGTCCTCGCCCAGCCGCAGGCGCAGGCCGTATTTCTCGATGCGGGCGGCCAGCACGGCCGGGCGGCCGATCAGGATGGGGTGCGCCACGCGCTCGTCGACCACGATCTGGACGGCGCGCAAGACGCGCTCGTCCTCGCCCTCGGCGAAAACGATCCGCGATTTGCCGCCGTCGCGCACCATCTGGCGGGCCCTGGAGAACAGGGGCTTCATGAAGGCGCCCGAATGGTAGACGAACTGCTGGAGCTGCTCGGCATAGGCGTCGATGTCCGCCAGCGGCCGGGAGGCGACGCCGTCGTCCATGGCGGCCTTGGCCACGGCCGGCGAGATCCGCACGATCAGGCGCGGGTCGAAGGGCTTGGGAATGAAGTAGCTGGGGCCGAAGGACACGTCGTACAGGCCGTAGGCCGCCGCCACCACGTCGTTCTGTTCCTCGCGGGCGAGCTTGCAGATCGCCATGACCGCGGCCTTTTCCATGCCGCGCGTGATGGTGGTGGCGCCCACGTCCAGCGCGCCCCGGAAGATGTAGGGAAAGCACAGGACGTTGTTGACCTGATTGGGGAAATCGGAGCGCCCGGTGGCCATCACCACGTCCTCGCGCACCGCGAAGGCGTCGGCGGGCAGGATCTCGGGGTTGGGATTGGCCAGCGCCAGGACCAGCGGGCGAGCCGCCATCCTGGCCACCATGTGGGGCTTGAGCACGCCGCCGGCCGACAGGCCCAGGAACACGTCGGCATCGCCGATGATGTCGTCCAGGGTCCGGGCATCGGTGTCCTGGGCGAAGCGCGCTTTCTTGTCGTCCATCAGCGCGGTGCGGCCCTTGTAGACCACCCCTTCGATGTCGGACACCCAGATGTGCTCGAGCGGCAGGCCCATGTCGATCATGAGGTCCAGGCACCCCAGGGCGGCCGCTCCCGCGCCCGAGACCACGACCTTGACCTGGGCGATGTCCTTGCCCACGACCGCGAGGCCGTTGATGAAGGCGGCGGTGACGCAGATGGCGGTGCCGTGCTGGTCGTCGTGGAAGACGGGGATGTTCATGCGCTCGCGCAGCTTGCGCTCGACCTCGAAGCATTCGGGGGCCTTGATGTCCTCGAGGTTGATGCCGCCGAAGGTGGGCTCGAGCCCGGCGATGATGTCGACGAGCTTGTCGGGATCCGTTTCGTTGATCTCGATGTCGAAGACATCCAGGCCGGAGAATTTCTTGAACAGCACGGCCTTGCCTTCCATCACGGGCTTGGAGGCCAGCGCGCCGATGTTGCCCAGGCCCAGCACGGCGGTGCCGTTGGTGATCACGCCGACCAGATTGCCGCGCCCGGTATAGCGGAAGGCGTTGTGCGCATCGGCGACGATTTCCTCGCAGGCGGCCGCGACGCCCGGCGAGTATGCCAGAGCCAGGTCGCGCTGGTTCGACAACTGCTTGGTCGGGGTGACGGAGATTTTTCCGGGACGGCCGTGCTCGTGGTATTCAAGCGCGGCGACGCGTAAGGAGTCATCCATGGTGAGGCAGCCTATATAAAGACGAAAATGTTCGATCGAGCGTGCATGAGGCACACACCGCGCGGGCCGTCCGCGCGTGCGGATCATTCTAGCCCCTGGCGGGTCCCTAGGACAGGGATGGCCCCACGGCTTGCGCACGGCGGCGGCGCAATCCCCGCCGCCGGGACGGCTCAGGGCCGCTGTCCCGGGGCCGGAAACAGGCGCGCGGCGTCGAACAGGTCCTTGACCGCGCGATCCAGGACGCTGGATGCCGGCGCCGGCCCGCGTTTGAAATAGCGGCGCTCGTAGGGCCGCGGCGCGGCCGCCGGCGCACGCTCGTCCAGCACCATCCACTCGACCCAGCCCAGGTCGCCGCCATGGCCCAGCAGCAGGTGGGCCAGGTTGATGCCGGCGCCGTCGGCTGGCCGCAGGGCGTCGAGCCGGTAGCGCGCATCCCAGGCGGGTCCGGCGCCGACCTGCTCCGCGTCCGCGGCGCCGGCCAGTTCGAACAGCCGCGGGATCATCTGCTGCACGCGGATATTGTCCAGGGGCTTCTGGTTGCGCAGGCCGAAGGCCCCCAGGTTCGCCTGCGTGCCGTCGCCCAGCAGCACCAGGGCGTGCACCAGTCCCGAATCGGCGGTGCGCCCGGCATCCCAGTCGCAGCCTTCGCGATCGGCCAGCCAGGCGGCCACGGTGAGGTGCGGCGGCAGGTCGCGGAACTGGGGGAGGCCGGCCTCCTCGAGTTCGCCGATCAGGCAGCCGGGCTGGACGAACCAGCGCGTATCGCCCTCGCCCATGCGCTCGAAGCGCGCCATGGCGGCGCCCGGCTCCACCCAGAGGACAGGCCCCTCGTCCAGGCGCGACGCATGGGGCACGCCGTCGAGCGCCAGCACGATGCCGTGTTGCGCGCACAGGCTGCGGGCGTGATAGACGTCGGTCATGCGGGCCGGCACCAGGCGGGCGCTGCCGGCCGGCGACGAAAAGTCGAAGACCTTGCCTTCGACCGTGCGCCGCAGACGGCTGAGGAAGTCTTCCCAGGGCGTCTGCGCCTTGCGGCGTCCCGTCAGGAACGCACGGCGCGCGGGTGATTCCATATCGTGAAACTCCTGCATGGGCGGACTAGGGCCTGTTCACCCTAATTAAGGAGATCGCGTTGGGTCTGAACGCTGTCGAGCGCAAGGCGTCCACCGCAGCAAGGCTCAATGCCTTGCGAGGATGGGCAACGCGGCGGGCGGCGGCGTTCAGGCCCAACCCTGCGGGAAGCCATGAAAAATCCGCCTGCCCTGCGTTGCCCGTCTTGCGCGTATGGACATACGCGCTGCGCCAGGCGCCTTGTTCAGCCAAATTTTTCATGGCTTCGCGACTCCTTAATTAGGGTGAACAGGCCCTACAATGTTCATTTTTCTGGAAGTTCGTCATGCCTCGTCTTGCCGCCCGAACCGATCGCACGGTGCCATTCTACGCCGTCGAAGTCTTCAAGCAGGCGCAGGCGCTGGCGGCACAGGGGCACGACGTGATCAGCCTGGGGATCGGCGAGCCCGATTTCACCGCCCCGCCCCAGGTCCTGGAGACCCTGAACCGCGCCGCGGGGGCGGGCCTGGGGGGCTACACGCCGCCGGCCGGCATCCCGGCCCTGCGCGAGGCCGTCGCGCACTATTACCAGCAGCAGTTCCAGGCCGAGGTCGATCCCGCGCGCGTGCTGATCACCTCGGGGGCGTCGGGCGCGCTGCTGCTGGCGGCGATGGCCCTCATCAATCCGGGCGACGAGATCCTGATGCCGGATCCCTCGTATCCGGCGAACCAGAACTTCATCACCGCGGCCGGCGGCATCACGCGCCTGGTGCCCTGCACCGCCGCCAACCGCTACCAGCTCAGCGCCGGGGACGTGGCGGCCCATTGGGGCCCCGCCACGCGCGGCGTCCTGATCGCCTCGCCCAGCAATCCGACGGGCACCTCGATCGAGCGCGAGGCCCTGCGCGCCCTGATCGCGCAGGTCCGGCAGCGCGGCGGCTTCGTGATCATGGACGAGATCTACCTCGGCCTGTACTACGAGGACGCGCCGCTCAGCGCGCTGACGCTGGACGACGACATCGTCATCATCAACAGCTTTTCCAAATATTTCCACATGACGGGCTGGCGGCTGGGCTGGCTGATCGCCCCGGCCTCGATGATGCCGGCGCTCGAGCGCCTGGCCGCCAGCCTGGCGATCTGCGCCCCCTCGCTGGCCCAGCACGCCGCCCTCACCTGCTTCGCCCCCGAGGTCATGCGCATCTATGAGGGCCGCCGCCTGTCCTTCAAGGAACGCCGCGACTACCTGCTGCCCGAGTTCGCGCGCCTGGGTCTCGAGGTGCCGGTGGCGCCCGACGGGGCGTTTTACATCTTCGCCGACATCTCGGCCCATAGCACCGACAGCACGGACTTTGCCCGGCGCCTGCTGAACGAGGCCCTGGTGGCGGCGGTGCCGGGGGTGGATTTCGGCCAGGCGCACGCCGCGCATACGCTGCGTTTTTCGTATGCGACGGGCCTCGACCGCCTGCGCGAGGCGGTCGACCGGATGGGCCGTTTCCTCAGGGCCTGACGGCGTCCGGCCGCATCCGGCACCCCGGAACCCTACGCATCCACGACACCGTCAGCGCCGGGTGGGCGCGATTCCCGAGGCGAGGGCGATGCGCCGCTGCTCGGCCAGCACGCGCGCGCCATAGCCCCTGTCGTTGGGGCCGGTGGCGCCCACATAGCAGGCCAGCCCCCCCGCCAGCGAGCCCCGGCGCCGGATGCAGTCGGACAGGATCTGGGCGCCCACGCTGATGTTCACCGCGGGGTTGAAGACGGCCACCTGGCCGCCACCGGTGTCCGTCAGCTTGTCGTGGTGCACACGCGTCATGACCTGCATCAGCCCCTGGGCGCCGACCGAGCTCTCGGCGAAGGGGTTGTAGCGCGACTCGATGGCGATGACCGCCAGCAGCAATTGCGGATCGAGGCCTTTTTGCTCGCCGACCGCAAAGGCGATGCGGATCAGGGCGCCGGCCACGCTGTTGGCGATCTTGTACTTGCGGGCCAGGTAGCTGCGCAGGGCCTGCGCCTGGGCCTGGGTGACCCCGGGAATCGGCTGGCTGCGGATCGCGGCATCCAGCGCCAGCGCGAAGTTGGGCGGCGGCGCCTCGTCGGCCTCGGGCACGGTGGCCTCGTCCCCCGGCGCGGCGGCCTCGCCGTCGGCCTGCGCCGCGCCCTCGTCCGGGATTGCCTGCGCATCCGGTGGCGCGACGGGCATGGACCAGTCGGCCGCCGCGGGGTCGGCCAGGGGCTCGTCGGCCGCGGCGTAACCGTCGCCGTCCGCCTGGAACATGGTCAGCACGACCTCGTGGAGCTGCTGGGATTGCTGGCGCATGGACGGCAGCACCAGGCTGAGGCCCAGCGTGGTGAGGACGGCGATACCCAGATAGATGGCGCTGACGTGGATGAACTCACCGATCGGACGCACGACCGACAGCAGTCCGGCCAGCAGCCGGTCACCGACCGTGGCAGCGGGCATGGAGCCTCCGAACAGAACGAGGGGAGTCGGTGGTAATCTGTGACACGAACCCAACTGTAACCTGATGACGGAGTTCTGTGAAATACCGCGACCTTCGGGACTTCATCGCCCAGCTCGAGCGCCTGGGCCAGCTCAAGCGCATCGCCCACCCGGTCTCGACCGAGCTCGAGATCACCGAGATCAGCGACCGGGTCCTGCACGCCGGGGGGCCGGCGCTGCTGTTCGAGCGGCCCGTGCACGGCGGCGCCGACAGCCCCATCCCGGTGCTGGCCAACCTGTTCGGCACGCCGCAGCGCGTGGCCTGGGGCATGGGGGCGGAATCCGTCGCGGCGCTGCGCGACACCGGGGAACTCCTGGCCTCGCTGCGCGAGCCCGCCCCGCCGCAAGGCATGCGCGACGCCTTGTCCAAGGTGTCCATGCTGAAATCCGCGCTGTGGGACATGAACCCCCGCACGCTGCGCGCGCCCCCCTGCCAGGAGGTCGTGCTGGAGGGCGGCGACGTGGACCTGGACGCCCTGCCCCTGCAGACCTGCTGGCCGGGGGACGCCGCCCCGCTGCTCACCTGGGGCCTGGTGGTGACCCGCGGGCCGCGCGCGCGGCGCCAGAACCTGGGCATCTACCGCCAGCAATTGATCGGGCGCAACAAGCTCATCATGCGCTGGCTGTCGCATCGCGGCGGCGCGCTGGATTTCCGCGACCACGCCCTCGCCCACCCCGGGCAACCCTTCCCCATCGCCGTGGCGCTGGGCACGGATCCGGCCACGCTGCTGGCCGCCGTCACCCCCATCCCGGACAGTCTCTCGGAATACCAGTTCGCGGGCCTGCTGCGCGGCGGACGCACCGAGGTCGCCCAGGCGCTGGGCAGCGAATTGTCGGTGCCGGCCCACGCCGAACTCATCCTCGAAGGCCACATCCTGCCGGCCGCCGACCCGCGCGCCGTGGCGCCCGCCGTCCCGGACGGCGCGCCCGCGGCCCCGGACACCGGCTACGAGATGGCGCTGGAGGGGCCCTACGGCGACCACACCGGCTACTACAACGAACAGGACTGGTTTCCCGTGTTCACGGTCGAGCGCGTCACCCACCGGCGCCGGCCCATCTACCACAGCACCTACACGGGCAAGCCGCCCGACGAGCCCGCGGTGCTGGGAGTGGCCCTCAACGAGGTCTTCGTGCCGCTGCTCAAGCGCCAGTTCCCCGAGATCGTCGATTTCTACCTGCCGCCCGAGGGCTGCAGCTACCGCCTGGCGGTGGTGTCCATGCGCAAGCAGTACGCCGGCCATGCCAAGCGCATCATGTTCGGCCTATGGAGCGTCCTGCGGCAGTTCATGTACACCAAGTTCATCGTGGTGGTGGACGAGGACATCGATCCGCGCCAGTGGACCGAGGTGGTCTGGGCCATGACCACGCGCATGGATCCGGTGCGCGATACCGTGCTGGTCGAAAATACGCCCATCGACTATCTGGATTTCGCCTCGCCAGTGTCGGGGCTGGGCGGCAAGATGGGCCTGGACGCCACCAACAAATGGCCGGGCGAGACCAGCCGCGAATGGGGCCGCCCGATCCGCATGGACGAGGCCGTCAAGGCGCGGGTCGACGCCATGTGGGACCAGTTGGGCCTATAGGGCCGGGGCCGTCAGCGCTTGCGCGCGCGCAACAGGCGCCAGGCCACCAGGGCGAGCATGCCAACACGGGCATAGGGGTTGCCGCGGCGCACCCCGGATATCGCCGACGAGGCCAGCGACAGGACCAGCGGATACCGCCGCACGGTGCGGATCGCGGCGGTCAGCCAGCCCATGCCCGCGGCGCGCAGCCCCGCCGAGGCGTCGGAAGCCAGCGATTCGGGCCTGAGGCCCTCCAGGGCATCGCAGGCGGCACGCCGCAGCATCATGCGCTCGACCAGCGCGCGGGCGCGCAGCAGCTCGATGCGGGCGCGGCGATCGGAGCCGTTCCTCATGAAGCCTCCTCGGGGGTGCTGGGCTCGGGCGAGGGTGGGGGCAGCTCGCGGTCGCGGCGCAGCGAGCGCGCATCCTCGCCCAGCACCTCGGCCAGGGTCGAGAACGGCGCCGGGCCGCGCGACAGGGCCGTACACAGACGCCAGGCCAGGAGGCCGCCCGCGACGACATAGGCCAGGACCAGCAGCCCCAGGGCCACATAGCGGTATTCGGTCGGCCAGAAATACAGTCCGATCGCCAGCGAGGCGATCAGCAGCGCCATGAACAGGCAGGCCGCCGCCCCCAGCGCCAGGGCGAGCTGGCGCAACAGGATCGTGCGCGCCTCGGCGGCCTCCAGCGAGAAGAGTTCGACGCGGGTGTGCACCATGGCCGCCGCATGGGCGGCCACGTCAAGCAGCGCGCGGCGCAGCGACACGGGCGATCAGCGGCGCGACAGCAGGGCGCCCAGCAACAGGCCCGCCACGCCCGCCATCCCGACCGCCTTCCAGGGGTTGGCCTGCACGTACTCGTCGGTGTCCTGGACCACCTTGCGGCCCTGGGCCATCAGGTTTTCCTGGGTTTCCGATAAGGCGGCACGCCCCTCGTCAACCGCCTTGAGGGCGCGCGCGCGCAGGTCGGCGGCCTTGTCGCCGGTGGCCTCGGCGGCCTCGCGCAGCAGTTTTTCAGCCTGATCCAGACTGGCCTTCAGGTCCTCGACGAGCGCGTCGCCGGCCGATTGTGTCGCGATGGATTTGCGGGTCGCCATGAATTCCTCCGAATCGAAGATGATGAGATGAACACATTCATCCTACCTGATTGCCGACACAGCGGTGTATCGAAATCTTCCAGTCCCTGCGCCAGGTCAAGAATCCTCAATCGACCTTCTGGCGGGTGCCGAAGATCCGGTCGCCGGCATCGCCCAGGCCCGGGATGATGTAGCCGTGCTCGTTCAGGTGGCTGTCGATGGAGGCGGTGTAGATCTCGACGTCGGGATGGGCGCGCTCGACGGCCGCGATGCCGTCCGGCGCGGCCACCAGGACCAGGGCGCGGATGTTGCGGCTGCCGGCCTGCTTGAGCATGTCGATGGTGGCGACCATCGAGCCGCCGGTCGCCAGCATCGGATCGACGATCAGCGCCAGGCGCTGGTCGAGCTGGCCGACGAGTTTTTCCAGGTAGCTGTGGGCCTGCAGGGTTTCCTCGTTGCGGGCGATGCCCACCGCGCTGACCTTGGCCCCGGGCACCAGGCTGAGGACGCCGTCGAGCATGCCGATGCCGGCACGCAGGATGGGCACCACGGTGATTTTCTTGCCCGCGAGCTTTTCCACGTCGAGCTCGCCGCACCAGCCGGTGATGCGAGTGGGTTCCAGAGGCAGGTCCTTGGTGGCCTCGTAGGTCAGCAAGGCGGCGATTTCCTGCGCCATCTCGCGGAAATTCTTGGTGCTGAGGTCGGCGCGCCGCATCAAGCCGAGCTTGTGGCGGATCAGGGGGTGGCGGACTTCGCGGATGGGCATGGCGGGACGTGGTCTTCAGAGGGATCGTGGGATGCAGTTTAACCCTCCGGGGGCCGGCCGAGGCGGTATGCGGGTCAGACGCCGATATAGCGTTGCCACAGGGCGGTGTCGGCGGCCAGGGCCTCGGAGCCGCCTTGCCAGACGACCGTGCCGCGCTCGATGAGGGTGTGCCGGTCCGCCAGGCGCAGCAGCCGCCGCACGTACTTGTCGATGACCAGGATGGTCTGGCCCTGCGCCCGCAGCGTGTCCAGGCAGCGCCAGATTTCCTCGCGGATCAGCGGAGCCAGGCCTTCGGTCGCCTCGTCCAGGATGAGCAGCAGCGGGTTGGTCATCAGCGCGCGGCCTATCGCCAGCATCTGCTGCTCGCCGCCCGAGAGCTGCCCGCCCATGTGGGCGGCGCGCGCGGCCAGGCCGGGGAACAAATCGTAGACGCGCGCCAGCGTCCAGGGATCCGCACCGGCATTGCGACCGGAGGCGAACGCCAGCAGGTTCTCCCGGACGGTCAGGTTCGGAAAAATCTGCCGCCCTTCGGGCACGACCGCCAGGCCCATGCGGGCGATGCGGTCCGGCGCCAACCCCTCGATGCGTTCGCCGCGAAAGCGCACCGTGCCGCCGCACGCGGGCGTCAAGCCCAGCAGCGAGCGCACCGTGGTGGTCTTGCCCATGCCGTTGCGGCCCAGCAGCGTCGAGACCTCCCCCTGGCGGATGGAAAACGAGATGCCGAACAGGACCTGGCTGCTGCCGTAGGCGGTTTCCAGGCCCTCGACCTCCAGCAGCGCGGTCATGTATAAATTCCCTCGAATTCATCACCCAGGTAGGCGCGGCGGACGTCGGGGTGGGCGTGGATGTCGTCGGGCGTGCCGGTGGCGATGACCTTGCCGGACACCAGCGCCGAGATGCGGTCGGCCAGCCGGAATACGGCATCCATGTCGTGCTCGACCAGCAGCATGGTGACCTCGCCGCGCAGGCCCTGCAACAGCGCGACCATGCGCTCGGATTCCTCGGCCCCCATGCCGGCCAGGGGTTCGTCCAGCAGCAACAGCCGCGGCCGCAGCGCCAGCGCCAGGCCGATCTCGAGCTGGCGCTGCTCGCCGTGCGACAGCGTGCCGGCGATGCGGTCGGTGCGCGCGCCCAGCCCGACGCGCGCGGCGGCTGCCGCGGCGGCCTCGTAGCGCGCGTGCTCGGCGCGCGCCGGCCGCCAGAACCCCGGGCGGCCGCCATCGCTGGCCTGCAGCGCCAGCGCCAGATTGTCCAGGACCGACAGGCGTCCAAACACGCTGGTGATCTGGTACGAGCGCACCAGCCCCAGGCGGGCGCGCTCGTGGATCGGCAGCCGGGTGATGTCGCGGCCGTCGAAATGGATAGTCCCCCGCGTCGGCGCCAACGCGCCGGAGAGCTGGTGGATCAGGGTGGTCTTGCCCGCGCCATTGGGACCGATCAGCGCATGCAGTTCGCCCGCGCGCACGGACAGGTCGGCGTGGTCGGTGGCCGCCAGGCCGCCGAAGCGCTTGACCAGGCCGTCGGCGCGCAGCATCTCGGCCGGTAAAACGCTCATGGCGCCCCCTTGGCGCGTCGGCCCAGGCTCATGAGGCCGTTGGGCGCCAGCAGGACGACGGCGAGCAGGACGGCGCCGAGGATGAATTGCCAGTGGATGGTGTAGCCGAGGGCCGCCTCCTCGATCAGCAGGAAGGCCGCCGCGCCCGCCAGGCCGCCGTACAGGTGGCCCACGCCGCCGAGGATGACCATGACCAGCAGGATGCCGGATTGGCTCCATTGCATCATGGCCGGGCTGACGAAACCGGTCTGGTTGGCCAGCAGCGCGCCCGCCAGGCCGGCAATGGCGCCGGCCAAGGTGAACGCGGCCAGCTTGTAGCGATAGACCGCAAAGCCCAGCGCGGCCATGCGCGTTTCGTTTTCGCGGATGGCCTGCAAGGCATGACCGAAACGCGCGTTGAGCAGGCGAGCGATGCCGACGAACACCAGCGCGCCGATCGCCAGCACCACGTAGTAGAAGCGGGTGTCGTCCGACAGGTCCAGCCCCGGGCCGAGCCACGAGCGCGAGGCCAGCGACAGGCCGTCGTCGCCGCCATAGGCCTCGAGCGAGGACATGAGGTAGAACAGCATCTGCGCGAACGCCAGGGTGATCATGATGAAATACACGCCCCGCGTGCGCAGGCTGACCAGGCCGATCACGAAGGCGAACAGGCCGCCGACCACGAACGCCGCCGGCCAGGCGATCCAGGCGGCGGACACGCCGTCGCGCATGAGGATGCCGACGGTGTAGGCCCCCATGCCGACGAAGGCGGCATGGCCGAAACTGACCATGCCGCCGAATCCGAGGATCAGGTTCAGGCTGCTGGCGGCCAGCGCAAAGATCAGCATGCGGCTGGCGACCCCGATATAAAAATCCTCGTCCAGCGCATGGGCGACCATGGGCAGCAGGATCAGCAGCGCCAGCAGCGGCACGGCGCTGCGCGCGCGCAGCACGTGGTCCAGCAGGCCGTGGGCCGCGGGCGCCGCGGTCCGGGTCATCGCGCCATCAGCCATGGGCGGGGAACAGGCCGCGCGGCCTCCAGAACAGGACGGCGGCCATCAGCAGATAGATGAGGATCGAGGCCACGGCCGGCCCGGCGGTGGCCGCCGCCGAGGGCCCCATCAGCAGGCCGAACAGCAGGGGCACCACGGTGCGTCCCGCCGTATCCACTAACCCGACCAGCAACGCGCCCAGCAGCGCCCCGCGGATCGAGCCGATGCCGCCGATCACGATCACCACGAAGGCCAGGATCAGGATGTTCTCGCCCATGCCGACCTGCACCGCCAGCAAGGGGCCCAGCATGCCCCCCGCCACCGCGCACAAGCCGGCGCCCGCGGCAAACAGCACCGCGAACAGGCGGCGCACATTGGCGCCCATGGCCTGCGCCATCTCGCGGTTGGAGGCGCCGGCGCGCACCTGCATCCCCATGCGCGTGCGCGTGACCAGCAGGTACAGCAGCAGCGCCACCGCCAGACCCACGCCGATGATGAACAGGCGATAGGCCGGATAGCTGAAGCCGGGCAACAGCTCGACCGGACCGGAGAGCGCGGCGGGCATGGCCAGGGGCACGGGCTGGGAGCCCCAAATCATGCGCACCCCCTCGTTGGCCATCAACAGGATGGCGAAGGTGCCCAGCACCTGCGACAGATGGTCGCGCCGATACAAGTGCCGGATGATGCCGTATTCCAGCAGCGCGCCCACCAGCACCGTCGCCGCGATGCCGCCCGCCAGGCCGATCCAGAACGAGCCCGAGGCGCCGGCGATGGTGGCGACCAGGTAGGCGCCCACCATGTACAGCGAGCCGTGCGCCAGGTTGATCATGTCCATGATCCCGAACACCAGCGTCAGGCCGGCCGCCAGCAGGAACAGCATCAGGCCGAACTGCAGGCTGTTGAGGAGCTGTTCCAGAACGAGGATGCCGCTCATGCGTGCCGCGCCGCCCGACGATCAGGAGGGCATCTTGCATTGGCCGACGTAGGCGTCGGCGTGGTTCTCGAACACGCGGCTGACCAGCTTGTTGGTGATCCGGCCCTGATCGTCCTTCACGACCTCGCGCAGGTAGTAATCCTGCACGGGGTAGTGGTTCGTGTCGAACTTGAAGGCGCCGCGCACGGATTCGAAAGGCGCGGCTTCCAGGGCCTTGCGCAGCGCGTCCTTGTCCTCGACCTTGCCGCCCACCTTGCGCACGGCGCCGTCGATCAGGCGCGCCGCATCATAGCCCTGCGAGGCGTACATCGTGGGCAGCCGGCCGTATTCCTTCTGGAAATCGGCGACGAAGCGCTGGTTGGCCGCATTGTCCATGTCGTGCGCCCACTGCGAGGTATTGAAGATGCCCAGCATGGACTCGCCCACGGCGCTGATCACGTCCTCGTCGGCCGAGAAGCCCGGCGCAAAAAGCTTCATGTCCTGGTTCAGGCCGGCGCCGACGAATTGCTTGATGAAGTTCACGCCCAGGCCGCCGGGCAGGAAGATGAACACCGCATCGGCGCCCGAGGCCCGCAGCTTGGACAGCTCGGCGCCGTAGTCGAGCTGCTTGAGCTGGGTGTAGTCCTCCATCACGATCTCGCCCTCATAGAAGCGCTTGAAGCCCGCCAGGTGGTCCCGGCCGGCCGGGTAGTTGGGCGCGAGCAGCGCGACTTTCTTGAAACCGCGCGCCTGCACGACCTTGCCCGCGGCCTCGTCGATGGTGTCGTTCTGGTAGGACGCGCTGAAAAAGTACGGGTTGCATTGCTCGCCGGCGTACTGCGAGGGGCCGGCGTTGGCGCTGATATAGAAGGTCTTGGACTGGAACACCGGCTGCCCGACCGCCAGCATGATGTTCGAGAACACGATGCCGGTCATGAAATCCACCTTTTCGCGCTTGAGCAGGCGATCGGCGGTCTGCTTGGCCGCGTCGGGGCTCATCTGGTCATCGGCCACGATGACCTCGGCCGGCAGGTCGCCGAAGGTGCCGCCCGCGTGCTTGACCGCCAGCTGGAAGCCGTCGCGGATGTCGATGCCCAGGGCCGCGCCCGGACCCGAGAGCGTGGTCAGCAGGCCGACCTTGATCGGGTCGGCGGCCTGGGCCGTGCCCGCCAGGCAGGCCAGGGCGGCCGCGGCGGTCAAAAGGCGAAGAGATGCATGCATGAAGGTTCCTCCCGGTGAGACCATTGCTTTTTGGTTGAAATACTAGGATACGGCAAAAGGGGCGCGGCGCTAGCTAGCGGGCCGCCAGCCAGCGCACCAGCGCGTCGTCGAAGGCGCGCACCCCCGCGGCGTTGGCGTCGTTCACCAGGCTGACGAGGATGTAGCGCTTGCCGCTGGCGCCGCGCACGTAGCCGGCCAGCGAGCGCGCATTGCGCAGCGTGCCGGTCTTGAGGTGGGCCTGGCCGCGGGTCTCGTCGTCGCGCAGGCGGCGGCGCACCGTGCCGTCGACGCCGGATATCGCCAGCGAGGAAATGAACTCGGGCATCAGGGGCGAGCGCCAGGCATAGTCCAGCATCTGGGCCAGGCCGCGGGCGGTGATCCGGCCGTCGCGCGACAGGCCCGAGCCGTTATCCAGCACCCAGCCGGCGACGTCCACGCCCTGGTTGCCCAGCAATTGGGCGACGGCGCGCCCGCCGCTGGCGCGGGTCGCGCCCGGGCCATGGAATTCAGCGCCCAGGGTCAGGAGCAGCATCCGCGCCATCACGTTGTTGCTGTGCTTGTTGATCTGCCGGATGATGTCCGACAGGGCCGGCGAGTCGTGCCAGATCAGCGGCGACGCCGACGCCGGCACGGCCCCCTGGCGGATGTCGCGCGCCAGGGTGCCGCCCAGTTCCTTCCAGAGCATGCGGAACAGCGCCTCGAAATAGGCCGGCTGACTGGCCACCAGCCGGTACACGCTGAATTCGCCGCAGGATCCGACGGCCCGGCCCCGCACCTGGATGACGGTCGAGCCGTCCTGGTGCAGCACGTCGGTCGCCACGGCGGGCGACCCCGGGCACCGGCCATCGGCCCATTCGACCTGGCCGCTGACCCGCACGCCGCGCGTCGGCGGATCGACGATCGCAATCCATTTCCGGGCCGCGGGATCGGGCTGGAACAGCAGCCGCGTGGCGCCGAAATTGACCATCATCGCGTCCGGGCTGGCGTTGTAGGGCCGGTCGGGCGAATCGTCGAAATCGCCCGGATCGATGGCCACCTCGCCGAAAACCCCGCGATCGACGATGACCTCGGACAGGTTCTTGACGCCGCGCAGGCGCAATTGGCGCAGCAGGTTCCAGAGGTCCTGGACGGTAAAAAACGGATCGCCGGCGGCCTGCACGTACAAGGGCCCCTTGAGGGAGCCCTGCGCGTCGATCCGTGCGCCGCGCGCCGCCAGCAGGCGGGTGCGCCAGACGTAGTCCGGGCCCAATCCAGAGAGTCCCGCCCAGGTGGTGACCATCTTCATCACCGAGGCAGGATTGCGGGGTTCGCCGGCCTGCACCGACATCAGCACCGGACCGCCGGCCTCGCGCACCTCGAGCGACAGGGCCGAGAGCGGGATGCGGGTGGCTTTCCAGGCGGCCTGCAGATCCGGCGGCAGACCCTGTGCCCAGACGCCCGCGGCGGCGGCCCACAAGGCGACACCCGCCAGGCCGCGGCCCACGCCGCGCACCCATCGCCCAAGACCTACCCGCATCACGCCGACTCCCGCAGGTCCATGCCCGCACCCGTGTAAAAAAGTACCAGCATAATCCAAACCGGGGGGACTCCAGAAGCACCGCGACGCCGGAGGGCTTAAAATACGGCCCGACCCCATCATCGGCCCGGCCCGTCCGGCGCCCGCCTCATCCCCGTGGAACACGAACTCGACCTCAGCCAGTTCGATTACGAACTGCCGTCCGAACTCATCGCCCAGACGCCGGCCGCGCGACGCGACGCCAGCCGCCTGCTGCACCTGGACGCCGCCGGTGGATTGCATGACCTGCAATTCCCCGACCTGCCCTCGCTGCTGCGCGCCGGCGACCTGCTGGTCTTCAACGACACGCGCGTCATCAAGGCCCGCCTGCGCGGCCACAAGGCCAGCGGCGGCCGGGTCGAGGTCCTGGTCGAGCGCATCACCGGGCCGCGGCAGGCGCTGGCCCACGTGCGCGCCAGCAAATCGCCCGGGGCGGGCACGCGCCTGGTGCTGGCCGATGGCGCGTTCGAGGCCGAGGTGGCCGGCCGCGAGGGCGAACTGTTCGAGTTGCGGTTCCCGGACCGGGTACTGGACCTGCTCGAACGCCACGGTGCGGTGCCCCTGCCCCCCTATATCACCCACGCCGCGGACGCCAGCGACGAGGCCCGCTACCAGACCGTCTACGCCAGGGAGCCCGGGGCGGTGGCCGCCCCCACGGCGGGCCTGCATTTCGACCAGGCCATGCTGGAGCGCCTGGACGCCCGGGGGATCGGACGCGCCTTCGTCACCCTGCACGTGGGGGCCGGCACGTTCCAGCCGGTGCGCGCCACGCGCCTGCGCGACCATGTCATGCACGCCGAGCGCTATGTGGTGCCGGCCGACACGCTGCGCCGCGTGCGCGAGACCCGGGCCGCGGGCGGGCGTATCATCGCCGTCGGCACCACCAGCGTGCGCGCGATCGAGGCGGCCGCCGCCCAGGGCGGCGACGAGGACACGCCGCGCGAGGGCGATACCCGCCTGTTCATCACCCCGGGCTACGCCTTTGCCTGCGTCGACGCCCTGATCACCAATTTCCACCTGCCGCAATCGACCCTGCTGATGCTGGTGTCGGCCCTGGCCGGCATGGCGCCCATCCGCCGCGCCTACGCGCACGCCGTGCAGTCCCGCTACCGCTTCTTCAGCTATGGCGATGCCATGTTCATCGAATCCGCCCAGCCATGACCGGACTCCAGTTTTCCCTCCTGCGCACCGACGGCGCCGCGCGTCGCGGCCGCCTGGTCCTGAACCACGGCGAGGTGCAGACGCCGATCTTCATGCCCGTGGGCACCTACGGCAGCGTCAAGGCCATGCTCCCCCACGAGCTCGAGGACATCGGCGCCCAGATCGTGCTCGGCAATACCTTTCACCTGTGGCTGCGCCCCGGCACCGACATTCTCGACCGGCACGACGGCCTGCACGGCTTCATGCAGTGGCACCGGCCGATCCTCACTGATTCGGGGGGGTTCCAGGTCTTCAGCCTCGACGGACTGCGCAAGATCACCGAAGAAGGCGTGCGCTTTGCCTCGCCCATCGACGGCTCGCGGCTGTTCCTCACGCCCGAGGAATCCATGCGCATCCAGCGTTCGCTCAATTCCGACATCGCCATGGTGTTCGACGAATGCACGCCCTACCAGATCGATGGCCGGCCGGCCACGCATGACGAGGCCGCCGCCTCGATGCGCATGTCCCTGCGCTGGGCCCGGCGCTCGCGGCAGGCGTTTCTTGACCTGGGCAACCCGAACGCGCTGTTCGGCATCATCCAGGGCGGCATGTACGAGGACCTGCGCGACGAGTCGCTGGCGGGGCTCACCGAGATCGGCTTCGAGGGCTACGCCATCGGCGGCCTGTCGGTGGGCGAGCCCAAAGAGGACATGATGCGCGTGCTGGCGCACGTGGCGCCGCGCATGCCGGCCGAGGCGCCCCGCTACCTCATGGGGGTCGGGACCCCCGAGGACCTGGTCGAGGGCGTGCGGCTGGGGGTAGACATGTTCGACTGCGTCATGCCCACTCGCAATGCCCGCAACGGCTGGCTGTTCACGCGCTACGGCGACATCAAGATCCGCAACGCGCGCCACCGCGACGACACCCGCCCCCTGGACCCCAGCTGCGGCTGCCACACCTGCCGCCATTTCTCGCGCTCCTACCTGCACCACCTGCAGCGGGCGGGCGAGATTTCAGGGGCGCGCCTCAATACGCTGCACAACCTCCATTTCTACCTGAATCTGATGCAAGAGATGCGCGATGCGATCGAACACGGTCGTTTCGAGGCTTGGCGCGAGGCCTTTGCCCGCGACCGGGCGCGCGGGATCGAATGAGGCCTGCGGGCCTCACGACGCACCCATATGCCGCTACAATAAAGAGTTAAGCCTCGAGACGCACACCCCGCAAGGGCGCCTTCGCGGCCGCCTGAATCCACACGCCAACCGCTACATATGCACACCGCAACAGGAGCCTTCATGTCCCTCGCCGACACCCTGACCCTGATCCCCGCCCAGGCCGCCGCTGGCGGAGACGCCCTGATGGGCATGCTGCCCATCATCCTGATGTTCGTGATCCTGTATTTCCTCATGATCCGTCCCCAGATGAAGCGTCAAAAGGAACACCGCAACATGGTCGCCGCGCTGGCCAAGGGCGACGAGGTCATCACCTCGGGCGGCCTGCTGGGCAAGGTCACGAAAGTCAGCGACAACTACCTGACCGTGGAAATCGGCCAGGCCGGCGACAAGGCGATCGAGTCCATCATCCAGCGCACCGCCGTCAGCTCGGTGCTGCCCAAGGGCACCATCAAGTCGCTCTGATCCGACATCGGGGCGCCACTCGGCGCCCCGCCTCCGCTTTCCGTCCCCCGCCCGACCATGAACCGCTACCCACTCTGGAAATACCTGACCGTGCTGGTCGCCCTGATCATCGGGGTGCTCTACACGCTGCCCAATTTCTACGGCGAATCGCCGGCCGTCCAGATCGCCGGGGCCAAGACCTCGACCAAGGTGGACATGGGGACGCTGACCCGTGCCGAACAGATCCTGGCTGAGGCCGGCATCCAGTCCACGGGCTCGAGCTTCGAGATGAACGGTCCGGTCGGCGCGGTGCGGCTGCGCTTTGAATCGACCGACACCCAGCTCAAGGCCAAGGACCTGATCGAGCGTGCCCTCAATCCCAATCCCCAGGATCCGGATTACACGATCGCGCTGAACCTGATGCCGGCCTCGCCGAATTGGCTCTCGGCCATTGGCGCCCATCCCATGTACCTGGGCCTGGACTTGCGCGGCGGGGTGCACTTCCTGCTGCAGGTCGACATGCAGGGCGCGCTGACCAGCCGCTATGACTCCATGGCCGGCGAGGCGCGCACGACGCTGCGCGACGCGCGGCTGAAATTCGAGGACGTCGAACGCAACCAGATGTCGGTGCGGGCCAGCTTTGCCACCGAGGATGCGCGCGACGCCGCCGCAGAGGAACTGCGCCGGACCATGCCCGACATGACGTTCACCCTCGGGCGTGTCGGCGACCTGTTCACGGTCGACGGGGTGCTCAGCGCGTCGGCCGTCACCCAGGTCCAGACCCACGCACTGAAGCAAAACATCACCACCTTGCACAACCGGATCAATGAACTGGGCGTGGCCGAGCCGGTCATCCAGCAGCAGGGTGCCGACCGTATCGTGGTACAGCTGCCCGGCGTGCAGGACGTGGCCAAGGCCAAGGAAATCCTCGGGCGCACCGCCACGCTCGAGATCCACATGGTGGATGATTCACCCACCGCGATGGCCGCCCTGGCATCGGGCACCGTGCCCTTTGGCCTGATCCGCTACAACGACCGCGACGGGCGGCCGCTGCTGCTGCGCCGACAGGTGATCCTGACCGGCGAAAACCTGCAGGACGCCCAACCGGGCCGTGACCAACAGACTCAGCAACCCACCGTCAACCTGACCCTGGATTCCAAGGGTGCGCGGATCTTTCGCGACGTGACGCGCGACAACATCGGCAAGCGCATGGCCATCGTGCTGTTCGAGAACGACAAGGGCGAGGTCGTCACCGCCCCGGTGATCCGCAGCGAAATCCCGGGCGGGCAGGTACAGATCTCGGGCAGCATGACCGCCCAGGAGGCCGCCGACATCTCGCTGCTGCTGCGCGCGGGCTCGCTGGCTGCGCCCATGCACATCATCGAGGAACGCACGATCGGCCCCAGCCTGGGCGCCGAGAACATTCGCCAGGGCTTTGACTCAACGCTGTACGGCTTTGCGGCCATCGCGGTGTTCATCATCCTGTATTACCACCTGTTCGGCTTGTTCTCGACCCTGGGCCTCAGTTTCAACGTGCTGCTGCTGCTGGCGGTGCTGTCGATGCTGCAGGCGACACTGACGCTGCCGGGCATCGCGGCCATCGCCCTGACGCTGGGCATGGCCATCGACGCCAACGTACTGATCAACGAGCGCATCCGCGAGGAACTGCGGGCAGGGCTGCCACCCCAGCAGGCGATCAACCTGGGCTTCGAACGGGCTTGGGCAACCATCATGGACTCGAACCTGACCAGCCTGATCGTCGGCGTTGCGCTGCTGGCATTCGGCTCCGGCCCGGTCCGCGGCTTTGCGGTGGTGCACTGCATCGGCATCCTGACCTCGATGTTCTCGTCCGTGGTGGGTGTGCGCGCGCTGGTCAACCTCTGGTATGGCCGCAAACGCAAACTCAAGTCGATCTCGATCGGCCAGGTCTGGAAACCCAAGCAGGACTAACTCGGCCCTGACAGGACACATCATGGAATTTTTCCGCATACATCGCACCATCCCTTTCATGCGGCATGCGCTGATCCTGAACATGATCAGCCTGCTGACCTTCGTGCTGGCGGTGTTCTTCATCGCCACGCGCGGCTTTCACCTGTCGATCGAGTTCACGGGCGGCACGGTGCTCGAGGTCCACTACGCGCAAACCGCCCCGGTGGGCGAGATCCGCGACGCCATCGAGGGCCTGGGCTACACCGACTTCCAGGTGCAGAATTTCGGCACCTCGCAAGACGTCATGATCCGCCTGCCGGTTCGCGCAGGCGAGGACTCGGCCCAACAAAGCCAAACAGTCCTGTCGGCGCTGCAGGCACAGAACCCCGATGTGGAATTGCGCCGCGTCGAGTTCGTGGGGCCGCAGGTAGGGCAGGAACTGCTGCACAACGGCTTGATGGCGCTGCTGTTCGTGGTGGTGGGGATCATGATTTACCTGGCGGTGCGCTTCGAATGGAAGCTCGCGGCCTCGTGCGCACTGGCCAACCTGCACGACGTGGTGATCATCCTGGGGTTCTTTGCGTTCTTCCAGTGGGAGTTCTCGCTGTCGGTGCTGGCGGGGGTGCTGGCGGTCCTGGGCTACTCGGTCAACGAGTCGGTGGTGGTGATGGACCGGATCCGGGAAAATTTCCGCAAGCAGCGCAAGGCATCGGTGCGCGAGATCATCAATGCGTCGATCACGCAGAACATTTCGCGCACGATCATCACGCACGGATCGACGCAGATGATGGTGCTGTCGATGTTCTTCTTCGGCGGCCCGACCCTGCATAATTTTTCGCTGGCGCTGACGATCGGGATCTGGTTCGGGATTTATTCCTCGGTGTTCGTGGCGGCGGCCCTGGCGATGTGGATGGGAATCAAGCGCGAGGACCTGGTCAAGCCGGTCAAGAAGGACGGTCCGGAAGTCGAGTTGGGGTGATTGCGTGCCGGCTGGTGCAGGGTGATTGCTTGCTGATGCACGCGTCTAAAGAACCCCAAACACCACAGTACAATACACACTTTCCCACCCTCCACAGCCCCCGGGATATAAACCCGTCACGGCGAACGATCATGCAAGAAACCACCCTGCGCCGTCCCGGCGCGCCCGCGCCTGAAGCCGCGCCCGCCAGTCCCGCCCAGGACCAGGCCCTGGCGACGCTGCTGCAGCCCACCGAACCCGACGCCCCCGCGCGCAAGCTCTTCATCCGCACCTTCGGCTGCCAGATGAACGAGTACGATTCGGAAAAAATGGCCGACGTGCTGCGCGAGGCCGAGGGCGTCGAGCTGACCCAGGATCCCGAGGACGCCGACATCATCCTGTTCAACACCTGTTCGGTGCGCGAGAAGGCCCAGGAGAAAGTCTTTTCCGACCTCGGCCGGGTGCGGCACCTCAAGCAGGCCAAGCCCGGGCTGGTGATCGGCGTGGGCGGCTGCGTGGCCAGCCAGGAAGGCGAAGCCATCGTGCGCCGCGCCCCCTACGTGGACGTGGTGTTCGGCCCGCAGACCCTGCACCGCCTGCCCGACCTGATCGGCCGGCGCCGCGCCACGGGCCAGGCGCAGGTCGACATCTCGTTTCCCGAAATCGAGAAATTCGACGCCCTGCCCCCCGCGCGGGTCGAGGGGCCGGCGGCCTTCGTCTCGATCATGGAAGGCTGCAGCAAGTATTGCAGCTTTTGCGTCGTGCCCTATACGCGGGGCGCCGAGATGTCGCGCCCCTTCGACAGCGTGCTGGTCGAGGTGGCCGACCTGGCCGACCAGGGCGTGCGCGAGGTCACCCTGCTGGGCCAGAACGTCAACGCCTATCGCGGCCCCACCGGCGGCGCGGGCGGCGAGGTCGCCGATTTCGCCATGCTGCTGGAGTACGTGCATGAGATCCCGGGCATCGAGCGCATCCGCTATACCACCTCGCACCCCAAGGAAATGACCGCCCGCCTGATCGAGGCCCACGGGCGCCTGCCCAAGCTCGTGCCCTTCCTGCACCTGCCGGTCCAGGCCGGCAGCGACCGCGTGCTGGCCGCGATGAAGCGCGGCTACACCGCGCTGGAATACAAGTCCATCATCCGCCGCTTGCGCGCCGCGCGGCCGGACATCACATTGTCGTCCGACTTCATCGTGGGCTTTCCAGGCGAGACCGAGGCCGACTTCCAGAAGACCCTGGACCTGGTGCGCCACGTGGGCTTCGACCAGTCGTTCTCGTTCGTTTACTCGCGGCGCCCGGGCACCCCGGCGGCCGACCTGCAGGACGACACGCCGCAGGCGGAAAAACTCGATCGCCTGCACCGGCTGCAGGCCCTGATCAACGAGCAGGCCGCGGCCATCAGCGCCGCCATGGTCGGCGGCACGCAGCGCCTGCTGGTCGAGGGCCCCTCGCGGCGCGATCCGCGCGAGATGCGGGGGCGCACCGAAAACAACCGGATCGTGAATTTCGCCGGACACCCGCGCCTGATCGGGCACATGGTCGATGTGCGCATCACCCAGGCCCTGGCCAATACGCTCAAGGGCGAGATCATCCCCGAACGCGTCGAGGTCCGCCCATGAGTGAACGCCGCAAGCCCGTGTCTTTGCAGTTGGCCGGCGGCAATGCCCAGCTGGCCGATCTGTGCGGCCCGCTGGACGAGAACCTGCGCCAGATCGCCCAGGCCTACGGGGTCGGGATCTCGCGGCGCGGCAGCCGCTTTACCGTGCGCGGCGAGGACGCGGCGCGCGCCGCCGAGGCCCTGCGCTGGTTTCACGAACGCGCGGCCCAGGGCCCGCTGTCGCTGGATACCCTGCAGCTGGGGCTGGTGGAGCTCGGGGCCGGCGCCGCCGGCCGGGCGCCCAGCGCCCCGCCGCCGCCCGAACTGCCGCCCATCGACGATGCCAGCCTGAACCTGCGCACCCGCAAGGCCGACTTGCGGCCGCGCACGCCGCGCCAGCGCGACTACCTGAATGCCATCCTCAAGCACGACGTGACCTTCGGCGTGGGTCCGGCCGGCACCGGCAAGACCTGGCTGGCCGTGGCCTGCGCGATCGACGCGCTGGAGCGCGAATCGGTTTCGCGCCTGGTGCTGACCCGGCCGGCCGTGGAGGCCGGCGAGCGCCTGGGCTTCCTGCCGGGCGACCTGGTCCAGAAGGTCGATCCCTACCTGCGGCCGCTGTACGACGCCCTGTACGACCTGCTGGGCTTCGAACGCACCCAGCGCCTGTTCGAGAAGCAGACCATCGAAATCGCGCCGCTGGCCTACATGCGCGGACGCACGCTGAACCACGCCTTCATCATCCTCGACGAGGCGCAGAACACCACGCCCGAGCAGATGAAGATGTTCCTCACGCGCATCGGCTTCGGCAGCAAGGCGGTGATCAACGGCGACCCTTCGCAGGTGGATCTGCCGCGCGGCCAGCAAAGCGGGCTGCTGCATGCGCTGGAGGTCCTCGACGGCGTGCCGGGCATCGCCACGACGCGCTTCACCAGCCACGACGTCGTACGCCACCCCCTGGTCGCCCGCATCGTCGACGCCTACGAACAGGCCGGCGACCATGTATCCTGAATTTTCGCTGTCCGTCCAGTACGGCGAACCGGCACCTGAAGTGCCGCGCTGGCGCCTGCGGCGCTGGGTGGGGCGCGCCCTGGAACATGCCCTGGCGCCGCCGGAACCGCGTGCCGGGCGGCCCGTCGCCCTGACGCTGCGGCTGGTGGGCGAGGACGAGGGCCGGGCGCTGAACCTGGCCTACCGCCGGCGCGACTATGCGACCAACGTGCTGACCTTCGAGTACGGCGAGGACCCCTCGGGCCTGCTCAGCGGAGACATCGTGCTGTGCATGCCGGTGCTGCGCCGCGAGGCCCGCGAACAAGGCAAGCCGCTGTCGCACCACGCCGCCCACCTGGTCACCCACGGCGTGCTGCATGCCCTGGGCCACGACCACATCGAACCCGGCGAGGCCCACGCCATGGAATCCCTCGAAACCGCCATCCTCGCGGCCCAGGGAATACCCGATCCCTACGGCGTGCGCGCCAGGGGCTGACGGCCGGGCTTTTCGGTTATGCTTGGAATTCCATCAACAGCTCCGCAGGGCAATGCCAGACCCCAACTCACCCGATTCCGAACCTCGACCTAAGCGCTCGGCCGGCAAGCGCCTGTGCAACCGCCTCACCGCCTTCCTCAGGCCTGCGGCTCCCGCGGACCGCAAAGACCTCAAGGCCGTCCTCGACGCGGCCCACGACCAGTCGGTGCTCGACGGCGAATCCTACGCGATGATTTCCGGGGCGCTCGAGGTCGCCGACAAGACCGTGTCCGACATCATGGTTTCGCGCTCGCGCATGGACATGCTCGACGTCAGCCGGCCCCTGGCCGAACTGATGCCCGACATCATCGAAACCGGCCATTCCCGCTTTCCCGTCTATGAGGGCGACCGCGACAACATCCTCGGCACGCTGCTGGCCAAGGATCTCCTGCTGGCGCTGTCGGACAGCCAGCTCGAGGTGCGCGCGCTGGTGCGTCCGCCGGTCTTCATTCCCGCAACCAAGCGCCTGAACGTCCTGCTGCATGAATTCCGCAGCAACCGCAACCACCTGGCCATCGTGGTCGATGAGCACGGCGGGGTCTGCGGCCTGGTCACCATGGAGGACGTCCTCGAGCAGATCGTGGGCGACATCGAGGACGAATACGACGAGGATGCCGAAAAGACCATTTTCCGCACCGGCGACAACAGCTGGCGGGCGATGGGCTCGACCGACATCGAGGTCTTCAACGACACCTTCGGCGTGGCGCTCCCGGACGAGGACCATGACACGCTCAACGGCTGGCTGGCCGAGGCGCTGGGACACATCCCCCGCCGGGGCGAACGCCTCGAATGCCAGGGCCTGCTGCTGACCGTGGTCGGCGCCGACAGCAAACGCGCACGCTGGCTGCACATCCAGCGCCAAACCCCGCAGACGCACGGCGATGCCGCCTGAGGCCGGCGCCACCGCCGTCCATGGCCGGTGGGCCGCCTGGCGCGGCCCGCTGGCAGCGCTGGCGGCGGGCGGCCTGCAGGCGCTGAGCTTCGCGCCCGGCCCCCTGCCCGCCTGGAGCCTGCCTTTCGTCCAGATCGTCGCCCTGACGATCCTGGCCCATCAGGTCTTCTGCGCCGGCGGCGCGCGGCGCGCCGCCTGGCGGGGCTGGCTATTCGGCTTCGCCCTGTTTCTGGTCGGCGTGTATTGGCTGACGATCAGCATGCACCAATTCGGCGGCCTGCCCCTGCCGCTGGCCGTCGCGGCGCTGGTCCTGTTCGCCGCGGCAATGGGCCTGTACGCCGCGCTGGCCGCCGCGCTCACGGCGCTGGTGTGCGGGCGGCGCGGCGGCGTGGCGGAGCGCGCGCCGCGCCAGGTGCTGAACGCCGCGATCTGGGCCTCGGCCTGGACGCTGTGCGAATGGCTGCGCACCACCCTGTTCACCGGCTTTCCCTGGCTGAACATCGGCTACGCGCATGCCGAGGGCATGTTCACCGGCTGGGCCCCGATGGTCGGCGTCCACGGCCTGGCGTGGCTGGCGGCGTTCTCGTCAGGGGCCATCGCGCTGATGGCGCGGGCCAAGGACACCCCGCACGACCGCGCCGCGGCGGCGGCCATCGCCCTGGCGCTGGGCGGCGGCCTGCTGGGCATCGCCTGGACGCACATCGCCTGGGTGCGATCCGAGGGCGCCCCCATGATCGTGCGCCTGGTCCAGACCGGCACACCGCAATCCCAGAAATTCGATCCCGCGCGATTCCAGGCTGTGCTGGACAAGGACCTGCGCCTGGCCGGGCTGCCTCCCAAGGCGCCGGCCGATGCGCCGGCCTTGGTGGTGCTGCCGGAGACGGCCATGCCCGCGTTCCAGGACAACATCCCGGAAGGCGTCTGGGAACGGTGGCGCGCCGTGGCGCGCGGCCTGGACGCGCCCATCCTCATGGGCATGCCCCTGCGCCGCGCGACGCCGGAGGGCGAGCGCCTGACCAACGGGGCGCTGGTCGTCGTTCCGGCGGACACCGGCCGCGCCACGCCGGACCTGGCCTGGCACTACGACAAGCGGCACCTGGTGCCCTTTGGCGAATTCGTGCCGCCGGGGTTCCGCTGGTTCGTCGACGCCATGCACATTCCGCTGGGGGATTTCGACCGGGGCGCCGCGCGCCAGCCGCCGCTGCAGGCCGGATCGCAGCACTTTGCCGTGGACATCTGCTATGAGGACACCTTCGGCGCCGAGATCGCCGCCAGCGTGCGCCCCGGCCCATCGGGCAACAGCCCCGGCGTGCTGGTGAACCTCAGCAATCTGGCCTGGTTCGGCAACACCTGGGCACTGCGCCAGCACCTCTGGATCGCGCGCCTGCGCGCCCTGGAGACCGGGCGGCCCATGATCCGGGCGACGAACACCGGCGTGACCGCAGCCATCGATCCCCTGGGACGGGTGCGCGCCGCCCTGGACCCGCAATCGCCCGGCGTGCTGGACGTCGAGATCCAGGGGACGCAGGGCCTGACGCCCTATGTGCGCTGGGGCGACGCGCCGATCCTGGCCTGGACGCTGGCCTGCCTGCTGCTGGGCCTGTGGCGGCGCGGCGCGCGCCGCGCGGCGACCCTGCCCTAGGCGTCATGGCGCCTAGAGCAGGCGCCGCACGATCATCTCGTCGATCTCGGCCGCCTCCAGAGGCTGCGCAAAGAAATAGCCCTGGGCGTAATTGCAGCCCGCGGCCCGCAGCAGCTCGCATTGGCGCGCGCTGGACACGCCTTCGGCGATGACCGCCAGGCCCAGCTTGTGCGCCATCACGATGATGGCCTGGCACAGGGCGAGGCTCTCGGTGCCGATATCCAGGTCCTCGACGAACGAGCGGTCGATCTTGATGTAGTCGATGTCGAAACGGTTCAGGTACGACAGCGAGGAATAGCCCGTCCCGAAATCATCCAGGGCCACCTGCACCCCGGCATCGCGGAAGGCCAGCAGCTTGTCCTGCGTGGCCGGCCCCATGTCCATCAACAGGCTTTCGGTGATCTCGACGGTCAGGCGCCCCGGCGGCAGGCCGAGTTCGCGCAGGTGCGCCAGCCAGTCCTCCGTCCGGATGCCGTCGGCCAGCAGTTGCACCGGCGAGACGTTGATGCTCATCTGCAAGTCGTGGGCATGCCGCCAGGCGCGCAGCTGCATGGTCGCCTCGCGAAACACCCAGTCGCCGATCTGGCGGATCAGCCCGGATTCCTCGGCCTGCGCGATGAAGGCCAGCGGCGGCAGCAGGCCGCGCGCGGGATGGTTCCAGCGCAGCAAGGCCTCGACCTTGACCATCCTGCCGGTATCCAGGTCGACGATGGGCTGGTAGAGCAGGTGGAACTGGCGCTCGGCCAGGGCGGATTGCAGGTCGCGATGCAGCTGGCGGCGCATCAGGGCGGCCTCGCGCATCGAGGACTCGAAGCGCCGGTACTGGTTGCGTCCGCCCTCTTTGGCCGCATACATCGCCAGGTCGGCGTTGCGCAGCAGCTCGCCGACGTCCTCGCCGTCCTGGGGATAGAAGGTCACGCCCACGCTGGCCGAGATCGTGACCTCCTGGCCGCTCAATATGTACGGCCGCGCCAGGGCCTCGAGCACATCGTCCAGGATGCGGTCGACCACCGGGGAATCGCCCAGCCCTTCGAGGATCAGCGTGAACTCGTCACCGCCCAGGCGGGCCACCATGTCGTTCTCGCGCACCGCGCCGCTGATCCGCCCCGCGACCGCTCGCAACAGGGTGTCCCCGACCTCATGGCCCAGGGTGTCGTTGACTTCCTTGAACAGGTCCAGGTCCAGAAACACCAGCGCCACCGGGCCGCAGCCCCCGTCGCCAGCGCGATCCAGGGTGTCCTGCAGCTTGAGATGGAAGTGCTGGCGGTTGGGCAGGCCGGTCAGGCTGTCATAGTGCGCCTGCCGCCAGATCAGGTCCTCGGAGCGCTTCTGCTGCGTGATGTCGCTGAAGATGCCCACAAAGCAGCGCACGCCGCCGTCGGTGTCGTAGACGGCGTTGATGGTCAGGTGTTCGGCGTAATCCTGGCCGTCCTTGCGCCGGTTCCAGAGGTCTCCGCTCCAGTGGCCGTGCACCCGCAGCGCCTCCCAGAGCTTTTGGTAGAAGGCGCGGTCCTGGCGGTGGGAGGACAGAATGCGCATATTGGCGCCGATCACCTCGTCGCGCGTGTAGCCGGTGATCACGGTGAAAGCGGGATTGACGTTGAGCACGTGCCCCTGACTGTCGGTGACGACAATGGCTTCGCTGGTCGACTCGAAGACCAGCGAAGCCTCGCGGGCCGCCACCTCGGCCTCGCGCCGCTCGCTCACGTCCATCAGCACGACGACCACCGCCCGGTCGGCCCCCAGTTGCATTGCCGAGCAGAACAGCTCGACCGGCAGTTCCTTGCCGCCGGCCGCCCGCAACTGGAAGACGTGCCCGCGGTCGGTGGTGAGCCGGCCGTCCAGGTAGCCGCCCAGCAGGGCCATGAGGCGCTGCCGGTCCCGGGCGATGAAGGCGTCGTCGATCCTCGAGTCGTAGATCGGCGCGGCGGCATCCAGGCCCAGCATCCGCACATAGACGCCGTTGGCGTACCGCAGGCTCATGTCGTCGAGCACCACGATCACGCCGACCGCCGCGTTGTCGGCCACGCCCTGGAACAGGGCCTCGGCGCGCTGCAGGTTCTCGTGCTCCGTGCGGATCCGCTGCATGAGCTCGTGCGTGCGCCGCGCGCTGTCGTTCAAGCCGACGGCGAGCTGCCCGATTTCGTCATTGGGCGGATAATCCACGCGCGCCGCATAGTTTCCGCGTATGAGCTCCTGGCAATAATTGGACAGCATCCGCAGCGGCTGCAGCACATAGCGCCGCACGGCCGCGCTGGCGATCAGCAACAGGACCAGATCCAGGCCGAATACCAGGTAGAGCGCCTGGAGGTGATTGCGGCGATAGGCCGCCTCCAGGTCGACGAGGCCGGCCAGCAGGGTCTCGGCCGCCAGCAAAACGGCCTGGGACTGTGCATCCAGCGCTGCGCGCACCTGGGCATACGACTCGTCGTCCGCCACATTGCCCGCCAGGCTGCGCGCCAGGGCATTCTCGCGATACCTTTGCCAGGCCTCGCCCACCGCCAGCAGGCTGCCCGCCAGCTCGCCATCGAGTGGGCGGACGGTCATGCCGAAGACCTCGCCGCCGACCGACAGGGTATGGTAGGCGCGCTCGAAATCGGCGATGTCCGCCTGCATCTGATCGTCCACGGCATCCGGATCGCGCAGGCGGCCCAGGCCCTGGTAGGCCGTGCGCTGGCTGAGCATGCGCATCTTGCCGGCCACGTTCACGGTGGCGGCGACCGAATCGGAGTGGATCAGCGCCAGGCGCACCACGACGATATTGGCCACCGCCAGCATGAAAATCAGCAGGAACACCACGCCGGCCTTGCATCCCAGGCTCTGGTCGTGCAGGGACTGCAGCCAATTGCGGCTCGAAGCCATCGAATCCGTCCTCATGGTTCGCGAATTGCCAGCCTCCGGCCATTGACCAGGCGCCTCTCGAGCTCGCCGGGCTCAAGAGGCTCATCGTACCAATATCCCTGGCCGGCATCACAGCCGACGCGTAACAGGAGTTCGTGCTGCGCGGCGCTGGCCACGCCCTCGGCGATCACCTGGACACCCAGCTTGTGCGCCAGCAGAATGATGGCCTCGCACACATGCAGGGCCTGGAGATCCTCGACGATGTGCTCGGTGGTGGCGCGATCGAGCTTGATGTAGTCGGCGGGCACGCGGCCGATGGAGGACATCGACGCCGAGGCGATCCCGAACGCATCCAGGCCGAGACCCATGCCGGCATCGCGCAGCGTCTGCAGATTGGCCAGGGCGCCCGCACCCAGGCCGGCCAATGCGCGCTCGGAAAACTCCAGCACGATGTCATCGGCGGCCAGGCCGTGCCGACGCAGGCATTCGAGCCAGCACAGGCGATTGTCCTCGCCGCCCTCGAGCTGGGCGGGCGACACATTCACCGCCACGCGCAAGCCCAGGCCATGGCGCGCGCGCCAGGATGCCGCCTGCGCCGCCACACGCTCCAGAACCCAGTCGCCGATGCGGCTGATCAACTGACGATCCTCGGCCATGGGCAGGAACTCCATCGGCCGGATGATGCCGAACTCAGGGTGGTTCCAGCGCAGCAAGGCCTCGGCCTCGAACAGCCGGCCGGTGCCCATTTCGTAGATCGGCTGGTACACCATGAAGAACTGGCCGTCGGCCAAGGCCCGCGGCAGGCCCTGGATCAAGTCCCTCAGCATGCGCGCGCGGGTGCGCATGTTTTCGTCGAAATAGCGGTGGCGATTCGGCCCCTCGGCCTTGGCGGCGTACATCGCCAGGTCGACATGGCGCAGCAGGATGTCCTTGTCCTCGGCATCCTTGGGGTACAGGGCGATCCCGATGCTGGCCGAGACCCGCAGGGACTCACCGGCAACCACATAGGGCGCCGTGACGCTACGCATGATGCTCAGGCGCAGATCATCGACCTGGTCCTGGTCGCGCACGTCGTCCAGCAGCACGACGAACTCGTCGCCCCCCAGACGGGCGACGAATGCGGCCTCGCCCGAGCAGCTGCGCAAACGCTGGGCCACCTCGGTGAGCACCTGATCCCCCACGGCATGCCCCATCGAATCGTTGATCGCCTTGAATCCGTCCAGATCGAGGAACATCAGGGCAAGCGGCAGGCCGCCGGCCGCGGCGCGCTCGACCGATCGGGCGATCCGGTCGTTGAAGCACTGGCGATTGGGCAGCAGCGTCAGCGGATCGTGGTGCGCCTGCCACCAGACCTGCTTTTCGGCGTGCTTCTTTGCCGTGATGTCGCTGACGATCGCGACCCGGCAATTGACCGAGCCGTCATGGTTCCAGGCGGTGTCGATGACCACGCGCTCGGCATAGTCCTCGCCGGACTTGCGCTGGTTCCAGTATTCGCCCTCCCAGCGCCCCGTCGTATTGATCGCATGCCACATGGCATCGTAGAAATCACGATTGTGCCGGCCGGGCTTGAGCAAGGGCAGGGTCTCGCCCACCACCTCGTCGGGCCAGCCTCCGGTGATCCGCGCATATGCCGGATTCACGTCCATGATCACGCCCGCGGCGTCGGTGACGGCGATCGCCTCGCTGCTGTTCTCGTAGGCAATGCCGGCCAGCTGGGCCGAGGCTTCGACACGCTTGCGCTCGGTGATGTCCTGTACGATCCCGATGATGGCCGTGGTGCCGCCCGTCTGGAGAGCCGAACTGAAGACCTCGATGTCGATCACGGTCCCGTCCTTGCGCCGGCCCCGGCGCTCGTAGCGCACCGTCCCGTCCTTGCGCTTGAGGCTGGCCTTCAGCGACTCGGCCGCCAGATAGCGTTCGCGCGGCACGATCACCCCCAGGACCGGCAGCGTGTCGATCATCTCCTGGGGCGTGTAGCCGAAGATCTCGGCCATCTTGGCGCTGACGAAACTGAAGCGGTCGCCCTCGGCCAGGTAGATGCCGACGATGGAATTGACCGCCAGACCGCGAAAAATCGTATCCGAGCGCTCTAGGCCCAGGCGGTCCTTGCGCGCGGTCTCGAGCAGCTCCTGAATGCGTTGCGCGCCGCTGTTGAACGCATTGGCCAGTTCGCGCAGTTCGCCCGAGCCCTTGTAATCGACGCGCGTATCGTAATGGCCGCGCATGAGGTCCTGGCATGAGTGATAGAGTTTGCGCAGCGGCACCACCAGGTGCCGGCGCACCAGCACGAAGGCCAGCAACAACAGCAGCAGATCGGCCGCCAGCAGGCCCGCCCCCAGCCACGGGATGGCCGCGCGCCGCTGCTGCGCGCTCTGCTGCAGCTCGTTGCCCAGCGCCTGCAGGGACTGCAGCAGCACGTTGGCATCATCGATCAGCCACTGCCGCAACACCGCCGGCGCGGCGCCCGCCATCCCTTCGCCGGATGTGCCTTGCGAGGAATAACTGGCCAGCACCACCGATTGCGCGCGATTGCGAAAGGAGGTCCAATCACGCCGGATCTTGGGCAGGTAGGCTTGCAGGCGCGGCTCGATCAGCGGCGGCACCTCGCGGCCGGCCACCACGCCGCCATGCTCGAAGGCCGTCAGGCCGCGGTTGAACACATCGACCCCATGACCGAATTGCGCATCGCGCACTTGGCTGGCGTCGGTCAGCCGCACCGAATGCAGGGCGGCCTGCAGACCGAGCACTCGCATCCGGTCCAGCGTCTCGAGCTTGGCGGCGGCCGCGTCGTCATAGGACAAGAGGGCATGCACGGCAAACCCGTTGCCGATGAACAGCACGAGCAGCAGCGCAAAAAACGCCCCCACCATGGTGCCCAGCCCTCCCGGCGTGCCGTGAGCGGGCGGCCGGCGAGCGTGTGTGTCTCCTGTCATGCCCCACCATGTCCATCATCAGAGGGTAATGAACAGTAACATATCGCGCGAAGGCGGGATAGCGGCGCGATCACAAGGTAGGATACGCGTACAGCAGCAAAATAATTCAACCTTCAACTGAATTTTTCTGTAGACGAGCCGTATGGTCAAAAGAGATCCCCGTACTTGCCGAATCCTCTTCTCGTTGGGCACTATCACCGCTCGTGTCGCCGGCATTGTTTTCGTGCCGATGCTGCTGCTCGCTTCGTGGACCGGGGCGGTCGGCACGGCATGGGCGGGCTGCGATGAGCCGTCCCCCGGCAATCATCTATGCACAGGCAGCTCCGCCGGCGAGCAGGTGACGAACTCGACAGGTCCGTTGACCATTATCGCGGATAGCTCGCTGAAGATAGACAGCGCCACTGTCGGCTTCGGCGTCGAAGGCCATGGCACCGGCATCACGTTCTCGCAGGCGGACGGCAGCGTCATCAAGGGTGCGACAACGGGCATCCACTCGACAAAATACGGCGCCGGCCCGAACAAGCTGACCGTCGCGGGCGAGGTCATCGGCAGCGGCGACCACGGCATTTTTGCCTATAACGACGCCGACGCCACCGATGTCGTCATCGAGCAGACCGGCGGCATGATTTCAGGCGTGACGCATGGCATTCGCGTGGACAATTACGGTTCCGGCTCTACCGCGATCACCACCGCTGGAACCGTCACCCAAAGCGGCAGCACCACTTGGGATGCCTACGGGGTGTATGCCTATAACGATCCGTCGGCCACCGATATTACGCTGACCCAAACGGGTGGGGCGGTCTCGGGCCAGAACTACGGCATATACGGAAATAATCAAGGCACCGGCTCCACCGTCATCGGCGTTGCCGGGGATGTGACGGCCACCGAGGGAATCGGCGTTGCCGGCTATAACAGCGGCCTGGCACAAGACATACGCATCAACCAGACCACCGGCACCATTACCGGCCATGAATTCGGCATGGTTGCCGATAATGGCGGCACCGGATCCATCCAGATCACTTCCTCAGGCCGTGTCAGCGGTGGAAGTTACGGAATATATGCCTCGCAGGCGGGCGCCGGCCCCACGGCCATCGCCATCCATGGCGACGTGAATGGCGACGCCGGCGCGGGCATTCTGAGCGTCAGCGGCAGCGATGTCACGATCGACATCGCGCCGACCGGGACGGTCGGCACCGTGTCGGGTTTGGCGATTTTTGATGCCGGCACCGGAAACGCGCTGGTCACCAGCGCGGGCAGGATTTCCGGCGACACCAGTCTCGGGCTGGGCGACGATGTATTCAACTTGGCGGGCGGATCGTACACGGGCAATATCTTCGGAGACGTTCGAGGCGCCGCCGATAGCGATGACGGTCTCGTCAATGCCGAAGGCAATGACACCTTCACCTGGACCAGCGGAACCTTCACCGGCGGGTTCTACGGCCAGGACGGCTCCGACACCGCCACGGTAAGCGCCGCCACGTACGACGGCAGCCAGGTTCTGGATGGCGGCGATGGCACCTCCATCGCCAACGGCATGATCGATACGCTGAACCTGCGGGGCGTCAACGCCCGCGCGCCGGGCGGCAATATCGCCAACTGGGAGCTTGTGAGGATGGATGGCGGCATGCTGGCCATCAAGGACGGGGCCTGGAAGGTCGGCATGGCCAATGAAGCCGGCACCGGTGTCTTCCTGAACAATGGCGCCACGCTTGACGGCATGGCCGCGCTCGCCTTGGACGGCAGGCTCACCATCGACGCCACCTCGGCCTTCATGGCCAGGGGCGGCGGGGACGGCGTCTACGCGGTCAGCGGCGACGTGGGCAATGCCGGCGTGATCACTTTGCAGGACGCGGCGGCGGGCGATGTCATGACGATAGGCGGAAACTACGTCGGCACCGATGGCCGCCTGCGGATAGACACCGTTCTGGGGGCCGACGACGCCAAAACAGACCGGCTGCATATTGCCGGCGACACCGCCGGCACAACACGCTTGCTGGTCAACAATGTCAATGGGACCGGCGCACCCACTGCCGAAGGCATCCGGGTCATTGGCATCGACGGCCGCTCCGCAGGCAGTTTCGCGCTTGCCGGAGGCGATTACACGATCAATGGCAAGCCCGCCATCGTCGCCGGCGCCTATGCTTACCAATTGCACCAGGGCGGCCTGTCGACCCCCGACGACGGTGACTGGTACTTGCGTTCCCAGCGGGTCTCGCCCGCGGCCGGCGGGCCGGAGGCCGCCCCGGCACCGCTGTATCAGGCCGGCGTGCCCTCGTACGAAGCCTACCCGCAGGCCTTGCTCGCCTTGAACAGCGTGCCCACATTGCAGCAGCGTGTCGGTAATCGCGTCTGGACCCGGGCCGGCCATCGCCTTGCCGATAGCGCCGGTTCGGCCGGTGCCCTGATCGAAGGCACCGGTGCCTGGGGCCGCATGGAAGGCGCTTATCGGAACATCAAGCCGCGCTCATCCACCTCGGAGACCGCCTACGACCAGAACATCTTCAGAATGCAGATCGGCGTAGACCGCGAGCTGACGGCCTCCGAGAACGGCAAATGGATTGGCGGACTGGCCGTCCACTACGCCCACGGCAAAACCCATACCAGGTCCCCGCATGGCGACGGCGACATCACGACCGATGGTTATGGCGTCGGGGCAACCCTGACCTGGTACCAGCAGGACGGCTTTTATCTGGACGGCCAAGCGCGCCTGACCTGGTACGACAGTGATCTGGGCTCCAAACTGGCCCGCAAAAACCTGGTTCAAGCCAACAAGGGCTTCGGCTATGCGTCCTCCATCGAGGGCGGCAAACGCATTGCGCTGGATCCGGCATGGTCCATCACGCCCCAGGCCCAATTGGTGTATTCCAATGTGGACTTCGACACCTACACCGATACGTTCGGCGCCCGCGTCAGCAACGGCCAGGGCGACAGTCTTCAAGGCCGCCTGGGCGTGGCCCTGGATTACGAACGCTCGCGTGGCCATGCCAGAGGCAAGCCCGTCCGCACACACGTCTACGGATTGGCCAACCTCCACTACGAAATCCTGGACGAGACAACGGTCCACGTCGCCGGCAAGCGCTTCGCCAGCGGCAATGATCGCCTATGGGCCAGCCTGGGCGTCGGCGGTTCCTACAACTGGAGCGGCGACAAATACTCCATTTACGGCGAAGGCCTGGTCAATACCGGCTTGAACCCATTCGGAGACAGCTATTCTGTCGTCGGCCAGGTGGGCTTTCGGATGAGATGGTAGAAAAAGAAACCTGCATGATGCAGGTGCTCTTTGAAACTGTGGCGGAGCGGAGCGGACAGGACTCGAACCCGCGACCCCCAGCGTGACAGGGCTGGTATCGAAGTCAATGTTTATGCGGGTTTCCAGCCAAATCGTATTCCAAAAAATGTTAAAAACATATCGATTTCATGCGATTTTGCAGGCTTTTATTCCAAATTTTCTGACTCGAAACCCTGGGCCCAACCCTAGGCAGGCTCAAGTACGCGCATCTCAATGTGCAGTCCAGCGGCAGCGGCCATATTGACCAGTGCATCAAGACCAAAAACATTGATTTTTCCACGCATCAGGTCAGAAACGCGGGGCTGGGTCACGCCAAAAATCTTGGCGGCTTCGGCCTGACTCATCTTGGCGTGGACTATGTGGTGCCTAAGCGCCGTCATCAGGGTTGAACGAAGCTTCATGTTTTCCGCGACTTCCTGAGTGTCTTCGATGGCATCCCAGATGCTGGCAAATCGTTGGTTGCTCATTTGCTTAGTTCCTGCAATAGGTCTCGATAACGTTTCGAGGCCAGATCTATATCCGCCTTGTTGGTTTTCTGCGTCTTTTTCTGAAAGCAGTGGATCACATAGACGGCATCGGCGAACTTGGCGACGTAGATGACCCTGAAAGCGCCGTCACTATCGCGAACGCGGATTTCTCTGACACCTTGGCCCACTGTGTTCATAGGCTTCCAGTCATCCGGATCCAAACCGTTTTGCACCTGATCGATCTGGTAACCCGCTTCGCGCTTGGCAGAGGGTGGGAAGGCGCGAAGATCATCAAGTGAGGTTCCGAGGAACTCGACAGGCTTGGATGGCGGCATGCGTGATTTATACAATATTTTGTATGCTCTGGCAAGCTCAATGCCATCTCTTTACTGTCGTAGCGGCTGCTGGCTCAAAGATAGGCAGGGAGCATTCTCTAAGGGGAAGCCCTTGGAAAAGAACCCGCTACCTATCGCAGGCATGTACGGGGGCCAGAAACGTCGTGGACTTGGCTACACACGAAGAGGGGATACCACAAAATGCGCACAAGCTCTTCGCTAAGCTGAAGCAAGGAAGTGCAGCCGAGTTTCCATTTTTGTTTGATAGCCAGCCTGATGTTTAGGCCAGGAGAGTATATCGGCGTGAGTGGCATAAAGTGGTAATATAACCACAAATGCTAGAGTAACCCGTTTTTTTGGGGTGCGTCATGACCACAACCTCTTCTATTCGGCTGTCGGACACCATCGTCGCCCAGGCCCGGCGCGATGCCGAAACCTTCAACCGTACCATCAGCGGCCAGATCGAATACTGGGTTCGCCTGGGCCAAGCCGTCGAGTCTGTTCCGGGATTCGACATAGATCGGGTGCGGGCTGCGCTCAACGGCCAACTCGATGTCCGACTGCTTTCTCACAATGAATTGATGGCCTTCGAGGAAAGCCTGGGTAACGCCTTGGCTACCCCATCGGCCAAGTCCCTCCAGGACATGAAAGCCTTGCGCGATGCGGGCGGTGCCGTTGGCTACGACGAGCAGGGCCGTTTGATTCGCACACTACCCGGGGGCGGCGTTGAAGTTCTTGAAGACCCCAACGAAGGACGGGTGGCGACCAAGTGATCCTGGCCGCAGAAATTGGCCCGCCAGCCCTTATCGTCCTCGCCGGCCCAAATGGGGCAGGGAAATCTACCCTCTACCGCAATGAGTTGCAAGACCGCTACCGCAGTCTAGAGTTCATCAACGCCGACGAGCTTGCAATGCGACATTTCGGGCATGCTGCGCAGACCATGGAAGAAACCCGCATGGGGCAGCATCTGGCCGACGCACGGCGCGCAGCACTCATGCCGCAAACCAGAGCTTCATCACAGAATCGACCTTCTCTCACCCCTCCAAACTCGAATTGCTGCAGCAGGAGGTGGCAGGTTGCTACTTAGCCGATGACGTTCGCTCTTGAGGTGATTGGATAGTCAACCTGCTTGGCGTCCTAAAGGCCGCCACACTTCGCAGGCATGGGCGGGGGCATCTGAACGTCGCTCGTTGTGCTCCCGGAGTACGTATTGCGCAATGCGCATTGCATAATACGCAGAGTGTGATACGCACCCATTTAGGCGCATAAATCAGTAGGGGAGAGGGGGTAGGAATACCGGCAACTTGGACCGGTATTCGCTAAGGTGGCCCAGCTCGGAAAGCTAGGCCTGGTGCGGCTTTCCAGCCAACCCGAAAGTCGGATAGTCCAAACTTTGGAACGAAAAACCCGACTTTGGAATATAAATCGAGACGAAAAAAAGCACTTACATGGTGTAAGCGCTTGATTTCACTACATTCTTTGGCGGAGCGGACGGGACTCGAACCCGCGACCCCCGGCGTGACAGGCCGGTATTCTAACCAACTGAACTACCGCTCCGGGTATCCAACAAGCCAGGAAAACCTGGCGTCCCCTAGGGGATTCGAACCCCTGTACCCACCGTGAAAGGGTGGTGTCCTAGGCCTCTAGACGAAGGGGACCGGACAATTCGATAACGATGCTTGGTGGAGGTAAGCGGGATCGAACCGCTGACCTCTTGCATGCCATGCAAGCGCTCTCCCAGCTGAGCTATACCCCCAAACAAGGCCTTCGCTAACGAAGAAGCGAGATTATGCATGAAAACAATTTGTCGTGCAAGTCGAAGTCGAAGCCCTTGACGGCATCAAGGCGCCGCACCAGGGCGATCACCGGCCGCGACGTAAAGCGTTACATCTCCGCCGCGGGCCGGGGTTCCGCGCACATCGTGACCAAGAAACCATAATTGACCGAAATAAGCGATTATTTCGGTAATTTTTCCGTAATTTGGACGCTTTTGAAAGAAACTGACGGCTTGCCAAGGCTCTCCGCCCCTCCTACCATTGCGCCGTTCTCAATCCGCCATGGACACGCCATGGATACACCGATGCTCAGTATCGAACGCCGCCGCCAGGGGCCCGCGCCCGCCTGGACTCCCGATGCCGTCCTGGATCTGTACGCCCAGCCGCTGAACGACTTGCTGCTGCGCGCGCAGACCGCGCATCGCCGGCATCATCCGGCCAATGCCGTCCAGCAATCCACGCTGCTGTCCGTCAAGACCGGCGCCTGTCCCGAGGACTGCGCCTACTGCCCGCAATCCTCGCGCCACGCCACCGCGGTCCAGGCCGAGCCCTTGATGGCGTGCGAGGACGTCCTGGCCGCGGCGCGGGCGGCGCGCGACGCGGGCGCCCAGCGGTTCTGCATGGGGGCGGCCTGGCGCTCGCCCACCGAGCGGCAGCTGGACGAGGTGATCGAGATGGTCCGCGCGGTCAAGGCGATGGGCCTGGAGACCTGCGTAACCCTGGGCATGCTCAAGCCGGGCCAGCCCGAGCGCCTGAAGGCGGCGGGCCTGGACTACTACAACCATAACCTGGACACTGCGCGCGACCACTACGGCGAGATCATCACGACCCGCCGCTACCAGGACCGGCTGGACACCCTGGCGCGGGTGCGGGACGCCGGCCTGAAGGTCTGTTGCGGCGGCATCGTGGGCATGGGCGAATCGCGGCGGATCCGCGCCACGCTGATCGCCGAGCTGGCCAACCTGGATCCCTACCCTGAATCCGTGCCCATCAACCAGTTGGTCAGGGTGCCGGGCACGCCGCTGGCGGACGCGCCGGAACTCGATCCGATCGAGTTCGTGCGCACGATCGCGGTGGCGCGCATCACCATGCCCAAGGCGGTGGTGCGCCTGTCGGCGGGGCGCGAGTCGATGGACGACAGCACCCAGGCGCTGTGCTTCATGGCCGGCGCAAACTCGATTTTCCGCGGCGAACGGCTGCTGACCACCCCCAATCCCGGCCCGGATGCCGACGAGCGCCTGTTTGAACGCCTGGGCCTGCGACCGATGCCCGAGGGCCCTGCCGGCGCCTCTCCCTCCGAACCCGCCGAGGATGCCATCGACGCACCCTTCGCACCCGAGGCCGCCACGGCCACCCCCGCCTGAACCCGCCATGCATACCCTCGTCCTCAGCATCACCTGCAGCGTCGCCGTCTCGATTTTCCTGAAGCTCGCGCGGCAAGGATCCATCCGGGTCGAACAGGCGATCTTCGTCAACTACCTCACGGCGGCCGCCCTGTGCCTGCTGTTGCTGCGTCCGGACACGGCGCGGCTGCTGGACCAGCCGGCCGCGGCCTGGTGGATCCTGTCGCTGCTGGGCGTCCTGCTGCCGTCGATCTTCCTGGTGATGGCGGCCGCGGTGCGCCATGCCGGCATCGTGCTCAGCGACGCGGCCCAGCGCCTGTCGCTGGCCATCCCGCTGCTGGCGGCCTTCCTGCTGTTCGGCGAGACACTGTCGGGGATGAAGCTCGTCGGCATCGGCCTGGCCTTCGCCGCCCTGGCCTGCCTGCTGGTCCGGCCCGACGCGCACACCGGCAGCCGCGTGGCCGCCGGGCCGATCGTCCTGGCCTCGCTGCTGGGCGTCTGGCTGGGCTACGGGACGATCGACATCCTGTTCAAGCAGCTCGCCAAGAGCGGCGCCGCATTCTCGAGCAGCCTGCTGCTGTCCTTCGTGCTGGCGGCGGTGCTGATGCTCGCCTGGCTGGCGCTGCGCCCGGGCACGCGCTGGAGCCCGCGCAGCCTGGCCTCCGGCGTGCTGCTGGGCCTGCTGAACTTCGGCAACATTTATTTCTACATCCGTGCGCACCAGACTTTCCCGCAGAACCCCACGCTGGTCTTTGCCGCCATGAACATCGGCGTGATCTCGGCGGGGACGCTGGTGGGCGCCGGCGTCTTTCGCGAGCGCCTAGGGCGTCTGAACGTGCTCGGGATCGCGCTGGCCCTCGCCGCCGTCGTCCTGTTGATCCCCCGCTGAGAGCGGATCGTCGACCACGGGGTCGTGCGAAATATCCTTCTGGACGTCGACCCGCGGATCGAGCACCGCCATGACGTGCGAATTCTGCAGGGTATCGGCCATGGGCACGAAGTGCGTGGGCGCGTCTTCGCTGAGGTGCGTGCCCTTGACCTTTTGTTCGCGGATGAAGATCACCAGCACCAGGGCGCAGGCCGACACGTATACGAAATAGACGTCCGGCCCCCAGCCGCGCATCAACGCGCCGGCCACCAGCGGCCCCAGGCAGGCGCCCAGGCCATACACCATGTACAGCAGCGCGCTCAGGCCCACGCGCCGCTCGGGATCGACGTTGTCGTTGGCGAAGGCGGCGCCCATGGGATAGAGCGTGAACTGCAGGATGCCGAGCACGGCCGAAAACGCCAGCAGGGCGGCGTAGGGCATAGGCAGCCAGCCCCACAAGGGTACCCCCAGCAGCAACAGGATCGCCGCCCCCCAGCGGATCAGCCGGATCCGGTTCATGCGGTCCGCAAGCCAGCCCAGGGGCCACTGGAACACCAGGCCGGCCGCCACCGACGTTGCCACGAAGACCCCCACCTGCTGGTTGCTGAGGCCGTGCAGCAGGCCATAGACGGGGGCCAGGCCGTAAAAGGCCCCGGTCAGCATGCCGGCGATGAACAGCACGGTCAGCGACAGCGGGACGCGCGCCACGTAATAGCGCACCGCCAGCGGCGCCGGCACCTGCAGCGCGGGATGCAGCCGATGCGTCAGCGCCATCGGCATCAGGCTGAGGACGCAGCAGATCGCGACGAACACCAGCGGTTCGTAGTTGAGGTTGCGGAACCATCCCAGGGCCAGCTGGCCGAACACCGTGCCCATGCTGGACACCACCATATACCAGGCGAAGACGGTGCCGCGCGAGCTGTTCTCGGTCTGTTCGTTGAGCCAGCTCTCGATCGCGATGAACAGGGTCACCATCGCCGTGCCGGCCACGAAACGCAGGCCCAGCCAGACCCATAGGTTGTCGATGAGGATCTGGACCAGGACCGTGATGGTCACGAAAGCCGCGCTGGCGGCGTAGGCGCGGATGTGGCCCACCTGGATGATGAGGCGGTGCCCGACGCGCGCCCCGAACACCAGGCCCATGTAGTAGGCGGCGATGATCCCGCCCACCCAGACTTCCGAGATCGACAGCGCCGTCAGGCGCAGGCCCATGTAGGTGTTGAACAGGCCCGAGCCCATCAGCAGGATCAGGGTCGCCAGATACAGGGAAAAAAACGCGCCGAGAGTCTTGACCATGCATCCGCCATGAACGGCCGGGGCCGCCGGAGGCGTGCCCATAGAAGTTTCAGGCCTGAATCTCAAGCCCGATGGAGAATCATCATAGCAGGCCTCGTGCCCGGCCACGGGGGCGGCACTTTGCGTATATCATTGGTGTTGACACCGATGCGGCGACGTCCCGCGGCGAGCGGGACGCAGCCCACCCATCCCACAGGAACCATGGCCGAATCCACTCCCACCCTCAGTCACCTGGACGACAGCGGACAGGTCCGCATGGTCGACGTCGGCGGCAAGGCCGACAGCGAGCGCGAGGCCATCGCCGAGGGCGCCGTGCGCCTGCGCCCCGAGGCTTACCGCCTGCTGCAGGCACAGGCCAACGCCAAGGGCGAGGTCCTCAACACCGCGCGCATCGCCGCCATCCTGGCGGCCAAGCGCTGCGCCGAGCTGATCCCGCTGTGCCACAGCCTGCCGCTGGCCTTCGTCGGGGTGGATTTCACGCTGGACGACGCGGCCCACCGCATCGGCATCCGCGCCCGCTGCCGCACCCGCCACCAGACCGGGGTCGAAATGGAGGCCATGACCGCCTGCAGCGTGGCGGCGCTGACGATCTATGATATGTGCAAGGCGGCGGACAAGGGCATCGTCATCGAGCACGTCCGCCTGGTCTACAAATCCGGAGGAAAAAGCGGTGAGTGGCGCAACGATTGAGGTCCTGTATTTCGCCCAGGTCGCCGAGCACATGGGCACGCGGCGCGAGACGCTCGCGCTGGCCGCCCCGACGACGGCCGCGCAGTGGCTCGCCGATCTGGTGGCGCGCTGTCCGGCGCTGGCGCCGGCGGAACGCCTGAAGCTCGCCGTCAACCAGGAACACGTCGATCACCGGGCGACGATCCGCCCGGGCGACGAGGTCGCCGTGTTCGAGCCCGTCACCGGAGGCTGAGGCATGGTCGTGGTCCAGACCGCCGATTTCGATCCCGCCGCCCTGTATGCGGCGCTGCAGGCGCGCGCCGGGGACGCCGCGGGGGCCACGGTCAGCTTCATCGGCACGGTGCGCGACTACGCCCCCGGTGAAACCACCCGCAGCCTGTTCCTCGACCACTATCCGGGCATGTGCGAACGCGAGATCCAGGCCCTGTGCGATACCGCGGCGCAGCGCTGGCGCATCCTCGACGCCACGGTGGTGCATCGCGTGGGCGAACTGGCGCTGGGCGACCGCATCGTCTTCGTCGGCGTGGCCAGCGCCCACCGGGGCGATGCCTTCCGGGCCTGCGAATACATCATCGACGCGCTCAAGACCCGGGCGCCCTTCTGGAAGCGCGAGACCCTGACGTCGGGCCGCGCCTTCTGGGTCCGGCAGGACGAGGCCGACGCGCACAAGACCGCTCAATGGGACACAAGGACGCCACACCATGAAAGCTGACCCCACCCTGCCGCCCGTGTCGCTCGGCTGCGCCGTGCTGACCGTGTCCGACCACCGCACGCCCGAGGACGACGGCACGGGCGACTATCTGTGCGACAGCCTGCGCGCGGCGGGGCATGTGGCGCAGGCCCGGGCGATCTGCCGCGACGATCCCTACCAGATCCGCAAAGTCCTCAGCGACTGGATCGCCGACCCGTCCATCCAGGCGATCATCACCAACGGCGGCACGGGGTTCTCGCATCACAAGTCCACGGTGGCGGCGGTCAGCCCCCTGCTGGACCAGACGATCCCCGGCTTCGGCGAACTGTTCCGCCACCTGTCCTGGCAGGCCATCGGCTCCTCGGCCCTGCAGTCCGAGGCCCTGGCGGGCCTGGCCAACGACACGCTGGTGTTCTGCCTGCCCGGCTCCACGCGGGCCTGCCGGCTGGCCTGGGACAGCATTCTGCGCGAACAGCTCGATAGCCGCCACCGGCCCTGCAACTTCGCCGGCGTCTACCGCACATCCGTGCAAGGCGGTTGACGATGCTGGACTTCGATACCGCCCAGGCGACCCTGGCGGGGCGCGCCCACGCCCCGGACACGACCGAGACATTGCCCCTGGACGCCCTGCACGGGCGCGTGCTGGCCGAGGATGTCGCCGCCGAGGTCGACCTGCCGCGCGCCGACAACAGCGCCATGGACGGCTACGCGCTGCGCTGCGCGGATGCCGCGCCCGGCGCGATGCTGCCCATCCAGGCGTTCCAGTACGCGGGGCACGAGCCCGAAGCCCTACGGCCCGGCCATGCGATCCGCCTGTTCACCGGCAGCCTCATCCCCGAGGGCGCCGAGGCGGTGATCATGCAGGAGGACACCGAAGCCACGGACGGCGGCGTGCGCATCCTGCGCGCCCCGCAGGCGGGCGACCACGTGCGCCGGCGCGGCGAGGACATGCGCCGCGGCGAGGTGATCCTGCGGCGCGGCACGCGGATCGGGCCGGCCCAGATCGCCGTGCTGGCCGCCCAGGGCCGCGCCGCGGCCGCGGCCTATCCGCGGATGCGCATCGGCATCCTGACCAATGGCGACGAACTGGTCCCGCCCGGCCAGGCGCTGGGGCCCGCCGCCGTGCACAACTCCAACGGCCCGATGCTGGCCGCGCTGTGCAGGGGCATGGGCGCGGATCCTGCGGCCGTCCTGCATGCGCCCGACCAGGCCGAGGCCATCGCGTCGGCGCTGGACGAACTTTCGCGGACCTGCGACCTGGTTTTCAGCGTGGGCGGCGCCTCGGTGGGCGACAAGGACCTGGTCAAACCCGCCGTCGAGGCGCTGGGCGGCACGCTGGATCTCTGGCGTGTGCGCATGAAGCCCGGCAAGCCGGTCGCCCTGGCGAGCCTCAACGGCCGGCCCCTGATCTGCCTGCCGGGCAATCCGGTCTCGGCGTTCGTGGTGTTCACGTTGCTGGCCACCCCGCTCCTCCGTGGCCTGCAGGGACGCCGGGACATCCTGCCGCCGGTGTGGCGCGGCGTCCTGCGCACGGACCGCCGCTGGGGCGGCGAACGCGACGATTTCCTGCGGGTCCAGGTCGCGCACCAGCCCGACGCGCCGGCGGCGCTGACGCCCCATGGACAACAGAGTTCGGGGGCGATGGCCAGCCTCGCGTGGGCCCATGGCCTGGCGCGCGTACCCGCCGGCACCGAGGCCGGCGAAGGCACGCTCGTCGATTGGTACCCGCTGGCCGACTGGCTGGCCTGACACCCGCCGCCCTGCGGCGCACCCCCAGGGGCTTGGCTCCGGGCGGCACAGGACTATGGCGGCGGGACGCCCGCCCGGCGCCAGTCCTCCGGGGTATTCAGATTCAGAAAGCCGGCGCCGTCGAAATCCACGGCGCGGGCGCCGGCCCGGGCCAGCCAGGCCTGCGCCTTGCGCCCCCCGTCCGCCAGCCAGGACCACAGTCCCGGAGCCGCGCCGCGAGGCGCCAGCAGGCACAGGGGATGCGGCCCGTCCACCGTGCGCGCGTAGGCGGGATGCGCGGCGTCGGCCGCGGCCATCAGCCGTGCCGCCAGGTCGGCCGGCAGATCCAGCACGTCGACGGGCACGACCAGCAGCCAGTCGTCCGGCATGGCCTGCAGGGCCGCGGCGATGCCCAGCAGCGGACCCTGGAAGGCGCCGAACTGCGGCGGATCGGCCAGGACGCGGCCATGGCGGCCATATTGGTCGGCATGACGATTGGCGCTGATGAGGAGGGTGCCGGCGCCTTGCTCGCGCAGGTAGCGGCAGGCGCGGGAGACGAGGGGCTCGCCGTGAAACGGCACCAGACCCTTGTCCGGCCCCGAATCGCCGTCCGCGCCCAGGCGCGAGGACCGGCCGCCGGCCAGCACCAGCCCTGTGAACGCGGGGGCCTCAGCCACCGATGTAGCTCATTTCGATCTTGTGGTCGCGGTGGGCCGTCCCGCGCAGTTCGGAATAACGGTCGGCCCGGGCGCGCCAGACACCGCCCATGCGCGCCGCCAGAGCCGCGTCGTCCGCTCCCATGCGCAGCAGGCCACGCAGATCGTGGCCCTGTTCCGCGAACAGACAGGTGAACAGGCGCCCTTCGGGCGACAGCCGCATCCGGGTACAGTCGCCGCAAAAGGGCTGCGAGACGCTGGTGATCAGGCCGATTTCGCCGCCGCCGTCCCGGTATGCCCAGCGGGCGGCGACCTCGCCCCGGTAGCCGGCGTCGACGGGTTCCAGCGGGAACTCGTCCCCGATGATCCGGACGATCTGGGCGCCGGTCAGCACCTCGTCCATCCGCCAGCCGTTGGTATTGCCGACGTCCATGTACTCGATGAAGCGCAGAATGTGGCCGCTGCCCCGGAAATGGCGCGCCATGGGCAGGATCTGGGCATCGTTCATGCCCTTGCGCACCACCATGTTGATCTTGACCGGCGCCAGGCCGGCGTGCACGGCCGCCTCGATGCCCTCGAGGACCGCGGCCACCCCCACGCCGCCGTCGCTCATGCGCCGGAACAAGGCGTCATCGAGGGCGTCGAGGCTGACGGTCACCCGCCGCAAGCCCGCATCGGCCAGGGCCTGCGCCTTGCGCGCCAGCAGGGCGCCGTTGGTGGTCAGCGAGATGTCGAGGGGCGCGCCGTCGGGTGTGCGCAGGCCCGCCAGCAGGCCCACGAGCACTTCGAGCTGCTTGCGCATCAGGGGCTCGCCCCCGGTCAGCCGGATCTTGCGCACGCCCAGTCCCGCGGCCACCTGCGCGACACGGGCGATTTCCTCGAAGGTCAGCAAGGCCTCGTGCGGCAGAAAGACGTGGTCCGCCCCGAACACCTCGCGCGGCATGCAGTAGGTGCAGCGGAAATTGCAGCGGTCGGTCACCGAGATGCGCAGGTCGCGCATGGGACGACCCCGGGTGTCGAGGATCCCGCCCTCCTGGGCGGACACCTGCGGCGACCCGGTCGGATGATGAAAGATCACGCGGCTCATGGCGTGGCCGGGGCGCGCGGGCGCCCCGCCTCAGTCGTTTTCCTTGACCCGGTAGACCAGCGTGGCCACCTTGGCCAGGCCCAGGACCTTGACCGTGACGCTGCCCAGCAAGAGGCGCGACAGGCCGCTGCGTCCGTGGCTGCCGATGAAGATGAGGTCGCAGCCTTCCTCCTCGGCGGCCTGGACCACGCCGTCGGCCACGTTGAAGTTGGACACGGCCTTGGCCGTCGCCTTGACGCCGGCGGTTTCGGCGCGGTCGAGCACGGCCTTGAGGTATTTCTGGGCCTGCTCGGCCGCGCTGCGGTCATAGTCCTCGTCGGTGATGGCATACGCCGCCGCCATGCCGTCGAAGCCGACCGTGGCGGCAAAAGGTTGGGTGACGTGCAGCGCCACGATTTCGGCGCCGATCACACGGGCAAAGCATACCCCCTTGTTCGCAGCCTGGGCGGAGAGCTTTGAACCGTCGGTGGGAATCAGGATTTTCTTGAACATACGAATCCGTCCATAGGGTTGATCGAACTCGTCCAGCATAACCGCAAGTTCCGAGGAAAAACAGTTGGTATCAGCCCTGGGATTGATCGTGGTCAGCTTGTTGGCGTTGAAGTTCGCGCGCCGCCTGGTACAAATTGGTGCAGCGCGCCCCCGAGCGGCAGAAGGCCAGCACCGGCCCGGGCAGATCGTGCAGCAGCCGCGAAAAGACCGCCACGTCCTCGGACGTGATGGCGCCGCTGACCACCGGCTGGTAGCGCACCTCCAGGCCGGCCTCGCGCGCCGCGCCCATGACGTCCTCGGCGCGTGGCTGCTCGGGGCCGCCCTCGCCGTCGGGCCGGTTGATGATCACGGATTTGAACCCGGCTTCGGCCAGGGGCCGCATGTCGTCGGGATCGAGTTGCGGCGCGACGGCGAAATCGTCGGCCAGCGCATGATAGGACAGCGTCATGGTGGGCTCCCGGGCGCCTCGGCGCCCAAAATGGAAATACGGTGGCGTGCCAGGAGGTCGGCCATGTCGTCCCCCGCGAGCACTTCGAATTCGGCCTGGCGCTGGGCCGACAGGGTGTCCAGCGGATCCGGCCCCAGCGCCGGGTGGCACATCAGCACGTCCCCGTCGCGGCAGGCCGCCAGCCAGCGGCGCATCCAGGCCAGATAGGCCGGCGCGCCCCCTTGAAAATCATACACCCCCAGGAATCCGCCGCTGGTGTGCAAGCCCTGCGCGCGCGCCCGGCGCGCCAGCGCGCGCGCCCCCAGGGCGGCAATCACCGCGGCCTTGGCACGCAGGCGCAGCGGCAGGCCGGCCGGCCGCGGGCGGCCGGTGTCGCGCAACCAGGGCCGGGACCGGGGGTACCGGCCCAGAATCTCGATCAGGGCGTCGCGCACGCCCGGCAACTGATGCACGTGCTGGTGGCCGTCGACGTAGTCGGGCGCCCGTCCCACCAGGTCCTCGAACCGCCGCAACTGGCGCTCGATGCTCGCCCGCAGCGCGGTCACGGGCAAGCGCCGCAGGTAGGCCGACACGATCAGGGCGCGCAACGGCAGGCAAGGCCCGGGCTGGCCGAATGACTCCGTGAAGTTCAGGTGCAGGCCCAGCTGCAGTCCGCTGGCGGCAAAGCGGGCGGCCCCGGCCTCGAAGGTGGGGCCCTCGACCAGTGCGCTGGCGCCCGAGAGGCGGCCTTTCCCGGCCAGCGCGAGGATGCCCGCGTCCACGGACGCGTTCATGCCAAAATCATCGGCGCACAATACAATGCGCCGGTATTCGGCGCGTGCCGCGCTGAACTGGGAATCCATGCTGAAACTCGCTGCCCAAATCGGATGGTTCGTCATTGTAGGCTGTGCCGCGGCGGCCACGCACTGGGCCGTCGCCGTCGCCTGCGTGGCCGCCGGCGGCCTGGACCCGCTGCTGGCCAACGTCGTGGGTTGGCTGACGGCGTTCTGCGTATCCTTCGCAGGACACTACCGCCTGACATTCCGCCACCAGCATGCGCCCCTGCCGCGGGCCGCACGGCGGTTTTTCGCGGTATCGGCGCTGGGCTTCGCCGTCAACGAGGCGGCTTATGCGCTGCTGCTGCACACCACCGCCATCCGCTATGACGTCCTGCTGGCGCTGATCCTCATCGGCATCGCCGTGCTGACCTTCATTCTGGGACGCTGCTGGGCGTTTCGCCGCACACACTGAGGGCCGCATCGGGCGCCACGCGCCACAGGCCCATGCGCCGGGTCGACGCCACCGGCGCGAGTCCCTCCAAGGCCGGATGGCCGGGGGCTTCTTTCAGGTAGGCCATGATCCAATACACCGGGCGATCCGGTGCGCACAACGCCGCGTGCCACTGCGCAGGCCGCCACAGGACCTCGCGCGCGGCCTCGGGGGCGAACAGGGCGGCATCGTACAGTTCCCGGCGCCAATTGTCGGAACGCAGGATACCGGGGTCGTCCCAATCCGACACCACGATGGACGGCGCGGCGCGGCCGGCGATCATCGGCACGTCATAGGCGTACAGCTCCAGCATGGCCAAGCGGTCGCCGGGCCCGGCCTGGGCGCCGATCACGCGCGCCAGCGGCTTGTTGGTGGGCTGCGGCGCCACCACCATGGCGAGGACCGCCACGGCGCAAATGAGCACCGCGATCACCGCCGACGCCGCCAGGCTGCGCTCGGCCGCCGTGCGGTCGCGCGCGGCGCGCGCCTCGAAAACCTCCGCGATGAACCAGGCCAGCGGCGGCAGGGCGGCGATGACGTAGCCCACGAGCTTGGAGGTGGGGATCGAGAAAAACACCAGGATCACCAGCAGCCAGGACAGCATCAGGCCGCGCAGCACGGGGCGGTCGATCTGCTCGAAGCGTTCGGCCGCCGGCACGAAGACCGGATTCACCGGCCCGTCGCGCCGGCACCAGCGCCACAGCTGGACCGACCAGGGCAGCGTCAAGCCCAGCAGCACCGGCACATAGAACCAGAACGGATGCGGGTTGTTGAAGCCGGACTCGAGAAAGCGCTGGAAGTGCTGGTGGACGATGTAATAGTCGAAGAACCCCGGGTGGCGCGCCTGCATCACCGCCATCCAGGGCAGCGACAGGACGAGGAACAAGAGAATCCCCGGCCACCACAGCAGGCGCCCCATGGCGGCAAAGCGCCGCCGCCCCAGCAGCCAGAAGAACAGCACCCCGCCGGGCAGGACCACGCCAATCAGCCCCTTGGCAAGAAAGCCCAGGGCCGCCGCCGCGTACATCCACAGCACGGCGCCGCGGTCCGGGTGCGCCTGCTCGTAGCGAAAGACCGCCGTCGCGCCCGCGATGACGGTCGCGCCGATGATGGCGCCCACCAGCATGTCGAGGTTGGCGTAATGCGAGGCACCGAAGAGGAAGGGCTGGACCGCCAGGATCAAGGTGGCGTAGCCCGCGACCCGCGCGTTGGCGCGCACGCGCAGGAACCGATAGAACAGCGTGACCAGCACGGTCGCCGCCAGCACCGAGCACAGGCGGGCCGCCCAGGCATTGGCGCCGAACAGCGCCAGCGACGAGGCCGTCAGCCAATAGAACAGCGGCGGCTTGTGAAAGAACGGCATGCCGTCCAGCATGGGCGTCAGGAACTCGCCGGACTCGAGCATGTGCCAGGCCACGCCCACGTAGCGCCCCTCGTCGGGCAGCAACAGGGGGTAGACCCAAGTGGTGGCGGCCAGCCAGATGAAGGTCAGGCCGGCCACCCACGGCCAGGCATGCGCCGCCTGGCCCCGCAGCAGCAGCCGATGGGCGCCATCGGCCAGGCGCGACGCGCGCCCCCGCAGCGCCGTGACGGCGCGCGCCGGGTTCATGCGCCCTCCCCGCGGTCGCCCGGCACGGGCCTGGCACCGGGCGCGGACGGCAGGCCGGCGCCGGCGCGCTCGCGCAGCAGATACACCGGCCGTCCCTTGACCTCGGTGAAAATGCGGGCGACGTATTCGCCCACCACGCCCAGCGAGATCAAATTCACGCCGGCGAAGAACAGGATGACGGTGATCAGCGTGGCCCAGCCCTGCACCGGATTGCCGTACAGCCAGTAGCCGACGATGATCAGCAAGCCGTAGCCGAAGGACACCAGCGACAGCAGGACGCCGACGAGGCTGAGCAGGCGCAGCGGCCAGGTGGTGAAGGCCGTCAGGCCGTCGACGGCGAAGCGCAGCAGTTTGAGCGGCTTGAAGCGCGTCACGCCGTGGCGGCGCTCGGGCGGATGATAGGCGATGGGTTCGGCCTCGAAGCCGACCCAGGCGAACAGGCCCTTCATGAAGCGGTCGCGCTCCGGCAGGCGCAGCAACGCATCGACCACGACCCGGTCCATCAAGCGGAAATCGCCCGCGTTCGGCGGCACGCTCAGGCCGTCGGAGGTGCGCATCAAGGCATAGAACAGGCGCGTGCCGATACGCTTGAAGCGGGTCTCGTCCTCGCGCGAGGCGCGCACCGCATAGACCATCTGCACGCCTTCGCGCCAGCGCTGAAGCATGGCCTGGATCAGCGCCGGCGGATGCTGCATGTCGGCGTCCAGGCACACCACCACCTGTCCGCGTGCCGCCTCCAGGCCGGCGGTCATGGCCGCCTCCTTGCCGAAATTGCGCGACAGGCGTAGATACATGATCTCGCCATGAAGTTCGGCCCAGTGGCGCATCACCGCAGGCGTGGCGTCGGTGCTGCCGTCGTCGACGACGATGATCTCGAACGCGCAGCCCTGCTGCCTCATGACGTTCAGCAGCTCGGGCAGCAGGACGCCCAGGTTGGCTTGCTCGTTAAGGCAGGGAATCACGCAAGAGATGGATGCGAGCGTCGGCATGGCCCCCCCGGCCGATCAGACGGCGGCGGTTGATCTGAGACAAATTTCAGAAAACGTTTCGGAAGGTAAGCATCATACTCGAAGCCTCCGGCCCCGGTCGATGGCCGGCAAGGGGGGCCTTGCCGGTGTGCCGCCGACAGGCGCGGCGACCGCCGCCGTCTTAGCCCGGATCGCGCGCGAGCGCCAGGAACTCGGTGCGCGAGGCGAGGTTGGTGCGCATGCCGCCCAGCATGGCCGACGTCACGGTTTCCTCGCCCGGCGAACGGATGCCGCGGCTTTCCATGCAGAGGTGGCGGCAGCGGACGACGACCCCGACCGACAGCGGTTTCATGTGAGTCATGAGGGCGTTGGCCACCTGGATCGTCAAGCGTTCCTGGACCTGCAGCCGCCGGGCGAAGCACTCGACCAGCCGCGTCAGCTTGGACAGCCCGACGATCCGCCCGTTGGGGATGTAGCCGATCGTCGCCGTGCCGAAGAACGGCGCCAGGTGATGCTCGCAATGACTGTACACCGGGATGCCGCGCACGACGATGAGCTCGCTGTATTGTTCGGCGCCATCCTCGAAGACCTTGAGGACCTCGGCCGGATCCTGGGCATAGCCCGCGGTCCAGTCCCGCCAGGCATCGACCAGGCGCTCGGGCGTCTCGAGCAGGCCGTTGCGCTGCGGGTCCTCGCCGATGCTGCTCAGGAAGCGGCGCCAGTCTTCCGCGCCAAACTGCTGTGTATCCATGAAAGGTCTTCCCAGTATTCCTATTAGGTGCGCCGAAAACGCCGGCGGCCGATCCAGTCCGCGCCCGAGCCGGACGGAAACCAGCGGCCCATGCGTCGACGCGTGCCCATTATGCCTGCGGCGGCGGGTGCGCGGCAGGGGCCGTCCGCCTCCCATGCGAGGCGCAGGGACGCTTGGCGGGCCGCTGGCCGGCACCCCGATCCGCCCCGATCAGGACAGTGAAAGCCGCGGGAACACTAGGGAAACCCGCTCCCGAACACCCCTATGGACGGAGTGCGAGACGGGCGCCGGCCATGCTTTTACATGCAGTCCTTGCATCGTTTTGTTGAAAATTATGCAATTGAAGGATTTCAGGCGACACGATAGCCTATGATCGCGGACGACAGTAACGGGCTGGCGGTCGGACCGACCCCGATTATTAAAACATCAAGGAGATACCGTGAACATCAGCAAGACATTAACCACACTGCTGGCAGTGGCAAGCCTGGGCCTGGGCCTGAGCGGCACCGCCGCGGCGCAGCAGGCCGCCAAGGCGGAATTGATCCCCGTGAACGTCGGCGGGCCCAGCGCAGGCTACTGGAACACCTACCTGGCCGAGCAGATGGGCATCTACGAGAAATACGGGCTCAAGCCCACCTTCCACTGGTTCACCAGCGGCGCGCCGCTGCTGGCGGCCCTCAAGAGCGGCAGCATCGACCAGGTGGTCACCGGCCTGGCCACGGTTTTTGCCATCGGCCAGAACATCCCTCTGAAGATCGTGTCCTGGGAGCTGGACAACGGCCAGGGCGAGGGCCTGCTGGCCAAGGACGGCAGCGGGGTCCAGAGCTACAAGGACATCGCCAAGGCCAAGACCATCGCCGCGCAGCCCGGCACCTGCTCGCAAGTCAGCCTCTACATCATCGCCGAGAAGGCCGGCGTGAAGGTCAGCGACCTGAACGTGGTCAACCTGGCGCCGCCGCTGTTCGCCAACGCCTTCGCCAGCCGCAATTCGATCGACGCCGCCATCGGCTGGGCGCCCTACACGATCATGCAGGGCCCCGACGTCAAGGTGGTGAGCTGGGACGCGGACTACGGCGGCGTCTGCCCCAGCGTCAACGCCTTCCGGAAGGACTACCTGGACAAGCACCCGGATGTCCCCATCCGGATGATGAAGGCGCACGCGGAAATCATGGAGCGCGTCCGGCAGGATCCGAGCCTGGCGATCAAGGCGCTGGAGCGCTACCTGCAGTTGACGCCCGAGGTCGCCCAGCGCTTCTATGAGTTGCATTCAGGCGACAAGATGCCGTCCTTCGAGGAACAGCTCGACCCGGATTCGCCCTACTCCCTGGTCTCCCAGCAAGGCGGATTGGCCGGCCAGCTCTATCTCGCAAGCCAGATGCTCGCGAAGGCTGGTACCATTCCCGAACCGCTCAGCTGGGACGTCATCAATCAGTCCATCGACGCGTCCTACATGAAGACCTTCGTGGCACAGCAGCAGGGCAAGTGAGGCCGGACATGAGCAACTCGACAGCGCGACAACCCCTTCCGATGATGTGGATCTCCACCGGCACCATCGTGGGCCTGCTGGCGGTCTGGTGGGCCGCCACGACCTTCCAGTTCATCAGCGCGACCTACCTGCCCTCGCCGCAGGCGCTGGTCGCAGTGACCTACGACCTGGTCATGAACGGCTACCAGCGGGTGCCGCTGATCGAGCACATCGGCATCAGCTTGTTCCGCGCCCTGGCCGGCTTCGTGCTGGGCGTGGCCCTCGGCGTGCCCACGGGTCTGATCACCGGCTACTACCGCAGCTGTGACGCCATGGTCTCGCCCATCATGGCGTTCATCCGGCCGATCCCGCCGATCGCCTTCATCCCGATGGTGGTCCTGTACTTCGGACTGGGCGAACTGGGCAAGGTGGTGCTGATCTTCTTCACCGCCTTCAACTATGCGCACGTCAATGCGCATTCGGGCGCCGCGCACGTCCCCATCCAGTACCTGCGGGCCGCGCAGTCGCTGGGCCTGACCCAGTTCCAGCTGTTTCGCAAGATCGTCCTGCCCGCCGCGCTGCCGCAGATCTTCACCGGGCTCAAGGTGGCGATGGCCCTCAGCTGGGCCGTGGTGGTGGCCGCCGAACTGGTCGGCGCACAGCGCGGCCTGGGGTTCATGATCTCGGATGCGGCCCAGCTCTTCCAGATCCCGGTCGTCTTCGTCGGCATCGCCCTGATCGGCTTGATCGGCTTGGTCCTGAACCTCATCCTGAGCGCGACAGAGACCACGCTGGTGCACTGGAAGGGGCGCTGACGCCATGCGACCGGCGGCGCCGGGGTCCCTCGGGAGCCCGCCCAGCGAGACGTGCTTCGCCTTGCTGGACGATTGCGCCGCCACGGCGCAACGGCGCCGGTCCCGCCTCTACACCGGCCACGAGGGCACCCTGGCCTGTGAACGGGCGGACCAGCTCAAGGCCTTGTTCGACGCCATGGGCCTGGCCACCCGCGCCGGCCTGCACGCCGTCGGCCTGTTCTCCTACGAGCTGGGCGCGGCGCTGCAAGGCATCCGCCCGGTTGCGGGCAGCCGCGTGCCGCTGGCGCGCATCCTGCTGTTCAGCCGCCTGGACCACCTCTCGGATACCGAGGTCCGGGGGTGGCTGGCGGACCGCGCCGGCCCAACGCCGGCGACGGTCTCGGACCTGTGCGCCGACGTCAACGAGGCGCAGTACCGGGCCGACATCGCCCGCATCCAGGCCTACATCGAGCAAGGCCACACCTACCAGGTCAACTACACCTACCGCCTGGGCTTTCGCAGCCGCGGCAGCCTGCAGGCGCTGTACGCCCGCCTGCGCGCGCGCCAGCCGGTGCCCTACGGCGCCCTCATCGAACTGCCCGAGGGCGAGGCGGTGCTGTCCCTGTCGCCGGAACTCTTCATGCAGCACCGGGACGGGCGGCTGCTGGCGCGCCCCATGAAGGGCACGGCCGAGGCCGGGCCCCCAGGTCAGGCGCGCGCCGCGCGGGCGCGCGCACTTGCCGGCGACGCCAAGAACCGCGCCGAGAACGTGATGATCGTCGACCTGCTGCGCAACGACATCGGCCGGGTCGCGCTGACGGGATCGGTCACGGTGCCCCGCCTGTTCGACGTCCAGGCGTTCGGCTCGGTGCTGCAGATGACCTCCACGATCCGCGGGCGCCTGCGGCCCGAGGTGGGCCTCGGCGAGCTGTTCGAGGCCCTGTATCCCTGCGGGTCGATCACGGGCGCGCCCAAGCGGCGCACGATGGAGATCATCCGCGAACTGGAGCGTTCCCCCCGCGGCCTCTATACCGGTGCCATCGGCTGGTTCGGCCCGGCGGCGGACGACGACGGACGCCGCGCCGGGGATTTTTGCCTGTCGATCCCGATCCGCACCCTGGAACTCGGCGCACCGGATGCGGACGGGACGCGCGCCGGCCGCATGGGCATCGGCTCGGGCATCGTGCACGACAGCGATGCCGGCCTGGAATTCCAGGAATGCCGGCTCAAGGCTGACTTTCTGAGCGGTATGGCGATGGCGGGATCCCATGATCCCGCCGCTATGGCCGGGCAGCTTTCGCCGGCCTGAAACGGCGCCAGGCCCGGCTGCAGAACGAGGCCGCCAGGCCGGCCAGCACCCCCCAATGCAGCGATGGCGTGGATGCCAGCGTCGCCACGAAAGTGGCCAGCGCGACCAGGCCGTCGGCGGGCTCGGTGCGTACCGAGCGCAGGACCGCGCGCAGATTGATCAGGCCCACGACGGGCGCGATGATGATCGCCGCTAGGATGGCGCGTGGCAAATGGAACAGATAGCCGGTCGCCCAGAGCAGGCAGGCGAATATGCACACCGAGGCAAACAGTGCGGACCAGCCGCTGGTCGCGCCGACGTACGCGTTCAGGGCCGAGCGCGAGAACGATCCGCTGACCGGGAAGGCGCCGCTGAAGCCGCTGGCGATCTTGGCCAGGCCCTGGCCGATCAATTCCTGGTTCTCGCTCCAGGGGGTGTTGAATTTCTTCGACAGGATCCGGCAGCTGGACATGGCCTCGGTGAAACTGATCAGCGCGACGATCAGGGCGCCCGACAACAGGGCCAGGTGCTGCGAGGCGGTGATGCCGGGCGGCGCCTCGAGGCCCGGCACCCCTTGGGGTATCGTCCCCACCACGGCGACGCCATGCTCGGCCAGGTGGCCCAGGCCGCTGACGGCGATGCCGCCGACGCAGACCAGCAGCACGCCGGGCAGCCGCGGGGCGAGGCGGCGCTGCAGTCCCAGCAGGCAGAGCGCGCCCAGGCCGAAGGCGCTGGTCAGCATGACCTGCAGGGGCGACTCGCGCGCGGCCGCCAGCGCCTGGAGGGGCCAGTCCAGGCTGAAGGCCATGGGCGGCAGGCCCAGCAACGGCGGGATCTGCGAGAGGATGATGATCATCGCCGCGGCGTTGATGAATCCGGCGATGACCGAATCGGACACGATGTGCGCGATCGCGCCCAGGCGCAACACCCCGAGGACCAGTTGGATCAGGCCGGAATAAATGGCCAGCCAGATTGCCAGCGAGACCCACTGCGACCCGCCCGGCGCCGCCAGGGGCAGCAGAACGGCGGACGTCAGCAGGCTCGTCAGCGCCACCGGCCCCACCGCCAGCAGCGTGGAAGATCCCCACAGGATGCCGACCACGGCCGGCAGCATCGCCGCGTAGAGGCCGGTTTCCGGCGGCATGCCCGCCAGGGTGGCATAGGCCAGGGACTGCGGAATCAGGACGAGCGCGACGCTCAGGCCGGCCCAGGCATCCTTGCGCAGCGACGCCGCCGTCGGCCGCGGCCAGCACAGAAACGGCAGCAGCCGGCGCACGCGGGAATCGGCCATCCGCGGTCCCGCCCGGTCAGCGGCGAGCGCCCGCCAGCGCCTGGTTCACGCCGGCCACGATCCGCTGGATCAAGGCCATCGTGGGCTCGACCCCACGGGCATGGAGTTCGGCGGCCACGGCTTCGATGATGCCCGCCGGGGAGGACGGGTCGGCCGTGGGGCCGGGGGCCGAAGCCGGCCCCCGGTCCGGGGCGCCGCCCGCAGTCCGCGCGAACGCGGGGGCAGGCGCCGCTACGGGGGCCGGCGCGGGGGCGGGCACCGTCGGGGTCGGCGCGGTGGGCGCGCTGGGTTTCCGATCCCCATGCTGGATGGCGATGCCGAGCTTGAGCGCATGCTCGCGGGCTTCGTCGGTGATCGTGCCGCGCTCTCCCAGGACCAGGGAGGTCTGGCCGCGACCGACCAGCGCATCGATGTCCGCCCGCGTGACGACCTCGCGGAAACGCACGGGGGGATCATAGTAAGGCGTGGAATAGGCTGTCATGGCAAGTGTCCATCGGGTTCAGGCGATCAGTTGCCGCTGGCGGCGCCGCACGGGTCGCCAACGGGCGCGGATTGCGCGCGCCAGGTCCTGGACGAGCGGATGCTCGTCGGCATGGGCGCCCGGTGGCGGCGCAAAAGCGGGAGGCGGCGCAAAGGCGGGCACCGACGGCGCAGCGGCAACCGCCGCGGGCTGTTGATAGGATACGGCCGCCGGTTGCGGCTGCGAAGCGGCGGGGAATGACGAGGCGGGCACGGGCGGGCTGCTCGGGCCCCGCGCGGCCGGCGCCTGCCCGGGACCGGCCGCGGACTTGACGGCCGCCTGCCGCGCGGGATCCGGCTTGACGATCGCCACGCTCAGGTCGTGCGCGGCCTCCCGCGCCGCGTCGGTGATCACCAAGTCGTCGGCGTGAAGGATCTCGCGGCAGCCGTTCGCCGCCGCGTCCTCGATGTCGCGGACGGTGAGAAAGCGCTTGACGTGACGCGGGCGCTCTTGAGGAGGTTGGAAATAAGCCATGGCGCCCGCCGTCAACGGGTCAGGCTGCGGGACGCATCGGCGGCCCGGAGCCTGTCCATGACGCCCCGGACGATCGCATCGATGTCCTGCGCGCCCCCGCCCTGCGGCGTGACCGAACCGGACCGGCCGTCACCCTGGCCGTCTGCGGGTGTCCAGGGCACCAGCTCCCAGCCCACGCGCTTGGTGTTGATCAAGTGGGTGACCGTGATGTTGTCGCCGCTGATCGCCCCGCCGATGCCGCCGGTCCCCAAGGTGAACGAGGGGGCGAAACCGCAGGTATGGCCGACGCTGCCCAGCGTGGACATGGAGTTGACCACGATGCGGAACGCCGGCAGTCGCAGCGCCATCTCCTCGACCTGCTTCTCGTCCTGGGAATGGACCACCGCGGTATGTCCATCGCCGCCGAACTTCAGGATCGATACGCAGGTCTCCAACCCCGCGCGCGCATCCGGGACGGTGATGAAGCCCAGCACCGAGGTCAGTTTCTCGCGCGAGAGCGGATGCTGCGCACCGACGCCGCCCAGCGGCGCCACCAGCACCTTCACCGTCGCGGGAACCGACAGGCCGATGGCCTGCGCCAGCGCCTGTGCGCTCTGGCCCACCGAACGCGTGTTCATGCCGCCGTCCGGGCGAAACAGCAATTCACCGAGCCGCGCGGCCTGGGCTTCATCGACCCAGTAAGCGCCCGCCTGCTCCATGTGGCGACGCAGGTCCTGCGCGATGGCCTGGTCGGCGACCACCGTCTGCTCGGTCGCGCAGATCAGGCTGCAGTCGAAGGACTTGCTGCGCACCAGGTCCCGGGCGGCCTTGGGCACGTCGGCCGAACGATCGACCCAGGCGGGCACATTGCCCGGCCCCACCCCATAGGCCGGCTTGCCGGTGCTGTGCGCGGCGCGCACCATCGGCCCGCCGCCGGTCGCGAGAATCACCGTGACCGCATAATGCCGCAGGATCTCCTGCGTGGCCTGCAGCGTGGGTTCCTCCAGGCAGGCGATCAGGCCCTTGGGCGCGCCGGCGCGCTCGGCCGCGGCGGCCACGATGCGGACCGCCTCCAGCGTGCAGCGGGCCGCCGAGGGATGGGGCGAGATCACGATGCCGTTGCGCCCCTTGACGGCGATCAGCGCCTTGAAGATCGCCGTCGACGTCGGATTCGTGCTGGGCGTCAGGGCGGCCGCCACGCCCATGGGCTCGGCGATGGTCAGGAGCTTGCGCGCCTCGTCGCGCGCGATCACGCCGACGGTCTGCACCGTGCGTATGGATTCCCAGACCGCCTTGGCCGCATGCTGGTTCTTGACGGTCTTGTGATCCGGATTGCCGTAGCCGGTCTCCTCGTGCGCCATCCGGCCCAGCCGCTCCGCCTCCTGGAAGGCGGCCTCGGACATCGCCTGGCAGATCGCGTCGACCTGGGCCGCGCTCGCCGAGGCGAACTGCCGCTGGGCCGTCCTGCACTGCTCCAGCAGCCGGCGCGCCTGCTGCACGGACCGCAAGTCCTTGTCGTACTCTTGTTGTGACACCGTTATCTCCTACGCTTGCGCCTTTACCGCGACCTGGGCGCGGGACCGGACTTCGAGAACGTCAGCTTGCCGCCGCCGGAGGTCGAGTCGATGATCCCGACGATCGTGGCGTCCACCGGGCTGGCGCGGGTCCGCTCGGTCTCGCGGGCGGCGCTGCCGGTGGCGACCAGCACCAGCTCGTCCTCGCCGCTGCCGACCGTGTCGACCGCGACGAACGGCTCTCCGATGACGTCGCCGTTGGCCGCCGTGCGCCGCACCAGCAGCAGTTTGCTGCTGGCCAGGGCGTCCTGCTTGATGGTGGAGACCACCATCCCTATGGTTCGGCATATCAGCATGGCTTGCCTCAATCAGTGGGTGGTCATTTCTCGACGCCGCCGAGACTCTCGATGGCCGCGATCGACGCCAGTTGCGCCGTGCGGACCTCGGCCTCCGTGCCGGCCATGAACAAGCGGCCGAAACGGCCCACGTCCTGCAGGCGGATGAGGCGCACGTTGGCAGACTTCTCGGCCTCGTTCGCGGCCAGGTCGATGTATGCGGCCGGCGTCACCTCCAGCACGTACAGGGCCTCGCCCGGGACGAGCATGTGGCCGCGCCGCGAGCGGTTGATCAGCTGCGCCTGGTACGGCGATACATTGGTGATCAGTTGCACCGACGCGACTTTGGGCCGGATCCGGTCTTCCTCCTGCATGCCCAGACGCTCGAGGATGACGCGGCCCGCCTCGCGCACGGACTCCTGGGACTCCGAATGCACCTCCAGGACGCCGAACTCGCGTTCGACGATCTGGACGCCGGGCTTGACGTCCGTGGCCTTGAGCGCCATGTCGACGATGCGGAACACCTCGTTGCCGGGCGCCAGCTCGACGTAGAGCTGGGCCATCCCGGCGACCGGGATGTCGCCGGACGTGACGGTGCCGAAATACGCCGCATACTGGGCCTGCATCCGGTCGATGTAGAAGAACGCCCGCAGTTGCAGATTGCTGCTGTTCGTCGCCATGGCCGTCACTTGGCTTGGGAGGTTTCAGTGGCACGCGCCGGCAGGACCGAGGACAGATCGCCGTGCGGACGCGGGATGACGTGGACCGAGACGAGGTCGCCGACCCGCTTGGCCGCGGCGGCCCCGGCATCGGTCGCCGCCTTGACCGCGCCAACGTCGCCACGGACCATCACGGTGACGAACCCGCCCCCGATCATCTCCTTGCCCAGCAGCGACACATTGGCCGCCTTCACCATGGCGTCCGCCGCCTCGATTGCGCCCACCAGGCCGCGCGTCTCTACCAGACCCAGAGCAATGTGACCATCATTTGCCATTTTTTCCACCTTGAAAGTAAGGATTGATTAAGGGGTACGACACTTGTCGTTGCCTACGCCGCGGCAGTGAAGCCGCCTGATGGCGCGTGGTTGAAGGATGCGCTCCCATCCAGGGAGCGCAGGTACTGCAGCATCTCGGCCAGCACCCGATCGTCCGCCGCGACGGTGTGCTGCGCGGCGGGGAACTGGTGCTGGCCGACGCTGTCTCGAAAGCGTGCATAGCCCTCGATGGCGGCATGGCCCAGGTGGGCGAACTGCTGCACGAACTTGGGCACGAATTTGTCGAACAGGCCCAGCATGTCCTGGGTGACCAGCCCCTGCCCGTCGCAATAGGGGCCGGCGCCGATGCCGATGGTGGGCACGCCCACCAGCTGGGTGATGAGCTGCGCCAGCCGATCGGGGATGCACTCGAGGATGAGGGCGAAGGCGCCGGCATCGGCAAGCGCCATGGCGTCCTCGACGGTCTCGAGCGCCGACTGGGCGTCCAGGCCCATGGTGCGATAGCTGCCGGTGCGCGCGGCGACCTTCTTGGTCAGCCCGACGTGCGCCACGACGGCGATGCCGCAATCCACCAGCGCGTGGACGGTGGGCGCCAGATCGGCACAGCCCTCGATCTCGATGGCTTGGGCGCCGCCCTCCTTCACCAGGCGGCTGGCCGAGGCAATCGCCTCGCGGGGATTCGGGTACGAGAGATACGGCAGCGTTGCCAGCACGAGGCTGTTGCCCGAGCCCGCCTTGACCGCCTTGGTATGGTGGATCATTTCGTCGAGCGTCACCGACAGGGTGTCGCCGCGGCCCAGGCCGACGCTGGCCAGCGCATCGCTGACAAAAATGATGTCGATGCCGGCTTCGTCCGCGCAGCGGGCGAACGGATAGTCATACGCCGATACCAGGGTGATGGGGTCCGCGCCGTTCTTGCGGCTGCGTATGCCGTTCGGGGTCACGCGCTTGCGCTGGGCTGCGGTGTTCTGGCTCATACCGAAAGATCCTGTTTTGGGGCCCGTTTCGCAGGGCCTGCAAGCCCTGCGCAACGGTTCTGGAAGATCGAGTTGCGGCCAGATTATCATCGGGTTCGATATACATCCAATGCATTGTTTTGAATGAATTGATGCATTTACTGCAATTCTCCTGCCGTGCCTGAACAGCCCCCAAGGCAAGGCGCCGCTTTGCATTTAAAAATGCGACAAGTGCATGAAAATCAAAAAAATAATGCATTGGATGTATATCGAACCCGATGCTAGTCTGGCTTCCGGGTATGCCGCGCGGCAGCCTCATCCACATCACCGCGCCCACAGGAGACGGAAGCAATGAGCACCGAAAAGCGTAGAAAAACCACCATCAAGCAACTGCTGAACAAGAAGGAAAAAGGCGAAATGATCGTCGGCCTCGGGGTCTATGACGCCCCCATGGCCGCCATCGCCGACGAGATCGGATTCGACCTGCTGATCAACGGCAACGCGGGCCCCATGTCCCTGCTGGGCCACCCCACGCCGCTGACCGTCCGCTTCGAGGAACAGCTCATCCTGACTCAGGCCGTGAGCCGGATGACGAAGTACGCCATGGTCGTGGGCCACATGCCTTACATGACCTACAACATCTCGGCCGAGGAGGCCGTGCGCAACGCGGCGCGCTTCATCAGCGAGGGCGGCGCCGATGCCGTGAAATGCGAGGGCAATAAATACACCGCCCGGAACGTGGCCGAGATCGTGCGCGCCGGCGTCCCGGTCATGGGCCACATGGGCATGCAGGCCTCGCGCAAGCTGGAACAAAGCGGCTATGGCTTCAAGGGGCGGTCCGCCGAGGACGCGTTCAAGATCGTCGAGGACGCGCGCGCCTTCGTCGAGGCCGGCATCTTCGCCATCATCATCGAGTACGTGCCGGTCGAGATCACCCAGTACCTGGCCAAGACCCTGCCGGTGCCCGTCATCAGCGTGGGCGGCGGCGCCTCGCCCGACGGCATCTACCTGATCAGCGGCGACGCCGTGGGCTATAGCGCCTTCCCGCGTCCCAAGCACGAGGGTTCGTTCGTCGACGTGCGCCCGCTCATCCAGCAGGGACTGCGGGAATACAAGACGCAGGTGCTGGACGGCCGCTATCCGAACGTCGAGTTCACGCAGAACATGACCCAGGACGAGCACGAGAAGTTCCTGGACCTGGTGAAGTAATCCGGCGGGCCGCGCCGCGGCCCGATTCGATTCCCAAGGAAGATCACGCCATGACAGAAGCCGTACGGAAAAAAGTCACCGTCAAGTCGGTGCTCGCCAAGAAACAGCGCGGCGAGCGCCTGGTCTGCATCGCCGCGTATGACGCCCCCATGGCCGCCATCGCCGACGAGATCGGATTCGACCTGCTGATCAACGGCAACGCGGGCCCCATGTCCCTGCTGGGCCACCCCACGCCGCTGACCGTGCGGTTCGAAGAACAACTCATCCTCAGCCAGGCCGTCGACCGGGTCGTGAAATACGGCATGAAAGTGGCGCACATGCCGTACATGAGCTACAACGTCTCGCCCGAGGAATCGATCCGCAACGCGGCGCGCCTGATCAGCGAAGGCGGCGCCGACGCGGTCAAGTGCGAGGGCAACCGCCACACCGCGCGGCACGTGGCCGAGATCGTGCGCGCCGGTATCCCGGTGGTGGGCCACATGGGCATGCAGGCCTCGCGCAAGCTCGAGCAAAGCGGCTACGGCTTCAAAGGACGCGACGCGGTCGAAGCGGCACACATCGTCGACAGCACGCGCGCGTTCGTCGAGGCGGGAGCGTTCGCGATCATCCTGGAATACGTGCCGTTCGAAATCACGCAATACCTGGCGCAGACCCTGCCCGTCCCGGTCGTCAGCGTGAGCTCGGGCCCTTCGCCCGACGGCATGTACATCGGCACGGGCGACGCGGTGGGCTACAGCGCCTTCCCGCGCCCCAAGCAGGCCAAGGTGTTCGTGGATATTTCGGCGACCATCCGTCAGGGGCTGCAAACATACAAGGAACACGTGCTGACGGGCCGCTATCCACTGGCCGAGCATGTCCAGCACATGGCGCCGCAGGAGCACCAGCGCTTCCTCGCGCTGTGCGAGGGCGCGCCCGCAGCACCCCGGCATCCCGCGCATTGAGGACGCACAGACCATGGCCTACAGAAACGCGATACGGGAGGGGCTGCGCGACAGCGAGTTCCTCTACACCCTGGAACACGTCCCGGCCTTGCTGAGCGACGGTGTCCGGGCCTTGGACGAGCTCGCGCGCAATGCCGAGCTGGTCGGCCGCGATCCGCGCATGCGCGGCGTCAACATCGGCGACAGGGTCAAGTCCACCGCCTGTTTCAGCACCGTGGAATGCGGCAAGATCGCCGCCGAGGCCAGCGGCCTGGTGCCCCTGCTGCACCTTGCCGGCAAGGACCGCCTGCCCCACGAAGCCGTGGGGGTGATCCGCAGCGCCCTGGACGCCGGGCTGCGCAACTTGCTGCTGGTGACCGGCGACCGGGTCATGGAGCCGACGCGCCCCGGGCGCACCCGCTATCACGAGTCGGTGGTGGCGGTCCAGGATGCCAGGCGCCTCGACCCGGACTGCATCGTGGCCACCGCCATGTCGCCCTTCAAGTATCGCGAGGAGGAACTCGCGAACCAGTACCTGAAGATGGTCAAGAAGATCGGCGCCGGCACGAGCTACATCATCACCAACTGCAGCTGGGACATGCGCAAGTTCGAGGAGCTGATCTGGTATCGGGATGCGCGCGGCTTCGACATCCCGATCGTGGCCAACCTCCTGCTGCCGTCCATCGGCTGGGCGCGCGGCATCCATTCCGGCCGGCTGCCCGGGGTCTACATGTCCGACAGCCTGTTCGCCCTGATCCAGGAAGAGCAAAAAGAAGGCAAGGAGGCGGCGCGCCGCCGCTACCAGCAGCGCCTGGCGATGCAGGTGGTCGGCGTGAAACTGATGGGCTATGCCGGCGTGCAACTGAGCGGCGTCGAAACCTACGAAGCCCTGTCCGGCATCATCGACCTGGTCGAAGAACTGGAAAAGACCGTGACCAGCCGCGCGGACTGGGACCAGGCCTGGGCCGAGATGAATCGCCTGCCCGACGGCCAGCCGGTGAGCTTCAGCCCTCCGGGCGGCCTGTACATGTTCGGCCGTGAGCGCCCCGCGCCTTGCAGCCTGGACGCCCTGCCCGATCTCGGCGAGGTGGCGCCCGCCGACGGGGAGATGGCCAAATACAAGCGCATGTCGCGGATCCACCAGGCCATGTTCGACCGGGACGGCCTGGGCGCCAAGGTGCTCGCGCCCCTCATGCGCGCGGTCGATGCGACCGGGCCGGGCCAGCGTGCGCTGCTGAAGTTCGAGCACATGACGAAGTCGGCCGCGCTGGGATGCGAAACCTGCGGTTTCTGCCGCATCGAATACCTGAACTACGTCTGCCCCGAGACCTGCCCCAAGGGCCTGGCCAACGGCCCCTGTTCGGGGACGGACGACAATGTGTGCGAATTCAAGGACCGGGAATGCATCCACAACCGGAAATACCGCCTCGCCAAGGCGACCGGCACGCTGAAGGCGCTCGAAGAGGTGCTGGTGCCGGCCGTCGAGGGCACACGAGGCACCTCGTCGTGGATCAACTACTACAACGGGACCAATCCGCCGGTCGTGCGCATCCAGCCTCGGCGCGGCAAGAAATCCCGGACGGAACGGTGAGGCATGGTGGCGCTAGGCCGACCGCCGGGCGCCGCGCCTTTTGGTCTGCGGCATCTCCTCGAGTGCGTATTGGATGAACAGGTCCGCTGCGGGGGAACGCATCCGGTCCTTGAGGACGACGATGCCGAAATGGGTAAACACCTGCAGTGGAGGGGTCAGTTTGATCTCGACGAGCTTTTTTTCCCTGCTGGATGCCTGGAAGGCCGAGGCCGGGCCCAGGATGATGATGTCGGTCGACAAAGCCACCTGCTCGAGCACCAACAGATTGTCACACTCGAAACCCAGGAGTGTGCGAGGATCGCTCTTGAAACGAAATCCCTCCATCACCTCGTTGAGCCAGATGTCGGGAAAACGGAACGCCCCCATGGGATATTCGTGGAGTTCCTCGACCGGCACCTTTTTCCCGCTTTTCAGGATCGGGTGGCCGGCTCGGCAGAAGCAACCGACATGCAGTTCAGGCAGCGGGATGATCTCGAGATGTTCTCTGCTCATCAATTCGCGGGTATCGGCGATGAACAGATCCAGTTGCTCGGCCTCCAGCAGGCGCAGCAGGTTGGCCCAGTGAGTGATTTCGACGCGCGTACGGATCTTGGGGTGCTCGCGCACCATCCGGGACACCAGGGGGATCAGCAGTGTCCCGGCAGGCACCGGCCCCATGCCGATCATGGCCTCGCCGTACTCGTGGGCCTTCATCAGCTCGACGTCGCGCCGCAGGCCCCTGGATTCCTGCAGGATCTTGGTCGCGCGCGCGATGACGATCTTGCCATAGGGCGTCGGCACGATCTTGCGCGTGCTGCGCTCGAACAGCTTGACGTCGTATTCCTCTTCGATCGACTGGATGCTGCGGCTGAACGCCGGCTGGCTGAGGTGCACCGCATCGGCCGCCTGCGCGAAGGTTCCGTATTTGCCAAGCGCCACCACGTGGCTCAGTTTCCGCAGGTTCGCAGTCGTCATGATTGCCGTGCTCGAGAATCGTTCAGGGAGGCCCCCGACATGATCCGATAAAACCGACGCAAAGTACACCGTGAGAACAAGAACGAAAACATAGACCGACAACTGGAGGCTGGAGAAATGAACATGAATGATTTGAGAAATGTCCGCGCATCGGACTTGAACGCGCAAACCGGCGGGGACCCCCGCGAGGACATGGTGGTTTTCGAAAACGTCTCGAAAACCTATCCGCGGCAAGGCAACAGCGGCCAAGCGACCCTGGCGGTCGATTCGCTGAACGTCCGGATCAAGGCGGCCGAGATCATCAGCATCCTGGGCCCCACGGGCTGCGGGAAATCGACCGCCATGAACATGATCGCCGGCTTTGAAAGCCCGTCGACCGGCACCGTGCTGCTGGGCGGCGTACCGGTCTCCAAACCGGGCCCCGACCGCTCGATCGTCTTTCAGCAGGCGTCGCTGTTTCCCTGGCTGACGGTGCTGGAGAACATCACCCTGGGCGTGAAATCCCGCGGCATGCCCGAAGCGACCTATCTGGAACGCGCGCGCCAGCTGCTCGAGGCGGTGCGCCTGACCGGGTTCGAAAAACATTATCCCTACCAGCTGTCCGGCGGCATGCAGCAGCGCGTGCAGATCGCCCGCGCCCTGATCTCGGAGCCAGGCGTCATCCTGATGGACGAGCCTTTCGGCGCGCTGGACTCGCAAACCCGCCTGATGATGCAGGAGCTCGTCCTGCAGCTCTGGCAGCAGTATCAGCCCACGATCATCTTCATCACCCACGACGTCGCCGAAGCCGTGTTCGTCTCCGACCGGGTGCTGCTGATGAGCAAGCGCCCCGGCCGGGTCAAGCTCGCCGTCGACATCGACGAGCCCAAGCCCCGGACGCAGGAATTCATCACCAGTTCGCGCTTCATCGAGGTGCAGAGCGAACTGCTGCATGCGCTGCGCAGCGAAGTGCAGGACGCGGCCACTCCGGCGGCATGAGGAGTCCCGACATGCGGACCGCGCACGCGGAGACGCGGACCAACCCCGCCGAAAGCCAGTACCTGGAGCAGCTCTCGGCCATTCTGGCCCGGGGCACGCGCAAGGCCGACCGCACCGGCACCGGCACGCTGTCCCTATTCGGCCTGCAGATGCGCTTTTCCCTGGCGCGGGAGTTCCCGCTGCTGACGACCAAGCAGCTGCACCTGAAATCCATCATCTACGAACTGCTGTGGTTCCTGCGCGGCGACACGAACGCGCGCTGGCTGCAGGAGCGCGGGGTCACGATCTGGGATGAATGGGCGCCCGAGGACGGCGACCTGGGGCCGATCTATGGCCACCAGTGGCGGCACTGGCGGACCGGTGACGGCCGCGAGATCGACCAGATCGCGCAATTGCTGGAGGCGCTGCGCACCGACCCCGACTCGCGCCGCCACATGGTGGTCGCCTGGAACCCCGGCGACATCGGCAGGATGGCGCTGCCCCCGTGCCACGCCCTGTTCCAGTTCTACGTGGCCGACGGCCGGCTGTCCTGCCAGCTCTACCAGCGCAGCGGCGACTTCTTTCTGGGAGTGCCCTTCAACATCGCCTGCTATGCCTTGCTCACCCTGATGGTGGCGAAGGTCGTCGGCCTGTATCCGGGCGAATTCGTGCATACTCTGGGTGATGCCCACATCTACTTGAATCACCTCGACCAGGTGCGCGAGCAGCTCGCCCGCAGCCCCCGGCCCTTCCCGACCATGCAGCTGAACCCCGACGTGACCGACCTGTTTGCTTTCGAGTACCGAGACTTCACCCTGAGCGGTTACGACCCCCACCCGAAGATCATCGCCCCGGTCGCGGTTTAGGGCCGTGTCCCATCACCGTCACATGAGGCGCCGCAGCATCCCGATCAAGCAGCCGCGCCGGCGCGGCGAGCGATGATGCCGGACTGGCTGGTCACGCAGCTTCCGGCCTGGCCGGTGTTTCTCGTCCTGGCGGCGGCGAGCTTTTCGGGCGGCCTGCTGCTCGGCTTCACCGGATTCGGGGCCGGCCTGCTGATGGCGCCGATATTCAGCTTGCTGATGCCGCCCACGGACGTCCTGGTGCTGGTGCTGGGCATCAGCTCGATCGTATCCTTGCCGATCCTGCCGGATGCCATACGCCAGGTGGATTGGCGACTCGTGATGCGCCTGCTCATCCCCTCGCTGTTCGGCATGCCGGTCGGCCTGGCGATGCTGCAATGGGTGGATCCGGCCACCATGCGCAAGACCGTTGCACTCATGGTCATCACGCTCGCGCTGCTGATGCTGGCGGGCTGGCATTACCGGGGGCGGCGCGGTACCGTGCAAGACGGCCTGGCCGGCTTGCTGAGCGGTGTGATGACGGCGATCGCGGGCATCGGCGGCCCGCCGGTGGTGCTCTATATGCTGTCGGACCGCAGCCTCGGCCACGCCGCCATACGGGCGGCCAGCATCCTGTTCTTCCTCCTGGGGCAATCCGCCACGCTGATCCTCGTGGGGCTGGCCGGCGACCTGACCGCGCGGCAAGGCGTCTGGACCGTCATGCTGCTGCCCTTCGCCATCGGCGCCACGCTGCTGGGCGCCCTGTTGCACCGCCAGGCGGGCAGCCGCCAGGCCTTTCTCAGGCGGATGTCCCTGTTCGCGCTGCTGGGCATCGGAATCCTGGCGCTCGTGGTCTGAATCCCGGGCTCCTCGCGGCGCTTTGCACGGCGCATAAAGATAACTATAATATGAACCTTTAAAACACGCCGGCCGTCGCCCCCATGCCTTCCGCCGAACTCTGTACCGAGGACGAGATCACCACGCTCGTCCATGACTTCTACCGCCGGGTGCGCGCGGACGCCGTCCTGGGTCCGGTCTTCGACGCCCACATCGACGACTGGGACGAGCACCTCGAACGCATGGTGCGCTTCTGGTCGTCGCTGCTGCGGCGCACCGGCACCTACAGCGGCACGCCCATGCCCCGCCACGTCGCCCTTCCCGACCTGCGGGGCGACATGTTCGTGCGCTGGCTGGACCTGTTTCGCCAAACCACCGACGGCTTCGACAACCGGCCTTTCGCCGAGCAGGCCAACGAATTCGCCCACCGCGTCGCGCGCAGCCTCTGGTACGGCTACCAGATCAGCCACACGCCGGATCGCCCCCCCACGGAGTTCGACCATGTCCCGACTGATGCAAGTTGACGAAGCGCCGACGGCCACCGCCAACCGGCCCTCGATGGAGGCCTTCCTGGCGCTGGGCTTCCGGCCGCTGTACCTCGCCGGCACACTATGGGCGCTGGTGTCGATCGCCCTGTGGATCTACGCGCCCCGGCTGCTCGACGGCCCCCTCGGGGGCGTCGCCTGGCACGCCCACGAAATGCTGTGGGGCTTCATCATCACCATCGCGGTGGGCTTTCTGCTGACCGCCAGCGCAACCTGGACGGGTTTCAATCCGCTCAAAGGCAGGCCGCTTGCCGCCCTGTGCATCCTCTGGGTGATTGCGCGCATCGGCTTCCTCGCCGGCGGCACGGCCGGCTTCTGGGCCGCCACCGCGGCGGAACTGCTGTTCTTCCTGGTCGCCGCGGCCAGCCTCATGCGCGTCATGGTCAAGGGACGCAGCCGCCGCAACTACGGCTTGCCGGTGCTGATGCTGATCCTGGGCGCCGCCGACCTGCTGTACCTGCTGGCCGCGCTCGAAGGCGACTACGTCCTGCTGATGCAGCGCTTCGACCTGGGCCTGATCGGCATGGCCATCGTGGCGCTGCTGATCGCGCGGCGCGTGATCCCGTTCTTTGCCATGCGCATGGTGCCCGGCCTGCAGATTCCCATGCTGACGCGGTCGGGCCATGTCCAGATGGTGTTCAGCGCGTTCGCCCTGGTCGCCGGACTGTTGGGCCTGCCCCTCCCGATGGCTGCGGCCCTCGCGGTCACGGGCCTGATCAGCCTGGCCCAACTGGCCTACTGGAAACCCGGCGCCGTGGTGCGCAAACCCATGCTCTGGATCCTGTACCTGGGCTATGCCTTCATCGGCATCGGCCTGCTGGCCGCCGCCCTGCAATTCAGCGGCCTGCTCGAGCCGGCCACGGCGCGCGGCCTGTTCGCGCGCAGCGCCACCCACGTCCACCTGATCGGCATGGCGGGTTTCTGCATCCTGATCATCGGCATGCTCAACCGCACCGCCCTGGGCCACCTCGGGCGCCCGCTGGCGCTGGACGGCAGCATGCTGGCCAACCACTGGCTGATGGTGCTGGCCGTCGCCTTGCGGCTGGCCGCGCTGTGGCCGTCGGCGGCCACGCCGCACCTGCTGCATCTCGCCGCGGCGGCCTGGATCCTGTCCATAGGCCTGTACCTGTGGCGCTTCGGCCCGATGCTGATCCGCCCGCGCCCCGACCAGCCGCAGCCCGTCCAGGCGCCCCTGGCGACGGCTGCGACGACCCGCTGAGCGCCACGGCCGGGGACCCATCATGCGCCTGACCAACATGAGCGACTACGCGATCCGCCTGCTGATGCACCTGGGCAGGCACCGGGATCGCCTGTGCACGATCGCCGAGGTCGCGCGCGCCTATGGGATCTCGGAACCGCACTTGATGAAAATCACCCACCGCCTGGCGCAGCGCGGCTGGATCCATACGGTGCGCGGCAAGAACGGCGGCATGCAGCTGGCCCACGATCCCTCGGACATCCCGCTGGGCGAGGTCATCCGCGACACCGAGAACGACCTTGCGCTGGTGGAATGCATGGGCGCGAACAATACCTGCGTGCTCAGCGGCCAGTGCGGCCTGACGCCCATCGTGGCCGGCGCCCTGCAGGCCTTCATGGACCACCTGAACCGGCACACGCTGGCCGACGTGATGCAACCGCCGCCGCGGGCCGCCCAGGGCCCGGCCGAATCGCCCATCCGGATCACCGCCCGGGCGCGCTGACGGCCGGCTACTGGACCAGCGGCGACTCGGCGCCTTCCATGGGAATGCCCTCGATGCGGGCGCCGCCCACCAGCTGCCGCAAATATTGATGCACCGCCCGCCGGCGGCTGGAATCCTCGAGCCAGGCTGCCAGCCGCCCGCGCACGTCCTCGAACGCCAAGGAACGGCCCTCGACCTTGCGCCCGGTGTGCACGATGTGGAATCCGTAGCGGGTCTCGATCAGCTCGCGCCCGAGGCTGTCGGCCGGCATGGCGAACACGGCCCGCTCGAATTCGGGCGCCGCATCGCCCCGCGCCAGGGTCCCCAGGTCCCCACCCTCGCGGCCGGACGGACAGTTGGAGTATTGCGCGGCATAGCGCGCGAAATGCGCGGCGCCGTCCCGGTGCAGCTCCGCCAGGACGAGGTTGCCGCGCGCCCGCAGGCGCTGCACGTCGACCCCCGCCGTCACCTGAAAGAGGATATGCCGGACCTCGACCAGGTCGCCCTCGCGGAACTCGTCGGGGTGGCGCTCGTAATAGCGCCTGCAGCTGGCCTCGTCCGCCTGCGGGGTGCGCACGTCGTGCGCGAGCACCGCCTCCAGGATCGCCTCGTCGTCTTCCGGCGGCAGGTCCAGGTCCTGCGCGCGCTGGCGCACCAGTTCGCGCAGGACCAGTTCGTGGCCCGCCGCCAGGCGGGGATTGGGATCGGCCGCGTGCCGGGACGCCTCGTCCAGGATGTCGGCCTCGGTGATGACAATGCCGTTGACGGTAATCATATGCGCACCCCCGATCCGGCCCTAGCGGGGACGCACGATCTGGCGTGCGCGTCCCAGGTAGGTCACCGAGGCGAAGCCGCTCCAGACATGCACCAGGCGCGTGAAGGGAAAGATCACGAACAGGGTCATGCCCAGCACCATGTGCAAAAGATAGACACGGGGCACGCCCGCCAGCGCCTCGACCGCCCCGCCGCGGAAGGTCACGATGCGCTGCGCCCAGTCGCCCAGCTGGATCATCACCGCCCCGTCCTTGTGGTGGATCGAGGTCAAGATCGACACCAGGCCGACCACCAGCACCAGCAGGATCCACAGCAGGGTCACCCAGTCGGAGACGCGCGTGTTGTGCGCCACCCGGATCTCGGTCCAGCGGCGATGGATCAGCAGGATCAGGCCCACCAGGCAGATCAGGCCCAGGATCGCCCCCACCACGACGGCCATGAGCTGCTTGAATTGAGTGCTGACGCCCATGGCATGGTAGACCGCCGGCGGCGTCAGCAGGCCGACCAGGTGGGTGAAGAACAGCGAGATGATGCCGATGTGGAACAGGTTGCTGCCCCAGCCCAGCGAGCCGCGCCGCAGCAGCTCGCTGGAATCGCTCTTCCAGGTGTATTGCTCGCGCTCGAAGCGCACCAGGCTGCCCAGCAGGAAGATCGTCAGGGCGATGTAGGGATAGATGCCGAAAAAAAACAGCTCGAGATAGGCTTTCATGGGCGTCTCCTAGTCCTGGGTCTGGCCGCCCGCGGATCCCCGGGATGTGCGCGGCGGATGGAACACGATAGGTTGCGCGCCGTCGGAATGGCCGGCGCGGCGCATGATCGGCGGCTCGGTACCGTCGGCGCCGGGGCCGAAGGTGATCATGGTTTCCTCCATGGCGCCCTCGGGCGGCTCGGGCAGCGCCTCGGGCTCGACGGGGGTCAGGCGGCGCAGTTCGAAAAAAAGGCAGGCGTAGGGGCTGTGCGCCTCGGCCAGCTTGTCGCCCAGGCGGGCCAGCACGTGGATGGCATCGCCCAGCAGGGCCTGCGCCTCGTCGGGATCGATCTGGCCGAGGAACTCGAGAAACAGCGGCACATAGTCCGGCAGTTCGGCGGTCGCGGGCTCGAGGCCATGGCGCAGGTACTCGGCGCGCAAGTCCACCATGGCCTGGCCGCGGTCACGCGACTCGCCGTGGATGTGCTCGAACAGGTGCAGCGAATGCGCGGCGCGCCGGTCGAAGGTCGCCACGTATTGTTCCTGCAGATCGATCAGGTCGCCCGGGCCGCCCAGGACATCGAACAGCGGCGCCAGCCGCGCGCGCGCATCGGGCGGCAGGGCCGCCGCCAGCGCGGGCAGCGCATCGACCAGGTCCCGATCGGGATAGCCCAGCAGCGCGGACAGCACCGAATACACCGGTGTGCCCGCAGCGGTCGTCGTAGTCGTCGTCATGCGCGCCTCCTCATGCGGTCCGCGCGGGATCGAGGAACACGACCGTGGGCTTGCGGCCCTTGCGCGGCTTGGGGCCGAACAGCGATCCGCCCGAGGCCCCGTCCGAACAGCCGTTGCCGAACGTGAAGCCGCAGCCACCGCGCAGGTCGAAGGCATCCTCGGCCGATTCGCGATGCGCGGTGGGCACCACGAAACGATCCTCGTAGTCGGCGATCGCCAGGTAGCGGTACATGTCCTCGACCTGCGCGAGCGACAGGCCGACCTGCTCGAGGATGTCGAGGCGCTCCTGGCCGTCGACGGTGCGCGCCCGCATGAAGGCGCGCATGCCCAGCAGGCGCTCGAGCGCCCGGGCGATCGGCGCCTCGTCGCCCGCCGTCAACAGGTTGGCGAGATAGCGCAAGGGAATGCGCAGCGATTGCACGTCCGGGATCTGGCCGAAGCTGCCGATCTGGCCGCTGTTGGCCGCGGACTGGATCGGCGAGAGCGGCGGCACATACCAGACCATGGGCAGGGTCCGGTATTCGGGATGCAGAGGGAAGGCGATCCGCCAATCGACGGCCATCTTGTAGACCGGCGAATGGCGCGCGGCGATCAGCCAGTTCTCGGGGATGCCGTCGGCCAGCGCCTGGCGGATGACCTCCGGGTCCTCGGGGTCCAGGAACAAGTCGAGCTGGGCCTGATAGAGATCCTTTTCGTCCGCGACGCTGGCGGCCGCCTCGATGCCGTCGGCATCGTACAGCAACACGCCCAGGTAGCGGATGCGGCCCACGCAGGTCTCGGAACAGACCGTCGGCATGCCGGCCTCGATGCGGGGGTAGCAAAAGATGCACTTTTCGGCCTTGCCGGATTTCCAGTTGTAGTAGATCTTTTTATAGGGACACCCCGAGATGCACATGCGCCAGCCGCGGCACTTGTCCTGGTCGATCAGCACGATCCCGTCCTCGGCGCGCTTGTAGATCGAGCCCGACGGGCAGCTGGCCACACAGGTCGGATTGAGGCAGTGCTCGCACAGGCGCGGCAGGTACATCATGAAGGTGTTTTCGAATTGGCCGTAGATGTCCTTCTGGACCGCCTCGAAGTTGTAGTCCTTGGAACGCTTGGCGAACTCGCCGCCGAGGATTTCCTCCCAGTTGGGCCCCCATTCGATCTTGTCCATGCGCTGGCCGCTGATCAGCGAGCGCGGCCGCGCCGTGGGCGGCGTCTTGCGTTCGGGCGCGTTTTGCAGATAGTCGTAATCGTAGGTGAAGGGCTCGTAGTAGTCGTCGATCAGCGGCAGGTTGGGATTGGCGAAGATCCGCGACAATAGTTTCAGGCGGCCGCCCTGGCGCGGTTCGATCCGCCCGTTGGCGCGGCGCCGCCAGCCGCCGTTCCAGCGGTCCTGGTTCTCCCATTCCTTGGGATAGCCCACCCCTGGTTTTGTCTCTACGTTGTTGAACCATGCGTATTCCATGCCCTCGCGGGACGTCCACACGTTCTTGCAGGTGATCGAACAGGTGTGGCAGCCGATACACTTGTCCAGGTTCAGGACCATGGCGACTTGCGCGCGAATTTTCATGCAACCCTCCCTCAAGCCTGAGACTGCACGGACAGTTCGTGCGTGTCGTCCATCCAGTCGATCTCGCGCATCTTGCGCACCACGACGAATTCGTCGCGGTTGGAGCCGACGGTGCCGTAGTAATTGAAGCCATAGGACAGGTGCGCATAGCCGCCGATCATGTGCGTGGGCTTGAGCACCGTGCGTGTCACCGAATTGTGGATGCCGCCGCGCCCCTTGGTGATCTCGGACCCGGGGATGTGCACCAGTTTTTCCTGCGCGTGGTACATCATCGTCATGCCCTCGGGCACACGTTGGCTGACCACCGCGCGCGCCACCAGCGCGCCGTTGACGTTGAAGACCTCGATCCAGTCGTTGTCGACGATGCCGGCCTTGGCGGCGTCGATCTCGGACATCCAGACGATGGGGCCACCGCGCGACAGCGTCAGCATGATGAGGTTGTCGGAATACGTCGAGTGGATCCCCCATTTCTGGTGCGGCGTAATGAAATTCAGCACCACCTGCGGATTGCCGTTGCTGAACTTCTTTTCGAGCATGGGGCGTATGGTCTTGGTGTCGATCGGCGGGCGATAGACGCACAGGGATTCGCCGAAATCCCGCATCCAGGGGTGGTCCTGGTAGAGTTCCTGGCGACCGGTGAGGGTGCGCCAGGGGATCAGTTCGTGCACGTTGGTATAGCCCGCGCTATAGCTGACCTTGTCGGACTCCAGGCCCGACCAGGTGGGCGAGGACAGGATCTTGCGCGGCTGGGCGAGCAGGTCGCGAAAGCGGATTTTTTCGTGCTCGCTGGAACGCGCCAGGTGGGTGTGGTCGCGGCCGGTGACCTTCGAGAGCGCGGCCCAGGCCTTGACCGCGACATGGCCGTTGGTCTCCGGGGCAAGCGCCAGGATGGTTTCACAGGCGTCGATGTCCGAATCGATGCGCGGCTGGCCCTGGCTGACGCCTTCCGCGCGCTCGCGCCTGTTCAGGTCGCCGAGGAACCCGACCTCGTCCTTGGTGTCCCAGGCGATGCCCTTGCCCCCGTTGCCCAGGGTCTCGGCCAGCGGCCCCAGGGCGGTATAGCGCTGGTACACGTTGGCATAGTCGCGGTTCACGACCATCAGGTTCGGCATGGTCTTGCCGGGGATGGGCTCGCATTCGCCCTTGCGCCATTCGCGCACCTCGAAGGGGTCGGTGAGCTCGCCCGGGGAATCGTGCTGCATGGGCTGCATCACCAGGTCCTCGTTGTCCAGCTCCGCCCCGGCGGCGAGTTCAGAGAATTTCCGCGCCAGGTCCTTGTAGATTTCCCAGTCGCTGCGCGATTCCCAGATCGGATCGACGGCCGCGGACAGCGGGTGGATGAACGGATGCATGTCCGAGGTGTTGAGGTCGTTCTTTTCATACCAGGTCGCGGTCGGCAGCACGACGTCGGAGTACAGGCAGGTCGTGGACATGCGGAAGTCCAGCGTCACCAGCAGGTCGAGCTTGCCCTGCGGCGCCTCGTCGTGCCAGGCGACCTCCAGCGGCTTGGCGCCGCCGTCCTCGCCCAGGTCCTTGCCCTGCACGCCGTGCTGGGTGCCCAGCAGGTGCTTGAGGAAGTACTCATGGCCCTTGCCCGAGGAACCCAGGATGTTCGAGCGCCAGACGAACATATTGCGCGGGAAGTTGTCGGGATGGTCGGGATCCTCGCAGGCGAATTTCAGGCGGCCCTCGCGCAGGCCCTGCACCACGTACTCGCGGGGATCGACGCCCGCGGCGCGCGCCTCGCGCACCACGGCCAGCGGGTTGGCCTGCAGCTGGGGCGCGGTCGGCAGCCAGCCCATGCGCTCGGCGCGCACGTTCATGTCGATCAGGCTGCCCTCGTAGCGCGCCGGATCGGCCAGCGGCGACAGCAGTTCGGGCACCCGCAGCTGCTCGTAGCGCCATTGGTCGGTGTGCGCGTAAAAGAACGAGGTGCCGTTCATGTGGCGCGGCGGGCGCAGCCAGTCCAGCGCGAAGGCCAGCATCGTCCAGCCCGTCTGGGGACGGAGCTTTTCCTGGCCCACGTAGTGGCACCAGCCGCCGCCGGACTGGCCCACGCAGCCGCACATGGACACCAGGTTGATGATGCCGCGGTAGGCCATGTCCATGTGGTACCAGTGGTTCAGGCCGGCGCCCAGGATGACCATGGACTTGCCCCGGGTCTTGTCGGCGTTCTCGGCGAACTGGCGCGCCACGGTGATGACGTCGGCGCGCTTGACGCCGGTGATGCGCTCCTGCCAGGCCGGGGTGTAGGGCACGTCGTCGTCGTAGGACGCGGCCGCGTTCTCGCCGCCCAGGCCGCGGTCGATGCCGTAGTTGCCGACGAACAGGTCAAAGACCGTCGCCACCAGCACCTCGCCCTCGACGGTGAGGATGCGCCGCGCCGGCAGGTTGCGCACCAGCACCTCGTCGTGATCGGTGCCCTGGAAATAATCATGGTGCCGGCCGCCGAAATACGGGAAGGCCACCGGCACCACCTCGTCCTGCGCGCCCAGCAGCGTCAGGCGCGGCTGGACCTCGTGGCCGCGCGCATCCTTCAGTTCGAGGTTCCACTTGCCGGCGTCGCCGCCCTCGGCCTGCCCCCAGCGAAAGCCGATCGAACCCTGCGGCACGATGATCTCGCCCGTGCGCTCGTCATAGGCGACGGTCTTCCATTCGGGGTTGTTGTCCTGGCCCAGGCGGTCCGGGAAATCCGAGGCGCGCACCATGCGCTCGGGCACGTAGCGATCGCCCTGGCGCACCAGGCGCACCAGGAACGGCATGTCGGTGTACTGGCGGCAATAGCCGTCGAAATAGGCGCTGCGGCCGGCGAGGTGGAATTCCTTGAGGATGACGTGGCCCATGGCCAGCGCCAGCGCCGCGTCCGTGCCTTGCTTGGGGTGCAGCCAGATGTCGCCGAACTTGGCCCCCTCGGAATAGTCCGGGAACACCGAGACGACCTTGGCGCCGCGATAGCGCGCCTCGACCATGAAGTGCGCGTCCGGCGTGCGGGTCTGGGGCACGTTCGAGCCCCACAGCATGATGAAGCTGGAGTTGTACCAATCGGCCGATTCACTGACGTCGGTCTGCTCGCCCCAGGTCTGCGGGCTGGACGGCGGCAGGTCGCAGTACCAGTCGTAGAAGCTCAGCACCGTGCCGCCCAGCAGCGACAGGTAGCGGCTGCCCGAGGCGTAGGACACCATCGACATGGCGGGGATCGGCGAGAAGCCCGCGATCCGGTCCGGCCCGTAGCGCTTGATGGTGTAGATATTCGCCGCGGCGATGATCTCGTTGACCTCGTCCCAGTCCGAACGCACGAAGCCGCCCAGCCCGCGCATGGTCTTGTACTGCGCGGCGCGCTGGGGATCGGTGACGATGGCCTCCCAGGCGCGCACCGGATCGAGGCTCTGGCGCTGCTCGCGCCACAGCCGCGCGAGCCGGCCGCGGATCATGGGGTACTTGACGCGATTGGCGCTGTACAGGTACCACGAGAAGGTGGCGCCGCGCGGACAGCCGCGGGGCTCGTGGTTGGGCATGCCGGGCCGTGTCCGGGGGTAGTCGGTCTGCTGGGTTTCCCAGGTGACGATCCCGCCCTTGACGTAGATCTTCCAGGAACAGGATCCCGTGCAGTTGACCCCATGGGTGGAGCGGACGATCTTGTCGTGCTGCCAGCGATTGCGGTAGGCGTCCTCCCAGGTCCGGTCCTCGCGGACCACGCTGCCGTGGCCATTGGAAAACGGCTCGGACCTGCGGCTGAAGTATTTGAGGCGATCGATGAAATGGCTCACGGTTAGTCGCTCCTTGAATCACGATGTGGGCGCCGGCTGTGTCAGCAGGGCACCTCGGCGCCCCGCCGGGCGTAATACCACCAGGTCACCAGGATGGAAACCACATAGAACACCACGAAGAACACCAGGGCCGCAAAGGGCGATCCGGTCAGTTCGATCGAGGTGCCGAAGCTCTTGGGGATGAAGAACCCGCCATAGGCGCCCATCGCGCCGCTGAAGCCCAGCACGGCGGCCGATTCGCGCCCGCCTTCGGTTTCAGCCTGCTCGCCGGACAGCCGGCGGTGGGCCAGGGTGTTGAAGATCGGCGGAATCATGGCAAAGGTCGAGCCGTTGCCGATGCCCGACAGGAAGAACAGCAGCAGAAAGGCTATCAGGAAGCCGCCGAAACTGCCCGGCGACCCGCCGCCGGGCAGCGCGGACATCACACCGAGGACCCCCAGCGCCATCAGCGCGAAGGTCCAGAACGTGACGCGGGCGCCGCCGATGCGATCCGAGAGCCAGCCGCCGAAAGGCCGGGCCAGCGCCCCCACCAGCGGCCCCAGCCAGGCATACTGCAGCGGCCGGACCTCGGGGTAGAGGAGCTTGATCAATAGCGGAAAGCCCGCCGAGAACCCGATGAACGAACCGAAGGTCCCCAGGTACAGAAAGCACATGATCCAGTTGTGCTTGCGCCGGAAGATCACCGCCTGCTCGGAGAACGAGGCCTTGGCGTCGGCGATGTCGTGCATGGCCACCCAGGCCATCATCGAGACGATGAGGATGAAGGGCACCCAGATGAAGGCCGCGTTCTGGGCCCAGACCTCGATCGGCCCGCCGTGCATGCCCGAGAGCCGCGCCTGCTGCGGGCCGCCGGCCCAGGGGCCCAGCATGCCGATGGTGATGACGATGGGTGCGAGGAACTGCACCGAGGACACACCCAGGTTCCCCAGGCCGGCATTCAGCCCCAAGGCGGAACCCTTGCGTTCCTTCGGAAAGAAGAAGCTGATATTCGCCATCGACGACGAAAAATTCCCGCCGCCCAGCCCGCACAGCAAGGCCAGGACCAGCATCGTCGAATAGGGGGTATTCGGGTCCTGGACCGCGAGGCCCACGCCGACCGTGGGCAGCAGCAGGCTGGCCGTGGTGAGCGCCGTCCAGCGCCGTCCGCCGAACACCGGCACCATGAAGGAATAGAAGATCCGCAGCGTGGCCCCCGAGAGCGCCGGCAGGGCCGCGAGCCAGAAGAGCTGGTTTTCCGTGTACTGGAAGCCGAGGTTGGGCAGGTTGACCGCGACGACGCTCCACATCTGCCAGACGGCGAAAGCCAGAAACAGCGCGGGGATGGAGACCCAGAGATTGACGTTCGCGATCGCATGGCCTTCCCGGATCCAGAAGGCGCGATCCTCGGGTGTCCAGACCGTCAGCAGCCGCTTGCCGCGAAGCGCCTTGAAGGAGGAAGGCTGGTCCATGCGCGCTCCTTTTCAGATGATTTCTCACCATAACCCCTGCTCGCAGGCAGGGTACTGACCTAGATCAACACGCCCGGACGCGAACCGGGCAAGCACGAGGAACAGGAAGGTCAGGAAGCAGGAGCGCCCAGTATAGGGCTGCTGTGGGGGAATGCATACCCCCGGCGGACGGCCTCAGCCGGCGCGCGGGGAGAGACGATACGGGCGCGGCCCAGCGCGCCGGCGTGGCGCGCTGGGCAGGCCTCAGATCAGATTGCAGCGTATCGTGATGGGATGGGCGCGCAGGCCCTCGATCACCTGGTCGGTAACGTCGCCGTCGACGTCGGTGATGGCATAGCCGATCTTGCCGCGGGTCTGGAGCTGCTGGCTGACGATGTTCAGGCCGTATTCGCCCATCAGGTTGCTGAGCGCGCCCATGGCGCCGGGCACGTTTTGGTGGATGTGGATGATGCGGGCGGCGCCGGCCTGCTCGTGGTATGAGATCTCGGGGAAGTTCACCGTGCCCTTGGTGGTGCCGCTGGTGATGAAGCGCTTGAGTTTTTCCGCGACCTCGCGGCCGATGTTTTCCTGGGATTCCTGAGTGCTGCCGCCGATGTGCGGGGTCAGGATCACGTTCTGCATGCCGCGCAGGGGGCTGTCCAGCGCCTCGTCGCGGCTTTTGGGCTCGACCGGGAACACATCGATGGCCGCGCCCGACAGGTGGCCGGATTTCAGCGCCCGGTGCAGGGCGGGGATGTCGACCACCGTGCCGCGCGACGCATTGATGAGGATGGCGCCGGGTTTCATGGCGGCGATCGCCTCGGCGTCGATCAGATTGGCGGTGTCCTTGCCGCCGGGCACGTGCAGCGTCACGACGTCGGCCTGGGCGAGGAACTTTTTCAGCGACGAGGTGGCGTGCGCATTGCCCAGGGGCAGCTTGGCCTCGATGTCGTGATAGAGCACGCGCATGCCGGCGGACTCGGCCAGGATGCCGACCTGCGAGCCGATATTGCCATAGCCGACGATCCCGAGGGTCTTGCCGCGCGCCTCGTAGGCGCCGTCGGCGGTCTTGTCCCAGTATCCCTCGTGGACACGGGCGTTCTTTTCCGGGATGCGGCGCAGCAGCAGGATGGCCTCGCCCAACACCAGCTCGGCCACCGAGCGGGTGTTGGAAAACGGCGCATTGAACACCGGGATGCCCTTGAGCGCGGCCGCCTCGAGATCGACCTGGTTGGTGCCGATGCAGAAGCAGCCGACCACCCGCAGGTCGACCGCCTCGGCGAAGACCGCCTGATCGAGCTGCGTGCGCGAGCGGATCCCCGCCACGTGGGCGCCGCGCAGCGCCTCGCGCAGCTCCGTCCCGGTGAGCGCGCCGGGATAGGTGACCACCTCGTCGAAACCCGAGGCCACGAATACCTCTTTGGCGCTGGGGTGAATGTTTTCGAACAAGACGATCCGGGTCATAAGGCGTTCCATCAAGCAAAAGGGGAAACGAGTATTGTGACGCATTTCCGCATCGCAGTCAGGGTCATCCCTGATGCCGCAGGGGTCAAAACGCGGTGTTTCCAGCACGTTCACAGCTGGATAATCCGGCCTCGTTATGTTACTAATGTTACTAATTCAGGTTTCAAGTATATGGCCTAGCGTCTTTTGGAGTGACCATGACAATGCCTACGTCTCCGACCCGCCGCCAGTTGCTCAAGACCATCGGGCTGACAGCGGGCGCGGCAGCCATGTACCATGCCATGACCGCGCTCGGGCATGCGCAGGAATCGACATTTTCGGGGCCTCCCGCGCTGTCCCCGGCCAAGCCGGGCTCCAAGGTCCTGATCCTCGGCGCCGGGCTGTCGGGACTGCTGTCCGCCTATGAACTGCGCAAGGCCGGCTACGAGGTCGAGATCCTCGAATACCAGAACCGCTCCGGTGGACGCAACTGGACCTTGCGAGGCGGGGACACCTATACCGAGTTGGGCGGCGCCACCCAGAAAATCACGTTCGCCGAGGGCAATTATTTCAATCCCGGCCCGTGGCGCATCCCGCACCACCATCGCGCGGTGCTGCACTATTGCAAGGCGCTGGGGGTGCCGCTCGAGGCGTTCATCCAGTTCAACCACAACGCCTACTTCCACAGCACGCAGGCGTTCGGCGGCCGGCCGCAACGCCTGCGCGAGGTCTGGTCGGACATGCAGGGCCAATTGACGGAACTGCTGGCCAAGGCCGTCAACAACGAGCAATTGGACTTGCCCGTGGGCGTCGAGGACCGCGACCAATTGCTGCAGGCCCTGCAGGGATGGGGCCTGCTGGACGCCGACTACCGCTATCGTTCCAGCCTGCAGACGGCCGTGCGCCGGGGCTACCGGCACGCGCCCGGCGGTGGGCGCCAGGGCGCACCCGAGCCCGGACCGCTGCTGGACCTGGCCGATCTGCTGCACCCCTCGGTCTGGCAGGGCCTGAATGCGCAACTGGTCTACAACGCGCAGCCCACCATGTTCCAGCCCGTGGGCGGCATGGACCAGATCAGCCGGGGCTTCGTCCGCGCCCTGAACGGCGTGCCCATACGCCATAACGCGCGCGTCACCCGCATCGCCCAGGACGAGCGGCAGGTCACGGTGACTTACGAGGATACGCAGGGCGGCGGCACCGCGCAGCGCAGCGCCGACTGGTGCATTTGCACCCTGCCGCTGACCGTCCTGGGCCAGATCGAGGTGCAGGCCTCCCAAGCCATGCTCTCGGCGATTCGCGCCGTGCCTTATTCCTCCTATACCAAGATCGGGCTCGAGTTCCGCCGGCGTTTCTGGGAAGAAGACGACGCCATTTACGGCGGCACCTCGATCACCGACCAGGAGATCCAGCTGATCTCGTACCCCAACGACCGATTCATGTCGGACGGGCCGGCGGTCCTGCTGGCCGCGTATGCCACGGCGGTCCCCGGCGGCCTCAACCTGACCGGCATGAGTCCCGCCGAACGCATCGAAGCCGCGCTCAGCCAGGGGGAAAAAATCCATCCGCAGTACCGCAAGGAATTCCTCAGCGGCGCCTCGGTCGGCTGGCACCGGGTGCCCTGGATGCTCGGCTGCCGGGCACGCTGGTCCGAGGAGGCCCGCAAGACGCACTACGCGGCGCTGGCGACGATGGATGGGCGCATCGCCCTGGCGGGCGACCACGTGTCCTATACCCCCGGCTGGATGGAGGGCGCCCTGCAATCGGCGCTGGATACTCTGCAGCAGCTTCATCAACGCGCACAGGCGGCTTGATCATGAACATTTCCCCGACATTCCGACGGCGGCTCGCGGCGGGCCTGGCCTGCAGTCTGTGGGCCGCGATATCCTGGGCCGACGGCGATTCCAGCAGCCACCTGGGCGGCGACCCGTCGCTGCGTCCCGCCCTCGACGGGGCGCAGGTCTACCGGCACTATTGCATGGCCTGCCACATGGCCGATGGCCAGGGGGCGCAAGGGGCGGGCCGGTACCCGGCCCTGGCGGACAATCCCCGGCTGGCCGCGCCGGGCTATCCCATCTATGTCGTGCTGAACGGCCAGGGCGCCATGCCGTGGTTCAACGGCATGCTCAAGGATGAGGAGATCGCCAACGTCGTCACGCATATCCGGACGCATTTCGGGAATGCGTACACCGAGCCGGTCAAGGTCGAGGAAGTCACCGGGATGCGCGGGCCCGTTCCCCACGAGTAGCGCGGCGCGCACCCGCGCCGCCCGGGGCGTATCATGACCGGGAACGCCGGACGTCCGGTCCGCATCTCATGGACCGAGGGCGCAAACGGCGGCGTCGCGATGAGGCGGCGCCGGCCCGCATGCGGCCCACTTTCCAGGAGCCCCCATGCCCACCTACGACACCCGCCTGATCGATCGCGCCACCGTGGCCCGCGACACCGAGGCCTTCCGGTTCGCCAAGCCGGAGGGCTTTGCCTTCGTGCCGGGACAGACGATATCGCTGGCGCTGCCGCAGGCGGACGCCGACGCGCCGCCGCTGAAGCACACCTTCTCGCTGGTCAGCGCGCCGCACGAGGACACGCTCTGCATCGCCACCCGCATGCGCGACACGCCCTTCAAGCAGGCGCTGGCCGCGCTGGTGCCGGGAGCGGCGGCGCGATTCAGCGGCCCCTACGGCAAGCTGACGCTGCCCGAGACCGCCGGGCGGCCGCTGGTCCTGCTGGCCGGAGGGATCGGCATCACGCCCTACATGAGCATGCTGCGCCACGCCACGCATGCGGGCACGCCTCATCGCTTCGTGCTGCTGTATTCCAACCGCCGCGCCGGGGATGCGGCGTTTCTCGACGAACTGCGCGAACTCACGCGCCTGAATCCGCAGGTGCGCCTGCTGGCGACCTTCACCGCGCCCGACGAACGCCATGAGGGCCTGCACGGCCGGATCGACGCGACCGCCGTGCGCCGGGCGGCCGACGGCCTGAGCGATCCCTGGATCTACATCACGGGCTCGCCCGGCATGATCGAGGCGCTGGGCGAGGCGCTGGCCGCGGCCGGCATGCCCGAGGCTTCCATCCGCAGCGAGGGTTTCTATGGATACTGACCGGGCATGGCGCCTCGCGCGCAGACGGGTGTACCCTAAACAGGATATGACCGTCCCCCACGAACCATGACCACCGCCCCCGAATCCGCCATGTCCTCGACCGCAGCCCCCGCGACTCCCGCCGCCAACGCCCCCGGGACGGCCTCCCCGCCGCGCTTCTCGCGCACGCCGGACCTGGCCGACCCGGACGTCCAGCGGCTGCGGGTCACGATCCGCCATTATTTCCTCGACACCTTCGACCGCTACGAGTCGCTGTTCGAGTGCCTGGCCTCGGAGGAGGCCTACACGATCAAGCCGATCGCGCTGCGCCATCCGCTGATCTTCTATTTTGGCCATACGGCGACGTTCTTCGTCAACAAGCTGCTGCTCACGCGCATGATCGACCGCCGCCTGGATCACCGGCTGGAGTCGATGTTCGCCGTCGGCGTCGACGAGATGAGCTGGGACGACCTGGACGACACCCACTACGACTGGCCGACGGTGGCCGAGGTCCAGGCCTATCGCGACCGGGTGCGCGCCCTGGTCCTGGACCTGATCGATCACGCGCCCCTGCAGTCGCCCATCGATTGGGCCAACCCCTGGTGGGCGATCATCATGGGGATCGAGCACGAGCGCATTCACCTCGAGACCTCCTCGGTGCTGATCCGCCAGCACGCGCTGCACCACGTGCGCCCCTCGGCCGCCTGGGCGCCCCGGGGCGACACCGCCGCGCCGGCGCCGGCCAACGCCCTGGTGCCCGTGGCCGGCGGCGCGGTGTCGGTGGGCAAATCCTACGAGTCGCCACAGTACGGCTGGGACAATGAATACGGCCGCCACGAGGCGCAGGTCGAGGATTTCCAGGCCAGCCGCCACCTGGTCAGCAACGCCGAGTTCCTGGCGTTCGTCGAATCCGGCGGCTACCTGAACCACCACAATTGGGGCGACGAGGGGCGCGAGTGGCTGTCGTTCAGCCAGGCGCAGCATCCGACGTTCTGGATCAAGAAAACCCAGGGCTGGGCGCTGCGGCTGATGACCGAGGAAATCCCCATGCCCTGGGCCTGGCCGGTCGAGGTCAACTACCATGAGGCCAAGGCCTTCTGCAATTGGAAGGCCTCCGAAACCGGCCAGCCCGTGCGCCTGCCCACCGAGGACGAATGGTACCGCCTGTACGATGCGGCCGGCCTGGCGGACCCGGGCGAGAGTCCCATGAATGCGAACCTGCACCTGGACCACGGGGCCTCGTCATGCCCGGTGGACACCTGGCGGCACGGCGACTGGTACGACGTGGTGGGCAATGTCTGGCAATGGACCGAAACGCCCACCTACCCCTTCGACGGCTTCGACGTCCACCCGATCTACGACGATTTCACCACGCCGACCTTCGACGGCCGCCACAACCTGATCAAGGGCGGCTCCTGGGTGTCCTGCGGCAACGAGGCGGTGCGCGCGTCGCGCTATGCCTTCCGGCGGCATTTCTTCCAGCACGCGGGCTTTCGCTACGTGGTGTCGCACGCCCCGGCGGTAGCGCCTAGCGGTTATTACGAAACCGACAAGCTGATGTCCGAGTACGCCGAATTCCATTACGGCGACGAGTATTTCGGCGTCGCGAACTTCTCGCGCACGCTGGCGGTCATGGCCATCGAGGCCATGGGACAGCGGCCTCGGCGCCGCGCCCTGGACCTGGGCTGCGCGTCCGGCCGCGCCACCTTCGAACTGGCGCGCGCCTTCGATGCGGTGACCGGCGTCGATTTCTCGGCGCGCTTCATCAGCCAGGGCGTGCAGTTGATCCAGACCGGCCAATTGCGCTACACCCTGGCCGACGAGGGCGAACTGGTCCTGTACAAGGCGCGCACGCTCGCCGAGCTCGGCCTGGGCGACACGGTCGACCGCGTCGAGTTCTACCAGGGCGACGCCTGCAACCTCAAGACCCAGTTCACCGGCTACGACCTGGTGCTGGCGGCCAACCTGATCGACCGGCTATACGATCCGGCCAAGTTCCTCGACCAGATCCACACGCGCATCGTGCCCGGCGGCCTGCTGATGATCACCTCGCCCTACACCTGGCTGGAGGAGCACACGCCGCGCGCCGCCTGGATCGGCGGGTTCAAGAAGGACGCCGAGAACTACACCACGCTGGATGGCCTGCAGGACCACTTGGGGCGGCATTTCCGCCGGGTCGACGGCCCCACGGAGGTGCCTTTCGTGATCCGCGAGACCCGCCGCAAGTTCCAGCACACGCTGTCCGAGGTCACGATCTGGGAACGCCTGCCCGGCTGAGGACGCGGCAGGCGGCGAGACGGCGGCGTCAGGCCTGCGCGCGCGGTGCGGCGTGGCGCTTGGCCCCCGCCACGCAGGCCACGACCAGCACCGTGACCGCCAGCATCGGCCAGGTGACCGCCTCGCCCAGCAGGGCGGCGGCCAGCATCAGGCCAAGGAAGGGCTGCAGCAGCTGCAACTGGCCGACGGCGGCGATGCCCCCCAGGGCCAGGCCGCGGTACCAGAACACAAAGCCCACCAGCATGCTGAACACGGCCACGTACCCGAGCCCCAGCCAGGCGGGCCAGCCGATGCCCGACCAGTCGGCCGGCTGCAGGACGACGCACAGGGGCAGGCTGACCGGCAGGGACACCACCAGCACCCAGCAGATCAACTGCCAGTCCCCCAGGCGCCGCGCCAGGCCCGCACCCTCGGCGTAGCCGAAGCCGCAGGCGATGATGGCGGCCAGCATCAGCAAATCGGCCCCCAGGGAGGCCGTCAGGTCCTGGCTGAGTGCAAAGCCGGCCACGCCTGCCGCCCCCAGGATCGCGAACCCCCAGAATGCCGGCGAGGGACGCTCGCCGCCGCGCACGGTGCCGAACAGCGCGGTTGCCAGTGGCAGCAGGCCGATGAAGACCAGAGAATGGGCCGAGGTGATGGTCCGCAGCGCCATGGCCGAGAACAAGGGAAAGCCCACCACGATCCCCAACGCCACGAGGACCAGCGATCCCAGGTCGCGCATGCTGGGGCGCGGGACGCGCAACGCCAGCAGCACCGCCAGCGCCAGCAGCCCGGCGATGGCGGCGCGCGCCACCGTCACGAAGACCGGATCGAAGTCCTGCACCGCCACCCGGGTGGCCGGCAGCGAGCCGCTGAAAATCGCTACGCCCACGAATCCGTTGAGCCAGCCCTTGGTCGTTTCATCCATCATCGATCCCATGCATCGCACACACGGCCGGATGGCCGCAGGCGACTATGATCGCTCGACAGACGACAGGATTCCAGATACAGTCAGTACGGTTTTCTGAAACTGTACTGATATAAAAACCCATACGGATGAACACCACCGGCATCCCCGACAGCACCACACCGGGGCAGACCGAACGCGTCATGCAGGCGGTGCGCCAAGGCATCGCCGCGCGCCGATTGATGCCGGGCGCCCGCCTGCCTTCGCTGCGCGCCATGGCCGGCAGCCTGCAGGTCTCGAAATCCACGGTCGTCGAGGCCTACGACCGCCTGGCGGCCGACGGCACCATCCGTTCGCGCCCGGGCTCGGGGTTCTATGTCGCCGGCCACCTGGCGCCGCTGACCCTGGCGGACATCGGCCCCAGGCTGGACCGCGAGGTCGATCCGCTGTGGGTTTCGCGGCAGTCCCTCGAGACCGGCGCCCGCTCGCTCAAGCCGGGCTGCGGCTGGCTGCCCGCCGATTGGATGCCGGGGGATGCCGTGCGCCGCGCGTTGCGCGCCGCGGCCCGCGCGCCCGCGGCGGCACTCAGCGACTACGCGCCGCCGCTGGGCCTGCCGGGCCTGCGCCAGCGCCTGGCGCAGCGCCTGCGCGAACGGGGCGCCGACACGCGCCCCGACCAGATCCTGCTGGCCGACTCGGGCACCCAGGCCATGGACCTGCTGTGCCGATTCCTGATCAAGCCGGGCGACACCATCCTGGTGGACGATCCCTGCTATTTCAATTTCCTCGCGCTGCTGCGCGCGCATCAGGTTCGCGCGGTCAGCGTCCCGCATACGCCCGAAGGCCCCGACCTGGCGCGATTCGCGCAAGCGCTGGCCGAGCACTCGCCGCGTCTCTACCTCACCAATTCCGGCCTGCACAATCCGACCGGCGCGACCCTGTCGCCGATCGTCGCCCACCGCGTGCTGAGACTGGCCCAGGCCCATGATCTGGTGATCGTGGAAGACGACATCTTTGCCGATTTCGAGGCCGTCCCCTCCGCGCGGCTGGCAACCTTCGACGGACTGGACCGCGTGGTGCAGGTCGGCAGTTTCTCGAAGACGCTCTCGGCCTCGGCGCGTTGCGGCTACATCACGGCGCGGCCGGACTGGATCGACGCCCTGGCGGACCTGCGCATCGCCACGGCGTTCTCGGGCTCGGGCCTGGGCCAGGCCCTGGTCCTCTCCATGCTGGGCGACGGCGCCTACCGCCGCCACACCGAAACCCTGCGCCAGCGCCTGGCGCAATCCATGCACGAGGCCGCGGCGCTGCTGGGCCGCCTGGGCATCGAGCCCTGGCTGCTGCCGCGCGGCGGCATGTTCCTGTGGTGCCGGCTGCCCGCCGGCGTGGACGCCGCCACGATGGCCCGCCAGGCATTGGCCAAGGGACTGGTGCTGGCGCCCGGCAATGTCTTCAGCCTCGCGCAGTCGGCCGGAAACATGATGAGATTCAACGTCTCGCAAATGTCCGACCCGCGGCTGCCCGCCATGCTGGAACGGGCCCTGGCGTCCTGTCCGGTCCATGCGCACTCTTAAATTCAAGGCCCGCGTCGCTACAATGTCCGCAGACCCGCCACGCACAGACCCCGCCACACGCAGGCACGCCCCACCATCATGAACACTCCACCAGAAGCCGCCCGCCGGCCGGACGACGGGCTCGCCCAGAACGCCTTTCGCGGCGGCCTGCTCGAGCAGGTCCAAGGATTGCCCGAGGCCTGGCGCGAGGCGCTTTCGGCGCCGCACCTGCAATCCATCCTGGGCAAGCTCGATGCCATGCTCGAGCAGCGCCTGGCGCAGGGCGCGCAGATTTTTCCGCTGCGCCCGTTTCGCGCGCTGATCGAGATCCCGCCCGAGGACGTGCAGATCGTGATCGTCGGCCAGGACCCGTACCACGGGCCCAACCAGGCCCAAGGCCTGGCTTTCTCGGTGCCGGACTTCTGCCCGACACCGCCCAGCCTGCGCAATATGTTCAAGGAACTGGCCCTGGAGTACGGCGAGCCCGCCGCGCCCCAGCGCAACAGCCTGGTGCGCTGGGCGCGCCAGGGCGTGCTGCTGCTGAACACCTCGCTGACCGTCGAAGCGCACCAGCCGGCTTCGCACGCACGCCAGGGCTGGGAACACGTCACCGACGCCCTCATCATGCGCGTGCTGCGCGAACCCCGTCCCAAGGTGCTGCTGCTGTGGGGCTCGCATGCACAGGCGCGCCAGGCGCTGCTGGAGACCCAGCCCGCGCACGGCCCGGTGCACGTGCTGCGCGCCAACCACCCCTCGCCCCTGTCGGCGCTGCGCCCGCCGCGGCCGTTCATCGGCTGCGGCCATTTTCAGGCGGCCAATGAATGGCTGCAGGCCCACGGCGAGGCGGGCGTCGACTGGATGCTGGCCAAGACGCCCGCCGCCGCCCCCGGCTACGGGGGATAGCCCCCCGACCGTCAGGCGCCGGGACGATGCATGCCCAGCCGGTCGAGCTCCTGCTCCACGCGACGCGCATGCGCCTCGGGCACCGGGCACAGCGGCGGGCGCGGAATAGCCGAGTCGATGATGCCGAGGTAGGCCAATCCCACCTTCAGGCGGCTGTGCATGTCCAGCAGAGGGGGCGAACCGTAGATGGAACGCACGAAACCGTAGAGCGCGTCGTTGGACTGACGCATGGCTTGCAGGTCGCCCGCCTGCGTGGCGGCCCACAGGTCGCACAGTTGCTGCGGCACCAGGCTGGCCATCCCCGAGAGCAGGCCGTCGGCGCCGGTGGCCGCCTGGGCGAACATCCAGTTGTAGTTCGAGGGCAGCACCGCGACGTGCGGGGCCTTGGCGCGGATCATGCGCAGATTGTCCTCGTACAGCTGGATGCTGCCGCTGCCCTCCTTGACGGCGATGACCTGCTCGCATTGCACGAGCTCGGACAACACCGCAGTGCTGTAACCCATGCCCGAGCCCACGTCCTGCTGGAAGATCGACAACGGCAATTGCGTCACCGACTGGATCGCGCGCAGGTAATCCAGCATGAAGCGCGGATCGTTCGACGCCCCGCCGCCGAATTGCGGCATGGGGAACAGCACCAGCACGTCGGCGCCGGCTTCTTCCGCCTGCCGGGCCTGCGCTTTGGCATCAGCCGTGCTGTAGGGAATCACGCCGGCCATGATCGGCACCTTGGGCCCCAGGATCTGCCGGGTGCGGCGTATCACCTCGCTGCGTTCCTCGGGAGTGAGCATGGCGCCGTCGCCGGCATGGCCGTTCACGAACGCGGAGCACATGCCCTCGGGGCCCATGCAGTAGGCCATGAGGCGCTCGTAACTGTCCCAGTCGATGCCGAGATCCTTCTCGTGGAACGGCAGTACCGGCGCAACGGTGACGCCCATCAAATCTTGCTTGCTCGTCATGATTGACTCCTTCTGGACAAGAAACTCATTACAAAAGCCCGGCATCGTGCAACGCGCGCCGCAGCAGCGCGCGCTCGTCCGAGCCGGAAGCCGTCATGGGGGCGCGCATCGTCGGTGACGGTATGCGCCCCAGCAGGTGCAGGCAGGCCTTGAGCCTGGCGGTCGCACGGGCGGCCGGAGCGGTCCCGTAGACGGCGCGCACCAAGGGATAGAGGCGCTCGTGCTCGCGCAGCGCCCGTGTCAGGTCGCCCCCACGCACGGCGTCCCACAGGGCGACGACGGCCTCGGGCACGATGGCCGCAATGCTGACCTGCGAACCATCCCCGCCCAGCATGAAGGTGCTCAGCAGGTGCTCATCGCCGGAAGGCATGATGCGCACGCTGGGTGCATGCCGGCGGACCAGGCGATAGTTGGCCTCGTAGCGGGCCGTCTCCCAACTGCCCTCCTTGATGCCCGCCACGCGCTCCAGCGCCAGGAGGGCGCGCAGGGTGTCGGGCGAATAGGACAGGCATCCGGCGCCGATCGCCGCCTGATACAGCATCACGGGCAGGCCCGTGTCGGCAATGACCCGGCGGTGATGGGTCAGGATGACGTCCTTCATTTCCGCCAGCGCCCAGGAAAACGGTGGAAAGACCAGCAGCGCATCGGCCCCCGCCGATTCCATGGCGGCGGCATCCTCGCCGGCCTGGGCCGCGGATTCCGAATACACGCCGGAAATGAGCAGGCGGCCCGGTCCCAGGACGCGACGGGCGCATGCCACGATCCGGCGCTTTTCGTCGGACGCCAGGGTGAAGTTCTCGCCCGCGTGGCCGTTGATCAGCAGGCCGCGGATGCCGGGCGCGCGCCCCACCGATTCGATGTGCGCGGCCAAGGCCTCGAAATCGATGCTTTCATCCTCGTGCATGGGCACGATCGTGGATGCGTATATCCCGTCGAATCTGCGATACATGGTGCGTGGCACCTCCGTCTGAAGGCCCGGGCGACATCGGACCGCCCGGGCGCCTCCGGTCACGACGCGGCGCGTCGGCCGGCGAGGATGACCTGGTGATTGATCAGGACCGGCTCGTCGTTCTGGTTGTAGACCTTGCACTCGACCAGCACCCGGCCCCAGGTCTCGTCCTTGGGTTCGCACGACAGGATCTTCATGCGGGAATGCACGGTGTCGCCGTCGTACACGGGCTGCAGATAGCGGATCTTGTCATGCCCGTAGTTGAGGCTGAAAGCCAGGTGAAAACCGATCTCGTAGGCAAAGAATGTGTCGCTCACGCTCAGCACCAGCACGCCCTGGGCGCAGGGCCGCTTGAACACAGGGTGTTTCTTGCAGTACTCGGCGTCGGTGTGGTGCGGATGATCATCCCCCGTCGCGCCGATGAACAGCCGGATATCGGCGTCCGTGATGGTGCGGCCCCGGCTATGGAACTCGGTGCCCACAGCCAGATCCTCGAAATACAGCTTGTTGCTCATTGCATCGACCTCATCATGTGCCGCACCGGAACGTGCTGGCTGCAGTTTTGCCGCCGGCCTGCTGCCAGGCCTGCGGCGTATGGAATGGAAAGGAGTGCGGGCCTTATTTCTTATCGCTGGCGGCGCGGATCAGCTGCAGGAGCTCGGCGCCGTCGACTTCCTTGGCGATCTTGTCATGCAGCGGCAGCGACACCTGGATCCAGGGGCCTTTGTCGACCGTGTTGACCTTCACGCCCTCGGCCTTGAGCTTCTCCATGTACGCGTCGGAGTTCTTCATGTCGAACTGCTGCTCGTTCGCGGAGGCCTCGGCGCCGGCCTGCAGGACGATCTGCTGCAGATCCTCCGGCAGTTTCTTCCAGACGCGGTCGCTGACCATGAACAGCCCGGTGGCCATCATGTGCTCGGTCAGGGAGTAGTACGGCGCCTGCTCGTAGTGCTTCATCAGATACAGGAATTCCGGCGAGTTTTCCGCACCGTCGACCACGCCCGTCTGCAGCGCGGAATACAACTCGGCGAACGCGATGGGCGTCGGGATGGCGCCCAGGTTCTGCCAGCCTTCGACCTGGGCCTCGGACGTCAGGGTGCGCACCTTCATGCCCTTGAGGTCCTCGAGGGTATGCACCGGCTTTTGCGAGTTGTAGAGGCTGCGGATGCCGGCCGTGGTGATGCCCAGCAGCTTGAAGCCGGCCCTGGAATGATCCACGTAGTCGTTCAGCGCCTTGTAGAAAGCGCTGTCATGGGAGATCACGCGCTGGCGATGGTCGATGTCGTCGAAAATGTACGGCGCGCCCAGGATGGCGACCTTGGGCACCAGCGAGGCGATGTTGCCCACCGAGGTCGCGGTGAAGTCCACCGTGCCCAGCCGCAGCCCTTGGGCCAGCTCCAGCTCGCTGCCCAGCTGCGCGGCGGGGAAGACCTTGATCGAGATGCGGCCGTCGCTGCGCTCGCCCACCCTCTTGGCGAAGTCGTTCAGCATCACGTCATAGGAGCTGCCGATGGGCTGGTCCGTACCGGCCTTGAAGTTGAACTCGGCCGCCATGGCCAGGGATGTGGCGCAGCAGGCCAGCATCGATGTCACGAGAACAGAAAGTTTTTTCATAGTCATATCTCCAGTATTCACTCTTGGGTGTTTGTCGGAACAGGTTCAGTCGCCTTGCTCGTGTGGGCTCCTCCGGACCGCGTTTTGGGGGCGTTATTTGACCAAGCCATAGAACTTGGGCAGGAACAGGGTGATTTCCTCGAAGTAGGTCACGGCGATCAGGACCGCGACCATGACCAGCAAGGGCTTGAGGATCTTGCGCGCCACCTGTATGACGGAACGCTCGGCGATGCTCGAGCACACGAACAGCGTGATGCCGTAGGGCGGCGTGAACATGCCGACAGCCAGGTTGAAGACGAACATCACGCCGAAATGGATCGGATGCACGCCGAAGTCGACGGCGATCGGCAGGAAGATCGGCATCAGGATCAGCAGGGCCGCGATGCTCTCCATGAACATGCCGACCACCAGCAGCAAGCCGTTGACCAGCAGCAGGAAGACGAACGGGCTGTTCGTGAACGACAGGAGGGACTCCGCCAGCATGGCCGCGATCCCTTCGGCCGCGATCAGCCAGGCAAACACATTGGCCGTGCCGATGATGAGCATGACCGCGGCCGACAGAATGGCCGTGCGCAGGATGGCCTCGTGCAGTTGCTTGAAGCGCAGTTCGCGATAGACCAAGGTGCCGACCAACAGGCTGTAGAACGCCGCCACGGCGGCCGCCTCGGTCGCGGTGAACACGCCGCTGACGATGCCGCCCACGATGATGACGGGCATGAACAGCGCCGGCAGCGCCGCCCAGAAGGCCCGCAGCAGGCGGCGGAAGGAAAATTCCTGGGTCGATTCGGTGTAGGGCCCTCCGGCCTTGCGGGCGTGGAAGTACGTCATCAGCAGCAGCCCCCCGGCGGCCAACAGGCCCGGAAGGATGCCCGCGACGAACAAGGCGCCCGTCGACTGCGAGGAAATGGCGGCCACCACGACCAGCAGCAGGCTGGGCGGGATGATCTGCGCCAGCGATGACGAGGACGCGATCAGCGCGGCGGCAAAGTCCGGATCGTAGCGGCGCCGCTTGAACTCGGGCTGCATGATCGAGGACACGGCGGCCGCATCCGCCGATCCCGACCCGGATATGGCGGCCAGCGCGGTCGCGGTCATCACCGCGACCAGGTACAGACTGCCGGTCACCCAGCCGATCAGTGCCATGGCGAAATCGACGATGCGGCGCGACAGCCCGCCGCCCTCCATGATCGCCCCGGCGAACACGAAGAACGGGATCGCCATGATCGTGAAGGAGTTCAACCCCGAAAAAATCCGTTCGCTGATGAGAGTCACGGGAATGTCGGACCCGAAGACGATGGCCGTGGCGCCCGTCAGGCCCAGCACGAAGACGACCGGCATCCCCAGCAGCAGGAACAGCACGAAAGAAACGAGTGCTATCAACATGTCATTTACCTTCTTATGTGCTTGGGGCTAGTTGGTTTCCGAGATGGCTGTCTCGGCCGCCCGATTGGCCTCGCTGCCGGGCAGGAGGCTCAGGACGAGTTCGAGCGCCATGTAGACGGCGCCCACCGACAGGCTGGCGTACATGGTCCACATCGGCAGGCCCAGCGCCGGGGACGTCTGGAAGGTGCCCATGTCGATCAGCGGCAGCGAGCCCTCGAACACCAGCGACAGGAACCACAGGATGGCTGCCGCGTTGATGAGCGAAATATAGAAACGGATTTTTTCGGGCAGGAAGGACACCAGCAGGTCGACCGCGACGTGCTTGCCGAAGCGCAGGGCCACCCCGGCGCCCACCAGGACCAGCCACAGTTGGGCATAGTTGGCGATCTCTTCGGTGCCGACCATGGAATATGTCGTGAATGAGCGGATCGCGACCTGCAGCAGGACCGCCCCGAACATGATGAGAAAGGACACCACCAGGAACGCGTCGACGCCCCCGCGTATCCAGTTGATGATTGTCAGTCCCCTTGTTTTCATAGAGTCTCCACCTCCGGAATTCGATTCAATGGGTGCATGGCACGCCGGCGAGGCCGACATCACGCATCGGCACCGGCTCAGTCCTCGGCCTTGCGCGATACGAACTGCGCCATGCTGTCCTGCTGTCCGGCGGTGCCGAACAGTGGCCGGATATTCTCATGCTCCAGCGCCAGGCCCTGCTTCAGGGTGAGGTCTAGGCCCTGCTTGATGGTGGCCTTGGCCAGACGGGCGGCCTGCGGACTCTTGGCCGCGATCCGCTGCGCCAGGTCCAGCGCCGTCGCGACCGTCGCCTCGTCGTCGACCACCTCGCCGACCAGGCCCATGCGCAAGGCGTCCTCGGCGCCGATCAGCTCGCCGGACAGAATCATGCGCAGCGCATTCTTTTCGCCGATGAGACGGGGCAGTCTCTGCGTGCCGCCATCGCCGGGAAAGATGCCCAGGTTGATTTCGGGCTGGCCGATGCGGGCGCCGCGCCCGGCAATGGCCATGTCCATCATCATCATCAGTTCGGAGCCGCCGCCCAGCGCATAGCCATTGACCGCCGCGATCGTCGGCTTGGGGAACTCGGAGATCCGCCGCCAGGCGGCCAGCCGCTTGTCCGACAGGGCCACGCCGGCGCCGTGCAGGTGCTGGTCATGGATGTCCGCGCCGGCCGAGAACGCGCGCTCGTCGCCGGTCACCACCACGCAGCGCACACTGTCGTCGTCGCACGCCTCGGCGAGGGCCGCATCCAGCGCCAGCACCAGCGCCATATTGAGCGCATTGCGCTTGTCCGGCCGATTCAGGGTCAATAACAAGACCCCGTCACGGGACCGGTCCTGCAAAAGAATGTCCGCCATATCCACACCATTCGCCTTGCGGCTCGATCCGAGCGCCACCACGCGTTCCATCAGGCCACCGCCGGCTCGGAAATCGGCATGAACTGCAGCCTGCGGAAGTTCCTGACCTTGCCTTCATAGGGGCCGAAGCCCTTGGCCTTCAGGAACTCCTCGGTCTCGAAGACCCACTGTCCGGCCACGCGGTACATGGCGGCATACTTCGGCCCCTCGCCCATGTTCATGAACCGCTGCGCCGACAACCACCCCGGGCAGGCCAGCAGATCGGGAAAATGCCGCTCGACATACCATTGGTTGAACGCCTCTTCGTGTTCCGGGTCGATATCGACCATGACTACATGGATGAATTCTTTGTCGCTCTTCATGAACTTGTCTGTTGATTGAATGTTGGGTGGGTGGGGTGCTCAGCGCCCGGCGTCCGTGTCGGCGGGCGTGCTGCGCTTGCGCGGGAATTTCAAGGTGGCGCGCGCCTTGAGGACTTCCACCCCGTCCTCCTTGTACGCGCTGGCTTCCCAGACGATGGTCCGCTTGTCCTCGTGCTTTTCCTGGATCCAGACCTCGAACGTCACCGTATCGCCGTAGAAGACCGGCCCGGTGAACCAGAATTGATCCTCGATGGAAACGCCGACGATGCCCACGAGTTCGCTGGTCAGGACGCTGGTGCACAAGCCCGCAACCATGATGCCCGGCGCCAGCCGCTGGCCGAAGCGCGTCGTCGAGGCGAACGCGTCGTCGACGTGAACCGGCCCGAAGTCGCCGGTGGCCGCGATGTACAGGGCGGCGTCCGCCTCGGTGACGGTCTTGGCGAACGACACGCGATCGCCGACCTTCAGCGCCTGGAAGTCTTTTAGTTCATACATCGCTCATTCCTTGTCGCCAAAGGTTTCCAAGCGTGCCGTTCCTTCGACGACGACGCGGCCGGATTCCGCATGGGTGCAGCGGACCCGGCACACCATGGCATCGCCCTCGACGGCCACGACCTCGGCCTCGGCCTGGATCGAGGCGCCGACCGCGACGGCCTCGCGGAACGAGAGCTCGAGGTTCGCGATCCGGCGCCGCGGGCCGCCCAGCTTGGCCAGGCTGGTGGTCGCCAGCGCCGCGACCGCCAGTTCGAAGCTCACCATGCCGGCGGCGCCGACCTTGCGCGCCTGGGTGGCGTCGACGTACTGCGCACCCATGTTGCCGCTGATCCCCGTGAACATGGCCTGCTCGGCCACGGTCATGGTCTTGCGGAACGCGAACCGCTGGCCGATCGGAGATTCGGGAGTCGTCATGAATAATCCTTTACAAAGCGACCGGCGGGGAATCGGGCAGCCCCATGCCGCCCGCCCATGCCGTCCGGCCTGGTTTTCTACACGTGCAAGCCGTTCTTGATGACGCTGCGCGCCACCAGCATCCGATGGATCTCGGACGTGCCGTCGTAGATCCGCGTGACGCGGGCGTCGCGATACATGCGCTCCAGCGGCACCTCCTTGGTGAAACCCATCCCGCCGAAGACCTGGATGGCACGGTCCACCACGCGGCCCTGCATCTCCGAAGCGGCCACCTTGATCATCGAAACCTTTTCCCGCGGGTCGCGCCCCTGGTCGATTTCCCAGGCGGCATTGAGCACCATCATCCTGACGCCGTACAGCTCGATGGCGCTGTCCGCGATCATCTTCTGGACCATCTGGAAATTGCCGATGGGCTGGCCGAACTGCTTGCGGTCGCCGGCATGGGTGCGCATCATTTCGAGCGCACGCCCGGCCATGCCCACGGCGCGCGCGCCGATGTGGGCCAGACGCACCTCGAGCACGCTTTGCATGATCAGCGGGAAGCCGGCGCCGATCTCGCCGAGCACGGCATGCGCCGGGATCCTGCAGTCCTCGAACACCAGTTCGGCATGCCCGTAGCCGCGATGGCCCATCATGGGCTGGACACGGCTGACGGTGAAACCGGGCGTGCCCTTGTCCACGAGGAACAGGGTGATGCCGCCGCGCGCGCGCTTTTCGGCGTCGGTCAGGGCCATCACGATCACGTAATCGGCGATGTCGCCGTCGCTGATGAAATGCTTGGTGCCGTTCAGCACCCAGTGATCCCCATCGCGCCGGGCCGTGGTCGAGATGGCCGCGGCATCGGAGCCGGCGCCCGGCTCGGTGATGGCCATCGCGCAGATGCGCTCGCCCTTGACCGTGGGCTGCAGGTAGTCCTCGATCTGCGACCCTTCGCAGGCCATCAGCATGGGATAGACCTGACCGAAAATGCGCCGGATCAGGGCGTCGGAGGTCTTGCCGAGTTCCTCCTCGACCAGGCAGTGGTCGACGCAATTCAATCCGCCGCCGCCCACCTCGACGGGCATGTTCATCGCGAACAGGCCGAGCTCCTGCGCCTTGGCCTTGACGCGTTTGAGCGCCTCGGGCGGGATGACGCCCGTATGATCGGTTTCCTCTTCGAGGGGCCGGACCTCGGCCTCGATGAAGCGCCGGACCGTATCGACCAGGAGCTGGCTCTCGCCAGAAATCGAAAAATCTATCATTCCTTTTACTGCCTTTCAGTTCAGAGGTGTCGTAGAAAACCTTGATCAGCTCGCCTCGGATTGCGAGCCGGTCCGCGCCGGGCGCCGCGCACCCACCGCGCGCTGTTCGATCAACTGCTCCTGGCGCGCGCGCGGGATGCCCAGTTCGTCCATGATGGCGACGCTGTCCGCCCCCGGATACAGCGGCATGGTGCGCACGCCGGGCCGTTGACCGTCGTAGCGCAGCGGATGCGAAATCACGGTGGCGGGCCGGCCGTTGACATCGACCGTATCGAATACGCCCAGGTGCCGCGCCTGCGGATCCCGACGCAGGTCCTCGTAGTCCTGCACGGGCTCGTACCAGATCCGGTGCGCATCAAAGACCTCGGCCAGTTCAGCCAGGCTGCGCCGCGCCAGCACACCGGCCATGGTCTGCGCATAACGATCGCGCTCCTGATATCGATCGATTCCGGCCAGTGCGCGCAGTTCGTCGCTGTCCAAGGCCTCGGCCAGCCGGTCGGGATCATTCATCGACAACACGATCTGGGCGTCCTTCAGGGCATAGAGGCCATACGGCGCATCGTGGTACCAACTGCCGACGTGGCGGTCGCGCGCGAGCAGCGCCCGTCCGCCGGGTGCCGCGTAGAACTTAGTCAGGGCCTCCACCTGCAGGTCGATACCCGCGGCAAAAAGGCTGGATTCCACACGGGCGCCCTGGCCCGTGCGCAGGCGGCGGACATAGGCGCCGAGGATGCCCATGGCCAGCAGGGCGCCGCCGTGCTGATCGATCACCGCCGCGCCGACCACGCTGTTCTCGGTTCCACCCGTGGCGGCGATCAGGCCTGAACGCGCCTGCATGAGCAGGTCCTGGCCCGGACGGGCAGCCGCCGGCCCCGTGGCCCCCAGCCCCGAGGCGGAGGCATAGACCAGGGCGGGGTTCAGCCGGCGGACCTCCTCGTAGCCCAGTCCCAGGCGGTCCATGACGCCGGGCCGGTAGTTCTCGACGAGCACGTCGGCCTGGACGATCAGGTCCCGGGCAATCTGAAGGCCCTCGGGCGTCTTGAGGTCGAGCGCGATGCTGCGCTTGTTCCGGTTGACCGACAGCGAGAACGCGCTGACGTCGGTCACCCAGGAATTGCCGCCCGACCAGTGCCGCTCGAACGCGCCGGCCAGCGGCTCGACCTTGATGACGTCGGCCCCCATGTCGGCCAGATACTGCGTGCTGGCGGGCCCTTGCAGGTAATGGCAGAAGCTGACGACCCGCATGCCGAGACAGACTGGATCTTTCATGTCGCTGCACCTTCGTCGTTGGCGTCCCTGGCGATGCCGCGCTCCAGCATGGCCTCGATCTCCGTCGGCCCGTAGCCGGCCTCGGCGAGGATCTCGCGGGTCTGCGCACCCAGGTCCTGCGGCAGGCGCCGCATGGGTGGCGTCTGCCCGTCGAAGCGCGCCGGGTACGTCACAAAAGTCACGGGCTTGCCATCGACGCTTTCGGCGGTCTGGAAAGTGCCCAGGTGCGCCAGCTGCGGATCCTGCTGCAGCGCGTCGTAGTCCTGCACCGGCGCATGCCAGATCTTGTGCTGCTCCAGCACGGGCATCCATTCAGCCGTCGTCTTGTCCCGCAGGCGCCGAGCCACCAGCGCGGTGACCTCCTCGCGCTTGTCGAAACTGTCGGAGTCGGGCCGGCCGGCGAGCGCATCGACATCCAGCGCCCGCGCCAGGGCCGACGGGGTCGCCATGGAGATCACCAGATAGCCGTCGGCCGTGGCCAGCGGTCCGTAGGGGCCGACGCTGCACCAGGAGGCGATGCCTTCGGCAGCGCGCGGCTGCGGCGACGGCGCACCGTTCATCCATGCCATCAGGGGCTCGATCTGCAGGTGGATGGCCGCCTGATAGAGGCTCACTTCGACCAGGCGTCCCTTGCCGGTCCTGGATTTCGCGTACAGCGCGGCCAGGATGCTGGTCGCATACAGCGAGGCCGCATGGTGGTCGACGATGGGCGAACCCACGGGGGTGGGCGGGCCGTCGGCCTTGCCGGTGCGCATGATCAGGCCCGAGAGCGCCTGCAGCAACATGTCCTGTCCCGGGCGGTCCTTGTAAGGGCCGGTGTACCCGTAGCCCGAACAGACGGCGTAGATCAGGCCGGGATTGATCCCGCGCAGGGTATCGTAGCCCAGCCCGAGCTTGTCCATGGTGCCCGGCCGGAAGTTCTCCATCACCACATCGACGGTGGCCACGAGCTTCTTGACCGCGGCCAGGCCCTCGGGATTCTTCAGGTCGACGGAGAGGCTGCGCTTGTTGCGGCCGCAGGTCAGATGATTGATGCTGGTGTTGCCCACGAAATGGTTGGCCACCGCCCAGTTGCGCTGGAAGGCGCCCTCGAGGGGTTCGACGGTGATCACGTCGGCCCCCAGATCGGCCAGTATCTGGGCCCCGAGGGGGCCAGCCAGGAAATGATTGAAACTGAGAACTCTGACCCCATCCAGAAGGTCCATGCCTGACTCCCTGCTGCTTGCTGATGCGTTTCAAATACGCCGGGCCTGCGGTCCCGGACGCGACGGATGAACCATCCTAGCAAGGGGGTTTTCCAATCACAATATTGAAAACTATTAGTTTTTTATGCCTGTTGATAACTAAAATCTATAGATAGCCGTGTGCCGGACGATGCTAGACTGGGCCTCCTTTTCTTGCGGACGGTCGTCATGAATTTGCGTCAGCTGGAGATTTTGCGGGGGGTGGTGCGCACCGGTTCCACGGTGGGCGCCGCCAACATCCTGAACATGTCGCAGCCGGCGGTCTCGAACGCCATCAAGAGCGCCGAGCTGTCCTTGGGCTTCCGCCTGTTCGATCGGGTCAACAAGCGGCTGATCCCCACGCGCGAGGCCCTGATGCTGCTCGACCAGGCCGAGCCCATGTTCCTGGTGCGCGACCTGGTCGAGCAGACCGCCCAGCAGCTGCGCGACGGCCGCACGGGCCGCATCAACGTGGTCGCCACCGCCGAGCCTTCGGAAAGCCTGCTGCCGCAGACCCTCACGCAATTCCTCAAGACCCGCCCCAAGGTGGCGGTGACGCTCGAGACGCTGCGGCTGGACAACGTCATGGAATACGTGGAATCAGGCATCGCCGACATCGGTTTCGCGATGGAACCGCACCCCCGTCCCACGCTGGAATATCTGCCTCTGGCAGCGCTGGACATCGTGTGCCTGTGCCCGGACGACAGCCCCTTGTGCGAACGGCCCTACGTGACGCCCCAGGACCTGCGGCACGTGCCGCTGATCAACGCCAGCACCCGCTCACGTCTCTACAATATGGTGTCAGAGGCCTTCCGCAGGACCAGCGTCCCGTACTCGCCGGTCATCAACGTCCGTTTCATGAACCTGGCGGCCCTCTTTGTGCAGGAAGGCATGGGGGTGGCGATCCTGGACGAACTCACGGCGTCGTCGAAACGCTTCCACGGCGTACGCAGCGTCCCGTTCCGTCCGCGGCTCCAGGTCAAGCTCAACGCCGTGGTCGCGGGGGACCGCCCCATGCAGAGACTGACGAAGGGCCTGATCGAGCACGTCCGGGAGGAAATCCAGCGGCTGCTGCCCGGACGCTCCGCGTAGCCGCTTTGGCGCAGGCCGCCACCGCCATGCCCGACGCGGCGCTCGGGCCTATTCGCGCAGGCGCTAGGCCGATCGGGGAGCGTCCCACGCCACGACACAGTCCCGGCCCGCGGCCTTGGCACGGTACAAGGCCTCGTCGGCCCGCACCAGGAGCCGGTCGAGCTCGTAATCCGCCTGCGCCGCCGAGGCAATGCCGATGCTGACGCTCAGGCGGCCCAGGGTATCGGTGGAATGCGCGCCCAGGCGCCCGCGGATGCGCTCGCCCAGCGTCCGCCCCTGTTCCAGATCCGCCTTCAGCGCCAGGACCACGAACTCCTCGCCGCCGATCCGGGCGCAGAGGTCGCCCGGCCGGATCGATTCCCGCAATACATCGCCGAACACCACCAGCACGCGGTCGCCCGCCACATGGCCGCACGCGTCGTTGATGCGCTTGAACCAATCCAGGTCGCACATCAGCAGGACGGCATCCCGGCGCCGGGCGCGCGCCTTGGCCAACGCCCCCGTCGCCTGGGCGAAGAACGCGCGCCGATTGCTCAGGCCCGTCAGGTCGTCGTGCAGCGCCGCGTGCCGGTACTGGCGCTCGGCGCGCGCGCGCACCATCATGAGGATGACGAACGACAGGCTGACCGCGAACAGGATGCTCTCGAACATCGTCAAGGCAAATCCCGACTGGTCTGCGCCCAGAATGGGCGGCACGCGTTCCACCAGCAGGCGATAGAGATAGAACAGCATCTGCAGGCCCAGCACGACCACGGCCGGCAGCACGCCGGCCACGCCCTGCCGGCGCAGGCGCCAGGCCTCCCGCAAGGCGAGGCCCAGGTACACGTCGCAGAGGATGGAATACATCCCGATGCGCAGGGCCGAGGACTGCTGGAACAGGGGCCACAGGGAAAGCGCAACCCAGGCCAGGCTGCCGGCCAGCATCCAGGCGGGCCGCTGACGCTGCCTGGAAAATGCGCGAAAGGCCGCCCAGATCATGGCATGGGCGAAGATCAATACCGCGTTGCTGATGACCACCACGATCGCGGCCAGGTCCGGATCCGTGCGCAGCAGGCTCAGTATCAGGCCGAACGCGCTCAACAGCGCGCCGCAGGCCGTGTACAACAGAGCTTGTTCACGCTGTCCCTGAAAGGCCGACACCAGCAGCAGGACACCAAGCAGCGCCAGGACATAAGCGTCGACGACCACCAGGGTCGGAGCATCAAAATTCCGCATACGGGCGCGCAGCGAGGGACATGCCGACAATATAGCTGAAAGGCGCGGGACGCCGGGCACTGATACACTCCCTTCTTTGCAGGATCCGCCGACCGCCCCCATGCCCGAACCAGCCCGCCCTTCCCACCTGCCGCGCCACCTGGCGGTCATGCTGCTGCTGTTCATCGGCACCACTTTCGCCACGCAGCACATTGCGGCCCGCACCGCCTTCGACGACGGGGCCGGCCTGCTGCTGGCGCTGGCGTGCCGCTCGGGCATGTGCCTGCTGGCCCTGATCGCCATCGTCATCTGGCAGCAGCGCCCCCTGCGCCTGCCCGCGGGCCTCGGCCGCTGGCAATTGATCCTGGGCCTGCTGGTCACCTTGCAGAGCCTGTGCCTGTATTCGGCCGTTGCCCGCATCCCCGTGGCGCTCGCCCTGTTGATCGGCAACCTGTTTCCCATCCTGCTGGCCCTGCTGACCTGGGCGCTGGGGGGCGGGCCGCCCACCCGCCGCGCCAGCGTACTGATGGGAATCATCCTGATCGGCCTGGTGCTCGTGCTGGATCTGCCCGCATGGATCGCCTCGGACCAGGATATGGGACCGGACTGGATTCCCGGCATCCTGTTCGGTTTCGGCGGCGCCAGCTTCTTCGCCATGGCGCTATGGATCACCGAGCACCGGCTGTCCGGACTGGCGGGCTCCGTGCGCAGCCTCTACACCATTCTGGTCGTGCTGTGCAGCGTACTGGCGGCCGGCTTCGCGGACGTCATCCCGGGCGGCATGGACACACCGGCCACCAGCACGGGCTGGACGGCGCTGGTGGCCCTGTCGGTCCTGTTCGCCACGGCATTCTCGACGCTGTTCATTTCGGTTCCCCGCCTCGACATGGCGCGCAACGCGCCGGTGATGAACATCGAGCCCGTCGCCAGCCTGATCCTGGGCTGGCTGATCCTGAACCAGGTCTTCAACGGCCGACAGCTGTTCGGCGGCGCCATCGTCCTGGCCTGCATCGTCGCCCTCGCGTACTCCAAAAAACGCTGAACCGGCCGGAAACCGCGCCGCCCTTGGGGTCTTGCCTGGCGGCGTGGCGGCTTCCATGCGATGCTAGCGGCTTCCAGCACACCGGAGGACATCCGCATGGCAGACACCTGGCTTCCCACCCTCATCACCGCCACGCCCCAGGAAGGCTTCGAACTGGCGATCAAGCTCGCCCGCATGGGCGTCAAATACACCCAACCCTCGGCCGAGGTCCGCGACAAGCTGCGGCTCGTGTACGGCGAGGACGCCGACGCCCTGATCGCCTCATCGCAGGTCGTCGCCACGAACTTCCAGACGATCGCAGCCGCCAACGGATACTGGAAATGACGCGCGCGCGGCCCTGTACCCGACGCTAGGGCCTGTTCACCCTAAGGGCGCCGGATCCTCAACGGCGCGGCGGGCGGCCCCGCCCGCGCGCCGGCCACGACCATCCCAGCCGCATGCCCGCCGCCGCGGCCAGGATGGCCGCGACCCCGATCCATTGCGGCCACTGCAGCCGATGCCCGAAGGCGGCCCAATCGACCAGGATGGCGACCACCGGATAGATGAAGGACAAGGCGCCGGTCAGCGCCGTGGGCAGTTTCTGTATCCCGCCATACAGCAGCACGTACATCACGCCGGTGTTCACCACGCCCAGGACCAGCAGGCTGGCCCAGGCCGAAAGGGGCTGCACGGCCAGCGCCGCCGGATGCGCGAAGGGCGCCAGCATGGCGATCCCCACGCACACCTGGATCAGGGCGATCAGATGGGGGGTCAAGGTCAGCTGCTTGACCCACAAGGCCGCCAGCGCATACAGAAACGCCGCCGCCAGCGACAGGCCGATGCCCGCCAGATAGCCGCCGGCCTGACCGTAGACGGGCGTGTCGTGTGCCTGTGTGATGGCCAGCATCCCCGCAAAGGCCAGGACCAGCCACAGGACCTTGTCCCGGGTGATGCGTTCGCCCAGGAACAGCGCGCCCAGCGCCACCAGCATGAAAGGCTGGGTGTTGTAGACCGCGGTCGCGACCCCGATCGAGGCGCGGGAATAGGCGGCGAACAGCAGCAGCCAGTTGCCGACGATGGCAAGGCCGCTGGCCGCCGCCAGCGCCAGGGCCGGCAGCCCCGCCCCGCGCAGACGCAGCAGACCCATGCGCCAGCCAATGAGCCACAGCGCGAGGGCGCCGAACACGCAGCGCCAGAACACCACCTCGAGGACCGGCTGTCCCGACACCATCACCAGCCAGCCGATGGTGCCCGAGATCACCATGGCCGCCGTCATTTCCAGCGAACCGCGCCTGATTCGATCGTCCGCCACCCGTACCGCCCATTTCGCAGAAAAAACGCACCAGTCTAATCCCATTCCGCCCACCGGTGCGCGCCGAACCGGCCGCGCCCTCGCATACAATCTGGTCTTTCGCATTCATCGACTCCCGCCACTTTCCGTCTCCACGCCATGTCACGATCCGCGCATGCCCGCCCCTCCATCGCCAGCCTGACTGCGCCGGTGGCCATGGGCTACATTCCGCTGGGGGCGGTGTTCGGATTTCTGTTCGTGCAGGCCGGCGGCGCCGCCTGGCTGGCCATCCTGTCCAGCCTGCTGGTCTATGCCGGCGCCGCGCAATTCATGATGATCCCGATGCTGGCGGCGGGCGCCTCGGTCGGCACCATCGCCCTGGCCACCTTCGTGCTGAACCTGCGCCACGCCTTCTACGGCCTGTCGCTGCTCAACAGCATGCCGGCCGCGCGCGGGCAGCGCTGGTATGCGGTCTTCGGCCTCACCGACGAAACCTATTCCGTGCTGACCGCCCTGCCTCCGGACACCGTCGCCGGCCGAATGGCCCTGGTGACGGCACTGAACCAGGGCTGGTGGGTGCTGGGCACCGCGCTGGGCGCGCTGGCCGGCGCCCAGGCGCAGATCACCCTGGCGGGCCTGGATTTCGTGCTGGCCGCCCTGTTCGCGGTCCTTGCCGTCGAACAGTGGCGCGCCCGCGCCGACACCGTGCCGATCTGGCTGGCGCTGGCCGCCTACGCCGTCGGCTATGCGATCGCCCCCGCGCAGGCCCTGGTGCTGGCCATCGCCCTCAGCCTGCTCGCCTGCGCCTTGCGGCCGGATCGGCCGAAACGCGCCCGCAAGGAGGCGCCATGATCGATGCGGGCTATGCCATCGCCGCGATCCTGGCCATGGCCGCCGTGACGGTCGCCCTGCGGGCCCTGCCCTTCGTGGCTGGACGTTGGCTGCGCCGGCACGCCCTGGTGCGGAAGCTGGGCGATGCCCTGCCCCTGTCCATCATGGTCCTGCTGCTGGTGCATGCCGTCATCGGTTCGGCGCGCGACAATCCCGGCGGGCTCTGGCAGGAACTGCTGGCCGTGGCCATCGTGGCGGTGCTGCAATGGCGCACCCGCCAGACTCTGTTGAGCATCGCCGCCGGCACCGCGGTCTACGTGCTGCTGCGCAATGCCTGAGCCATGAAAAAACCCCTGAAGCGCATCCCCTGGCGCGAGGGCAACCAGCTGACCTTGCTGCGCAACGGCGAGGCCTTTTTTCCGGCCCTGTGCGCGGCCATCGACGAGGCGCGCCACAGCATCCACCTCGAAACCTACATCTTTGCCTGGGACGAGACCGGGAAAAAGATCCTGGAGCACCTCGCCCGCGCATGCGCACGCGGCGTGAAGGTGCGCCTGGTCGTCGACGGCTTCGGCTGCCAGTACACCGTCGGACACCTGCGCGAGATCTGCGCCCGGATGGGCGCCCAGTTGCGGGTCTACCGGCCAGAACCGACCGGCCTGATGCGTCTGCTGGGCCTGAGGCCGGGACGCCTGCGGCGCATGCACCGCAAGACCGCCGTCATCGACCGGCGCGTGGCCTTCATCGGCGGCATCAACATCATCGACGATTATGAAACCCTGCCGATCGACACCGGCCAGCCGGCACCCAGATTCGATTTCGCCCTGCGCCTGCGCGGCCCGGTCGTCCGCGACGTCATCCTGATCCAGGGCGCCCTGTGGCTGCGCATGAGCTGGCGCCGGCGCCGCAACTGGCGGGCGCTCTACGGTCGCGTACGGCAATTCGCCCGACGCCTGAACGAGCGCCTGCGCCGACCCTCGCGCGCGCCCGCGGCGGGGCCTTCGCGCGCCATGCTGCTGCTGCGCGACAACGTGCTGCACCGCCAGACCATCGAAAACGCCTACCTGCAGCTGCTGGCGCAGGCGCAGCACCGGGTCATCATCGCCAATGCGTATTTCTTTCCCGGGCGGCGCCTGCGCAAGGCATTGACCGACGCGGCCCATCGCGGGGTGCGCATCGATCTGCTGCTGCAAGGCCAGCCGGAATACCCCATGCAATACCGCGCCGGCCGCTACACCTACCAGGATTTCCTCGACCGGGGCATGATCCTGCACGAATACATGGCCAGCTTCCTGCATGCCAAGGTGGCGGTCATCGACGACAAGGTCATGATCGGCTCGTCAAACCTCGATCCCTTCAGCCTGCTGCTGGCGCGCGAAGCCAATATCCTGAGCGACGACGCCGACCTTGCCCGTGCCCTGTGCGAGGACCTGCGCCATGCCATCGACCATGAATCCCAGCGTATCCGTTCCGAGGCGCTGCGCAAACGGGGCCGCCTGCAGCGTCTGGTCGATGCCCTGGCCTATGCCGCCCTGCGTGCCGGCGTGCTGCTGACGGGGCAGGCGACCCGGTATTGAAATGGATGTTCATCACGCACATTGACCATATAATATGTGCATGATGAACATTTCGACCCGACTGCCATGACCGCTCTGCCGAATGCCGCGCGCTCCCCCGATGCCGTGCTGGCCAAGGCGGTGCTGAGGGCTGCCGCGCAACTGGGCCTGCGCCAGGCCGACCTCGCGGCGGTGCTGGGGATACACCGTACGGCCGTCAGCCGGCTCAAGCAATCCTCGCTGGACCCGGATTCCAAGCCCGGCGAACTCGCCTTGCTGCTGGTGCGGCTGGCGCGCGCCCTGTACGCCCTGACCGGCGGCGATCCACAGTGGATCGAGCATTTCATGCGCACCCCCAACGCGCTCACCGGCGGCACGCCGGCCCGGCAGATCGAAAGCATCCAGGGCCTGATCACCGTGCTGCAATGCGTCGACGCCCTGCGAGGCAAGGTGTGAGCCAGCCCATATGGCGGGCCTGCGGCGGGCCGCGCTGGATCGACCTCGTCCAGGGCACCCTGCATCGCCTGGTCGAAAGCCAGGAACACATTGCCACCCTGGGCTACGTCGACACTCTCGAGGAACAGGCATTGCTCGAGGCCATGCTGGAGGATTCCAAGCCGCCCTACCGCGCCGGCGGCGGCCGCGACCATTACCTGCTGAGGACGCCCTTTCGCTATCCGCCCCTGCCCTGGGGCTCGAGATTCGGCCGCCGTCACGAACCCGGCATTCTGTACGGCGGCCTGGATGTCGCCGCCACTCTGGCCGAATCCGCCTACTATCGCTTCGTCTTCCGGTATTCGATGGGCGGCTCGCCGCCCGAGGGATCGATCCACAGCCAGCACACGCTGTTCTCCGTCGGCTACAAGACCGATCAGGGCGTACGCCTGCACCAGCCGCCCTTCGACCAGTACCAGGCGCGCCTCACCCACCCGCTGGACTACGCCGACACCCAGGCGCTAGGGGCCTCGATGCGCGAGGCCGGCGTCCAAGCCTTCGAATACCCTTCCGCGCGGGATCCGGCGCGCGGCCTGTGCGCCGGCCTGTTCGTTCCCCAGGCTCTGGCGCAACGGCGTCCGCGGGACATGCACCCCTGGCTGTGCGAAACGGGCGCGCACGAGGTGTCGTTCAAACAGGTGGGATCCCCCAGGGTGATCTCGTACGGGGTCGGGAATTTCCTCGTGGACGGGCGGCTGCCGATGCCCGCGTGACGGCGGCATGCCCGGATCCGGTGTCGCCCGTGCGCGAGGCTCCGGTACGACAGCCGCCGCGCAGGCCCTCAATGCCTGCGCCATTCCTCCATCTGGCGCCGGTCCCGCTTGGTGGGCCGGCCGTCGGTGAGTGCATGCGCCGGCTCCGGGGCCAGGCGGCGCTGTTCGGCCGCGCGTTCGCGCGCAGCCCGACTGTCCTCGGTTTCAGCGTAGAGCCTGCTGGCCACCGGTGCCGGCCCGCGCACGGCGCTGACGCCCAGCACCCGCACTTCGATCGGCGGGTCGTCCTTGCGTATGCGGATCAGATCGCCCGCCGCGACCTCATGCGCGGGCTTGACGGGCCGGCCGTGCAGCAGCACGCGGCCTTTGAGGATGGCATCGACGGCCAGGCTGCGGGACTTGTAGAACCGCGCTGCCCACAGCCATTTGTCCAATCTGATTTTTTCGAGCATGTCTTCCGTGGCCAGGCGGCCCCGGACGGTGCGCCCGGGGCCGCCTGGCGTCTAATGGTGCCGGCTAGCCGTGCGCGCGCAGGAAAGTTTCGATGACGGTCGCCAGCGCGATGGGGGTCTCGTCCATGGGATAGTGCCCGGCATTGGCCATGACGTGCAACTCGGCCTGCGGATAATCCCGCAACCACGTCGCACGGCAAGTCGCCTCGCCCAGGGCGGGGTCGTGCTCGCCGGCCACCACCAGCACGGGCGGTGATTGGCCCTGGATGCGCTCGCGAAGATCCGATTTCGCCCACGCCGTCAGATACGCCTCGAAAGCCTCCACGTCGGAATGGTCCAGGGAACCGGCCACCATGGCATCCAGCCAGACACTGGTCAGGCGATTGCCCGTGGTCAGGTCGATGATCGCGCGACGGGCCGCCGCATCGTGGGCAGCGCTGGAAAACAAGGCCCAGCCCTGCTCGTCGAACGGAACGCCGCCGGCGGGTACGGGGGTCACGCCCACCAGCGCCTGGACGCGGTCCGGCGCATCGGCCAGGATCTGCTGGATGGCGATGCCGCCCATGGAGTGCCCGACCAGCGAAAATCGTTCCCAGCCCAGGCGGTCGGCCAGCGCCAAGGTGTCCTCGGCGATCCCCTCCAGGGTGTAGGGCCCGCCGCTGCCGCGGCGCCGGCCATAGCCGCGGTAGTCGGGGAACGCATAGCTGAAATGCCGGGTGTCCAGATGGGGCGTGAATGCCCGCCAGGCGCCCGCATGGCCGAACCAGCCATGCAAGGCGATGACCTTGTGCGGGCCTTGGCCGATGGGCTGCGGGGTGTCTGTCGAGTTCACGGCTGCGGGCTCCTGTGGGTGTGGCGGCGGAACCAATATACCGCCGAAGCGGCCCACGGGGGCGTTTGGGGCGCGAAGCCCGGCGCCGCGCCTAGACTTGCGACACGAATTTTGTGACCAGATAGCCGTCGAAGGTCTCGGTGCCGCCCTCGCTGCCGATGCCGCTGTCCTTGACGCCGCCGACGGGGGTCTCGGGCAGGGCGCTGCCGAAATGGTTGATGTTCACCATGCCGGCCTCGATATCGCGCGACACCCGGTGCGCCATCGACAAGGACTGCGTATACGCATAGGCCGCCAATCCATACGGCAACGCATTGGCCTGCGCGATGGCCTCATCGGGATGATCGAACCGGACAAGCGCGGCGATGGGACCGAAGGGTTCCTCGGTCATCAGCAGCGCATCGTCGGGCAGCCCGCCGACCACCGTGGGCTCGAAGAAGAATCCCGGCCGATCCAGGCGCCCGCCGCCCAGCAGCACCTCGCCGCCGCGCGCCCGCGCATCC